>LFIK01003859.1_pt1 | contig 12155 bp, 10 predicted proteins | sample 643401 | NCBI WGS metagenome assembly LFIK01 (sample SAMN03777447, study PRJNA286221) | soda lake metagenome | biome: soda lake; feature: Kulunda steppe; material: water; isolation source: sample T5-Br brine of Lake Tanatar-5 | place: Russia: Kulunda steppe | collected 2010-07 | reverse complement strand
TACTGATTTGACGTCGTGCGTGGTTTGGGCATTTCCGTGTTGTCACGAGCTGTCGGTGTCGGTGAAGGACAAGGCAAGCAACTGACATTTCTTTTGGACGGCGACGTCGCCACAATGATTAAGTGAATTACCAAGATTATCCCAATCAAAAGCAGGACCCCAATTAACAAATACACCCATCGATCATTTTGCGTCATAATAGCATTAAATCTCTGTAATGATGTTGGCGACTCCACGATTTCACCGTCCACATAGACAGGGACTGTGTTTGGGTTGGCCGCCGCGTGCACAAGACCTCCCCATGACAAGCCAAGACATTCCCAGAAATTGCCGGACGTGAGGCTACATGATTTATCTACCCCTGGATCAAATGCTGGAACCGGGGCAGGTGCTGGAGCAGGGGCAGGGGCCGGAGCCGGAGCCGGAGACGGAGCTGGAGATGGAGATGGTTCCGGTGCTGGCGCAAGCGCAGGCGCAGGCGCTGCTGCAGGTGCTAATGCTGCCGTTGGAGCCGGTAATGAACGATCTTGTGCATCAATGCATAACCCTTGATTGGTGCTATGGGACTGACCATCCGAATATCCATAGACATCACTCCATTCCTGCAAGCCGTATGATAGTGCGTCTGTGTGTGGTGTTGATGTGTTCGCATGCAAAGGCTGTGTTCCGCGCTGCACTGTGTACGGCAATCCGGGTCCAGGAACGCTATGTAGCATGGGCATGTGATTCGCAGGTGGGGATACTTGAATCGACGGATACACGTTTGCATTTCCCGCATCTACATGAAGACCTTGTTGAGAAGCTTGTACGCTCATTCCAGACACATTTTTTGTAGTCGGTGCAATTTGTTGGTAAGGGTCGATATTCGTTTCGTCCATGCTCCACGACACTGTGGGCAACAGATTTACGTTGGCGACGGGTTCTGATGAGTTTGTAGCATGAGCTTGAAACGAATACACTTGTGCGTCGTGGTTTGCGATCTGATGCAAAGGCGCCGGTGCAGTCGTCCCAACCACCTTTCCCGAACTTGCATCGACCGAGGTAAACATTGTGGCGCCAGGACTTGGAGACGGGCCCGTGAGTGTTTGAGAAGGTAAGCTTGTTAAGTATGGTTGACCCGGTTTTCTTACCCCTAACGCTTGTGCAAGCTCCTCTTGAGCTTGTTGGACTCCCTTGTTATATTCTTTGATTTGATATTTTACGGATGTCATATGCCTTAAAGAATCATTGCCCTCCATACGTAAGGCGTTGCAGCTATCTTTGCCTCGTGTCGGTTGTGTAGCCGAAAACTCTGCGTGTTGTACGGGCTGTGCGATTTGGGATTTGGTGTCCATTACAAAGGTTTGGCTTTCAGGGCGGCTACTTTCGATGCTCAAAGTCGCACCGGGTCCAACACCAGACACAATATCATCCCGACTTCTGTTGTACTGCAAACGGTTTTGCGGAAGCAAATGCGCGTTGCGAGGATCCATAAGAGCAGATTGCGGACCGCCCCGTATACCTTGGGGATTTGCTCCAGTAAACATTAAGCTCTCACTTACAGACAGATCCCCCGAGCGAGCTGCATTTTGTAAAGCCTGAGCTTGATATGATTGAGCAACTTTACTATTGTCTGCGCAGCTTCTTTCTAATTCTTGAATACGCTGTCGTTGGATGGGTCCTGGTTTGGACAAATCTTGAATACGCATGGAGAAGACGGGGCGCACACGTGTGTCCTTTTATCCAGCCACAGATTATGTTTACGACGCACGTCTGAACAGCACGCGTTCACGTCTATGTTGTTCGTAGTCGTACACAACAAACGTTGGATTGTTATCAAGCGGTTAAAAACGCTTGAAAGGGTATGGTACAATGCTGAACTATTTGTATGACTCGCTACTTATTTCATTTGGAGACCGACGTTCATATCTCTTCTTTGCATCTACGTAGTCATGTCGTGTAAAAATTGAAACGGACGTTGTGTTCTCTGTTGCCAGCTCGTGATACATTACACAAGATCCCATTTATCGCGGGCATACTATAATACAGTGCGACATGTATTGCGATGAAAACGCGGCAGGTGTGATGGCAGTGTCCACAACGACAATCATGTTCTGTGGTATTCCTTTGTCGTTGTATTTAAATGCATTGGGTCAGACCAAATTATGCACGTCTGTTATGGCGCTAACCGTCATTCTCACGGTCTTGTTCCTTGTGAGTGGCCTTGTCATTGTGTCGATATGCAACCCGGAGAAATTTATGATCATGTACCCGGAAGTTTTAAAATGGCATGTACCAGCTCGTTAACCTTTCTTACTCTTTGTACAGAAGTTGCATTCGAAAAAGATCCGATTTTAAGCGGTCGCATTGATTGTCAATGGGCAATTCCGTGTACTCATCGAATCCAATTGGAAAGAGTTCTTGGCTGACCACCGGTGTGTTTAACACGTTTCCCACAAGCTGAGAGGTCACGTGCGAGACGTGCGCGTTCACATATATTTGAGGGTAGGGGTGGATGTGCTCCACTGGCACAGAGGGCTGCATATGAGTAATGGTTCCGTTACTGCATGTCACTTAAACGATCTGACAGCAGGTCAAAATTGACGTAGGATTTGAATATCGGCAGGCCACATTGAATATGGCAACATAAGAACGTAATGAGCGAAAATATTCTTCTTTCGCGGACGTGTTTGTGGTTAACACTGGGTTGAGCAGATCTAACCAGGCTTTGTGTAGCTGCTAAATGTATGTATTGTCAGTCCTTTGATGTGCATAGATCCGTGCTGTCAGCACATCGCGAGGCGCCTCGGGGTTCCAGATTCTCGGCTGTAAATACCTCACCGAGGAGCATGTCACTGGGCGGTGCGTGGCTGTCATCATAGGTCCCGGAGTTGCCAGTTGTCTCGAACTCTGTATGGGCTGTCGCAGGTTGAACAGCTTGAATACCCTGAGATGCACTTGGGCCTCGACCCTCGTGCGTCGATGGCGAAATTCCAGCGGTTCTCTCATCCTCCACTTCACCATGCATCGCACTCGCATTATTCGTGTTTGTTTGAACATCGGTTGCACGATTGAATTGGATGTCGGTTTCACCGGCTGTGTCGACGCTTGTTTCAACGGACCGTCCATGACTCGTCGCTTCGTGTGTCGCGTGGTTCGTTTCACCGTGTTGCCCGTGGGTCGTATGTTGAGTTTCTCGGGTTCTACGATTATATTCATCATTGTCACTCGTGTCCGGGACACGACTTGAACGGTCACTACGCACACTGTTATTTAGTCCACCTGCGCCGTTTGATTGTTCATTTTGTTGCGCAACAAGCGAAGGTGGCATGAATGAACGAACCGAGTTTGACCGTGCATTTGCTTGTGAAAGAGGTGTTCCAACGACGTATGCACAAACAGGACATCGGCCCGAGGTCTCTAGAGCTAATTGCAACGCATCAGCGCTACCCATGTGTCCACACGGTAGTCTTAGAACAGCGTCACCGACATTGATATCGACCTGAGACACAGGGCACTGTAAGCGCGTCTCTTGTGTTGTAAGAAACGCCTGATCATCCTGTTCTGTCCACGTAAAGCTTGGCATAGAACGCACTAAACGCTGAATTTCGTCTTGGCTCGGTATAAGACGAGACGTAGAGAAAGCACGGTCTTGCAAATTGTCGGACAAAAACATTTCCGCCAAGAGAGGCTCCAAAAGATGGCTCGCAGCAATGTCCTGTCCAACACTCGACCCCGTTGGACCGCGGGGAATTTGCAGCGAAATAATGTGCGCCCGCGGGAAAAGACCGCTTGATTGTGTTCGTTGTGCGGGTCGTGTTGGACGCGTCTGTTGCAAACCACGGCCATTCGTCGTCGTACGATTGGCCGTTGGCTCGGGTGGTGCATAGTTGACAAGGCGTGGTAATGGTTCCTGCACCTGAGTCATCCGGGACCGGACTTCTTGTTCGCTGTCATGAACAGAGCGCTGTTCGGCAACATGATGCCCATCGCATGTTTGTTCAGAAATGTTTTGGCTTTGAAGAGATTTGCTCCTCCATGCCATGATGCGTTGCCGCATTATGGTTTTGGATTTCAACGAAGTAAGTTTCAAACCTTCAAACACGTGTTTGGACGATAACATCTTTCGACCGGTATTTGCTACATACGAATTACCAACCAAGGAGTACACAGGAAGGTTTTCACGCCAATCCACTTCTGCCATGTTTGTATTTGTAATCTGCATATTATCCATGAGATGACAAATTGCAGGTCCATCACAGGTGTGAACGCATCTCAGCCACGTTTTCGGCCATGCGCGCGACACGTGCGTCCTTTCCCTCAAACAACTTGGACGATACGTCACGAATGTCACAATGCTCCATCTCAAGAATATCTTGCAAACTAATTCCATGCCCTTGGGTTGCTTTGTTCACAATGAACATAACATCCTCATTGTCCTCACACAGGTCTTCATCTTCGTCTTCTTCTTGAACCTCACCGTTCCTTGCTACACTTTCGTCATCCGTAGCGCGTACAGACTCGATCTGTACACAAGCTTTATTCTTTTCGTCAGGTATAACAGGAAACAGCACGACCGCTGCGCCAATGTCAGAATAGGTTTGGTTTGTGAAAAAACCATTTTGAAGCAAATGAGAAGCCACACAACCCGGGACGCGAAAAGAGACGTGCATCTGCATTCCAAGAGGACTTTCAAATGGCACAGCAATACCGATGGTGCCTTGTTGATTCAGCACCGTGCACATTTCTCGAACAAGCACACGGACAAAGACAGGGATCGACGAAAGGATTGGATGTTGGTACAAACATCCAATGTACCAAAAGCGTTCCCGATCGCTGGTGACTAATGTAGCAGCGGTTTTTCGAGGCGCTTCATTTAACCGTCTACAAGACATGTTTTTCGATAACGATAGAATACAAGGACATCCTTTCATCAATAAACATGCAGTTGCAAGATAGAGTCGTGTTCCACTCGTCCAGCCTCCAACAAACAACCGTATTCTTTTAGTTTGCGACAAATCACGTTCTCGAACCCATTCCATCACGTTCGAATGTGCGGACACCGTATGCTCATACGCTCGAGAATAGTACAATAGACGTTGTATTATAACATGAGAGCACACACCGCCAAACGTGTGCTCTTCCAAGCCGAATCGTGGACTAGCCGTTTTACTGAGAACAGTCACGTCGCTCATGGATACAGGTGTGTGTGGCATAAGAATAGTTACGGAGTCAAAGGACTTCCAGTCAACAGTTGATATACAGGATGCATATGGCTGACAAGCTTGTGAAATCATGTTTTCGCTAATCGTTGCATGCTCACATAGAGAGTTGATGCAATCCGTACATAAGTCTTTTAAAAGAACGTCCAAATGGACGCTTGGTCTCTGGCCTTCTGTTTGTTCACAAGACCTTGTCGGGGACCCGGGAGGAGTTTTCGATGGAAATTCCGGCGGAGATGGCCGTCGCCAGTCGTGTATACATTCCCAATCGCCAAGTGGAAGTGTGTCTAGTGTGTTTAAAAAGTGACCCGAGCGCTTTACCACACATACGTGTATCTCAGACGGCCGTGGAAGGACAATGGGGTCTGGTCTGACGTCCGCTTTTTTGCCAAGAGCTGTCCGAAAGTAGGATACTAGGCCTTCGTGTACAGCATATCCCTTCGCATAGTACGAATGAATAGGTGGCACGCTTTTTTCTTTCTTATACACGGATGCACAAACATGAGAAACCCGGGTCGTCTCATTAAAACACTCATGACTAACTTGCCGGTCGTCCGTTTCGTGGCATATTTTTCCGCTGATGTAATGGGCACGGTTCTGATCTGTATAACAAATGTGAAAACGCGACCTCTGTGTATCCATGAGTACCCATAAAACACGATTCGCCCGGAATACGGAGGTCTTCCATTTTTTGGCTAGTTTACAGTGGATTTTGCAGAGCTTGTGAGAAATACAACCGAGCGTTCTCATACCGCAATGTGCCGTCAAAAATCGCCATGTCTTGCATAACGAAGGCCACAAACAATAAACTGTATCTAGACGTCGAATAGGCCGCCGACAAAGGACACAGTATGGATTATCCGACCCGTCTGAGAGACACAAAGACGCTGATCCTCAACCATCCCCCCCGCAACCACTTGGTGTGCGTGTTCTCGCGTCTGGCTCTGGGGCTCGTGCTGGTCACCAACAAGCCTGCGCTTTCACGGCATGTCACCCAGGGCCTCGCCCTCCTCCTTCTGGCCCAGATGGGCCTGTTTGTGGGCATGCACGTCTACAAGGACCAAAACTGGAAGGTGTACACCAGAGCCGCCCTTGCCCTGACAACGGCAGGCATACTGCTCCTGGCCAGAAAGCAAGAGGCCGCCGACATGACCATCATTGCTGATGCACTTCTGGTTCACCAGTCCAGGGCCATTGCCAGTCGCATGCCCGGATAAGCACTGGTCGAATATGCATCTCCCTTGTGTTAAGTCCATGCGATGACGCCATTTCCGTAGCATCGACTAACATTGCATTATCAGAATTGGGTGGCCTGGTTTCACTCTTTTCTTTCTTTCCAATGGAGATTGTAAAGCACCTTACCAATGCCGCAGACGCGCTTTTGCCGCATCTAGGTATACACGAGATGGTTGAGGACGCGATCGACGAGGCGTTCACCTGCAACGTGGATCCCTGTGACGACGCCCTCATTCTTGTGGAGAAGATGGACAATCTTGTGAAGCCGTGCCGGTGGATGATCAGCGCCATGGCGAAACAGCTTTTGGAGGCCCACAAGCGAGCGCCTGAGTCCCTGGACCTTGATGCAGAGGCGCTGGCCACCCTGGAGAATTACCGGCTCTCTTGGTTTGACACAGCAGGTCACCGCAGCAGGATCAGGAGCAGTCTATACAAGCACGGGCTCATGGAGTCCGAGGAGGAAGGTATATTCTTCATTGTGGAACACCCGCGATTGGACTACTTGTTTGGTCTCAACCAGGCCGTCAGCAAGGCCAGGTTCTCACTGTCTGAGGCTGAGTTTTTACTGTTTGGTCTCAACCGTATGTAGACCGTTTTAGGTTTATATAATTTCTAGGGTAGTGTCATATAGAAGAAAACGCGAACTAGCTTTCGTTTCGGTCGTGTGGGTCTTTGATGTACCTTTCTCACATAGCGACCACGAACTTTGATGTAAAAGATGTTTGACGAGGAACAAAAATGCACGCTCGAGTATAATGTATCAGAAGTTTTAGTGCAGCAAACGCAAATCTCTGCCAAATGTCACACCGGTACAATAGTTTTGTTGCAAACTTGGCATACGACAAAGGTGTACAGGAGATACATATTGCAACTCCAGGGGTGCAGGATTTTGATGCCATTGAGAAAAACGATCAATCTTACAATATCCGCCAGTGTAAACGCGCAAACCGCCAGTGTTATGATTTTGGTACAGCAACGATTATAGACAAAAACAACCCTGGCTCTTATTCCATGCCATTTCCGGACGGAAAGCCAGGTCAATGTAACGTACGTTTGAGTGCCAAGAAGCCGAACGGCCAACGCGACGTTGAACAGGTCACTTGTATGTCATTTGGAGAAAGCATAATGCCAACCTTTTGGCAATACCGTTTAAAAGATATCGACAAGAGTGCCAACGTCAAAAGCAAGCCATCTACGTATATGTTTGAAAAAGCGCCGATAGCATGGACGCATGCAGGGTCGACAGGGGGATCATCCGGTTGCTCAGTGCATTGCGGGTTTCACGGTCAGGTGGGGTGCATGTGGGAACAATGTGCATCGTGTTCATGGTGTCCCCGCCCTGGATGATCCATAGAATCATCCGATTGCATCGTAAGCGTGCCGGGCTAATTTAATTCAGCTACCCTGGTGGTGTAACAAGCCTGTGGGCGAATGAAGTGTCATGATGTATAATGTTTTATGAATGTTTTTGAGAATACTGTTAAAATTCTCACTAGGCGACTGTTCTAATTTGCGATACGCCGGGAACTCTGATTTTTCCTATATCATCGTTTTCCTCGTATCATGGCCAACACACCGTCACGTCTTCATACAAAGACTACTTGTCCTCCGCAAAGGGTTGCATCCCTACACAATATTGAGCGTAAACTCAATCCTGATTAGGCATGAGCCTTTCAATTCAACCTCTTCAGCACTCACCAAGAAACTGCGTTCGTCTTTATAATTACCCGGATTTCGCGCTCTCCAACAATAACGCGATTTGTTGTGACACATTCCATGTACGGGATGCGCTTCACGCTTCATATTCTCGGATTGTGCCTGTGTATGGCGCACTTCAGCTGGGGTGTACAAGATCACGAGGTCGAGGATACCGACCCTTGGTCCTTGCCGGCGCGACAAGCCAGACTTGTGGAACAGCATAATCGCCTGCTTCTGCATTTTACCGTGGGCCTTTCGCTTGTTGTAGCTTGTTTGTGGACAGCATGGATTGTTTGCCGAGGTGTTTGGACCCGCGATGAAGATCATACGTTGAGACCTATTGACTCGCCACGGCTTGGTGAACAGACGGACAACACCGAAGAGTCCGTTGCAAGGCACTATGCAATGACTGTGCCTTTTGACGTGTCCCTTGAACCTCTTCAAATGATGTATAGAGACCTGGAGGGTTTAGCACGTTTGTACAGCGGAAGCATTGCCGCCACGGCACCCAGGTGCAACATTAACGCCGATCTCTCCGCGGTAGATCTAGTAGTAGTAGACGACATGGATTCCTCACGCAAAGTAGATATCACATGGAAACCGTCACTCGACGTTGGGCGGTATCGGCGTATTTTACACATTATCTGTAGCGCGCCGTTTTCTCTTTCCAATGATTACAGAGAGTTCAACCTAGTGCCCACGGATGAATTACAACCCAACGTTGTTTTTCACGTGTACTCGCACACAGAACTCATATCGCTTTGTCGTCAAATGCGCAATCGATACGCTGGGGACCCTGATACGCTGATTTGCACATGGGTCGATTACCGGGTGATTCAGGAATCTTCTGCTGTCTATCGGTTGGCCACCTCCATTCATCTGTTGGAAGAAACGTCATGTCCAAAATGTACAGTGGTTGCGTTTCGCCCCAAACCGGATTTGTTCTGTCGCCAGTGTATTGTATCGCTATCGTGGCTGGCCAGCGCATCTAAAGAGTATGCACATCGCGCACTTAAAGCCGTCAATCAGCAAACCACGCGCGCTCACTGGAAGGCCGTTATGAATGCTATTGCAGGAATGCATAATCGCGTGTACGATTATAAAGCGCAAAATGTCATTCAAAACGGGTGGATATCCGTAGATGATCCTGAAATAGAGTAGCGACGGTTTATGACAACGTTACCGTTAACCGCTACATCACACTAGTTTATACTAACGAAAAAGAGTACCAAATGCTTCCTACAATGCTTGAAACCCACGGTTTGGACTGTTTTGCTGGTCGACAACTTCAGGTAGTTCAAACATTCTCCTTTGTTAAACTTGAACGGAACCTTCGAGGACTGTGTATATGACGCTTTGTTCGATTCATCACACGTATTTGAGTAGTCCGTGCTTGACGGTGCGTAGCGTGCACCGACATACCGAGGCTGCGACACGTTTACTTCGTGTCAGGCGTGCTGATGAAGAAGATGCAGGTACAACAGAGTTTCTACAACAAACAATTTCAAACTATTTCAATGTGTATGATGTCAGCGTACATCACGGACGGACTTGAGGTTTAGTGTAGGGACCTGGACTTGGTCGCGAAACCATAAATTACATGCATATTTTTCGCCTTTTTTCAATGGTTCGCCGGCGTGAAGAGATAAAGGGTGAATGGAATTATGAGGTGCAACCGTGTTTCGAAACACAAGCAACCGTCCTTGTTTAGGTATCACCCGAAGATCTAATTCGGAAAAATATGTGCTCCCTCCAAAATCATGTTCTACGTCATTTAAATACAAAAGACAAGTCCATATACGCTGACTCTTTTTTTGTGCACGTATTTTGCAGTCAAATGCATCAAAATGTTGTTCAAACTCTTCCCCTTGTTTGTAATGTACAAATTGAAAGTTTTCTGCGTACTCCAAGGGAACCTTAATTTCCTCTGCTATACGCTTGGCAAGGTTAGAAATACGCTCGTCCGTGTGCTTTTGGATCCACGTACTGGAATTTGTTCGTGCTTTATGACATAAGGCTCCCTGTGCCGAGCTAACCCTAGCTGGTTTTAGTGTTTCAACGCCCTTCTTAATCATGTGTTCGCATGTGGATGGATCAGCAAAATTATCGATCGTGTACACAACCGGATCGACACGATGATACACACGCAAACCTGACATGGAAGCGGGTTGTGTAAATACAGACCAGCATTGTTGCTAGGGTACAATCACTTACGGTCAGATCCACAAAGACCGCGACGTCACCCATAATCTTAAAAATACTGTTTAAATCCTACATTTGTCATGCTCAAAAACCACGTCCAGTAATTAAATGCAATCAGAGGTATTGAACAATGATGGTTGTTAAATCATATCACGTGACTGAACATGAGTGTCTGGTCAAAATACGCTCCTCAAACATGAGGTATCCTCTTTTTGTTACGTTGGCAAAACCACCGGGTGCTCAATAAACCATGCTACTTTTTACAATGAAAAATTGCTGTTTCGCACCCTAAACGGCGTTCTCACACTTCAGGAATCCTATCTAAGGCTGTTGAACCATAAATCATGTCACGTTCAATCTGAAAATCCTGACTCAGATCTGCAACGTAGCCCTGATTGAGACTTTCTTCGATGCGTCGTTTATCTGGACAATACCAACGATTCTTCGTGTTCGTGACAACGAAACCGTTTTCATGACTTTGGCCCTCGTGCACTAAAGCAACGAGGCATTTGTCGTCTTTTTTTCAGAGCGACCACCGAAGAACATGGCGTCGCTAAATGTAAAACGACCGATTGTTTTGCTACCGCAACGTTCTCTTTTGACGTAGCGATGAATGTATGCAAAAACCTTCACCAGGTCCGTGCGAGCAATGTTCCACAAAGACTCCTCAGTATCGGACATGTCATTTTTTAACGTAATATCGCGTTCCTGGCCATCGTAACAGACACAAACCCTGTACTGTGGATGCGGCGTTGTCCACCATGGGTCTCCGGGATGATTGTCGCGCTGCACGTTTCTAACTTAACATTGCATTTCACGTGATCTAGTATAAAATATTCGTTCATAGAGTTCCATTCGTTACGGACAGCAATTTCGGCCATTGTCGAATAGCAAACAAGAGGGGTCTATGTTGTCTCAAAAGTAAAGATAACGATTGGTGTTGCTGTCGTGTAACAGCGTGGTGCGGTGTCGGCAAATAGTGGGGTGTGCCGTGGCTCAACCGGTGGTTTGCAACTTCAACAGAAGCGATGAAAAACACAAAACAGAATTTTAAACATCTCACTCCTGTACCCGACCAAAACTCGGCCAATGTTATGGATCCTCGAATCCAGTGGTAAGTAGTAATGGATAGACATAGGATTGAAGCTTCGAGGTTGCCACAAAAGCCAACACACAATGTCTGGTTTGTATTCCATACGGAACGCACGCGTTTATCAAAATGGAACAGCGCTTCGAAACAAAGGTCTGGATTTTTTCAAATGCTATATTGGTCCTTCAACAGGTCCGAGATATCTATGTACCGCGGGTTTTGAGAATGCATTGTACGACGCTGCTTTCAAGGGTAGACTGACCGGTGAAAAGTGGCTTGTCGGAGGCTCGATGGGAGCTCTGCGGTTTCTTTGTTTCTTGAAATGCTTGATCAGTGAAAACAAAGCCTTTATGAAACAATTGCAATCAGAATTTACATCCATGGTTTATACAAAGCGCTCTTCACCAGAGGATCTGGCACGAATGATGCGTACAGTGTACAGTATTGTGACGCCAGAAGCGTCTCAGGTAGAGAAAGTGCTTCATCATCCACAATTCCACCTGGCTGTTTTCGTAGGAAAAGCTCCAACGTACTTACTTTCTTTACCGCGGCGTCTACTACTTTGTCATTTGTACTTCATCGGTGCACTGTCGTACATGCGACCGGTAATTGAAGAGAAGCACTTTACATCATTGTGCTTTTATACCGGAAAAGCTCTACCACCGTTTGCAAACAACAACGATAACATTGTGTTTTGCAGGTTGACCAGGGACAACATACATGACGTT
>LFIK01003858.1_pt1 | contig 12160 bp, 19 predicted proteins | sample 643401 | NCBI WGS metagenome assembly LFIK01 (sample SAMN03777447, study PRJNA286221) | soda lake metagenome | biome: soda lake; feature: Kulunda steppe; material: water; isolation source: sample T5-Br brine of Lake Tanatar-5 | place: Russia: Kulunda steppe | collected 2010-07 | reverse complement strand
TTTTTGTGACTCCCTCTCTGCACGGGCCTTTCCCACCCTCCTACACACACCTTTGCGCGCGCCTCTTCCTCTGCCTTCTTCTTTTCCCGCCTGCGCGCCGCCTCCTGCTCGGCCTCAATGTTGCCCTGGGTCACCATAGCGGCCGTGGCGGCCGTCAGTTGCTCCTGCAGACATAACACACCCACACGCGTATGAGCCTGAAGTGGTGCCCCGTCTCCACACCCTGCGCACTATGGAAAATCTGCTTCCCCTCCTTCCCTCTCCTGCGGCCGTAGTGGCTGTGGGTTACCCTCCCCCCACTCCCACCCCGCGGCAGGTGTGGGTGGACCATGCAATGCCCCTGCAAGGCATCCAGGCCTCTGCAATGAGGTGATGGTGGGTGCGTGCCTCGGGTGCGTTGGGCAGAGGCTCACTTCCAACCACAGACGGCTTCAGCCCAAAATCCACGGTATGATCATAAAAAGGCAGACGCATCGTAGCAAGAGAGGCGTGAGTAATAAAACATTTGGAGGCTAAGCCAGCTGCAGAGACCAAGGTTGGCTGTGGAAACTCTTGGCAGCGCACCACAATACCAGGGCGCCCCCCCCCTAACATCTCTCAAACACCACAACGCCAGCGCACACCCCCACCACAATCCCCACCCACCCACCCCCATGCACTCACACGAGCACGCACGCATGCGCACACATACACACACAACTGGCGCTCTGCCATGCGCACTCGCCATCCACACACCACACAGGCGGCACCCAAGAAGCGCGCCACACCTCGCACACCACCCAGCTCCTCCTCTGCCTAGCAAGAAGCAAGGGCCACGCCCTTACCTGAGCGCGCTGCTTAGCTGCCTCTGCAGATGTATCGGTCATCCACACCACACCATCTTCATCACCCTCCTCGCTGGCCTGCATGTGCACAAATGCTCAGCACACGTGCTCGTCACACACGTACATATCCATGTACGCTGGCCTGCATGTGCACAAATGCCGCTGGCCTGCATGTGCACAAATGCCCAGCACACGTGCTCGTCACACACGTACACATCCATGTATGTTGAGGCATAGGCAATCGTAGGCAGCACAGTGCCCAAGCTGCACTCGTTACACACGCGCGCACACACACATTTCAATGGACTTGCACAAGCACACGCGCGTAAACACACATCGCGCAAGCATGCGTGCATGTGCATGGGCTGTACACAAGTGCGGGCGCACACACAGAACACGTGCGCTGTACATGTGCAGCATCGGCACTCACCGACTCGTCGTCGTCCTTCTCGTTGGGGTCCTTGCCCTCCTCCTCCTTCTTCTTCCTGTGTCCAAACACCAGCAAACATACATGGCAGAGGTCACATACATCCAGGTGGGCATGCACAGGCAGTAGGCAGCGCCGCGCGTTTGCACTTGGATGTTTCTTGGAACAGCAGAACAGCCCACTGCTTTAACAGTGCAGCAGCCATCTACCACCCAATAAGCTCAGAAGGCCGCCCTGTTGCAAGCCATGGGGCCGTAACAAAATGCCTCAATGCATAAATATAGCGTGCTCACGCAGGCACCAGGCGACCAGGCGACCCTCATTGTCATTATTATTAAGGCGACCCTCATTATCATTATTATTAAGGCGACCCTCATTATTATTATCATCACCCACCAGGCACCAGGCGACACTCATTATTATTATCATCACATTATTCTTAGGCAGAGGTGCTGCTGCAGGAAAGCCGGCCAGCCAGCTCTCTAGCGGAGGTGCCAGGGAGGCGACCTGCCACACGTGTCACTGCTCTGCAGCTGGTGCTGCTGCAGGCCAGCAGACCAGCCTGCTCTCTTGCGGGGGTCGCCCTCGAGTGGACTGCATCATCCTATGCCTGCTGGGAGCGACCACAGCCAGAGGAAGGACCGCAGCTGCTGTGCACAAATGACACTCGCACCCTCTGGCATGTGCCAGCACCTGAATCCTGACCTATACACAAACACCTAAACCCATAGTACTCACTTTTTCTTGTCTTTGTCCTGCTTCTTCTCCCTGCACGCGTGAGAAGCAGCAGGCCCGGCTTCTGCTTAAGTTCTCAGGAGGGGGCAGGCGCATTGAGGGCTGCCAGGCAGGTTTGCAAGTGCGCACTCAGACATCCAGGCATGCTTGAGTGGAAACATGCGGAGCATTAGCGAGCAGACTCATGCGCATGTGTCTGTGGATGGTAAGCACGTACGCACACCTTCGTACGTGCACAAGGGTGCATGACTATACGCATAGTGTGCCATCACATGTCTGGGCTCACACACGCGAGTGCGCAACCTGTGGGGGCATCCCTCTCACCCTTGCCCCCCCCCACTTACTTGAGCTCCTTCTTTTCGCGCTTGGCTGCCTTTTCCGCATCCATCACTCGCTCCGCCTCTGCCTTTTTTAGCCTGAGTGCACACAGGCCCCACGCACAGTTTTGCTGCAGCGTGAACACTGCAGGCTCAACCTTACATCCGGCCTGTCTTAGGCGCCAGGCAAAAGAGCATGGGCACACAAAGCTTTGACAGCCAGCACGCGCACTCGTTCCTGTTAGCGCCCGGTCTGTGCAACCTGGGCATGCGACCCTGGAGTATGCAACACGACGCAACAGGAGGGCATCACCGGTGTGTTGGCCAGCCAAGGTGCAGCAGTCTGCTGAGCCTGAAAGGACATGATTCATAAGGATGGGTAAATAGGGTGGTCCAGTCTGCCAAAGAGACTTGCCGAGACTCGGCGAGACGTGTTGTAGATGGGTAGGGCTGAGGTTCCCACCTAAGAGATTATCGTTAGAAAACTGCTTTTCACAGGCGTGCTCTTCGGTCCTGCAAATTTTGATGGAACTTCAGCGTAATTGGAAACAAAATATTCTTACAGGTTTGGCATTTGAGAGGCCGGGATGAGCCACAGGCTATTCCGTCCTCTACTCCCCTGTTCCTCCCCCCTCAATTCCACCCTTATCAACCTAGCTGCTCAATCCTTGGTATTTTTCCATCTTGTTTGGCAAGGAGCTGCAGACTGGACTCCAGGTCGCCCACAGATAAGTCCTGGTGTTGCAGCAGATGTAGATCAGCTTCTGCGCACGTGCCAAAGCAAGCCTTGAGCAGTGCTTGGTGCACATCTGGCCCCAAACTGACCAGTTACGCACGCAGACACAAGCTGGGGGGAATGCATAGCAGCTGCACTGTGGCAAGGGTGGGAAAGCCATGCTCGGAAGCCCACAGGCGCAAGAAGCACTGAATGGAGGGGTCTGAAGTGCCTGCTGCTGCCAAGTGCTTTTGTTCCGTTTCTGCTTCCATTCTTTCACACGTTTGAAGATACATAGGCAGGGGTGCTAGCTCTCTGGAAGGATTGGTAGCCCATTACCCTGTCAGTTATGCTCATCACATCATCACGCTCCATCGTCCCACACCACCTCATTGTAAATTTATCTTAAAATCTTATTTATGGCTCGGGATAATTTAAGGGTTTTCTACCACATTTTTGCACAATAACGGCGTTTACCAGTCAAATAGGTGACACTCGTTGGTGACGAGGGTCCCCCCCATCCCCCAAAAAGACTCGGCGAGACCCCTGCCCAACCTCAGACATAAGCTTGTGAGGCAAGGGTGTGAGGAGCCGAAAGCGAGAGGAGCCGAGCGCGTAAGGCGTGGGGGAGTTGAGAGGTGCGGGCGGGGAGGGATTGAGCTGCCAGGGGAGAGGGGAAGCAGAGAGGCGGATGAAGGCGGGAGCATGAGGAGGCAGGGGCATGAGGGGTCAAGGAGAGGGAAAAGGGATGGCAAGGGTGTGGAGAGCCGAGGATACGGGGGTTTTAGGAAAAAGGAACAGGAAAATCAAGGGTGTGAAGGAGTGAGGTCTGGGACGTTTAAGGGGAAAGGAATTGGAAATGCAAGGATGTGAAGAGCTGAAGGCCTGCGGGCTTCAGGGGAATGTAGAAAGGAGCGCAAGGGTGTGAAGAGCTGAGGGCATGGCACCCACAATGAGGTGTTGGGTGAGTGTTGGGTGCGCATACAACCATGGCACAGGCACGCGCTGGTCCATGATCCATGATCCAGGCTTAGGTCTTCCCAGGATACTTTTCATGCCTCCTGGGCTTGCCAATCGACGCACATTGCTCTCGCACTCCCTTGCAAACGTTACCACAGCCTATGGACATGTCTAGTGCATCCAAGCATGCCCCCTGCCCTGCACGTGCGGTCTCTGCCACCTACTTTTTCTCCTCTTTGGAGATCTTGACCTCAGGCGGGTTCTTGACCACGAAGCTGTTCAGTCGCAGGCGAGGGTCCACCTCAGACACAAACCCGCACGCCCTGCACTTCAGAGTCAGGTTTTCCTGCGGGATGGGCAGAACAGTGAAAACACAACAACAGTTGCTGCCATGGCAGCCAGTGCTGCGGACGGAGGGGTGAGGGGGGTGAGGGGGACGGCGGCGCAGCCAGGCCGCTTGCAAGGTGCATGCGGCCCGTGCAAGGTGGGCACCACCTAAAGGCAGGGTGCGCGAAGCGGAGTAAACGGGAGCACTGCGCAGAAGCAGAGGGGGCCAGCCACTGATGTAGCCTAGCACTGAAGGCGCGCATGCGCATCTGAAGGCGTGCACCCAGGGCCCCTTGGCCAAAAGACGCGCCTCTTGGCAGAGCAACTTTTTTGCCCTGGCATGGCAGCATCCCGTACGCCCTCTCCTCTGCCCTCTCCACAGCAACACAGCAGCAGCAAGATTGCTTATGATGCCCTCTCCATAGTGAGCTGTGGGCATGAGCGCAGCTTGAGCGGCGAAAATGGGGCAAGGGGCTGCCTGCCCTCGGGACGTGCTTAAACTGGAACGATACAGAGAGGATTAGCATGGCCCTCGCGCAAGGATGACACCATGAATACCAATGGGCTGCCTGTGCAAACTTTTGCAGTGGCATGATCCTGGGTGCAGCATGCTGATTCAGCGACACACATCCCTATCACTTGGCAAGCGCGGTCTCCAAGACGGAGTTATTTCCTTAACAGCAGGGAACCTGATGGCTTGGCCCATGGCAACATGCAGTCAATATTGCTTTAGAGGAACGCAAATGCCTTTGGATCAGGGGCACTCGTATGTTGCAAATGCGGGCCACAAGCTTGCTGCTGATTTGCTTCAGTGTTTTAAATTGATAAATTGCAGGGGGCATGCTACAGGACCTCAGCGCCCTCACCCGTAAGCTTCTCTTCTCTGATTTGATAGCTCCAAACACCTTTGCATCAATTAAACACACGCGAGTAACCTGCAACACTTTCCATGACGGAATTTTTTCATTTCAAAGATGCAATACGCCGCACCTTATACTTTTACAATTCTTTCGTTCAAGGATACAACGCACCACACCTTTTTGACCTTAATCTGGGTCTCGGGGTTGCCGCAGGAGTAACACTGCACATACTTCTTGATGAAGCCCTCCAGGAACTCGGACAGCTGCGAGGGGACGAGCAAAGCATGAGCACTGTATCATAGGCAGGCCATCACTTACAGGCTGTAAGTTACAGCGCATGGGAGCCGAATGAGCAGCCTGGCAAATCCCAAGGTATGCAGGGGGCACGCCTCTTCACTCCTGCAACTTTACACCGACGCATCTTTGAGCTCAAGAGGAAACAGGTCGTGCGTCAGGAGCACACGGCAGTACAGTAGCACTACATTCTGTGCGCATGGGTGTCTGAGCATGCACGCAATTGCGCATGTGCGGGCACACATGCACATGGGCACGCCCACTTGTGAAGGGGCACGCACACGTGCGGACACATGCGCACACAGGCATAGACACACGACAACAGTGCACAGTTGGCGCATCATGCGACCACAGGCCAATTGCGGCAGGCGCTTACCTTCTTGGCGTCGTGGGCGCCGTTCACGATGCATGTGCCTGTGGCCTTGTCAAAATTGGTCTGTGCGCCCAGCTCGTAGCCAAAGTACTTGAGCACATCTGCATGCAACACCCACAGGGTGTTGAGCGCACGGACTGCTTTTGGCCGGGTTGACCCCGCGGGCAGGCGCGCATGCATCAAACCCCACTCATTGAGCATGCATCCAGCTGCATAGCGCGTACATCATAGGGCACAAACGAGCCAGGGCAGAGTATATGCTGCACAATCTTCCACAGCCAGCGTCTCCTCTGTGCAGGCCTCTAATACTGCAAATGTACAACAATTGAGGAAAAGCAAACCCGCAGCCCATAATTATGCCTGCAGAACACCTGCGAGGCACGCGCACACACACACACACACACACACACACATACAGCAGCAGCAGCAGCAACAGCAGCGGCTTGCCTGTCAAAGTGCGGCATAGACTACCTCACAGTATCATCTTCGGTAGGGCAACGAGCGCTCCTTCCTCTACACTCACATTCAGGGGGTCGCTCCAGAGACTTAGCTATGTCTACATTATTCACGATGTTTGTCTTAATTCCATTCCCACGGCCTTCAATCTGCACATACAATCACATGCATGCGCGCGAGTGTGTGTGCGTGTGTGCACACGCGAGCATGTGTGCGCATGTACTTGTGCCCATATGTGCAGGTGCATTTAAATACAGGCGCACACATGCGCGTGGGGTTTTTGGTGCGCCTTTTTCAAAGGGTGTAGTGTGAGGGTGCGTGGTCTTGTGCTTTGCGTGAATGATGTGCCATGCACCAGTAACATCAGGCTTGGCTGTCTAATTCACACCTTAGACATTCAGGTGCACGAGACAGGTTTCAAGGTGGAGTGCATGCGTGCACGAGCGCAAACACACCAACATATCTCTTTTGCAGTCACAGCTTGTGCTCACTGTCAGCTTCTCACCTTGGCGACCAACTTAGGCATCTTATACCTGCACACATGAGGTGATACAGCATGGAGAAGGCATGAAGAAGAGACAGACACAGGGGGGGGGAAGACAGGGGAATCCTCTGAGGAGCTGACGCAGGCCTCCACCCCGTCCGCCTCCACTCCAAGCGCACCTGTAGAACTCATCACCCGCGTTGGATGCCCCGATATTGATCGACATGCTTGCTCCAGCGTGTTGTGCGCTCTTCTCCGGTGGCGGTGGCTCCGGTTCTTCCCGGACGGACTAAATCTGTGCGTCTGCTCTAAAGCATCAACCAGAAAAGGCTGCTCAAAAGAGCTGCCCCAAGGCAAGCTGGCCTGGCAAGGAATCCTCTCTTTCTGCGCTGGGAGGAGCTCAATTAGCATAAAACAGGCGGTCCCTCACGTCTTGTCACAGTAGTATTTCTGAGTAAATTAAAAGTATAATGTCCTTTCTCCTCATACGGCTGATACGAACGGATACGAACTGGAGTGAAATTTTGTAAGAATGTTATACTTGGACATTAGAATGCAAGATCACCATACTTGCTTACAGTTTGGATGCCAGGTCAGCTCTGCTCCCCTGCTCCCTCCACCGCCGGCAAGGATGCCCTGATAGTATAGGTTGGACAATTCTGTAACTCAGTAATTATTTGAGTGACAGCACCCCAGGTTAAGGGTGGTTGTGAAAAGAGCCATGTGCTCTGTCTGTATTCTTTCTAAACATTCTACCTGTACTTGTGACTTTTGTAGCTTAAGAATTAAAATGAGTGTTTAGGTCAAGTGCAAGTCCCAGTGCGAAGGGCGTAAAGCCTGAATGTCATGTGTCTGATCATGGAGACAGTTTATTCAAAAAGATCCATGTAATTGGGCGCAAAGCCTGAATGTCATTTGTCTGATCATTGAGACAGCTTATTCAAAAAGATCCAATTGAGATTGAAAACAAACAGTCTGTGGCCACGTGAGTGCACTTTGCCTCGAGTGCAGAAGCTATGCCAGTCAGTCCTGCTCTGTTTATGGTATAGCTTACCCCGGCTCCATTAAGAGTAAAAATGGACGACTGTTTAAATCTTAGTGATAAAGACTCCTGCTCCAATTCGCTGAGTCTTTCAATAGCAATGCAGCTACCAGTTTAAAAACATTAGCAACGCAGCTACCTTAGTATAGGCCACAAACGCCAGACTTAAATATTCAGTGTTAAATCTTAATTTGTGAGCGCTGTGTGGGAGCTGTTGTTGTAGATCTAGGAGCTTTGTCAAAGCTGAGTCATCTAGTCAAAAAAATTTGGTCACTGGATCCATTTAGCTGTACTTTGAATATGTGGATGTGGGCGAGACCCAACACTTGCTCCAGGAACAGCACAAATCAAGGCTGCATACCAGCTTGTGTTAGGTTCCTCTGAAACAGCATGTTTAGCGTCTCTATTCCACTGGAATATATCAGGGAATATATATGGCATGTAACGATCATTTCCAAGGTCCCATTGAGGAGCTGGAGTGCTTGCATTGTTTCCAATCCAGAAATTTTGTTGCTAGCTCACTGATGCCTGGGGAACAGTGCCTAAGATCGTCTCTGGATGTTCTCTTAGCATTTGCACGTAAGCACATGCACTAAGGCCCTTCCAATTTGGAAGGAGCAAGAAGGTTGCAGTGGCACATCCAATGAAGCACTTCCACTTCAAAAGGGATGACTGGATTGCATGGTGTACCATGTCGAGCATGGCACCATTGTCGTTAAGATGGTAGCCAAAAACCATGGAGAAAAAACATTTCTTTTTTCTTTTTGCTCCCCTTAATGAATAATGAGCCACAGCTTGCATCGGGTGCTGATTTGTCCTTGGTCACCAGTCTATGCTTGTGGTGCTTTGTATGCTACACGTATGGTGCTTTGTATGCTACGTGGTCAGGTAGGGCTCGCACGTGTGCAATTCAATGCCCAGCTATTAAAGTTATGATCCGGCAATGTGCCTTTTCAAGCCAGCTTATCAGAGGGGATTTTCTGAGCAAATTGATGGACATGCTCACTTTTTGCGTAAGTAACCCATACAAACTCATAAAACTAGCCCATAAGACTGTCCTTAAGTTACATGCTCATTCTGCGCTCTATGCACACAAACTAACAACTACTAGACGCTGTCACGCTGAGAGACTGCTACATCCAAACTAGACTCGTAGCATGGCCATAACATAGCGTGTGTATGGTCGCAGAGACCTCGATAGATTCATTCTCTTCCGTACTGTAGACTCATTTCCTCGACATGCGTGCGGACACGCGCAAAGACGCAAAGCGAAGACAGCGGTATTTGAGTTATGGTCATCCTACGAGTCTTGTTTGGATGCGGCAGTCTCTCAGCGTGACAGCACAGGATAGGTTAGGTTACAGCCTATCTAAGAGCTGTACCTGCTGGATGAGCGCAGCTACGCTGAAGCCGAACAGGCCTGCAACCAGAACAAAAAGAAGGCAAGCAAGGTGGTGAAAATTGCACAGGGTGTGACTTGTGCGTCAGTTATTTCAATGAAGTACACTGGTGGTATTTTGGGGGCAAAAGAACTTTCTCTGGTTGGGATGTAATGACTACGTTTAACACAGTCTATGTTAAACAGGCCAAAAATCAGACTAAGCTGGTCACCCATCCTGGCCCCCAGAGTCAAGTAAAAGGAGACACACACTTCTTGACTAAGGCCTTTTTCTTGTAACCCTTGTAATCCTTTAAAGAAAAGAAGACACATTGGTCCAAAGAGCCATGAGTCTCCTCCACCAGTGAGAGAAGAACTAGTGAGGATCTGAAGGGTGACAAGCCACCCCCTGCTCCAGACCAAGATCTTAAGAGCAACTGTTTTTTTTCAAGAGCGCGTTGTCACTCCAGATTTATGCAGTGCCAGATTTATGCTGCATTGTGACCCGAGGGTCGGTTGAGCCAGTTTGAGGAATATTTGATCCCATTGTCAGTTCAGCTATGGCTGTACTTGAGCACGTCAAAGACGAGCTAGCAGTTATACCTTGTTTGCTCCTGGCGACCTTGTAATATGCACGCCACAGGCTGGCAGCCTGAAGGACTAGACCCCTCTCGCCCTTGGGGAGTAATAGACGCGGCAGCGCTCAGTCCAGTCCAGTGCAGTCCACCGTCCAGTGTGAGTGCATCCGACAGCAGCTGCATGCAGCGCCGACCTTGCTTATTTGCAGGCTGAAGTGAGAGAGAGAACGTGTAGGGAAGGATGAGGGTATCAGAGGCTCCTCAGCCTCCTCGCGGGCAACCTGTTGTCTGCTTGGTGTATACTGTCGCTGTCCGCAGCCAGTCCACACACCACATTTGCTCAAATACTGCTATAGCTGAACTGACCATGGGATCAAACACTCCACCAACTGATTCAGCCAACCTCTGGGTCACAGTGCAGCATAAATCTGGCACTGCACTAATCTGGCGTGACAGTGCAATTTAATACGTCATGACCTGGCCTTGACCGCAGTCAGCTAAGCTGCCCTCGCTTGGCACGCACAGCTATGTAATTTAGTCTAACTAGGGTTGAAACTTGACCGCAGTCACTGTTGCAAGCGTCTTCTTGTTTGGTTGGATTGCTTACACAGTCCACAGGCACAGCCAAGTCATGAAGGAAAACAAAAACTAAAGTAATGATGGTCTAATCACAAGGCAAGGGTGTGTGAGGATGAAGCAGGAGTACATGAGCCAAGGAAGGAGCAACGGAATGATATGGATTCAAACAATAAGACAGAACGCTTGGGCATCAAAGATCTCTCACATACTAATATGGCTGACCGACTTGAAACAGCTAACATACACTCTAACAGGGCTACAGAAATAATACATTTGCAGCGATGCATTCATCGATACTGACACAAACAAAGTGAGCATGAGACGCCCCCCCCTCATGCAGCAAGTGAAGGCTGAGACGAATGCTCAGTGCGACTTCTCAGTCACTCGAGACATTCCCACCAAAGAAAAAACACAGCAGGTGGAACAACGCTCAGGGGTTCGAGCTTTAAAGCAAGCCCCAGTCCGGCAAACAGTGTGAAGTCCATCTTACATGCAGCATCGGTCTCGATTATTAATCAAGGACACTTCTTCTCCTCGCTGGATCGCACTTAGGCCACCCCAACAATAATCTCGCAGCATACATCTCAGGCCGGGCCGCCTGGGTGCCCAGGCAGCATCACTCTGGACAAGGGAAGACATGCAGCGATTCTCTCAAGCATCCCATCACCTGCCATTCTGAGTCTCATGGTCATGCCCGTGTCTTTCTTTCTTCCCACAAAGTATACAGCCCAGAGAAGGGGGCATCGCCGCCATCATTAAAAAGAAACTCACATACACATGCACGCACGCAAGGCTTGGCTGTTAAGGTGCACCGGCACAGTGCCAGAACTTTGAGAGGCCCAGTGTATTTGGGGTACAGCTTGGGGGTCGCACCATCAGGGAGGTGTTGACTTCTCAGGCCTGGGTACGCCCGCCACCAAGCCCCTGGCTGTGCCAGCACACGACATTTGGCCTCTGCCGTTGTGTAGCACTGCTGCAAGAGCACGCCAGCATGTATGCCTGGGCTGAGCACACCAAGGCTTGCACCAGTGCCCTCCCGAGGAGCGCCCGGCGTCCTGCACCGCTGCCTGGGCCGTCCAGCACCACAGCCGCTGAGCAGCGCGCCCCTCAGAACCCCAGGCCCCACTTGTCGACGGGCTCCTCCTCCTCCGCATTTTCCCACTGCATGGGGCAAGCTGCCTGGGCCCGAGCAGTGGCCGGCTCCATTGAGCCGAGCGCCATGAGGAGCGCCACAAAGTTTGGGAAGGCGGGCAGCCTGGGCAGGACGCACGAGTTGGGGTAAGCATAAGTGGGGGTTGGGCGAGTGCTGGCAGTCGTGTGCATGCACACATGCAGAGACACATGGGCCCACACTATCTTGGAGGTGGTGCAATCTTGGCTTGCGAGCCACCCAAGGCTGTATCGGAGGTGGTGCAATGGTGGCTTGCGAGCCACCCAATGTATTTACCGACGAGCCGGCACCCATGCAGTTGGCCCCTGCTCATTGAAAATCAGGGATGTGCAGAGCCAGCCCTTGTCCTTGTTGCGCAGGCCTGCAAAAGGTGGCCAAGACTTAACCACCCGAGGAGCATGCGGCCCAGGCAGCATAGGCCGTGGGCTCGCGCCTTAAGGTGCACAGCTCCCGTACTTGGTCTTAGTCTGTTGATCCAGGAGTGCGCGCAATATCATGGAGGTCAGGTAGTGAGTTGGGTCACAGGTCTTGAGGTGCCTGGACGTAGCTGACGCCAGCAGACACCGACAAGGAGCCCTGACACCCACGAGGAGCCCTGACTGCACTGAGCTGAGTCGTTGAGCGCCTGAGTGCTGAGTCT
>LFIK01003857.1_pt1 | contig 12160 bp, 7 predicted proteins | sample 643401 | NCBI WGS metagenome assembly LFIK01 (sample SAMN03777447, study PRJNA286221) | soda lake metagenome | biome: soda lake; feature: Kulunda steppe; material: water; isolation source: sample T5-Br brine of Lake Tanatar-5 | place: Russia: Kulunda steppe | collected 2010-07 | reverse complement strand
CGCACGCACATGCATGCATGCACATGCGCATGCGCGCACACACACACACACATGCACACACACATACATACGCACACGCACGCACGCACACATGCACACACAAACATACATGCTTGCATGCACATATGCACACTCACACACACATACACGCGCGCACGCAGGCACACACATACACACGCACACGCAGCACACGCATATTCACATACGATGCACACACTCACACACACAGGGGGAGAGCATCCCATGCTGCTCTGCTCCATCGTTTGGCTGGCCAGAACCGCTTCTTTAGAGCTGCCCTGGCTGCGCAAAGGGATGAAGTATGTGCTCAGCTTACTCATGCTCACTGGTTTGATCCACAGTAATGTTGAGAAGAAGAGGCATAGTTGTCTGCCGTATCACCGTCAATAAGGCTTACACTTAATGGGTGTACTGCTGAAATGCAGTAACTTATCACAGGGCATAGAAATCAGAAATGCTGGCATGGCTGAGCATCTCAAATCTTGAAGCTTGGTGCTTGGGAAGTGCTTGGAAGGTGCAGTCTAACAGTTGTGCTGCAATTGATGACCTTGGCAGTAATTGTCCTTATGTGCACTGAACAGACTGTATGAGTCCTCGACACGCAGGCTGCTTGCTTTATGTCAGCGGCCTGTCTCTTGCAGTCAAACTGCACCCTGTCACACACACAGGGAGGAACAACAGAAGAGCAAATCCTTGTGATTGATGCAACACCGCTTCCTCCAAGTAAGTTAAAATACTGGATGTGCACCTGGCTGGAGGCAGGTTGAGCTTTTTCACACAAGTTGGTCAATGCATGCAATGCTTGACAATTGTGGTTGATCTGCTGGCCCAGGCTCACACATGTGACATGGCACGTGCAGCTTTTGGTGGACTATGTACTTGCTAATGCTCATCCGCAGGTTGGCCACCCACTCTGTCGAGATCCATCCAGATCAGGACCATTCGGCTAGACCATTCTACTGGACCCAGAAAGAAGGCCTCCTTGAGTTCAAGCATCTCTGCCCTGGTGCTTGAGCATGTACCCCGGCTGGAGGGTCCTCCGTCCAGGCTGAGTTCGTTTGCCTTCCCACACTTACGGGCAGTGCAGCCGGCGCCCTTGGCTTTTAACAACAGGGCCTGTCACAGCATGCCCAGGACCGGCAGTTTAGATGTTGGAAATGTGCAAGGCTGGCACTCTGGGTGGCAGGGCCAGGGTGTGCAAGCCAAACCGGAGCTGGCTGCAGGGCAGGCACACAGCGGTAGAGGGCAGCAGCGTCTTGAGCAGGAGCAGAGAGACCACTTCTACGCGAGGTCTCACCTCCTCGTCAGCGCATCCCCTACCCTGGCTACTCTCTTTGACCAGGTGTGTGACTGCGCAGCCAGCTGCAGGTCGGTGTGGACTCCCGGCGCCGCTTGCACACGTCTGGACTGCAAAGTTGATAGACTAGCTCAGCTGTTACCCTTGTGGACAACAGCTTGCCAGCGCTACTCACTAGTGCTCAAAGCATGCCTCCTCACCGTTTGCTGGAGTTTTCTGTCTGACATGTGTGAATGGATCACGAGGGTGGCACTTCATCTCTGTGTAAAAGCTCATGCTTGCTCACATCTGCCTGGGTGGTGCAGTTAGACAGCAACACCTGCTCTCTCAAAAGCCTTTATGCACGCCTGTCTTTTGTTGCACGCCTGTCTTTTGGGCCCAACCCACTGCATCTCTCATGCCTTGCAGGATGGCCTTGTTTTAGAGCAGAGTCACAGCTCCCTGCAATTCTATGGGAACCTCACTGACAGAGGCGGCCTTTGGTCGCTGGCAGGGTCCAGCTGCAAGGGGAGGCTTCGTGCGGCTTGTACAGAGGGACTGCTGCATGGCCCCATCTTGGAGTTGTTTGCCCTGGACAAGCCATCCCTGCTTGGATTTTTGGAGGTGGGCGCCTCCTCTCGTCACCCCTGACCATCACGCACTCTCCAACCAAGGCACTCGTGGACGTGCACCCTGACCATCATGCGCTCTTCAACAGACACAGCTGCAATAGATTTGTGGCTGCTCAGGGCGTATGCGCCTCATATGTTTGCTGCTTGCAGCTGCTTGCTGTAGCGGCGCACTTTCAAGTGATTGTCCCTATCTGCCCCTGTGCACGTGCCGCACAGCATGTTGACACCATGACCGCTTGGAAGGGCACCATTCGTGTGAAGCCAGCACTCCTGTCCAGCCCTCCCACAGCCTCACCGAGGGGATCCTCATTTGCTGCAGTGAGCCCGCAGCATGCTGAGCCGCCGCTTAATTCAGAGGTCCTGCACCTGGGACCTGCGCTCAGTGACCCGTCAGCAACTCAGCACCAGAGCTCTGAAGCCAATGGGGTGTCTACCACCGACGGTGAGGGTGACAGAAAGGCCAGGCCGTGTGCGGTGGCCACTGCTCAGTCATGCGGCGAAGCTAATCAAGCAGTTGGTGGCATGCTTTGCTATGATGTGGCCTGTGAGCAACAGCAGTAGTAGGAGCACACCTGACAATGCGGAATGTCCAGGTGTGGTCAATGTGTCATTACGTTGGGTAGGCTGGACAAACCTCGTTGTGCTGCGTCTGCGGGTACTAAGCGTATGCCTGACAAAGGAATGCGTCTTTCCCTGGATATTCCTTCAAGACGTCAAGAGTGCGCTCGGGTGCGCTTCAAGCCATAGAGAGGTTTGCATGTGTGTTAGCTCTGAGATATGAGTAACTGGTGCAAGAATGTCTGAGCATGCACGGCAATGCTGTTGTTTTCTGCGAGCCAATTTGTATGCCACTCCAAATCATGCTATGCGCCTTCTATATGGGTGGGACTGGTTGTAAGCATAATGCTCGCTTATCTGTACGTGTGGCTGCACACACAGGTCACATCAAGTAATGCTTTACTTTTATTTAGGAGCTATACTTTAAGGTACACAGGGGTATAAAGGGTATACATTTCTCCAAGCTCCCGGCACATATCTCATAGCCCCAGTGTTTCATCCTGGGATGATGTCCGTAACGGGGGCACCTGTAAGGGCTTGCTCTTTCCACGTGGCCTGCTCCTTCTATGCCCAGTGTGCGTTGTTTCAGCATCTTCTTTGGTGGTCCAGGTGAGGACGTGCATGACAAGAGGTCACGGAGCATTGGTGACCCATCAAGAAGGCCTCTGGTGGTCAAGGTGCGCACCCTAGGGGCTGGCCAGTGTCGGCCCTCAGATGGACATTCTTCATGCATGCAGGGGTAGCACAAGGAGGGGTCATGAGGCAGGCGAGGCGTTGGGTGACGGGGGGGGGGGACTCAGCTGAGCACCTCTTCTGCCAAACTCATCCTGATCTGCGCCCCTCTCACCCCTCTTGTGCACGCTGTACCCCTCCCCTGCCCAACCTCAGGCTAGTAGCAGGCTGCAGTCGCAGCTGGACATTAGTTTTTCTCGGCAGTCCTTGGGCCCTGCAGCCCGCCAGCCCACCTCAGAGGGGGCTCACCTCAGAGGAAATAAGGTGTATTGCCCCAACTCGCAGCATCAGCAGCAAGGCAAGCACGACTCTCCTCCCGTATCAGAGGGCCATATCAGGCCGTGCGTTGCAAAGCAACTGCAAGAGGCGCTGAAGAGCTCGGAGGACCTGGCAGACCACAGATTGGGCATGCGGGTCGGCTGGCGCCAGTGCCCGCGCCCTGCCCAGCACTTCAGCCCGCTTGTGCCCAATGAGCTGGATCTTCCCCTGCAGTCTGAGGAAGGCCGCTTGCGCATTCAACCAGAGACTACACCGCAGCACGCGCCGAGCCGAGGCAGCAACGCCTCGCAGGGCACACTGCCCCTGGTAGCATCTGCCATCAGCCCGGGCGGCACCTCCAGTGTCAGGGCCCCCCCCAATGGTGCCTCCTATGTTAGGGGCGAGTTGCCCTTAGCGCCGCATGTGGGAGAGGGGAACATCGAGAGGTCGGGCAGCCCAAGGGATGTGGGCCGCTCCCACAGGTCCAGCGACTTTGCGGCAGGAAACCAGCAGACGAGGAGGCTCAGCATTTGGGCCTGCTGAACTGGTACATGGGGGGGGACCGTGGTTCCCAGCGGCTCCATCAGCTGCAGGTTCTGGACAGGGCTGGGTCGGAGGGGCGTGGAGAGGAGAGGGAGGAGGGCACGCGCTTCCACGAGCTCGTGCTGGTACCTGCCACCGACCCCGTGACCCGCAGGTGAGGAGAAAATAAATCTCTCTCTGAGGTGAGTGCATCTGCCCGTGGCTGCTGCTTTTAAGTACTTTCCAGGCCCAGCAAGGAGGGTGGGACACACATTCGCCAGCCAGACATGGTGACATGGGGCGGGGCCGTGTGAGCAAGAGGGGTGAGCAGGGTGGCAAGGCAGCAATAAAACTGAGTGAATTTGGGATCAATGGGCAGGTAGCTGACCCACAGACGTGTTGCCACTATCAACATTGCATATAGGTTGCCAGGATGGGATGAAAGGCTAGTCTGTTCATTTTGTATAGTCAAGAGTGTGTCGTGTGTGCGCGAGCACTTGTGTGTGCGCATGTACCCCCTTGCAAGGCAGGCTTGGGACACCTGGGCATGTCAAGTCCCCGCAGCCCCCTGCTCACCTTTGTGCCCCTCATTTGCTCCGCGGTTGCTCTCTGCCGGGCAGGTCTGCCCTGATCCTCTTGCAGCACGATGTCACAGAGCAAGTGGAGCATGAGCAATTGCTGACCGACCTGACAGAAGGCCATTTGGCAATGCTGAGCCAGGTGGGCAGCAGACTGGAGCTGCTCGTTATGCGCACATTTGGGGGCAGGCCGGGGCTGCTTGTAAGCAAATTTATATCTGTGGCGTTACGCACTGCATTTGGCACTGTCGCCTAGGCACTGTTGCCTTAATATTCAACTTCTTGTGCTTAGGGTGTCTGAGAAGGTGCACGACGGCACTATCTGTCACAAGCCATTGTAGTGGGGTTGCAATTCCAACCACCCTATAAAGAGGTGCTGGGGTGCTCCTTGCTTGCAAAGGTTGCCATGCAAGAATGTTTAGCACACCTGGCTCTACCTCCACAGCTGTCTTACTAGGTTCCCTTCCATGGAACGGGGAAGTTTAAGCATGATTTGCTATGGGAACCTGCATGCTATGGCTTCCCCCTTTCCTTGCTGCGGATGCACCAGATCTTCCCGCGGCATGTGATAAATGCACTTTCAACGGATGGCGGTATCACAGTGGGCAACATCAGTGACCTGGCCTTCAATCATGAAGGCGTGACCATTCTGTTTCTAGGTGAGCTGAGTGCACCCTGCCAGCCTGCATGTGGATTGTCAAACACCTTGCTGGCCATTTTGGGTGCTTGGGCTTGTTTGAGGAATGTTGTTCTGTGACACCCATTTCCTAGCCTATGCTTTTGTACAGACGCATAGCAGCACATTTCCTGCGCTTTAAAGGCTATCCAGCCAATAAACAAAATCAATATGTCATCATGATCTAGTTCACTAAGGATGGGTAAATAGTAGTTCATTTTGCCAAACAGACAGAGAGACTTAGCGAGACTCGTTGTAGAGAGATAGGGCCTACATGGATGATAAACATTAGAAGACTGCTTTTTACAGGTGCCTCCTTCCGACCTGAGAATTTCCAGGTAACTCAAACATGAGGTGTAAAGGATTTGTCAAGATTATGTGCATGGATGATTCTGTGAAATTCCAAATATGTTGGATGGCTTGAACACACGTTTGCCTGTGAGCAGAGGAGGGGGGAATGGGAAGGCGCAAACTCACGCCAAGTAAACCTCCCTTACCCCCTGAATTTTCTCCCTGATTCTGCATATATACAGTTAATTACAATGTCAAAGACTAGGGATTTGGCGTGGAGTCACTCAAAGGTACTAGATAGAGCAAAATAGGTGCATCACAGGGCCCATTTCGGAGAGGGTCTTAAGAGCGAATTGATGTTTTCAAGTACGGCAAAAGATGAATTGATTCAGATTAATTCCTTTGATTGGAATGCGTACATGTTTTAAAAGCATGAATTCTTCATCCCTTATTTTGACTAAATCAACCGGGTCTTCCAGAGGCCAGGATAAAATAGTCACTTGTGACTTTCCATCTTCTCCACCCCTGTTCCTCTCCCCTTCGTCCTGCTGCTTGATTTAAGGCTATCTTCTTTGCAGCAGCTGCTGAATCCAGGAAATTTCCAGAGAAGTCCTTGATTTGTCAACAGAAAATGAGCGCTGTGTGCGATTCAAAGCCTCGGGGTGCTAGGAGTACAGCTGCGGCTCCTGGTGAACAGCTACTATACTGACCAGTTCGCTCATTGGCACAAGATGTAAGGTGCAGGCACGTCAGCCACACCGTGGCAAAGGGCACGGAGGCAAAGGCAGGGAAATGCTTGCAAGCCCACAGGCCAGAGGTTGAATGGTGAGACTGCTTTTCTCCCTACCCCCTTCCATCTTTGAAGACACTGTTAAAGGCGACATCAGCAGGGGTGCTGGCTTCCTGGAAGGATGGTTGCCCGTGAGTCTGAAAGTCATGTCCGGGCCCATCATCGCGTCCCACACTACCTTGTCCCTGACTTATAAAATGTCATTTGATATGTATATTATTGGGGGCTTTTAAGGGGTGGTTAGCTCATTCCTGCAGATTTTCATGATTGTCCAACTAGGTCATACTTGTTACTGTTCAGGGTCCCTCCCTTCCTCCAGAGAGAGTCTCAGCAAGTCAAATTGTTGGCCGTTTTCTGCAAGGCCTCTCTCTGCCCAACCTTACGTTCCAACCATGCTTATTCCTAAGGTTGCTGAAATCAGTTTGTTCTGTGCGTTACAGATCTATGTCAAAATCTTTCAAGTTCAGTTCATTAAAGGGTCAAGGAGTTTCGAAATTTAAGTTTATCCTGCAAAGGCTGAGAAGCTTCTCAGCCCTATCACATTATCCTGCACTGCATGGTCGACCTGTACCTTGTGTATCAGATCTGCTTTGGGTTTTATTCAGGGCTGGTGCTAGGCCGAGCCCATTTTTTAAAAGGTTAAAGAAGAGAGGGCCGCTAGCCCCCTGGACAATAAACTTCCCATTTTTAGTGTTAGTCCTCTGTATTTATTTTCAGTCAATTGTACGCAGCAAATTTGCCAATTTGTGTGCTGATCTGTTCAAGTGTAGGGGGTATGCATACAGTATTCAGCAATTTTGAATGAGTGGTTCAGATTTCTTGCTTGGTGCTCAATTTCTTCTTGCGTGGCTTTGTGGTGTTCACCTTGATGCACTTCACTAGCACCTTGATTTTCCCATTTTGCCTCCTTCAAGGAATAAGTTATTGCTTTGACAGCCTCTATTTATCTAACCTTGGCAAGCATATGCCAGAGAGTTGTTTGCACTGTCTCTTGCAGATATTGTTGGATTTACATCAATGTCCAAGGAGGTGCCCGCTGAGGAGATCCTTGTGTTCTTGAACTTGTTATTTAGCCGCTTTGACAGGTGAGTACAACCAAATATTCATGGAATGCGGCTGGAGCTTGATACACAAAAGCTGCACAGGGTATAGGAGCAGTACTGGGAGTTATAAATGATGGCTTAAATAAATTCAAAGCGAAGATTTGAATCAACTAGCCAAAGATTGGAGCATTGCCTTGTATTTTCCTTTTTGCTTTCAGGCTTGTAAGTAAATACCAGGCGCAAAAGATTGACGTGATTGGTGACGCCTACCTTCTAGCCTCCGGCATATGTACTGCTGATCAAGATGGGTAAGCATTGCTTTGTATGATTTTGATTTTAGGGTGCACACTCTGCTGGAATTCTGGCTTGTTTGAATTGGAATATAATGGTCAAAAAATGCCTAAGAGACACAGGGATTGATTTTTTTATATAGCTACTAAACGCTCTCTTAGGGCCCACACACATCGCTGGCGCATTTGTACCTTTGCAATCGCCACCAAAGCCATAGCCCCTGATGTCTTAAGAATACAATCCTTATTGATGTGACCTATAATGCATGTGTATGTAGGTTCTGGGCTATAGATGAGGCCCACGATCCTGCCATTGGGGCGAGCAAAATTATGGCGCTTGCAATGGAGATGTTGCGGGCAACTCTGGATGTTAGTGCTGCAATGTTTGCAAATATGCTTTCTTTGATGGCACGCAATCGCTGACTTGCCTTGTGAAAATGAGTTCAGCAGTGCAGTGCATGACTTATTTTCAACATCCTGGCAGAGCATGTTTTTTACCCAAATCCTGTTGTGTTTCAAAATCAAGCTTTCAAAGCTCATTGAACTTCACTCCTGACCAAGCCCGCTGATTGACTGTCAGGGATCCTGTGCACCATGAGCAGTGGCAGTAAAGGCCAGATTCAGCAGAGCAATTTGGCATGCCTTGGTGGCTTGCAGGTGTGCATGCCAGATGGGACTCCCGTCCAGATTCGCATCGGCATCCACACCGGCCCGTGTGTGAGCGGGATTGTGGGCCTGGGCATGCCCAAGTGGTCCTGCCTGGGAGATACAGGTGCGCGATGCTGGTCCTGGGGGCACCTGCCTGGAAGCTGCACCGGGGCAGACAGCCAGCAGAACATGGCCATCGCATGTGAGGCTGCCACAGTGACATAGGGTGCCAAGCACCAAAGCTGGGCGTAGACAGCAGCCTGCTTGGAGGTACCCCTGCCATGGTACTTGAAAGCCATTTGAATCAAGGATTTGCAGGAAGAGGCGCCCTGCGCAGTCCATGATGCACCCCTGCACCCTTTTTTTGCAAGCACCTTGTGGTTGCACAGAAGATGTGCACACCTGCAGGGCAGGTGGGTGATGGGTGCATGCCTGGCGCTGGCCTGAACGCAGTGAACACCGCTGCACACGCAGTCAACACCGCTGCACACCCAGTCAACACCGCTGCATGCATGGAGCAGACCACAGCCCCTGCATGGGTGCATGCCTGGCGCTGGCCTGCATGCAGTGAACACCGCTGCACGCATGGAGCAGACCACAGCCCCCAGGACAATCCAGATCAGCAGCACGACGCGCAGCCTGCTCCCAGCAGAAATCCCCATGGGGTTGACTGCCACCGGCGGGGTCGCTATGAAGGCAGTTTTGGCAGGGCGTGAGGGAGGGCAGACACTGTGCGCTGGCTTGGTGGACATGTTGGTGTGAGCTGTCCACACTGGCTGTGGCGCCTGCTGGTCATGGTGTTGGTGGGCCACCCAACTGGCACTGGCTGAGGTTTGACAGTGTGTCAAGGCATTTGTTGATGATGGTGCTGGTGAGCAATGCAAGCGGCGCCGGCCAAGGGCTGGCAGTTCAGATTAGAAAATGTTGATCATGGCGGTAGTGGGCAACGCAAGCGGCGCCGGCCAAGGGTTGTCAGGGCGTTCAGGCAGCTGTCAATCATGGTGCCATGTGCAACCCAAAAGCGGCGTTGGCCTGTGCTTGACGCTGCACTGTGAGCGTGCTACCCTGCCCTGCGGTGATGCGCCAGAGCCTTCTGAGGCCTCCAGGAAGCAAGGGCCACCCATTGGGTGGCACCCAAACAATCTCACTCTGAATGGTCTACATTCCATGTCTGGTGACCACATGAGGGCCATGGGACGAGGAGGCAAGCATGCGCTGCACCGCTGCACAGAGAGAAGGTTGTTCCTAACGGGGCCGCTCTACCTCAAGCGGCTCTGACACACAACTGATTTTGCCCGCTGGAGAGCGTGATGGAAGTGAGTGTTGCATGACACCGTGCGCAGGGCAAGGGCGTGGTTGACACGTGGGTGTGGCACCAGCCACCCTCTTGGCAGGAAAGCGCTGGCGTACTGCCACCGCTGCCCCAAGAATGCACCCTGCTACACCAGCGAGTCACCTCTTCAGTCAGCTTCCGTTGCTCGCCAGCTGCGCAGCCAGCATCTCTGGTGCTGCCTAGAGTCTTTCAGATCAGCAACAAGCTGTTCCACAGAAGCCAATCGCAGGTCAGTTTGGGGGAGAGGGGATCAATTATGGCTGCCAGGCAATGCTGTTGCCTCAGTGCCCCCAGCACACATGCAACCTCTGTCCAATGCATGACCGTAGTAGCTCTTAACCAATGCGCACCCTCTTTCTATGCCAACCACATTTGCTCCTTCTGAAGAGCCCTGACTTTTGTCCATAGCCAAGGCATCGCTCATTTGCAAAATATGCTCAGACAGACAGCGGTGCTCCTGAAACGTTGCCATTGGTTGTTCCTTTAGCATCTGATGCTTGGACCAAAAGGGGAGCACAGTGCAGGCTTGCCTTTGATGGCATGACATCATCTTAATGGATGCACCTTTACTTGGGATCTTGGTATACGTGCTTTCAAAGTAGGTGCGCACCATAGCAAAGAAGGGGTGGCCACAAGCGCCAACACAAATAGACCCAACTACAGGCAGGATCTTGGCCCAGCCAATAATTTCGTCAAGCATCCATAATACGATTCAACGAGTCATGGAACATTGGCACTGATTTCCCAAGATTTTTGTAGACACTTGGGGGCCGTATGCCTCCTTACTGGCCCATGCGCCTTAAGACTTACTTGTCATGCAACCATTCATGCGTCCCAGATGGAGGACCTGCACAGTAGGCGGCAAGCTGCCCGCACTCACAGTGCCTACGACGATGACTCAAGCCAAGGCACCCTGCAAAGCACCCGGACTACATCCACTTTGCGGAAAGTCGTGCCTGGTGTTCAAAGAGGCAGTCCATCTGGCTCGTGTATGAGGCTACCTCCCATTGAGTTGGTGCGTTGCTTTGGGGGCAAACATGACAGACACATGCAGTCGTAAGCCAATGAACAGGTGTTCCCTCAACATGCTTTCTAGTGCTCACTACTACCCTGCCATGTTTGCACTCCCCTCATAGCTTAAAATGCAGGAGCACGTCGGTCAGGCCCATGCGCGCCTCCTGGAAGCGGAGCTTCATACATGGGGCTTGTGACTTGTTGGAGATGAGGACCAGTCAGTGTTAAGGTGATCGAATGCTGGATGCAGAGTTGAGCATTTCCTGCGAAAGCCCCTGTCTGCATGGCGCATCACTTCTTAACAATGATTTCTTTACTATCATTTCATGTTGGGGTGGGGCTGCTGGGTATCGTCAGGATCGCTGTGTGAGGAACTTTGCACAGAAGCTCGTCATGGCCCACCAAATAGTGCAGGGCGCATGATGGAGAAATCTGTGTTATGGCGTTTGAAAATGTACTGCACATAGAAGCCCATCATGGCCCACCAAGTGCAGGGCACATGATGGAGGAATATGTTGAAAAATGAAAGTCTGTGTCTGTCCTTGTAGCTAATTGGACAGATGAGTAGCTTGTCAAGTGTCAGACATTACTGAACCCATGCTGCAGAGACAAGAAGCAAGATCATGATATTAAGGGTAAAGGATAACAAGTTGATGCTGCTAGAGATTGGTTTTGCTGATGCTTACTGTGTCCAGGTATTGTCGTGCATCAGGGAAGCAATCCTGCTTTGCCATTTAAGGTTAAAGCTACCTTAGCTGAAACCTTAAATGGTGACCATACGAGGTGCTGACGCTGTATGCTGTTGTATTTGGCCTCAGAAACGTTTCCAAGTGTTTATCATAAGCCGTTTGTTTCACCTTCCAAGTGTGAGTTTATTTTGTGCAAAGATATCAATGATTTTGTTATTCGCCACAGGCCTGATCTTTCAGAGGTTTTTTATGTGCCGACCTACCTTTCATTCTCATGCCTGTTTCATTGACTCACAGCTTCCAGTGCAGCTATGGATGGCGCTCTTTTGTAATTGCTTACCTGGCTTCATAGACTTGGACAAGACAATAAAGTACACCTGCTGTCGGGCTGCCAGCACAGGACAGTGAAGATTATGGTTACAGAGAGGCGCAGCGTAGCTGAAACTTGCAGAAGACCAAATAGAATAAGAGAAAGGCTTCAGCCTCAGGGATCCCTCAGTGGCTCCCAAAAATATAGATGTCTGCTGCGACGCTGGCTCTTGTGCTGGGACAATAGGTGAATCAAATACAAGCAGGGTACTCGTTACACTCAGAAAATGGCCCACCTCTCCGGCACAGCCACTCGTTCATCTTGTCTGTTGTTTCATCAGCCAGACAGCCAAATCCATATGCTTTCTGGCTGTCGGAATGCTTCAATTCAAAACATGGTGACCGAAAGACATAACATTGCTTCCAGGCTCATCATCAAAACCTTGAACAAAGGCGATTTTGGAGGAAACATCATTTTTACAGATATTGGAAGTGAAACACGG
>LFIK01003856.1_pt1 | contig 12160 bp, 8 predicted proteins | sample 643401 | NCBI WGS metagenome assembly LFIK01 (sample SAMN03777447, study PRJNA286221) | soda lake metagenome | biome: soda lake; feature: Kulunda steppe; material: water; isolation source: sample T5-Br brine of Lake Tanatar-5 | place: Russia: Kulunda steppe | collected 2010-07 | reverse complement strand
TGGTAGGTGGAATCCAAAGGTGCCCAAACGACAGGCGATTGGAGATTCCCATCCCGATGGAAAGGGACCACCCACAGGAAGAAGCTGGGACATCCACCCCCAACCGTCGAAAAGGAATATACCTCGTCCCACTGCCCCCCACACGATCGGACGGGTGTCCTCCACGGCATCGGAAGAGATGCTCCGATCGAGAAGGAACGAAGGACCGGAGATTGGGCGGGGAATGAGACGGTGCACGCACAGGAGCACCTCCAGGGATGTCGGGGGGGATGACACGCCAGGGTCGGTGGGTCTGACCCCATCCTGGAACAACCATCCATTCCATTCCATGGATCCATCGATGGTGGAAGAAGACGTCGCCACATCCTACGCACCATCCCCGTCGAAAACGAAACGACACGTGCGAATGCGACGACGTGGAACGACGTGCGCATGCAACGAAACGTTTTCCGTTCCAACCCAAGCGCGTGGCACCGATTCCATGCGAATCGGAAAACCCATTCGGATGGTGGAATGGTGCCTGCCTCGTCCTACGACGACGAAACGTCCAGGTCGAAACAAACACGTGTCCTTCCAAACCAACGAACGATAACAAGCGAGACATCCGCTCGTGCCCGACGATTCCTGCCAGGAAAGCCGCTCGAAACCTCAGGCAAGCCCAAACAAGCGAGAAAGCGGCGATTCCAGTCCTCGAACGGCGAAACGATACGTCGCGTCCGCTCGTCTTCCAACCTACACCAACCCAGGGTCCAATCAATGCGATGTGAGCCTAGAACGTCCTTCCACGCGTTTTGCAGATGGCACATGAGAAAGGCAGATCCCATGTTCGACCAAGCACCGGAAACGCACCATTCCACGGATGATCCTGCGTGCACACCCTCGTGCTACGAGACACGCACAGGAACACACCCAAACCAAGGCAAAGAATGCGATCAAACAACGACATGGGAGGGACACGTACCGCACTCGCAGGAGACAGGAGGGCGAAAGCAACGAATGCAAGTGAAAGAACTTGGTCCATCCGCATGAAACGATGGCATGGCCTCGTCAATCCTATTGCAAAAGTGCCAAGGCCACTTCCATACAAGAGATGGAAGGAGTCGACCACTGCTTTATTATTCCAACGTAGGCGTTTCTCCAGGGATGCAATCGATCACCAGCAGGACTCAGCACATGCGCTACGCCTAGAAAAACATGCGAGGAGCAATCTGCATCGACATCAACTCCTGAAACAGCAATTTGCAGGCATATGGCAGATGGACCTGCACGATATCTGTCTTGTTGCGACAGGAGCGGCACTCGTATGTGCCCTTCTTCAGGTTGGCGATCGCAATCAGCCCGCACCACTCACAGACATGGACGCGATAGGCATCTGACTGATCGAACAGTCGTTCCTTGAGGAAATTGGCCGCACCATGACTGATCATGCAGTCCCTTTCCATCTCTCCGAATCGGAGCCCGCCATCACGAGATCGACCCTCAACGGGTTGCCTGGTAAGAATCTGCACAGGGCCACGACCACGCGAGTGAATTTTGTCGTCTACCATATGCTTCAAGCGCTGGTAGTACGTGGGGCCCATGAAGATTTGAGCGTTCAACCTACGACCAGTGTGTCCATTGTACATCACTTCGTACCCACGAGACTGGAAACCATGACGATGGAGCTGAGACGATATGTTGTCGACAGTCACGTCCGTGAAAGGCGTGGCGTCCCCTTCCTTCCCTTCAAACACAGCCACCTTGCCCATGAGGCATTCCACCAGCTGGCCGATGGTCATGCGCGAGGGAATAGCATGCGGATTGACAATGATATCCGGTGTGATCCCTTCTGCGGTGAACGGCATGTCCTCCTGCGTGTACGTCATACCAACAGTACCCTTCTGACCATGCCTACTAGCAAACTTATCGCCAATTTGAGGGACGCGTATGGAACGAATCCTCATTTTCACAAAACGCAGGCCCTCGTCGTTCGTAGTGATCAGGACCTGGTCAACGATTCCAGTGTCGCTCCCTTTCATGGAAGTGCTCAAGTCTCTCTTCGTGTACCTCTGGCTCATGCCTGGTACGTTATCCGGCATGGCAACGGTCTTCCCGATGATGATGTCTTCCCCAGAAACACGTGTACCTGGCGGTACCAGCCCATCTCGATCCAACTTGTCGTAGGTCCCCATACGCATGCCCAGCGTGCTTTCCCTTGAAGGACATTCCAGCTCTTCACGAATCACGGTGCCCATTTGCTTCTTCTCTTCATCACGATATGTTTTGTAGGATGCCGAGCGAAATAGACCTCGATCGATGGAAGACTGGTTCATAATCAAGGAGTCTTCTTGGTTATACCCAGTGTAAATGGCAATCGCCACACAAACATTCTGGCCTGCAGGAAGGTCCCTGAAGTGCAAGTACTCCATGGACTTTGTGATGACCAAGGGCTTCTGCGGGTAGAAAAGCACGTAACCGAGCGTGTCGAAGCGCAGATTGTAATTTGTGACATAGATGCCCATGGCTTGCTTGCCCATGGCCGATTGGTAAGTATTGCGTGGAGACTGGTTGTGATCTGGGAAAGGGATGATTGAACCGCACACCCCCAGAATCATGGAGGGGTGGATCTCGCAATGTGTGTAGGTTGTGGAGTATGCTTCCTTTGGGTTAACCCTGGCTTCAGTAAGGTCTCGAATATGCATGCTGATCATAGTGGTCTCCTCTTCTTCCAAATCCACATATTCCACACAGCCGTTCTTGCACAGCGAGGTCCATGTGACGCGCAAGTTATCTCGATCCTGGAGGCCAATAATATGAGATTTCTTTATGTTCAAGCGTTGATTCTCCACAATAAAGAGAGGCCTCATGCAGCGACCAGCATCACAAGTCAACCGTAGCTCTTGCAGGCGCATATCCCACACGATACTTACCTCTGAATTGATGTCCCCATCCCTCCGAAGCCGCCTCAGGGTCCTCACAATCAAATCTGGGTCCCTATGAATGCCAACCCAGTTGCCGTTGACAAATATGCGAGTCGCAAGCGGTATGACCGAGGGTTGAACTTCTTCCAAGCTCTCCATGTTGAACTCTTCCAAGAACTCTAGCACTACTGCAGAAGGGCAACCCACGGATACTTTGGCCATCAATGCGAGGTTCTTCACCAGTCCGCATGCTTGTCCTTCCGGAGTCTCCGCAGGGCATATCATACCCCAATGGCTATTGTGTAGCTGACGCGGTTTTGCTAGCTTTCCCTCTCTCCCGATCGGCGAGTTCAATCGTCTCAAGTGCGACATGGTGGAGGCGAATGTGAGCCTATTAAGGACCTGAGAGACGCCCGCTCGTACGCCTTGTGTGCCTTGTGCCCCCCAATTTCCTGTGGCCAAAGAGTACTTCAGACCAGATGTGATCGTCCTGGACTTCAGTGCCGCAACTAGGTTGATCTCCTTCCCTGAGTCCACACATTTTTGCAAGTGCGATTGAGCGTCCTTTGTGAGCTTCCTAAATAGCATGCGGAAAAGACCACCAAGCAGAGGACCGGCAAGGTCCAATCGCTTGTTACCGTAGTGATCCCGGTCGTCTTCCTTTCGTCTCCCAAGAGCACAAAGCAAAAGACGGTGGATGATGTAGCCAAAGTAATAGGCCTTCTTTGTTTGACAGAACTCCCCCACACCCACGTGCGGCAACAACTCCTTCTGAAGCACATTTTTTGCATAGCTAATCCGCTTTTCACGATTGAAACCAAGCGTGTTGCCACGTTTCCCTATAAAGTCCAAGGCAACATCTTGCGACTGGATTGGCGCTGCCTCTTCGATGGAAGGCCGTAGCAACTCCATCATGGCAGAGTCGTGAAAATCATACACGATGTGTTCAAGAATTTCTTTGTCCGCGGTGAACCCAAGTGCCCTGAACACAATAATGATGGGGATGTCGGTGCGTATGTAAGGAATCGTACATGTAATAGACGCCCCCACACCTCCTCTGGCTGCAGCCTTGGACAGCATCTTCACATACATAGTGCTAGTGGGTTTGGACCCCGCTTCCATTTGAGACCTGCATTCCGCGATGAAAGAGTGCTTGGCTGGCTGCTTTTTCTCGAAGATGTAAACCCTGTTGTTGCTCATCTTCTCTTGCGCGATGAGCACCTTCTCACTTCCGTTGATGATGAAGTATCCACCTTCGTCCATAGGGCATTCCCCAAAATTCTCCGCCAAATCCTGTTCGCTCTGTCCGTATATGCTGCAGTATTTGGATTTGAGCATCACAGGCACCTTTCCAATGAACATTTTCGGCAGGTCTTCGACATCCTCGTAAGCTTCCCCATCAGGATCGTAGGTGATGGTGGTCTTGGTCACGTCCACGTAGAGCGGTGCAGAATACCTAGGATCGGTTCGTTCGATGTTTCATCAGTATACGTACGGCACGCATCCTTTCGCTTTCGTCGTTGGTTCTCGCGTGGCTTTGTTTTCGACGTACGTGAGGTTTCTGAGCCTGGCTTCCCTCGGAAAGAGCACGGAGGTTTCGCCATCGTTTTCGTTGACGATGGGTTTGCTGAGGTAGATCTGATGGAACTGGATCCGGTACGCTTTTTGCTCTCCAGCAGCGGGATTGGGTGCGAATTGTGCGGCAGGCGACACTTCGATGGTCTTGTTTTCATCCACGATTTCTTGCATAGCGTTTTCCACGAACTCTTCGAAGGATTCCAGTTGCTGGCGCACCAATCCTTGCTCTGCAATTTCCCATCGTCGTCATTCGCGTCTTCGAGTCAACGTCTCGTCCTTCCGCAGCACGTTTCGTTCGTCGCATCGTTCGGTTCTCCACGTTCGACCGTCGTGTGGTCTGGTTTGGAAATCCAAACCCTAGCTCGTGCTTCGTTCCATCTCCATCCTTCGCATCGTTCGCCTGCGTTTTCCACGGCATCCTTTCGTGCATCGTGTCTCACCCAAGAAGTAGGCATCGATGACCGTCCACACATCTTCTTCGTTGATCTCTTGTTCGCCGTAATCGACGGTGGTCGACACCATCGTCGATGGATGTGCCGAACGTCCACCGCAGTTGCACCCTGCTTGGCTGCCCAAACCACACCCCCGTCCATCCAGATACACCCAAAGAGAAAATACTCACAAGGAACACCACGGTCGGACCCGAACGGTCCACACCGAACGCAGACGGGCGGATGCGAAGATGTGCGGTAGACTCCCCGCACATGGAGTCTACGGAAGGATGTGGACCAAAAGATGCATCTATCCAACGTTCTCCAACTAGAAAGGGGAGTGGGCGAGGTACATCGACCATCGCGCCATCCCAACCGTCCTTCATCCTCTTGCATAAGCATATCGATCCTCGCTCGTTCCGAGAACGCGATCCCATGGAACCAATGCAAGGAAAGCAACGCGTGGTTCCAACGGCCTCGCAGTGAAGCTTTTTGCACCGCAAGTCGTCGTAGACTGATCCGAACGACTCTTTGGAAGCATATGAAGTAGGCCAAATCAATCTTCATGTTCGTGGTTTCCAACATCCATGCTCCATGCGGTCGTTACTCCTTGCGCGGCGGTTCTTGCCTTGGGTGGAGGGTTGCAAAATGAACGCGTAAACAAATTCCAATGCGCCCTCTTGTAGGCTCGCGAGATTTTCCGTTCCTGCTATCCCTCCAAATTTTCGAAATGCATCGTGGACCCCATCGGAGAAAGACCATCGTTGCCTTCCAAAGCACAAAACGAACGGGCATATTTACCTCTTGCCTTGGCAAATGGATGAACGAGTAGCTCGTATCGCCCACAAGCAAATCTAGGTACCTTGACAGGGGCCAAGAGCTACGAATGAAGCAAGGTTGCGTTCCAACAACGGAAGACTAGTGTGAGAGGCTAGCTTTCCATTAGCAATATGCTTGGTGAGAGGTAGATCGACTGGCATTGGCGAATCCCACCACGAACTCGTTGTCATTGCACACCGAAAACGTGTATCTACGTGCCCAGCTTGTTTTGTGAAATCGTCGTGTAAGGTCATTGACGAAAGAGCGCGTTATTCCCTTGGGGTCTTTCGATTGGGTATGGCAGAGGTTTGGGTTGTGACCGTGTATTCGATGGTCGCAAATGCACTTCACGCGGATGGATCGAAGATCTATGCAAAAATAATCGACATAAATGAACATGGGCCAATGGTTGAAGATTGTCACACGTCTCCTCCGATCGTATGGGAAAGAAACAAGCGTGGACTCACATGAGAAAGCCAACCAACTATCCTCATCCACGCAAAAGAAACAACAACCCGAGTGCACCATATGAAAGATTGAGTGCTCAAGGTGCACTCGTACTTTCGTTCGTATATGAAGAAAATCGAAGCGCACGTTGTAGATCAAAAGGAAGAAGATCCATGCCACCAGTTTGCTCACGGTGTGCTCATCTAACGATCCTCTTCTGCAAATTACCCACTACGGAGTCCAAGAACAAATGACATTCGAAATTCATCCCGTTCCCTTTCACTTACATGGAAGGCGGACATGCCTCTCGGGTTCGCGTGGGAGTGACGAAGGTTCTCTCAACACGAGCTCACTCTTTCGTAGCAAAGAGGAGAGTAATGGATGCATGACACTTCGTGGCCGCATCATTGTCTTTTGGTCGTGGACTCCACTTGTCGGCCTTTATTCTTGATTTCACGAGCCACACACCTCCTCATCCAGCCTCGAGAGTTGCGTGGGACGCATGCTCGATAGTGATCGCGTTGGATCGGATATCGTTGTCCCTCCGTTTGTTGTGAGATGGAGCGCCACTACTTGGGTTCCTGAGGGTGGAGGGGTCTTCGAATCCCGCTGGTGCGTTCCCGGTTTCCCGCCATGTGGATCTGGGTTTCGACGGGTCGTGCCATTCACATCGCTTTGGATGCGATGCGTAAGGACGATTGGTCGGATGGACACCCGTCTTCCGAACCATACGTAGGATGCTTCCGTCATGGGTAGGCGAGTCCGGAGAGGGGATTCACGACGATTGGATGGGGTGGGTCCAAGTGTCTCGCAGGCCCCCCACCCGAAACCAACGTCCACCGTCCATTTGGATGAGGGAACAACGTCGTGACCACGTCGTCGACGTATCCCAAGTCGATGCAAAACCTTTCTTACGTCGAACGAGGACAGCTTGGTGCGACAAAGGACCTAGTAGAAGTGTAGACCAACGCGATAGAATCGAAGCTATGACGAGGAAGGAACCCGGTGCTCCCATTGGATGGAAACGAGTCGATGGAACGTCTCTGATTTCCGTCCGTCGATCGCCACCCTCCCTGGGCACGAGTGGAAAGGTCTGGTGCGTCCTCGGCCCACCCTGTGCGATCGCTTCCATCCTCGTGCGAGTTCCACCTGGCTCGATCCGTTCGTGCATCGTTCGGAAGGATGAGCGAGGCAGACGCCGTCGACGGATGGATCGTTGTTTGTCTCCGCCATCGTCGCGTGTAGGAGAACCGTTGAATCGAACGAGCGGATGGACGAGGATCTCCGACGGTTCGTTCGTTTCCTCTGCGGGCATGGTTTCCGTTGTGTCATTCTCCGTTCGTGCGGTAGGGTTCTTCCTGCCTTCCACCCTTGTCCTGGTTGGGTCGACGTGGGTTCGCTTGGTGGGGACGTGATCGACGTGTGTCGCATAGGACGATGGAAGGAGATGTTCGCTCCCCTTCCTCTTCGGCTCCTGTTCCCCCATCCTTCCCATTTCTTTTGGATATTCCCTTGGATCTCTCGTGCACCCATCTCGTTCGTGTGAGGATCTTCTTGGGTTTCTCCCACGCCCCCGTCCTCTTCCCTCGCTGGTTCCAAGCACAGGGAGATGGCGGCGGTGCCTCCCCTTTCCTCTCCTCTTTTTTCGATTGGGGTGGGATTGGGTTTTCCTTCGGGTCTGTCTTCCATGGAAAGGATGGTCAAGATGGATCGTGTCTTTCGACCCTTCCTTTGGGTCGGGTTCCCATCCACCCCATGGTCCACTCGGTCTCTACCGGATCCATCCATCACACACGTCGGCGCAACGTGGTCCTCCACGGGGTTTGGCGCACCAACCCATCCGCCCTCGAGCGAAACACCGAAACCAAAAACAAGTCCGAAAACAACGCACGTCTGCGTGTGTGGGAAAACACACCGGATCAACACCACCGAACGTGAACCAGGTGGAAAAAAGACGCAACCGAGCGTCGATCGGATCGCTTCCTAACCAAAAGTGAACGACCAAACGTCAACATGCAAGCCGTCATGGGAACGACGCGGGTGACACGCGGAAACCAACGATGGAGCAGCCAACAAGCACGACCCGCACGTGCACAGTGGCCGGCCAAAGCAGCCGTCACCCTCCAAGCCAGCAGAAACGCATACGTCAAGGTGAGACGAACGAACGAACGAAAGACGAGAAAGAAAAAAAGAACATCGTGGGAACGCGACGATCGAGGGGGGGCACGAAGAACGCAACGAAACACGAGCAAGAAGATCGGTGAAAAAACAAGGGACGGATCGGTCCCACGCACCGCCGATCGACGAACGTGTTTGGAAAAAAAACACGGGGATGAAAACACCACGAGGGTCCCAGAGATCGATCGGACAACGAGAACGAGCCAACCACGAATCGCTGTCGTGTGGAACAGGGGGACGAGATAGAATCGGGTGTGCGAAGCACAGACCGTGCATGGATCGAAGATGAAAGGGGACGGTTCGACCCAGGAGGAACGGATAGACTGACCCTGAAATGACCCACGAAAAGACTGCGACCCCGATTGCCACCACGAGCGCGTTTGCTCCCCTTCCTGCAAGGCAATCCGTGCTGAGGCGTCCTGGATATGTCCAGGAGCAGCCCAGGACTGTCCGTGCAAGGGCGGGACCCTCCGACAACAAGCCAGTGCTGGCTGGATCCGCTGGCGACCTGACTCCAGAACCCAAGTACTTCCTTGGGGTACATCCGAACACCTGGAAGAAGATCTTGCCCCTGGGTCTGATGTTTTTCTGCATCCTTTTCAACTACACCATCCTCCGAGACACCAAGGATGTGCTGGTCGTGACTGCCCCCGGCAGTGGAGCAGAGATTATTCCTTTCCTGAAAACTTGGGTGAACTTGCCCCTCGCCGTTGGATTCACGGTGCTCTACTCCAAGATGAGCAACGTGCTTTCCAGGGAAGCACTCTTTTATGCAGTCATCTTCCCTTTCATCATTTTTTTCGGGGCATTCGCATTCGTGCTGTACCCCATGATTGAAGTGCTGCACCCAACCGAGTTCTGCCAGAAGCTCCTTGAGGCGGCAGGCCCCAGGTTCCTTGGACCCATCTCCATCTTGAGGAACTGGACCTTTTGCCTCTTCTATGTCATGGCTGAATTGTGGGGTTCGGTCGTCGTGTCCGTGCTCTTCTGGGGATTTGCCAACCAGATTACGACTGTGGACGAGGCCAAGCAGTTTTACCCGCTCTTCGGATTGGGCGCAAACGTGGCTCTGATTTTCTCTGGAAGGGCGGTGGTGTACTTCAGCAACGTGAGAGCCAAGCTTCCCCCTGGTGTGGATGGTTGGGGCTACTCTCTGAGGGGCATGATGTCCATGGTTGTGGCGGGTGGCTTGATTGTTGCTGGAACCTACTATTTGATGAACAGGTTCGTGGTTCCCAATGTGGAAACGCCTGACAAGGGCAAGACGAAGAAGAAGAAGGAGTACATGAGTGTTGGTGACAGCATCAAGTTCCTTGCCAAGTCTGCCTATGTGCGCAGTTTGGCCACTCTCGTCGTTGCCTATGGTATTAGTATCAACCTGGTGGAGGTGACTTGGAAGGGCAAGATTAAGGCACAGTTCCCCAATCCCAATGACTATTCCTCTTTCATGGGTGACTTCAGCACAGCAACCGGAGCAGTGACCTTCATCATGATGCTTGTGAGCCGCATCATCTTCAGGAAGTATGGATGGACTGTGGCTGCACTGATCACGCCGACCGTCCTCCTCGTTACCGGTATCGCATTCTTTACTCTGGTACTGGCAAGTGGCCCCCTCACCCCTGCACTGGCAGCCATTGGCATGACGCCACTCCTGGCCGCGGTTTATGTTGGCGCTGCTCAGAACATCTTTTCCAAGAGTGCCAAGTACTCTCTCTTTGATCCTTGCAAAGAGATGGCCTACATCCCTCTGGACGAAGAAACGAAGGTGAAGGGCAAGGCTGCCATCGATGTGATCTGCAACCCTCTGGGCAAGTCAGGCGGTGCCTTGATCCAGCAGTTCTTGATTGTAGGATTCGGCTCCTTGGCAGCCTCCACGCCCGTGCTTGCAGTGGTCTTGTTCGCCATTGTCGGAGCCTGGCTCAAGTCTGCTTCATTCCTCGGCACCCAGTTCAATGAACTGACAAAGGAAGAGGAAGTCACAGGTCCTTGAGCAATCAACAAGGTTATCTTGCTGCATGCTGTTGCATGGAATGGCCTGCGCCATTGCTAGGCAGGCAAGCAGCTATAGCTGTCTTTAGCAATGTAGCGTAGCAGAGTGCTTGGCATGTTTTGAAGAGAAACAATTGAGGCTGAGGATGTGAGTACGTAAGAATATGCTCCCTTTCATGTTAATTAGGGAATTGCTTTTGCCTTTTAGTATGCCTAACACGCTGAGCACTTTCTCCTATCCAAACTTTGCAGCGCTCTTCAGTGTGCTACGAAACCAACAAGCGGTCAGTAGTGTCCTCACTTAGTGACCGGGATGACACAATGCGCTCCATACGGTGGCAATGCTCTTCCGCGTATGTACTACCGACGCCAACCTTTGCATTCAAAGGACGAACTACGCGACGGATCCAACTAGTGATCTTCTTTCTATGCAATGCCTTGCATGCCAAGTTCTGTGTCCTCATGCCAATAGTCTACTTCTACTTCTCGCTTTGCGACCTTCGTGATTCATCATTTCACACCGTGTTCAATGGGTTTCTCCATTTTCGTCTTAGTGGATTTACAGTATTATTCGAGTAGTGATTCGAAAGTGTCGTTGCAATTCGCATCTCTCCTCTTTCCCCCTCGAAGACATAACTCGAAAGATCAAGCTTTGGTCCCGCCAAGGTAAGTTGCAAAGTAGACAATCATTGTCTACTTTAACTTCAAACCTTTCTATGTTTGAGTGGTTTTGTGAAGAGTGAGCTTCTCAATTCTTCGGCCTACTAAGCACGGAGAAACTTGACGTGGAGATTGAGGTGCTCGGGTGGCAACATTTCCTTCCGTGCCAAAGTCATGTAAGGAAAAGAATGTGCGTGTGAGAGTCGAGTGCACTACTCCCTCGATGGTTGACCATCTATTTCTTCATTCCAATGAATGAGAAGCCAATAGAGGATACTTGCTCCTAGCAATTGTGTTGACGTTGGGTTTTCTTAAATGCCTCTTCGGTGCCTTTTGTCTCTTCTTATCAACGATCTTTCGCTATACATGATTGGAAAAATTGATCGTGTTTAGCTCATCTGGCGGACATCGTTTTGTCAATATGGGGTTTTTAAGTTTTGGGCTTTTTGCTGAAATGTGGGCATCATACTTAACTTCATTGCAGTAGTCCCCTGGAAATGCGACAACAAGTTCCGTCGTTAAGTCCCTCTAGTTCGTTTGGACTTCTTGCAAATGATATTTTGCGAGCATGGAGGCATGTAGTGATGTTTTTGAAATAGGTGGTGTTGAATACTTCACGATTGGCCTCGTGCACACATGGTTTTGTTGCATCTTCTCTTTAAGGCACTAACGCGTGGCATTTGACCACAAACTCCGGCATCTTTTTCCCAAGAATTTATCTGCTCGCTTTGGCTTCATGGTCGTCATTTGCGATTCGGCGTAGTTCTTGTAGTGTCCACTCGTTCTTGCTACCAAGAATGGGCAAACGCGTTCACGTCAATAGGTTTTGCAGTTTGGACACGCTGCTTCGTATGCAAGGCCAAGATTGCCCGGTTCATTCTATCTTTTCAGTACACCGAGCTTGTGTACGAGGAAATGCACGTCCTGGAACGTAAGGCAAGGGGCTGGGGACGAAAGCCACGCTTGCTCGAACCACTCCACCCTTGGTAATCATGCTGGTCCGTGGCGTATTCTCTACACTCTCGTCACCGGTGTTACACCTTCCTAGGTCACACTCCCCATGGAGGAATGTTCTCTTTCTCCTCGACGGTACACATACAAGCTCAGACAGTTAGTACTCAAAATAGAGTACTAAGTATGCCTTTTAGAGCATTTACC
>LFIK01003855.1_pt1 | contig 12161 bp, 9 predicted proteins | sample 643401 | NCBI WGS metagenome assembly LFIK01 (sample SAMN03777447, study PRJNA286221) | soda lake metagenome | biome: soda lake; feature: Kulunda steppe; material: water; isolation source: sample T5-Br brine of Lake Tanatar-5 | place: Russia: Kulunda steppe | collected 2010-07 | reverse complement strand
GGGCTATCCAGCGCCGGCCGTCATCGGTCAGCCGCGTCGCCGACGCGTCCTCGATTCGTGCGCGCAGTCGTCGCAGATTAAAGAAAAGCGCCTTCTGTGCCGCCGTCGTGCCTGTCCGGACGATCGACCAGTTTCTTAAGATGTAGTCTTGCATGGCTGACCGGATCCACCATGCGGCATAGGTCGAGAACCGAACATCGCGCTCGGGCTCGAACCGGGCAGCCGCCTGCATAAGGCCGACATTGCCTTCCTGAACCAAGTCGCCCATCGGCAGACCGTAATTGCGAAAGCGCGATGCCGTCGAGACGACCAGCCGCGCATAGGCCCGGACCATTTCGTGAAGGGCCTTTTCATCGTTCTCGAGCCGCCAGCGTGTCGCCAACTCGAACTCGTGTTCGCGCGTCAGAAGCGGTTCGTTCATCGAGCTGCGAATATACCGCAGATTTGCCCTTTGGGTATCGGGATCATCAATGTAAGCCATGTTCAGCCTTTCCGAACGAACCGCGAACGGGGTTGCCTCGCCGGTTTGAAATCCGACAGTCCTGATGCGACTGTTTACGCACGAGTGCGCTGGGCGGATCACCAGTCCGGCAAAATTTCAGAAAAGGGATCAATAGCGGGATAGTGGCACTGGTCCGACTGGGTGCCGGTCCTCACACTTCGAGGATATCGCTCACGGTGCCGTCGGCCTCGATCGTTGCGCAGACGACGGTTCCGCCGCCATGCGCGGTTCCGCCGTCGAGGCTGGCGGTGACATCGGATACGGCGATTCCGCCGCCATTGGGGTCGAATCCCCGAACGATCCGCACAAAGCCTTCATATGGGTCGGTTATGGCGTTAAAGCCGCGCGCGCCCCACCAGAAGCTGTCGCCCTGCGCGGCCAGGGGGCGCTGGGGATCGAGCCCGGCCGATACAAACAACAGGGTGTTGCTGTCATCGAACGCGGCCCGCCGGAGTGCGCTGAACAAAGATGTATGCCCAGGCGCGTGACGCATGGTCTGACGCAGATCATTGGTCCAACGGGTCAACTGCACTGCCCCGTCCCGGGTCGCCGCAATCCCAACCTCCGGGTTGCCGCCATAGGCGCGCAACGTCGGCGCGACTCCCTGATCGAGCATCCAGGTCAGCACGTCGGCCGGATTCGGCGCGAACTGCAACTGAAGCAGTTTTTGCCACATCTCCTCTTGAGTGCCGCGGAGGTAGACGACGTCGCTGGCCAGCATGCCGGGAAGGGCGATAAGCGATCGGCGGAAAGTCAGCAATTCGTGGATCGTCTCGAACAGCGCCGGCCCGTGGCCGATCATATTGCCAAGATAGACAATTCGGTCGCCCGGCTGAATCAGTGGCCAAATATGGTCGTGAAGGGCTGTCAGCCGTTCGACATCGCAATGGAGGGCCGATATTGCCCATACCCGCGAAGGGCGCCCCAATCGTGCGAATTTATCGCTGTCCGGCGTCAAGGCCCGTCCTTTTCGGTTTCCGCTTTGCTTGATCGGGCGATGCGGCAGCCTGCAAGGCAGCGCACCCTCGTTTCACAAGATCGATCGTCGACATCGTTCCTGTTCGACAGTAAGGGAAGGAATCGCCCGAGGTAAAGCTGGAATAAAGGCAACAGCCGTATGAGGCATGAATTCAACGATCGCTCATCGGGGTGTGTTGCTCGCCGTCAATCGCTCAAGGCTACGATATATGCCCCGCGCACCCACAAACCCGGCGTATGGACAAAGCCGGACGGCCGCGAAAATGGCGCTCCGACAAAAAATGGGGAGCGTCCGACACTCCCCATCTTTCGACCATACTTGAGGCCCCATGATATTGGGCCCCATGCCTATCGAAGCTTTGCTCTGCAGCACGGGCCAGCTTTGAGTCCGCAGGCAATCAAAGCGCGGACACTAGGCAGCCTTCAACAGGACCTGTTCCAGTCGTTCCGTCGCCTTGCGTTCATCGATTTTCTCGACGGCCGCGAGTTCACGGGCAAGCCGTTCAAGGGCTGCCTGATAAATCTGGCGTTCGCTGTATGACTGCTCGGGCTGATCAGTGCTTCGGTGAAGATCACGGACGACTTCGGCAATCGAAATCGGGTCGCCGGAATTGATCTTTGCTTCGTATTCCTGAGCGCGGCGTGACCACATTGTCCGCCGAACGCGCGAGCGACCGCGCAATGTTTCCATGGCCGCCTTGATGCGATCCTTGGAAGAAAGTCGTCGAAGCCCTGATTTCTCGGCCTTGGCGGTCGGTACCTTGAGCGTCATGCGATCCTTCTCGAATGCTATCGCATAAAGTTCAACCGCCAGATCACCAACCTTGTGGGTTTCGATATTGGAAATACGACCGACACCATGGGCCGGATAGACAACGTAATCTCCAACTTCGTACAACGTGTTCTGCTGTTGCGCCATTTGGCCGAAATGCTCCACTCTGTTAAGGCCGAAACACCGTCCGTCAGGCTGGCTTCATCAGCCGCGCCGTTTGGTCATGCCATATGACAAACCCGAATGACGCAATTGTTTCCGATTCCCGACATAAACGGGAACCAAGTTCCCGAGATAAGCGGGAAACAGGGATGCGACAAAAAGTTACCCCCGAAACAACCTTCCGAGGGCAATTCGAGCGAGGCGGCGTTCAGTCTGGAGGTAAGTGCGTCGCCGCAGCTTGTGCTGCGCTGGTAAGCATACACGAAACGTTCACCGAGCGAAAGTGCGGCTCGCAGGTTTGTTTCCCTTTTTTTGCAGGGCAGCCCGTATCAACACGCAAGGCGTCGACTCATTGAGCATTTGTCAGCGAGTGTCGCTTAGTCGCCCTCCCCGGGTTCCGGCTTGAAATGCTCCTTGAACTTGTCCTGAACCTTTGCCCACTCGTCGGCATCTTCAGGTGCGTCCTTATGCATGGTGATATTGGGCCACTGCTCCGAATACTGGCGGTTGAACTCAAGCCATTGCTCCGCCCCCGGTTCAGTGTCCGGTTTTATGGCGTCCACGGGGCATTCCGGCTCACAGACCCCGCAATCGATGCACTCGTCGGGATGAATGACCAGCATGTTCTCGCCTTCGTAGAAGCAATCAACAGGGCACACCTCGACGCAATCCGTGTATTTGCACCTTACACACGCTTCCGTAACAACGTACGGCATCTTGCCTCCTAAATCCTCAGCCGGTTACGCGCCGACCGTACGCGTTCACAAATCGGCACGCTATGCTCCGGTCCGCAACCGACCGATCAATCCGATAGCCCATGGGACGCGATGGCGCGCTTCCGCGCCGCACCGCTTTCCTGATCGGTAACGTGCAGCAGTCCGGATATCCGCCGCAACAGAGCTGCTTCCATGTCGTGAAGCCGGCCGTCGGTATAGGCGATATCCCAAAGCATTTCCACCAATTGCACCCGCTCCTGATGCGAGAACGCACGTACAATGATCGAGACGAATCCGTGGTGCTGTACGCTCGTCTTAACAGTCTCCTCGGCTTGGCGTACGAGATCCTGCCCTTCCTCCTCGGTCAGGTCGAACCGCCATTTCACCAGTTCCACGATGCGGTCCCGTTCGCCGACAGCGATGGCTTCGTCCATCTGCGCGGCTTCGACCAGCAGGGCTGCCGCAGCCAGACGCAGTTCTTCGTCAGTATGCGATTCGCCTTTGACCGGCGCCGCTTCTCGAGCGGTAAAAAAGTCTCTGATTCGATTGAGCATGATGTGGCCTATCACCCAGGGTCGCCGAATTCAACCACTGAAATATTGTGGATATGCGGCAATGAACAAGTGGTGATCGTAATAGCCGGCTCTATTCCGGCCAACAGGCGCGGGGACGGCTCGGCCAAGCTTTGGTCAATCGTCCTGGCCGGCATCATGGCCGATGAAGGCATCGACGCGGCGGCGATCACGCTTCGTGGGGCGGCCCGTGCCCGCCGCGCGGCCGCCGCCGCTGCCACCCTGGGGCAAGGCATTGTCGGGGCGTGGCGGCGAAAGGTCCTCATAGCATTGCATCGCCTCCGGTGCTGGTCCACGGCGATCGGGCAGGCCGGTGACCCGAACGACACGCACATGAACACCTTGGACGAATGTCAGCACCTGTCCGGGCCGAACCAGCCAATGCGCTTTGGCCATGACGGTACCGTCGACACGAACGCCCCCGCCTTGGACGATCTTGGCCGCGAGGCTCCGTGTCTTGAAGAACCGGGCGTGATGCAGCCATTTGTCGAGTCGCAACGCGCCGAGGGTCGGCAACGTCGGCAAGTCAGTATCGGTCATGCGTCCCCTCCGGCGTTGTTGAATGTGAGCAGGCGCAGGGCCGCGAAGGGGCCGCTGTCGTCGGATTTCGGCCGCCGGGCCTGGGTTTGCGGTCCGGTTGCGGCTTTGCCGCCGTTGGTGCGAGAGGCGCTCGGCGTCGGTCGGCGTCGGCGCCGCGCCCGGCGCCAGCGGGCGGTTCCGTCTTCGGCCTTGTCGCTGCGATATCCCAGAACCACGGCGATTTCGGGGAGAAGGTCTACCGACAGACCGGCGAGCGACGCGATTTCCGGAGGGAGGGCAAACGGTTCGTTACGGTTTCGAAGGTCCCGGTCGATGGCGTCGAGGCGGTCGACGCGCAGGGCGATCGGGCCGATTGGTTGAAAGCCGAGAGCAGACCACAAGTCGGGGGCCGTCCGGCCGATCCGCACCGATTGCGCGCCGCCGGAAGGCAATCCATCCGGCAGCGGAAGGCCGCGATAGGCTGCCAGCAATTGGGCGCGCAGGGCCATCGGTGCCGGCTTGAGCATGCTGGGGACATAGACGTGGCAGCCGCCGATTCGCACGCCGGCGGAACGAAGGCGCCGGCGGTCGACGGGCGTTAGGGCGGTGACGAGGTCGGCCACGCTCGATCGCGGTAAGACGCCAAGCCCCTCGACAAGTTGGAACGCAATGCCGCGCGCAGGGCCTGCCAGAGTTCGGTTAAGGACCGGACCGCCGAGCCTGGTCAGCGCGTCGAGTCGTTCGGCGATTTGCCGATGGATCGCTGTTTGGACCCGCATGGCGATCCGGTCGCGCTGGGCGGTTTCAACCAGCGTTCCCTGAAATGCGGCGACTCGCGGTGCCAATGGGGTGTCACCGCCCCTCAGTCGGGCAACAGCGCCGCCGCGCCATGTGATCTCGCCATCGGGCCGGACAACGAATGCCTCATCGACATCCTGTTCCAGCAGGGCTACGCGCCGCGCGATTTCGTCGCGCAGGACCCGGCGGGCAACCGTCATCAGGGATTTGACATCGTCGGGATGGGCGGTCGGATCGGGGTCGAAGTCGAAACCGTTGATCATGCCGATATATTCGCCTTCGACGATCACCTCGCCATTGGCGCGGACGGCGCTCAGCATTTCGCCGCCGCCTTCCAGTGACTTGACCAGAACCGATGATCGGCGGTCGACGAATCGCTGGGTCAACCTTTCATGAAGAACGTCGCTGAGCCGATCCTCGATCGTGCGGGTCATCCCCTGCCAAGCGCCGCTGTCGTCGACCCATTCGGGGCGGTGCGAGACGTATGTCCAGGTCCGTATCGACGCCAGCCGACTCATTAGTGCGTCGATGTCGCCATCGGTCCGGTCGAGGCGGCGGATATGGTTGGCCATCCATTCGGGATCGAGCTGCGCTGCGTCCGACGTCAGTTGATCGTACAAGCGGCCCAGAAGCCGGGTGTGGCTGTCGGACAAGGTCTTGCGGAAGTCCGGCACCTGGCAGACTTCCCACAGAAGCCTGGTATCGGCGATGGTACGGGCCCGGCGGGCGATGGTTTCCTGTCCGGCAAGTGCGGCGAGGGCCCGGTGGTCGTCGGCCTCGCGGACCCGGCGCAACGCCCGGTCGACCGGCTGCCGTTCCAGTGACTTCAGCAGGGCGCGGGGTCCGCTGAAATCAAGATCCGTGTTGCGCCACCAAAGGCATTCCAATGCCGGAAAGTCGTGGGTCTCGACCCTGTTGATGCTGTCTTCAGGGATCGCGGCGGCGTCAGCGGTGGTCCCGAAAGTGCCGTCAGCCATGTGCCGGCCGGCCCGCCCGGCGATCTGGGCGATTTCCGGCGCTGCAAGATCGCGCGGCTTCCGGCCGTCGTATTTCGACAGCCGGGCAAAGGCCACATGGTCGATATCCATGTTCAGACCCATGCCGATTGCATCTGTGGCGACCAGATAATCGACATCGCCAGACTGGTACATTTCGACCTGGGCGTTGCGGGTCCGCGGACTCAGCGCGCCCAATACCACGGCCGTTCCGCCGCGCTGCCGGCGCAGCAATTCCGCCGTTCGATAAACATCGGTCGCCGAGAATGTAACGACCGCCGACCGTCGGGGCAGTCGTGTCAGTTTGTGATAGCCGGTATAGCTCAAGGTTGAAAAGCGGGGGCGCTGGATGAAGTGGGCGCGGGGAATCAATTTACGGATGAGGGGGCGAATCGTTTCGGCGCCGAGGAACATTGTTTCGTCGAGGCCGCGCGCATGCAGCAGCCGGTCGGTGAAAATGTGACCGCGCTCGGGATCCGCAGCAAGCTGGATTTCGTCGACCGCCAAAAAGTTCACGGGCCGGTCGACCGGCATGCTTTCGACGGTACAGACGAAATAGCACGGGTTGAGCGGGATGATCCGCTCCTCGCCCGTGATCAGCGCGACACGGGTTCGTCCCTTGATTTTGGCGATCCGATCATAGTTCTCGCGCGCCAGCAGTCTGAGGGGGAAGCCGATCATGCCCGTCTGGTGGCCCAACATCCGATCGATCGCGAGATGCGTCTTGCCGGTGTTGGTCGGCCCAAGAACGGCAGTGACCGGTGGCGATTCATCAAAGGCCTTCATGCCATCAGAATTGAGCCTTTGCCGACGCGAAGCAAGAGCGCAAAATCCACGTCCATGACATAATTCGGCTTGACGCTGTGGTAATGGCAGGCTGTCTGTTGTTCTGCGAGCCGGAGATTTGAATGATGCGGGAAGAAAATCGATGATTAAAAGTTGTACGTTTAAGGCTGCACGGCATGCGCGCGTTGTCGCCGTCTCGTCGTCGGCCCTGATCGCAGCGTCGTTTTGGGTCACCCCGATGCCGGCTGCCGCTCAGGATGCGGCCGAAACCGAAGAGCGTACGCCGGCTGAGAAGGCCGCCGCTCTGGAATCGGATATTCAAGGTCTGATTTCAACGATGGTCGATGCGGACGCCGGACTCGATTCGGTTACCTTCGACGGCGATCTGTCGGTCGTCGCCGACGGTAACGACATCATCGTGACCGTGCCGCGGCTGACGGCTATCATGGACGGCGGCGCCCTCTCTTTGACCACGGGCGATGCCCTCAAGATCGACATGCGGGAAGTCGATGACGGCGTCTATGATCTTTCCTGGACGAGTTTCGAAAGCATCGAGATCACGGATCTCGAAGATCCCGAGGCGCCGCCGATCACGCTGTCCTTCACCAGTACAGCCTCTGAAGCCGTCCTGATCACCGCCGTGCCGACACTGGTTTCGGCCAATATCGAGATCGTGGATTTCCGGGTCAATGACGGCTCGGACGATCTGATCACGGTTGATCGGATCGCATTGGTCGGCGACGGCGAGACGCGCGATGCCGGCGGCACGATGCTGCTCGATAATGCGTCGTCCTTCATCATTGATGGCGTTTCGGTCCAGGAACCGGGCGGCTTGGCTCGGTTCACCTTGGATTCGATGACGATTTCCTCGGCGGTGGAAGCGCTGAACGCAGCGATGTACGCCGATGTCGCCGATCAACTGGAAGCATTCGCCTCGACGGTGGATGACGTCGATACCGACGATCTGCCGCCGGAACTCTACGATATCCTTTTGGCGATCCTTCAGTCCGACCCGCCCTTGATGAGCGGGGTCGATATGGACTTCGTGATGTCGGGAATGCGATTCGAGGACGACAGTTTCGCGGCATCGCTGGATTCGTTTTCGTTCGGCTCCGGGCTTTCCGGCCTGGCCGACGATGCGGCGACGCTGGGGATTCGGATGTCGATGACGGATCTGGATGTCGGACTGGATATGGCCGATCTCGAACCGTTCATTCCCCAGAGTTTCTCGTTCAATATCAATCTGGCCGATCTTCCGGCGTCGGGCTTGAACAATGCGGCTATTCAATTCCTCGAGGCAGGACGTCAAATGGGCCCCGAGGCCGCGGCCATGATGTCGCTGTTCAGGGTTCAGGGTGTTCTGCTTGATTCCGACGCACGCATCGAAATCGTGGATAGCCGCGTTACAACCGCGATCGCCGACATGTTCGTCGAAGGCAATATCCGGCCCAGCAGCGAAGCGTTGTTCGGCGCTTTGGCCGAAAGCCGGGTGGAGATTGCCGGTTTGGCCGATACGATCGCGGCAATGCGGTCGCTGCCGGATGTCGACAATGATGTTCTGACGGGGCTGACCCTGCTTCAGACCATGGGCCGGGAAGAAACCCGCGACGACGGCCTCGCGGTGCGCGCCTATAACTTCGAACTGGCGCCCGACGGACGGCTGTTGCTCAATGGAACCGATATGAGCCCGCTTTTGAGCCAGTTCTGATCCTGATTTCAGGATCAACGACGCAAATGGGCGGTCGCCGGTCTTGCATCGGCGGCCGCCTCTGCACATATCCGGTGCGATTTGCCATCCCGACAATGACAACGCAACGGATCGACGCATGACCTCGTCATCGACCAACGCCGACGCCAATACGGCGACGCCTTCGGGCGCTGAAGAGCAGCACAGTTTCCAGGCCGAGGTGAGCCGGCTTCTCGACATCGTGACGCGCTCCCTTTATAGCCAAAAGGAAGTGTTTCTCCGCGAATTGATATCAAATGCTTCCGACGCCTGCGACAAGCTGCGTTACGCCGCGCTGACCGAACCCGACCTGATCGCCGACGATTCCGACCTGAAAATTGCGCTCTCGTTCGACAATGAGGCGCGGCGCCTGACGGTGGCCGATAACGGAATCGGCATGTCGCGTGACGACCTGGTCGAAAGCCTGGGCACCATCGCGCGGTCCGGGACGCTGTCTTTCGTGGAACAACTGACCGGCGACGCCAAGAAGGACATGTCGCTGATCGGCCAGTTCGGCGTTGGTTTCTACAGCGCGTTCATGGTTGCCGACACCGTCGAGGTGATCACCCGCCGCGCCGGCACCAGTCAAGGGTATCGCTGGGTTTCCGACGGCAAGGGGGCCTTTACGGTGGCGCCGGTCGATGAGACGGTGCCCCGCGGGACGCAGGTCATCCTTCATCTGACCGAGGGCGAGGAAGAGTTCTGCGACGAGACCCGGCTTCGGCATATCGTGCGTACCTATTCCGATCATATCGCATTGCCGATCATGCTGACCGGCACGGAGGACGGCGAAAAACAGCTGAACACGGCGTCAGCCCTTTGGACTCGGCCGAAATCCGAGATATCCGAGGACGATTACAAAGAATTCTACCATCATGTCGGGCACGCCTTCGACGAGCCGTGGCAGACGATCCATTGGCGCGCCGAAGGCACCATCGAATACACGGCGCTTTTGTTCCTGCCGTCGACGCCGCCGATGGACCTGTACCATCCGGAACGCCATCACCACGTAAAACTGTATGTCCGCCGGGTATTCGTGTCGGATCAGGCCGAGGGGTTGATTGCGCCGTATCTGCGGTTCCTCAAGGGCGTGGTCGACAGCGAGGATCTGCCGCTCAATGTCAGCCGCGAGATGCTGCAGAACAATCCGACCGTCTCGCGCATCCGCAAGGGCGTGACCAAAAAGGTGCTGTCGGAGTTGCAGCGCAAAGCCAAGGATGATCCGCAGGGCTATGAGACGTTCTGGGCGTCGTTCGGCGCCGTTCTGAAGGAAGGGCTCTACGACGATGTCGAGAACCGCGATGCGCTTGTCTCTCTGGCCCGTTTCCGGTCCTCGGCCGGTGACGGCTGGGTGACCCTGGACGACTATGTCGCGCGCATGAAGGACGGGCAGGAGTCGATTTTTTATGCGACCGGCAGCGATCCGGAAACGCTGAAACGCTCGCCCCATCTCGAAGGGTTCCGGGCCAAGGGTGTCGAGGTTCTGCTGCTGACCGATCCGGTCGATGAATTCTGGGTGCCGCAATTGGGCGCGCATCAAAGCAAGTCGTTCAAATCGGTCACCCGCGGTGGCGACGATCTGGAAAAGATTGGCGACGACAAGGCGGCTGACGACGCCGACGGATCAAAGGACGACACCAGCGACGACAGCAAGAATGCCGAAGTTGGCACTGTCATTGCAGCGTTCAAATTGGCGCTTAAGGACGAGGTCAAGGATGTCCGCGTTTCGCACCGGCTGACCGAAAGCCCGGTTTGTCTGGTCGCGGACGACAGCGATATGGATATCAATCTCGAACGCCTGCTGAAACAGCATGGCCAACTCAATGCGGTCTCGAAGCGGATCCTGGAGATTAATCCCAAGCATCCGCTGATCACGGCGCTTTCACGGGCCGGCGGGCCGGACGGCGATGCCGATACGATGGAGGATATGGCCTATCTTCTTCTGGATCAGGCCCGCATCGTGGAAGGCGACGATCCGCCCGATCCGGCGGCGTTCGCGCGTCGGCTGTCCGCCGCCCTGACGCGCGGCCTGCCGACCTGATATCAATAGGGGGTGGCCGAAACCACCCCCTTTTTTCGTATTCTTGCATCGCCCGCTTTATCATTGGCGCAAGATCGTAGAATCAAGCCCGAGGCAAGATTTCTACTCTCCCAAACTCAACAACGAGGCGTTGCCGCCAGCGGCGGTGACGTCGATGGTCAAGACCCTTTCGGTTGCGAACCGGTGCAGATAGTGCGGCCCGCCTGCCTTGGGGCCGGTGCCTGAAAGCCCCTCGCCGCCGAAGGGCTGGACCCCGACCACGGCGCCGATCATGTTGCGGTTGATATAGGTGTTGCCGATGCGCGACTTGGCCTGGATTGCGCGGCCTTTTTCCTCGATCCGGGTCTGGACGCCAAGAGTCAGGCCGTAGCCGGCCTTTGTGATGTCGTCGACGACTTGGTCGATATCCTGCGCCTTGAACCGGGCGACATGCAGGATCGGGCCGAACACTTCGCGGTCCAAGGCGCCGATGCCGTCGATCTCGTAGACATGCGGGCCGAAGAACGTGCCCTCGGCGGCTTCGGGTGCCGGATCGATCTTGTGAACCAGCACGGCTTCGCGCTTCATCCGCCGCACATGCTGGTTCAACGTGGTCAGCGCATCGACATCGATCACGGGGCCAACATCGGTTGACAGCCGGGCCGGGTCATCGACCCGCAAATCGTCCATCGCGCCTTTCAGCATGGCCAGAAACGTGTCGGCGATATCCTCTTGCAGATAGAGGACCCTGAGCGCCGAGCAGCGTTGGCCGGCGCTGCCGAAAGCCGACATCAGCACATCGCGGATCGTCTGTTCCGGCAAGGCGGTGCTGTCGACGATCATGGCGTTCAAGCCGCCGGTTTCGGCGATCAGCGGAATGATCGGGCCCGCCCGGTTCGCCAGGCTTCGATTGATCGCCTTGGCCGTGTCCAATGACCCGGTAAACGCAACGCCGGAAACCCGCTTGTCCGCCACCAGGCGGCCGCCGATCGCCGCACCGTCGCCCGGCACCAATTGCAGGACATCGGTCGGAACGCCGCAGTCGTGAAAGATCTTCACGGCGGTATGGGCGACCAGCACGGTTTGTTCGGCGGGCTTGGCGATCACGGTGTTACCGGCCGCCAGGGCGGCGGCGATTTGGCCGGTGAAGATGGCAAGCGGGAAATTCCACGGGCTGATACAGACGAAGACGCCCCGGCCATGGAGTTGCAGTTCGTTGTGCTCGCCCGTCGGTCCGGGCAAGACGGTAGGGGCGGCGAACTCGTCGCGAGCCTGCCTTGCATAATAGCGCAGGAAATCGATGGCCTCTCGAACCTCGGCGACGCCGTCGGCCATCGTCTTGCCGGCTTCGCGCGTGCAGATTGCCATCAGGGCCGCGCACTGGTTTTCAAAGGCATCGGCCACGGCTTCGAGACGGGCGGCGCGTTCCTCGGCCGGGGTGGCGTCCCAGCGCGGATAGGCATCGACCGCGGCGGCCAGTGCTGCCTCGGCCGTGGCGCTGTCGGCGTCGAATACCCGCCCGACTTCTTGTTTATTGTCGGCGGGGTTGACGACGGCCCGCCCTTTTCCTGGCTTGCCGGCAACGGGTGCGAGCCCGTGCACCAGGGGTGTTGCG
>LFIK01003854.1_pt1 | contig 12161 bp, 12 predicted proteins | sample 643401 | NCBI WGS metagenome assembly LFIK01 (sample SAMN03777447, study PRJNA286221) | soda lake metagenome | biome: soda lake; feature: Kulunda steppe; material: water; isolation source: sample T5-Br brine of Lake Tanatar-5 | place: Russia: Kulunda steppe | collected 2010-07 | reverse complement strand
GAGACGCCTCAATGTCTAGCCCCATACGCTTTAGTTTTTCCACATAATCTTCGGTATTCTTAGAAGAATTATTGGTCAGAAAAATAAAACGCCGATGGTGTTTCTTTAGCGTGTCGATAAACTCAATCGCGCCATCAATGATGGTGTTTTCTAAGTAGATGGTTCCGTCTAAATCCAGCACAAAAACATGATCTTTATTCATGTGTTCATGACTCCTTTCGTACATAACGAAGCACATAAAACTGTGTGTGGGTTAAGGGTAAGGTCAAGCTAGAATGATCGTCTGAAACCACCACGTCAAGACGTGTATTGTCTAACACATGGTGACACGTTTGAATTTCAAAGGGGACTTTGAGTGTGAGGGTGTCTTCAAACGGTTCTGTCTCATAATGAGTGATGATAATGCGACCTTCGCCACCGAGCGATAGATGGTGAATATCTAAGGTGTCCAGTGTGTTTTGTTTAAGCGTGTACTGACATAACGCGGTCAGATTTATCGTATCTAAAACCGCATCCATCACAGGGGAAAAGACGGTATTGTTTCCTGCCAGATGTGTCGCGAAATAAAGCAGTGAGCCCTTAGCGTAAGGGCATTGTATGATGGCGGGTCTTTCATCTTTAAAGGTCGCTAGTACAGTCTTTGAATCATTGACTTCTAACGTTTCTGTATGATGGTGTCCTTGATAGAGTTGACCTTCAAAATGTATAGCTGGATGGTCTGTTACATCACAATCAAGTATCTTGTAGCCACAGGCTTCAGCGATGCTTGAGGCAGGCATTGGGATACGCGACCAGCCTTGGCCATCCATATACCCTAACCGTGCAGCACTTACAAACATACCGCCTCTTTCCATATACGCAAGGATGTTTTGTGCTAAAGTGTCGTCCATGACAGCTAAAAACGGGGCATGGATAAGGGGATATGGTTGCGGTAAATCAGCCATATCTTCAGGGGTTAGAAAATCAACGGTAAATCCTTTGGACCAATAGTATCGATAAATCGTATGGACTTCCTCTAAGAAAAAGGTTTCGTGATTCAAGCCATGAAGGACAATGTGGTTGTCTCGACTCATTAACAGCCCAATGCGTTGATTCGAAACTTCCGCCTTAGTCAAAAAAGCTTGATCTTTTTGAAGCCACTCTCCGATGCCTTTGGCTGCGTCAAAGCGAATTGTTTTACTAGAATCTAAACCGATCACACCCCCCCAATGGAGTGGTTGAAACGGCATTTCTTTAAATAGTTGGTATAAAATAGCTTTGACACCATGCGCTACGGCTTCGAGTTGGTTGCGCCATAAATCGACGCCTTTTGTATTATGATCGGGACCTAAGACCCATCCGCCAATCGGGCCAGCTTCTGCTTCAGATAACCAGTATGGGATGTTAGGTCTACGGGCTACGCTTCTTAAATGATCAAAAAAATAACTTGAAAAATGAGGTTTCGTGCGTAATTTATTGCCACTGCCAGGGTATAAATCGTAGCCGATTACATCCACATGTTTGGCGATTGAAAAAGGATCCATCGCCGTAATCACACCAAGAGGATCTTGTGATTTCAAGGTGAATACATTGGTGACTGTAGGATGAGTCTCATCCATCGATTTTATCACCTGATTTTCCCAAGCAACTTGGTCGGTCATCCCATCCATGTGAAAGTTTCGCCAATCCAAAAAGCGCGTCACCGAAGCCCATGCGGCGGGTTTTACATAGGGAGGTTCAACATCTTCCCATCGTTGATGCACCGTCGTGGTCGTCGTCCATGACCAGGCCTTCGTCAAGGCCTCTAACGTATGATACTTCGCTTTTAACCATTGTCGATACTTTGCTTTACAATGATCACAATAACAATAGTATGCTAACCCAGTATCGTCTAAAGGCATGAAGGGGTAGCCAATCTCGTTGTTGATTTGATAGCCTAACAGTGCCTTATGATCTTTATAATGAGCCACTAAACGTTTTAGATACGATTCAGCATGCGTTTTAAAGGTCGGATGATTGTAACACGCCCAACCATAAGTCGCATTATTGGGGAAAGACCTCCCCGTGTGCGAAAGAATGTTGACGGTTGGGTCAAGTTGATGGAGCCAGTAAGGTGGTGCAGCGGTGCCTGTACCTAAGAGGACCTTTAACCCATGGGCCTCACATAAGTCAAAAAAACGATCTAAACAAGCAAAATCGACCTGCCCTTGAACCGGTTCCAGACGATCCCAAGCATTGACAATTTCAGCCGTTCTGACGAAATTTATGCCCGCTTCTTTCATCAAGATGACATCTTTTTCCCATTGGCTTTCAGCTTCAACAAGTGGGTAATAATTTCCACCATACCATAGTTTCTTTTGCCAACTCATGGTTGAATCACGCGCCAACCCTTGAGTCTCGATAACATCACTAAAATGTCACTCATAGCGTGTAAAGCAACCACGTAATGATGCTCTATCCCCTCATATACAATGGCATCTAAAACGCGCTTGACATCACGATCTAAAACCACATCGGTTTGTGGGCCTTCGAGCGAACGATCAGGTGTTTTAGATGCGCCAGTCGTTAAGAATAGCCGATATTCTTTGGGTGTTTCAGACAGTTTAAACAGCGTCACATCGTCGCTGAGTTTTAAGTCACCTTGAACCGCTAATCCCATCCCCTCTTTCATGGTCGGATGTTCCGTTAAAGAAACAGGTAACGAACATAATTTAGTAGGCACATGGCCACAATGCCAAGCCTTTAACGTCTGTTCCGAGTGAATGGTGGCTAAATCAGCCAAGAACGGGGGTTCATGATTAACCGCGTGTGCCATCACCATGGTGGCTAACGCGCTGACATCGCCTTCACATGAAGTCATGATGTCATCGTCATTGAGCAGTGCAAGCACCGGACAAACTGAGACGCCATATAAAGTTTGCCATTCTGGCCAACATTTAATCGATAATGCTGTCAGTTTATGTTCTTTCACGAACGCTTTGAGCGCTAAATATAACCGAACTGTTTTATCAAACTGAGCCTCGTTAAACACCATTTGGACGCGCTTTCGAAACGTCTTAGCATAGGCTTCAACGGTCTCTTCGTCGAGTGCTTTGGCGCGCTCAATGATCTCGCCGACCGCATAATATTCGACCAGCGGACCCACATCTTTACGAAACTGCAACTGGTTGACTTCACATAAATAAAACCCCGGTGCGCGTGAGCCAATGATGCCAAACTTACTCGTTTCTAGGGTGCGTTTGATTTTTATGGCCTCTTTAAAGGTGGCTACTCTTGCGAACACCGTTGTGTCCTCAAAAGCCCCATAAACATAGTCATAAGGATGTTCTAAACGATGCATATAAGAGCTTAGCATGTTGAGTCCGGTCAATGAGTTTAGAGGAATCGTGTGATGGTCTGGCATGATTGGGTCTTCAAAGCCCCAGAGTAAGATTGGACAAGGACCAATCATCTCAACGATGCGCAACATCATTTCACCCATCGGGAAGGTCCCGATTTGCAAGATAACTCCATCAAAAGCGTTTTGTTTTAAAAACGTACTTAGCGCTTCTAAAGGACCTTCATCAATGATAACTTTAGGAAAAACCTTCAACGTCACATCGGTCCATCCGAGTTTAGTGGGTGTTTGTTCTAAGTATTCTTGGGCGATATCAAAACGAAACTTTAGAAACCCTACACTAATTAAAGCAATTTTCGCGTTCATAATTTCCCCTCCGATTGACACAGCGTCATAATAAGCTCCGCTTCTTTTTGAAATGCTTTTTGTCCTTCTTTTTGAGCGAACATCATATACTTCCCTTGATTTATAGTATCACAAAAAGCCTTTGTAAACGCATAATCACAACGCGTAAAGAAGTTTATTTTACAGACACCCTGAGCGATGGCTTGACGAATATCCTCTTGACTCAAGCCCGTAGCTCCATGAAGGACTAACGGCGTTTGCGGGATGGCTTGATGAATGTGTTTGAGTAAGTCAAAATCCAGTTTAGGCTCGCCTTTATAAAACCCATGGGCATTGCCAATGGCTAGAGCTAAGCCTTGAATGTCAACTTCTCTTGCCATACGAATGGCTTGATTAGGATCGCTGGTGAGATAATGCGCTTGGTTGGCTTGATGATGACCAGCTTCTTCTCCTAGCGCGCCCACTTCGGCTTCAATCGATACGTCAGGGTATTTTTTTCTAAGTCTTTTAGTTAAAGATAAGTTCTCCTCGAAAGGCCGGGCCGAGCCATCAAACATCACTGAATCAAATCCCTGTTGAATCGCGGTCTCACATAGTTCTAACGTTTCCGCGTGATCAAGATGCAATGCAAATACTACGTTTGGGTAACGTGATTCTGCGAGACGGATGAGCGTCATAAACTCTGTCCAAGACATAGCTTGTGCTTCGAGTTGAAGATGAGCGACTTGGATAATGATGGGTGATTTCTTATTTTCTGCGGCTAAAAATAGTGCCATGACCGTTTCGTAATTACTGACATTAATAGCAGGTACACCATACCCCAAAGTATGAGCCTTTGTGATGATGTCTTTAAACGACTGCCTCATACATTATGTCCTTTAGTAAAATACCATGGTGCACTGGTCGGCGCTTTTAAACACCTTAAAATAGTCTCGTCTAACTTACAGATTGCCACCACAATACCTGCTGTTTCTTGGGTTGTAATTAATGGGCCGACAAGCCCGTATTCGACGTCGATGTTCAGTTCCTTCAAACGGTTGACAACGTCGCGATAAACAATGTGACTCTCCATAAATGTGGTTTGACCCATGCTGTTGATAATCAAAGCAACTTGATCCCCTTTTTCATAAGGTTTATCGTCAATCAGGGCTTGAATGATGGGTTCAAAGACTTCTTTTGATGGCTTCACCGGTACACGCTGTTCCATCGTTTCTCCATGAACACCCATGCCCACTTCATAGTAATCATCAGGCAATTCAAAAAACGGTTTTTGCGTTAATGGTGAAATCCCACTAAGGCTAGAAATGGAGAGTGAGCGTGTTTGATTCCGCACATGCTTTGCAAACGTGACGACCTCTTCTAATGTATGACCCATGGCTGCATAGGCACCGACGGCTTTATAGGCAAACAAAGTTCCCACTGAACCACGACGTTCAAAGGGGTCTTCATCTTTAGACGCAGACGCAATGTCATCAAATAAAATAACTGGTTCAACGTGGATACCCTCAGCACGCGCAAGTTTGACTGCCATTTTGCCATTCAAGACATCGCCTGCGTGATTTGATATTAGCAAACATACGCCTTGACCATAATCACTTGCTTTAATGGCTTGATAGATTGTTTTAGGGCTTGGTGCTGCAAAAAGACCACCAAACGCGTTGGCGGTTAACATGCCTTCACCGACAAAACCTAAACAAGCTGGTTCATGCCCCGAACCATTGCCAATCACAACCCCTACTTGAGATTGTTTGGGATTCTTGATTGCAACGACATCATGATTGGGGATTATCTTAAGCCTATGCTGATGCACATGCACAAACCCCTCAACCATCTCATGGACAGCCTGTGTTGGATCATTTAAGAATTTTTTCATCAAGCACCTTCTTCTATGACGTATTGGGTCATGATTTGAACGAAGTAATAAAAGGACGTAGCTCCAGCATCTTGAAAGCCTGCCGACTGCGCTTTACGATACTTCGATCGACCACGTTTCGCAATCAGGGGAATGGTGGCTAAAACACCTTGATGCGCTGCCTCAGTACATTCTTTTAGTAGTAGCGCTAAATCTTGTTTATCAAACACTTTCGCGCATTCAGCTGTGGGTGTCATCGCATCCACCAAGGTTTTATCTCCGGGACTTGCACCACCTAAATCAACTACGTGGTCGAGTGCTAAGATAAATCCTTTTTTCATGGCTGAAACGGTCAGTTGATCTTCATGTAAGGTTGCTTCTGCAAACGCTAGGAAAATACTGCCAAATAGTGGCCCCATGGCGCCACCAATATAGTCTAGGAAGGTATGTCCCATGGTTAAAAAAGCTTTATTAATGGTATGTTCTTGAGGTAGTTCATTAAGGGCGGTGAGGGCTGCTTCTGCTCCGCGAGCCATACTTACACCATGATCCCCATCGCCTATTTTACGGTCTAACTCTGATAATTCTTGTTGTTTGTCGATAAACATCTGAGCGACCGCTTGTAGCATGTGATTGACTTGACGCGCGTTCATTCGAACATCACCTTTTTCATGGCGGCTAGTCCATCTTTTGCAACTCTCAAAGCGTCAGTTTCAATAAAACGCCAAGTATTGGTCCCTAATCCCACTTCACCTTGAGGGGACGTGAAGCACTCTAAACTAATCCAGCCATCATAATGTATGTCCTTTAAGGCCTTTTGAATGCCAGACCAATCAATAGAACCTGTTGTTGGGATGCCTCGATCGTTTTCTGCAAAATGCATATGCTTTAGCCGCGACCCGCCTTTGCGGATCGCTTCAGGAATGCTTTTTTCTTCGATATTCGCATGAAACGTATCAAGGTGTAAGCCGACATGTTGAGCATCTAGATGCGTAAGATAGTTTAGCCCATCGTCAACTGTATTTAACCAAGACGTCTCAAAACGATTAATCAGTTCGAAATAGACTGATACTTCTTTCGTCTTAGCGTATTCCAAAACCACTTTCATGTTTTGGATCATCCGTTGAAAACGATCCTCGTTTTTGTCGCGAACATGAAACTCACCCCAAGGCGCATAGGTGACCCCCGTCAAATAAGGGCTCCCTATTTGATGGGCAATATCAATGCAACGTTTCAAATGATCGATGCCTTGTTCAGCAATGATGGGCTGATAGCTTCCAATGTCTGTATCGGGCCCAAGACCCGTTGAACATAATCCTTGCAAGTTTAACCCTTTGAGTAGCGATGCATAACGTTCGACTGGAAAGTTAAAAGGATCCAACAAAGGAAACTCTACGCCATCGTAACCAAGTTCTTTAACGCGCACGAGATGTGGTGATAAATCCTCATCCCAACGCTCACATAAGGTGGATAAATGTATGGCAAATTTCATCGTAAATGACACTCCTTTTTTAGTAAAAAAGAGCCTCCATAAGAAGGCTCTTTATCAATTCTTATGGGATAAGTTGTGAGAACAAAGATGAGATGGTCGTCCAAATGGAGAAGTCATTGCCGCCGAATGCTTGTAAGAAGTCACCGGCTGTACCCGAAATCAGTGGAATACTGACTGCTGCAATAACCATCAACAAGAAGCCGCCCACAACACTCGTCACAATGGCTGCTGTGCGACCACCGCGAGCGTTCGCAAAAATGGCGCCTGGCGCAACATCAAAATAACAAGCAATCGTGAGTGGGACTAGTGCAATCGACAATAATCCTAGTGTTCCTAATAAGTAAATGGTCACAATGCTGGTGGCTAAACTAATGATAAAACCAAGGACTAACGCATTTGGACCATAGGGGAAAATCAAGGGGATATCGAGTCCTGGAACTGCGCCCGGAACCAATTTTTTGGAGATTCCATCAAACGCTTCAAGAATTTCTGTGATGAACATACGTACGCCTGTTAATAAAACAACCATACCTGCTGCAAAGGTCATCCCTTGTACAAGTGAAAATACAAACCAGTTGTCGCCATAGAGTTGTGTGCGAAGATCGGCAGAGATAAAGATTGCAACAATTAAGTAAACAATCCACATGACAATCCCAGACGTAATCGTGGTATCACTAACAAAACTAAGTGCTTTTGGTAGTTTAATATCTTCGGTTGATTTTTCTTTATTACCGATTTTACCGCCAATGAAGTCGCCTAAAAGAATGAATGGCGTGGCCGTATGGGCGATGGTGAACTCACGGCTACCTGTAACACGTTCTACAGGTTTAATCAATAAGAATGGTGATAAGACGATCACAATGATGTCAAAGACCGTCGCGAAGATGACTAACGGAATCCCACTTAAGCCTGCTTCAACACCGACCGCTAAGAACAGCATTGGGAACCAGAATAATAAGTGTCCCGAAAGATAAATCGCTTTAAATGGAGTAAAGCGAGCAATGACGACATTCGCAATAAAAGCAAACAACATAATCAAGCCAATTTCTGTTCCATAAGTGCCTAAGAAATCAACAAAACTACCGGTTAAACCTTCTCCCTCAATCGCGAAAATCTCATTAAACCCGGTGGCTAATGGGTTAATTGACCCAATGACAATGTCCACCCCGGCAAGTAAGATAACCATCCCGATAATGGCTTTGAATGTGCCTTTTAAGACATCGCTAATGCCCTTTCCTTGTAATACTAACCCAAGAAATGCGATCAAACCTAAAAAGACCGGAAGACTTCTCATGATGCTAATAATGAAATCAACAATAAACATAAAAAATACCTCTCCTTTATTTTTTTATAGCTCGGCTAAGAGCTTTCTTACCACAGGGACACCTTTTTCTCTGATTTCTTCCTTGTTAAGAAAATTATGAATTTCGATGATGGGGCATTTCACTTTTTTGATTTGATTGGCTATTTCTTTCGAAGCAAAGATCAACTTCGCATCAGTCCCAGAAGCACTCGTCACATCTTGGGCTTCAACCTTCACATCAAAACCTTCTTCTTTTAAAACTTCAGCCACTTTCATCTTCAAGATCAATGAACTTCCTACACCAAAACCACAGACACAAATGATTTTCATATTGTTCTCCTTTATTGAAATAGGGCTAGGACAGCCTCTTTATTTCCAGTTTTCAAAATATCAAGGGACTTATCATCCGATAAAACCGCTACGAGTTCCTGTAAAAAAGTTAAATGACCTTCATTACTCTTGGCGGCCACCACAAAAAACAAATGAATCGGGTCGTTGCGATCATGTCCAATCTCCACAGCCTCTTTAAGTGTCACAAGTGAAATCGCATCTTTGTTTACAAATTCACCAGGTGCTGCATGGGCAATGGCAATGCCTGGCGCAATGGCAATATATGGTCCATGCGTATGAACCGCATCAATCATCGCTTGAATATAGTCTTCTTCAATCGCATCAGTTTTAAGTAAGAGATCCCCACCTAAATGAATCGCTTCTTGCCAAGTAACCACTTGTTGTTGAACCTTAATGACGTTTTCTGTTAAAAATTGATTAATCATGATAGCCCCCGTAACCGGTTACGAAATCGTATTTTTTAAAAGCAATGTAATGAGCCATTGCTTTTTCTCTTCTTCACGGTCATGATAACACGTTCATTTTGTTGGTGCAATATTTTTTTTAATCCCACGTGGTTTTTCTTTTTAAATAGTCAACGTCAAAGACATAACTTGACTCATACGTCTCGCTGTTGGTCATTTTCAAGAGGGTTGTAACCGCTTGTTTCCCTAGGTTTGCAATAGGGACAGCAATGGTTGATAATGGTGGATTCACAACTTTAGCTAAGAAGTTATTGTCATAACCGATGATTCGAATGTCTTTAGGCACCTGGACCCCGATTTCGGAAAAGACTCGAATACATAAAAACGCAAGACTATCGTTGGCCGCAAAAACACCATCAATGTCCGTATGCTTTGTGAAATAGTCACGAATCAAGGCTTCGTCTTTGCCGTCTAATTTCGTTTGAATGACATCAAAGTCTAATGCTTCTTCTTTTGCTTGCTCTATAAACCCATTATAACGCTCATAAGACGATTGATAAATTAAGGGCCCCGACACGTGAACCACCTTTTTACAATGATTCTTTTTCAATATGTGGACCGCCATTTTGGCGCCTTGATAAAAGTTCGAGGTGATATGTGGAACACGGTCACTGATGTATCCATCGATGGAGACAATGGGAATATTTAAGTGTTCGTATTTCAATGAGTGGATGTTAGGCGCAATGATGATCAAGCCAGCCATATGCATAGACGCAATAGTGCGAATGTTCGTTTCTTCAATTTTGGGATTGTTTTGCGTATTAAACAACATGATGTTGTACTCTTTTTGTGCAAGTTCAGTCGTGATGGATTGTACAATTTCAGGGAAATAAGGATTGATTAAGTCTGGAATAACCACGCCAACAATATTCGATGAGTGTTTATATAAGCTACGTGCTACAGTGTTTGGAATATAATCATATTCTTCAATGATCTTTAGTATTTTTTCTCGTGTTTTTGGACTGATATCTGATTTGTTGTTTAACGCTCTAGATACTGTAGCTTCGGAGACATTCGCAATTTTCGCAATGTCCTTCATTTTAATCATACGCATCATATCCTTTACTTGGGTGGTTCTTTATATAAACAGAACCCATAGATGTTAACCTATGGTATTAAGCGTAAACGAACTGATTAATTTTTTCAATCATTGTGTGATAATCTTTCTCAGAGAAGTTTGTCGTATCCACGATGATCATACTCTCTTCAGCTTCACGATGAGCGCGCTTAAAGGCCTCTTTTGACAACGTACCATAAAGTTGATGCGCTTTATGTCTAGAAGGTTCACGCGTTAAATAACGTTCATAGCGCACCGCTTCTTGAGCGGTCACAAAAAACCAAAGTGCGTTGGGGAAGGCCGTTTTAAGGGCGATGACTTCGTGTGGTTTAAAGTTACCTTCTAAGATGATGGCTGGACTTTGATAGGTTGGGGCTAAGGCCATCATCAGCTCAAAGGTCACTGAAGAAAGCTGTGCATGGGTGGTTTCATCAACGTGTTTAAACGCCCCAAAGAGGGTCTCTTTTAGGTCATCTTTAATCAGCGCTGGGATGTTTAACTCATCCTTTAAACGTTTAGCAAGGGTGGTTTTGTAGCTGGCTAAATCGCCTGTTAAAATGATCGTGTTCATCGTTTCACCTACTTATGATAAACAGCTTATTTTCCAAGGGTGATCCAGTACCGTTCAATGGTGCCTAGCCGTTCGTCTTTAACGGTATTTTCATATTCGCCCCCTAAAGCCAAGATGGTTTTACGGGAAGCTTCATTGTCAGGCGAACATGTAATTAAAGCCTTTTGAACATGATGGGCTTCTTTTAAATAGGATAAGGCATCGGAAAGCGCTGCTTTTGCATAGCCTTTGCGTCTATAATCGGGATGGATCATATACCCCACATGCCCACCTGCCTGCGCTAAAAAAGCATTTAGACGATGACGGACGTCAATAAAGCCGACGAGCGTATCATGCGCATAAATCAAAAACGTGGTTGCGTCCACAAAGCCTTCATCTAAATGGCGGTTATACATCGTGTTGTACATGCGTTGAAGCCACCGGTCATAAGGCAACGCTTCGACTTTAGCGGTGCCCGCCATATCGGTCGCAGCCGCTAAACAGGCTTTTAAAAACACTTGAACTTCCTTTTGATGTTTCTTTAAAGGCAGTATTAAGTTAACAGACATCAAATCCCCCTCCTAGTTCTCTTCCATTTTAGTATACGAACATTCGTTTAAAATTGCACGAAAAAAAAGCGCATGTCTCGTCAACATGCGCTTCGTCTTTAAGGTGCCTGGTTGTTCACACCATCCACAAACCCTTGTACTTGCTCTATGGAATCAAAGGAAGATATTTGGGTGGAAGCTTGCCAGTAAATGGCTTTATTCGCTTCGATCACATTCTCAATATAGCCCGCATCCACAAGCGCGGTTAAGGCTGTAAAGAAGGCGTCTTCGTTGGCAGCAGCGTTGAGGTCATCAAAATCCGCACTCGGTGGCGGGCCACTGTCCACGTGTTCATTGACACCTGCGATAAACGCTTCCACTTCTTCACGACTCATGAAGGTGTTGGTGGTGTCGTAATCTTCTTCTTGATACGCGTGCCAATAGGCGTCTTGGTTCTCGCTGTTGAGCGCATCCAGTGGTGGTTCTAAACTGTTTAGAGCGCTGTAAAGACTGGCCGCATCGGTCGCGTTATTGATCGGTTCTAAGACGCTCGCTTCATCCTCCATTCTCGCATTGACCCCGTCAATAAACGGTTGAAGTGCTTCAGGATACAACCATAACTTAGTGTCATACCCTTCTTCTAGATACGCTTCATAATACGCGGTTTGGTTGGCTTCGTCTAAGTTCTCAAGCGCCAGTGTACTTGCGTTTAAAGCGGTCCATAATGACGCCGCATCGGTGGCTTGATTGACGGCTTCTAAAAGCAGGAGATTATCTTCCATCACACTGTTGACGTCATCGACAAAGGCTTGCACAGCTTCGATTGCTTTAAAGCTATTGTCTTGATGGTAACCTGCGTGGGTGTAGGCCTCATAATAAGCCT
>LFIK01003853.1_pt1 | contig 12162 bp, 13 predicted proteins | sample 643401 | NCBI WGS metagenome assembly LFIK01 (sample SAMN03777447, study PRJNA286221) | soda lake metagenome | biome: soda lake; feature: Kulunda steppe; material: water; isolation source: sample T5-Br brine of Lake Tanatar-5 | place: Russia: Kulunda steppe | collected 2010-07 | reverse complement strand
TGTTCAGGGCACATCCATGGTGAAAAGGGTGGCAACCCCCTTGGCGGCATGTTCAGGGCACATCCATGGTGAAAAGGGTGGCAACCCCCCTGGTGGCATGTACAGGGCACATCCATGTTGAAAAGGGTGGCAACCCCCCTGGTGGCGTGTACAGGGCACATCCATGTTGAAAAGGGTGGCAACCCTCCTGGTGGCATGTACAGGGCGCATCCATGTTGAAAAGGGTGGCAACCCCCCTGGTGGCATGTATGTGGCGCATCCATGGTGAAAAGGGTGGCGCTCCCGTGGCTCTGCTCCGTCTCTTGGCAGAGAAGGTTCTGTCCATAGTAAGCCCACGCCTGTCTGCGAGGTTACATCGTTGAACAAACGCAGCTTGGCTGGCACACCCGGGCCGCCAGGCAGGCTGGCAAGAGTCCCAAATCAGCGGTGTGCGTCCAAGCGCTCAATCGTTGCACAGCAGCGCCATGGCATGGCTGTCCCGCGGCATGCCTTAGTAGGGGCGCCACAGCATACGCCTGCCTGTAGAGGAGCCCTCAGGCTTTTGGCCAAAAGGTGCTGTTCAGGGGCAATTCCTCCAATGGTACAGGCCTGCCCACTCAGTGGGGGCGCCCCTAATCCTGCCTGCAGCCAGCGGACATCGACGAGGAGCCCTGAGTTGAGTTGAGCTGAGTTGAGTTGAGCTGAGCACTGCAGCACTCCCGCCCCCGCAGTCGCAGCGCCGGCCATTGCGCAGGCGTCAATCAGATATATTTCAGTATAAATATTGCATGCGTGACACAATCACAGCAAAAAGAAGCGGTTGTGCACTCGGGCGTGTGTGCAAGCACGAAAGTCAAACGCTGGCACGACAAAGCGACCTTCGTGCCATGCAAGCACAACCCGGCTCTCCTGCAATTATGCCAGGCTGCTTGTGTGTGTATGTATGTGTACATGTGTGTGTATGTGCGTGTACATGTGTGTGTATGTGCGTGTACATGTGTGTGTATGTGTGTGCGTGTGTGTGCGCGCGCGTGTGTGTGTGCGCGTGTGTGCGTGTGTAAGCTCGCGCGCACCTACTAACCATCTGCAGTCAGGCCTATGTACTATCCCACAAGGCATCAAGTCGGTGTCCGCCAGCGGCAGGCACAGGTCCTGATCCGCGGATTGCATGTGTTCTGCTAAGCCCCACCCTGCTCCTGTGGAGCAGGTCTTGATCCGTGGATTGCGTGTGCCCTGCTCAATCCCACCCTGTTCCTGTGGTGCAGGTCCCCTACCGCCTGTACTTCGGGCGCCAGGTCGCAGAGTACGACCATTTGGTCGCGACTCGCTACTCACTGAAGCGCAGGCCTTACATCGGGCCCACCAGCATGGACGCTGAGATGGCTTTCATCATGTGCAACCAGGCCAAGGTGCGCAGCGGTTAAATGTTATGCATGCGCCAACCGAGTCTAAGCCTCTGGCATTCGGCCTGGCAGCATGGACGCTGAGATGGCCTCCATCATGTGCAACCAGGCCAAGGTGCACAGAATCAAGCATGCGTGTGTGCTTGTGTGTGTGTGTGTTGGACAGAGGCGTGCACATGTCTGTGTGTGAGTGAATGCATGTGCATGCATATTAAGAGACATGCCCTCCATCTTAGCTAGTGCGTGCTTGGTTGGCTCTCATTGATGCACGCATGCAAGTAGGGGTCGGCGCATTTTGTGTGTTCTTCAATGGAGTCATACCGTATTTTCCCATTGTAGACCCCAGTGTACCATGTGCACGGGGCGTTAATAACAAATAGGTGTTCCAAATCTCCCTGGAGGCCTTGATACCTTGTCCCCAGAAATCTGGAGTACACCTGAGCCTCCCAGATGGGTGTAACTAGGCCGTCTTTGGGTGGTTCTTTACGTGTTGCTTGTCTGGGGCCCAACAGCTGCACTATCACATTTGTTGGACGCACTTATTCTTTGCTCACTTAAGTACAAGTATTAAAACAGTCTGGCAGAAAGTATCCTGGGTCAGGGGCAGGAGGGCTGGAAGCCAGTGGGAGCTTTATTTATCGTCATGCAAGACTCAAGGAGTCCCAACAGGTGACCAGTTTGCACCAAAATTGCATTGTTGTGGACCCCTCTGCACCCCTCAGTTGATTTGAGGAAAAAACAGTCCGGGACTGGGAGTGTCCGGTTTTGACCCCCTAGCCTCGGGCTAATTTTTTTGAAGGTAGATCCAGTACACACAACTCCCCAACCACTACCTCATCTTTACATTCATTTCAATGGAATTCTGTGATGAAAGTCTGACATTATTGACATTATTTTGGCAATACGCGAGCTACTCTGAGCGATCCACAATGTTGGTACTCCTCAGATTCACTGCTTGAACCCAGCATCTGGACAAGTGACACAAAGTGTACCAAGCTGCAAGGTTGCAGTAGTTGTAGGCTTTCCAACGGTATGCCTAGTATCCTGGCACGCTCTGGGTAACATGCCCATATGTGCGCCTAGAGCTCCTAGGTACACCCCCCCTGGGTCCCGTGGCTGCTGTCCAATATGCACGTCCTTGACGCAGCTAGGCTGTATGAGCGAAGTGTTTTCGTACAGAATGTTGCTCATGTATCATGCGGTTACACTGCCCTGCACATCCTTGATGCAGGTGGACCGTGGGAGCCTGGTGTTCGACCCCTACATAGGCACAGGAAGCATCACCGTTGCTGCTGCGTACCACAAGGCCCAGGTCATGGGCACGGACATTGATATGCGCGTGGTCCGCTTGGTGCGTGTTTGCATGTGCTGGCAGCGTCATCATACGCATGGTCCCCTGGGTGTGATAGTGCCCCTGGGTGTGATAGTGCCCCTGGGTGTGATAGTGCGCATGGTCCCCTGGGTGTGATAGTGCGCGCATGCATGAGCTTGTATGCCTGGTGAGATCTTTTCCAGACACAGGCAGTGCCCAGCCTTCTGCAAAGTCCGTCTTGACTGTGCTTCTTGCCTGGAGCTTTGTTTTCTTGCAATTCTGAGTGTCTGGATCTTTGCTTCCTTGCAGCTCTGAGTGTCTGGATCTAAGTTGCCCCAGCATCACCTTGTATCCTTTGACTTAGCATCCGTCTTATGGTCTCAGTACTTGTTGCAGAGCGTATGAATTTCAACAAGCCTGTCACTTAGATGGCATGCACAGCTGTGCGAGCCTCGGAGCTAATGCTATCAATAGTTGTGACCCCTGCATGCATGAGTATTGGGATGGTGTGTGTTTTGTGCACTTGCGTGCCACTGAATTTGCTGCGCCTGCAAGAAAAGAGCACAAAGGATCAGCATACACTTGGCCTGCCTTGGGTTGGCGCCAAGGGCGAAAACCATCAGAACTTTATCTCAAACAAGTGGATATGCTGATAGCACCAAGGCCTTGCCATGCCTGCTGCACAGGGCTTGCCCTCTGTGGATTGCCCGTCAAGAAGGCAACCCAATCCTAGCCACTCTTTGCGTGCCCTTGCCCACAAACATGTAACATAGAGCTGCAGAGCTACAAAAGGCAGCTCAGCTAAAACCAACCACCCTGAAGCCTCCTTTCCCTCCCTAATCGAAAGCCAATCCTGCTTCATGTGTTCAAGCTGACACCCTCTCTACCAGCCGCTTATGTGGAAGTCTTATCTGTCACACTTAGTGGCCTCTGTCACACTTAGACATGTGCAGCGCACAATGCACACCCACCCAGGCCATGTGCACATGCAGGGTAAGAAGGGGCCCCAGGGACAGACCCTGGACGTGTATGCCAACTTTGACCACTATGGAACACGAGACTGCTTGGCAGGCCTGATACGTGGGGACATGCACAAGCACCCTTTCAGGAGCAACTTGGAAGAGGTAAGCGGGCTCTGCTTCCTTTTCACACTGCATGCCTCAGTGAATGAAGTCCCTGAGCTTGGGTGAGGCCATTACAGTGAAACATCTCAGGCAGCATAAAGCTGCGTCATACAGGCCCCGCATGCATATGCTAACTATTTAAAACATGCTTTCAGCGGCATGTGCAAGGCAAGTGCCAACAGCAGGTACTCTGTGCAGGGCTGTTCCATGGTCCCCTTTTGATTCTAAGGCAACAGTCTTAGAGAGTGGCCCATGGCAAGTTCCTCATTTCAGGCAGCTCCTTGATGCAGGAGCTCTTTGCTGACAGCAGCCATGCATTGGGAGTCACACTGTGAGGTCCAATCCTGGTAATGGAGCCTTTAGCACTATTAAGATTGAAAACTGCGCATGGACAGTCGTAGAAATGAACATATATTATAATATGCATACTTTGAAATGCACACTGGTCAGGAGGATGTGGAGTGCTGCCCAAGGGTAAATGCATGATGCTGATATGGTTCACAAAGATGGGTGATGAATGTTACGATTACCTATGTATCTTAGCAGGCCATGGTGTATTGGCTAATTGTTTTTTTGCCTGCTGCCATACACAGGCATAGGAATTGAGCCCCGGCTTCTTTTGACACTGCTGGATTCAGGGATGGATCATACATGAATTTGCATACACATATACGCTAAAAAGTGGCTTATAATTAGAGTTGTGCACTTTACTACTGACGCCGTCAACCGTCATTTGACGGAACAGCGGAATTTACGATTTTGACCTTCAGAGATTGGGTCACAAGCGTAATTAACGGTGATATTAATTTTTGATGTCAGAAGGTCGAATTTTAGATATTTGCAGTGGAAAACCGTCATAATACCAGGCAGTCACTTCAGCAGCACATTTCAGCACCATTCAGTCTCCTTTGCAGCATCCAATCATTTCTGAAGGTCTCCTCTGAAATTCAAATTTCCTTTTTCCTACTTGTCACTCTCCCCCTTCTCATCCCTCCCCTTGCTCCTCCCCCTCCTCATCCACTTCCATCTGCTCCACACCCATGTGCACTGCTGCATGCGCAACCCCATCTGCATATGCATCTGGATCTGCAGCGTCACGTACTATCTCCAGCCATGCTGCAAACTCCTTTTTCTGCTCCTCGCTGGCATCAAACACAGGAGCTTGCACGCGCCAGGGATGAGCAGGTGGTTCTTGAGCCATGTTGCATTCAGCCCAGCATCCTCTGGCAGTGCTGGCAGCTGTACTCACAGTTGTCTTGCCATCCTGCTGCGTCTCCTTCTTCTCAAACTCTGCCTTTACCCAGCTGCTCTTGACCTTCCTGCCACCCCTCTTCCTCTACCCACCCACTACTAGGCCTGTGGGGGGTGGTGCTTGCAGCAGCTGACCGGGCCGGGCCAAGCTCGATTGACACAGGGCCACACGGGCCCTCTCAGCTTGATTGTCAGAAAATATGTTTCTTAACAATTTTGTTTGTGAGAAGTCGGGGCGCTGAGCGCGCCTCTTGAAATTGAGCTGGCTGGCCTCTGAGCCACAGAGTTTCCTGACGCAGCACCGCTACTCGCGATTTTCCACAGTCAGTATGAATTTTACCGTGATTGACAGTAGTGACGTAAACGTCAATTGAGCACCGTAATTTACGGTGCCATTTCTGATTGACGCCATATTTGCACAACTCTGCTTATAACAGGTTGTGGTAAAATGGCCATTAAAAAAATTCGTCTTGAAATACGTCGTTGTGCGGTGCGCCGCTGGGCTCTCCTGTGGGATGTCCGAGGCCCCCCAGCACTCAATTTCTGCCACATTCACCTTGAAGACTTAACGTTCAATTTTAAACGTTTTGTGGCCAGGAATCTTTTCAACATCACCCATTACTCCATCCCCCCCCTAAGGGATTGGCCTGCTGGACCCCTTCTCCGGCTCTTCCTCTTCCTCTGAGAGCACCACCCAGGTCTGAGCCTGCGGCAGCTGCTCCAGGGACTCAATGCGCTTGGCCAAGCGCTGGTTGCTATCCGGCCACACCAGCTGGCGCACCAAGTCAGTGGCTTTCTAGGTGGTCAGGCAAATCCGGCTGTCGCTGCCCAATCCTTCTTGATTTTGTCATAAACCTTGCACTTTTATTTACCCATGTTAGTAGTTTGTGGCCTACGGGGGGTTGTGGGGGTTGTCTGGGGCGTTGTTGGGGGTAGTTGGTGCCTCCCTGGTCCTCCCCAACCTATCTTCCATTTTAACCACTTAAACACAGCATATATACGCAATCATTCCCGACTGTTCACACATACACGCAAACGGAAAGTCCCGAGGTCCCGTAAGACCCATCCCTGGTTGGATTTGAGGCGGGTGCTTCATTGAATGCAAACTGTCTTAGTTGCATACATGGCAGAATGTCAATAAGCCTTTCCTAAAAATTCCTTACTCCTAATTCCTAAAAATTCCTGTAATTTTAACTGATTGACAGGTGTTTCATGCAATAGTTGGTGACCCTCCCTATGGAGTGCGTGCTGGAGGCAAGAAGACATCCAACAGGGATATTGTGATTCAAAACCGTGAGACACACATTGCTGGAACAGGTACGATTTTTGGCACTGCAGCTGCGCGCATGCATTCAAGGACAATGTAGCGATCGATGATTTGCAGAGGGGGGCTGGATTACAATGGCTCATTCTAGGTCTGGTTCACTCATTTTCCCACTGGCGGCAATTGCACGTTTTCCCAAGTGGGCTTCCAGCTCAATCTTTCCAAGATGGCTATTCCCATCAAGACATGCTTTGATTGGGAACTAGCTCACAAGGGTCACAAGGATCTTTAAGAATGGATGGGAGTTCATGAATCGTTTGGCTTGCTCTACCTTTGTCCAGGGTTTCTTTATTCACCATATTTGTACCTTGAGAGAAGTTGAAGTCATTAAGGCTTTTGTTAAAAGTTTTAAGGATTTTTGGTGTTTGCATATCGTTGTGCTCCTTTGACCTTGCGACTCCTTAATCTTGCAAACTCCCAAAATGATCAAATTTATCAATTTGCGAGTATTTAGGGGGCGGTCACACCTGATGGCATCCCTGCCCACATCCCTGCTTTTTGTCCCCGAGGGATGCGGCAGGTGTGACCGCTTCCACATCCCTGCCCCGGAAATTGAAAATCCCTGGGTAGGGGTTAATTGGGTCCAAGGGGCCTTGGAAAGAGCATACACCTCGGGAGAATGTCTGAGGAGACAAGGTTTCCATACACGGTTTACGCACGTTATTTATGCAGCTGCAGCACTTGCTGGTGATGATTCTCGAGGCTGACAATGCACCGAGATGATGTCTCATGTTTGTGTTTGCCAGGCTTACACTCGTGGGGTGCCAAATGTGGTGAATGTCAGGCAAATAGAAAATGAGATGGAAAGTCATCGCTGACATTTCCTGGGCCTTAGGACTGTCAATTTTGAGGAGCACTTGTGCCCAAAATAAGGCTTTCGTTGCTTGCGTGAGGACATACTCTCAAATGAAGGCAAGGACTGATGCACCATGGCCACATGCACAGGGGGAAAAAAGTTGTTTTCAAGTGTGCGCCAACCACGCTCTTAAAGCTTTTCATCATCCTGTCCTGACACTCTCCCGCTCAGGGTCGATTGACTGTCATGCAAGACCTTGCAGGCCATAAACCGAGTGCTTAAACGAGGGCGTCTGCAACATTGCAGGATCCTTATGAATAGTGCACTCTGTGTTGTTTGCTGCTTAATTGCAGCATAGGGACCTGTCGCAAAGAGCTCTTTGGACCCTATTGCTGGACTCGGGAAGACAGGAAACATAAGTTTGTGGTTCACGATTGAACCTACGTTATATGAACTTAAAATAATGACTGAAATTATCAATATTGTCAAGGTAACATCGATCCTTTGTCCCAAAGTTGCACTTCATCCGCGCTGGATCAGTGACACTGACAGTGTGCCACTCAAACCCCTGTAACTGAATGTCCCTTTTTTTAGTTATGGGACTTCAAGTTTGCCAGCATGCTGCTTAAGAGACCTGTCTTTGAGGCAAGCTTGTGCACACATGCACCTGCAGCTGCTTCAGAAACCTGTCTATGAGGCCCGCGGCTTGGCAGCTACGCCTAGTTTGTGTCGGAAAATTTTGCGTGCGTGACCACGACTTTTTTCACTTTATTTTGGGTGGAGCGAAAAAAAGTGGAAAAAAAGTGGAAAAAAAGTGGAAAAATGAGTGTGACCGCAGCCTAAAGAAGTAACAAAAATGGTGAAGAAATTTTGTGTGTGACCGCGGCCTGTAACCGTGAATTTTCAGTGTCCAATAACAGAAGAGCCATGTGATGACTGATTCGTTTTTTCCTGGTCCTCTTCATGGCAAGCTGTTGCTGCCTGCAACAGCTGCTTACAAATGAGCCTTATCCCCTGCTGGCTGTTCTGCGCACTGCTTCCATATAGCTTCTGTGGCCTACAAGACCAAGATTGTAAAAGCAAGTACTTTCTTTAGAAAACCTTCAGAGGGGGCCAAGAACCAGGAGGGTAGGAATAACCTAACCTTTTTCCCACTGCCACAAAGCACTACTGTAGCTGGATTTTTTCACTCAGGCAAATAGCCGCACTTTTGGGACTTCCCATTTCTTTCCCTGTATCCTGTGATGCCCTTCATTAAGTCTAGCAGGCCTGGCACGGCAATGCATAAACAACGTATGCAAACCATGTATCACACACACTTTTGCAGGAGAGGGCCAGCTACAAGTAGATCACAGCAAGGTGCAACCGACCCTGACACTTGTATTCCTTGCCTGCGCAGATCCATACAGCTTAGGAGAGTGCCTGCAGGACCTGTTAGACTTCGCCGCTCGTACTCTTCTTATTGGTGGACGCCTCGTCCTCTTCTTACCAGCAACACCAGAAACTTATAGAGAGGAAGAAATCCCCCGCCACCCAGCTCTGGAACTGATGTACAATTCGTGAGTTGTGTATGCATCGTGCATTCATAAGCCTGCTTCTTGCTTTGGGGCAGCTTTCAGAGCTGATAACGTTTGAGCTGTGTGGCCTCTTGTTTGGTGCTTGAAAGGGTGCACCTGCTCATGACCATGACGATGCTCAGGTCAGTGATCACCAAGCCTTTCACGCTGGTGCAGGCTCGTTCAGTGCCAGAGGAGCTGTGCTTTATTGCTCAGCTGAGCACTAGCTTGTGGTGTACGAACAGTGACGGGCTGGCGCATCCCTGACAGCGCCGCCTCTGCACTGGCAAAATGTTGCCCATGCAAGATCTGAAGGATCAGTCTCAATCAAGGTTTGAAAAAGCAGCAGTGTCGCGCGCTCCTGCACTCTGCTCTCATTTGTCAGGGAACAGAGGCCCATGGTCCTGTGCCACACACACTAGGATCACTCCAAGAAAGTGGCACCTGACCATATGCCCTTTGGCCACGGCCTTGTTGCCTGATGTCACTTGCACCCACGACCGTGCGCCCTGCATGACTCTGTGCCATACCGCAGGGAGCAGCTGCTGACCATGCGTTACAGCCGCCGGCTCATTACCTATGAAAAGCAGGGTGCCTACAATGCTGCGGCAGCCGCGGAGTACCACGCAGCCCACCCCGATCCCACCCTGGCCATAGACCGCATCCATGACATTGTGTTTGACAGCTACGGTGAGCTGTTTGTAGCCACAGTCTGCCTGTGCAGGGGAGATGCTTGGCTGTGTGTTTGACACAACACACAGGCGCCAGGGATGAGCGCATCAAGAGCTAGGTGCTGTTAATCGTGTCACTGCTGTTCCATATCATTCTACGGGGATCCTGCATCTGCTTTAGGTCATGCCTGTGCGCTGCACTGCGACAGATGGGGCTTGTCCACCTATGGGGCGGGCAAATGCCCTCTGTGACAGTGCTGTGGTGCTTCAGGACCATGCCGTTCTTGCCTGCCTTGCTTGAGGCCATTCATCACAAATGCTGTGGCTGCTCCCACCCTGACCATATGTCTATATGCACAGCTGGTTGTGGTTGCAAGCAGCTAGCCTCAAAAATGGAAAAAGGGCTCCTGTGCCCAAAACCTGGAGATCCTGGCAATGACTGTGGGCCCTCAGGCCTCTCCATTTGTGTGTGTACGCATATGTGTGCGCGCAGCTCATGTTTGTGCATGCACCTGTGCGTATGCAGAGCGTGATGAAAAGGGTCAAGTGATCTACCCAGAAGGGGCCCTCAATATGAAGAAGTACAGAGGCAAATGGCTGTGAGCGTGTGTTGCTTTGTCTGGTTTTGAAAGTCACCACAGCCAGTCTTTAAAGCAGGTGCTACTTGGGTGCATATGCTATGTACGTAACAGATTTCATGACCTCAACAGGCTTTACTCCTTTTCCTTTTTCTGAGGGTCCCTATCTTGCTTTCTGTCTCTCTTTTCTCTTTCAATCTGAGTATCTGTTACAGTATGTATCAAGGGGAGAATTGAAGAGCTACCAGATTCTATCAAGGGACTTTCATAGGGACATCCTGACCTGTTTAAAATCATGCGCTGGCATAAACCCAAAATCCTGATGGTTGTTCAGCTGAGCTACCCTCATCCTCTTGGGACAGCGATGCAAACTAATGTCACCTAGCTGGCACTGTGTGCGAGATGATGAGCTTGCTCTCCAAGATTGCCCAATCTTGATCTGGCAGAGCTGCGCCTCAAGCATCAGCGCGTATTCAACACCATCTGTAGAGGCCCTAGCAGGCTGAGAGAGACCATCAACCAATCACGCATCATAGATATTGCTTTACTTGCGTATAAGTGCTTGACTTGCTGTGCAGCTAATGCAGCCATTGTACAAGAGACCACATTAAAGGTCTTAGCTGGTTGCAGCCAATGAACTACCACGCAGTCATCCCCTGTTGCCATTGAACAAGGATTATCATCCAGTGAACAAGAACAACAAACATGAAGAATCAATCTTACGACGTGTTTACTAAATGTTGTAAGTAAAACACCAGTTTTTTTTTAAGTAGTGTCTGAATGAAACAATTAAACATCGTTTTGTGTTTACAACACCAGTTTTTAACCGGTGTGCAAGGACCGGTGTTTTAAAAGCGCAGTTGCAAACCACCCCCAGGGATCGTTAAAAATTAAGAGACTCAATTGTAAACAATTGAGGGAATTGAGGAGGGGGAATTCTCCCTCCTCAATTCCCTGTGGAGGGAGAAATCGAGAAAAGCTTGTAATGGCTTTTGGCAATAATCGTGTGGCCTTAAAAGGCTTAGAAAGCAAGCAAGGAGAAGAGAAAAGGTTAGTGTTGTAAACGCATGCGCAATGGATTTGCAAACACCGCTTTTCAATTTGGACCGGTGTTCGTCAAAAATCCCTTAATTTCTTAACTGGGATCAATTGTAAACACGCCGTTATGCCTCCAGATGTGTGATACCTCTCTTGTAGCACAAAGAAATCTTCGAAGCACACTGTTCGCTTCGAAGCACGCTTTTTTGCTTTCAGAACAAGCCTACAACCAGCCTACAACTTGTTCTTTGAAAGAAAAGAAAAAACTATGCATGAGTGCCTAGATTGCTGCGTCTAGGTTTTGAAACACCGCCTTGCTTGCTTTTTGAGTTTATTTTGGTTGCAGGCCTGACTGGCTTCAGCTTAGCTGCCCTCGTTCAGCAGGTACAACCAACCTTAAGTCTGGTAATAATAGGCTATTAGACACCGAAGGACAGGTTTGATTTGCACATGAGTGCCTGAACTGCTGTGTCTAAGCTCTCGCAGCCTGTCTGCTTATATGAGCTCATTTTTAGACTTGATTCAGGTCGCTGGCCTTTTGTATTTAAGCTATGCTGCCCTGTTTGGCAGATACTATCTATCTATATCTATATAGATATAGATATATAGATATAGCTATACACTATAGTATAGCTGTGTAACTTAAGCTCTCGCAACATCACCTTGCTTCCTGCCAGGAACAGTGTACATTTCCTAGTGAATTTTGGCATTTTGGCATTTTGGCCTAAACAGCTTCAGCTAAGCCCTCATTTGGCATGTGCAGCTATGTAAGCTAATCTGACTTCTGCTAGCAATTGCTTCTTCAAGTTTTTCAAGTTGAAAACCTCTTCATTGATTGAAAACATCTTCCTTGATTGAAAACCTCTTCATTGATTGAAAACCTCCTCCTTGATTGAAAATCTCTTCATTGATTGAAAACCTCTTCATTGATTGAAAACCGCTTCTTGATTGAAAACCTCTTCCAGGGGAGGCTGAGCCTGCCCCACAGCAGCAGCAACAGCAGCCGCTGCAGATGCGCCCTCCCCCCTCCACCACCTCCGAAGCTGCTAACCCTCCCCGTCCTCAATGTCATGCCCAACCTGAGCAAGTGGATGCGCGAGCAACCCATCTGCAGCAGCAGCAACAGCAGC
>LFIK01003852.1_pt1 | contig 12162 bp, 6 predicted proteins | sample 643401 | NCBI WGS metagenome assembly LFIK01 (sample SAMN03777447, study PRJNA286221) | soda lake metagenome | biome: soda lake; feature: Kulunda steppe; material: water; isolation source: sample T5-Br brine of Lake Tanatar-5 | place: Russia: Kulunda steppe | collected 2010-07 | reverse complement strand
TTTGAAGGAGAAGGCGGAGGCGAAGCCGATATCGGCGACGAGCCGCATCGTCTCCTCGAAATCCGCATCGCTCTCACCGGGAAAGCCGACGATGAAATCGGAGGAGAGCGCGATATCCGGGCGCAACTGCCGCACCTTGTCGATGATGCGGCGATAGGCATCGCCCGTATGCTTGCGGTTCATCGCCTTGAGGATACGGTCGGAACCGGCCTGCACGGGCAGATGCAGATAGGGCATCAGCTGCGGCAGGTCGCGATGGGCTTCGATCAGCGCATCGTCCATGTCGTTGGGATGGCTCGTCGTATAGCGGATGCGCGCCACGCCGTCGATTTCCGCAACGGCGTGCAGCAGCTGCCCGAGCCCCCATTCGCGCCCGTCCGGACCTTCCCCGTGATAGGCATTGACGTTCTGGCCGATCAGCGTGATCTCGCGCACCCCCGCATCGGCGAGCGCGCGCGCTTCGTCGAGCACCTTCGCCACCGGGCGCGAGACCTCCGCGCCGCGTGTATAGGGCACGACGCAGAAGGCGCAGAACTTGTCGCATCCCTCCTGGATGGTGAGGAAGGCGGAGACGCCCCGGCTGCGCACGCGCTTGCGCTCGAGCTTCGGCAGATGCGCGAATTTGTCGTCTTCCGGGAAATCGGTATCGACGACGCGACGCGTCTCTGCCGCGCGCACCATGGCGGGCAGGCGGTGATAGGCCTGCGGGCCGACCACGACATCAACGACCTGGGCCCGGCGCAGGATCTCCTCGCCCTCGGCCTGGGCGACGCAGCCGGCGACGACGACCCTGGTCTCGAAACCCTCCTCGGCCCGGCGCGCTTTCAGCGTGCGCAGGCGCCCGAGCTCGGAATAGACCTTCTCTGCCGCCTTCTCGCGGATATGGCAGGTATTGAGCACGACGAGATCGGCGTTCTCGGCGGAATCGGTCTGCTCATAGCCGTCCACGGCGAGCGCATCGGCCATGCGCTCGGAATCGTAGACGTTCATCTGGCAGCCGTAGGATTTGACGAATACTTTTTTCAAGCGCTGCAACCGCTGGCTTCGCAATGAACCGGATCCGGCAAGGCCGGGATTTCGCCCCCTGTTTACGCGTTTTCGCGCCATAAGAGAATAGCGCGTGGTGGCGTTTTTGCGCGTGCCGCGCGCGGATCGGGTAAACGGGCGACAGGCCGGCGCGGATCGCGGCCTGCCCGGCGTTTCCAAAGCGCCCCGGAATGGGCTATTGCTGGAAGCCGGACCTGCAGATTCCGATGTCCAATAACGAGGCTGTCTCCATGATCCCGAAGCCCCATGCCGCTCTTTCGCCCAACACTTACGATTACGAATCGCTGCCGCTGGTGAAGCCGACGGGGTTTCGTGAATATGATGCGCGCTGGCTGTTCGAGAAAGAGATCAACCTCATGGGCGTCCAGGCGCTGGGCGCGGGGCTGGGCACCCTGATCCATGAGATGGGCGTGCGCCCCGATCTCGTCACGGGCCACGATTTTCGCGGCTATTCCGCCTCGATCAAATATGCGCTGATCGCCGGGCTGATGGCGGCGGGTGTGCGGGTCAAGGATGTCGGGCTCGCCCTCTCGCCGATGGCCTATTACGGCCAGTTCGCGCTGGATTGCCCCTGCGTGGCCATGGTCACCGCCTCGCATAACGACAATGGCTGGACCGGGGTGAAGATGGGCGCCAACCGCCCGATGACCTTCGGTCCCGAGGAGATGGGGCGGCTCAAGGAGATCGTCCTGGCGGGTGAATTCCTCCTGCGCGAGGGCGGCGCCTACACCTTCGTCGAGGGTTTTGCCGAGCGCTATCTCGATGATCTGACGCAGAATGTGACGATCAAGCGCAAGCTGAAAGTGGTGGCGGCCTGCGGTAACGGCACGGCGGGGGCCTTTGCCCCGCGCGCGCTGGAGGCGATCGGCTGCGAGGTGATCCCGCTCGATTGCGAACTCGACCACACCTTCCCGCATTACAATCCGAATCCGGAAGACATGAAGATGCTCCACGCGCTGGCCGACAAGGTGCGCGAGACCGGGGCGGATGTCGGGCTCGGCTTCGACGGGGACGGCGATCGCTGCGGCGTCGTCGACAATGAGGGCAAGGAGATCTTCGCGGACAAGATCGGCGTCATGCTTGCCCGCGACCTCTCGAAGCTGTATCCGAACGCCACATTCGTGGTCGACGTGAAATCCACCGGGCTGTTCAAGGATGATCCGGTGCTGATCGAGAACGGTGTCACGGCGGATTACTGGAAGACGGGGCATTCCTATATCAAGCGCCGCGTCAACGAGCTCGGCGCCCTGGCCGGCTTCGAGAAATCCGGGCATTTCTTCTTCAACGATCCCGTCGGGCGCGGCTATGACGACGGCATCCTCACCGCCATCCACGTGGCGCAGATGCTCGATCGCAATCCGCAAAAGACCATGGCCGAGCTCTACCGCGCCATTCCGCAGACCTGGGGCTCACCCACCATGTCGCCGAAATGTGCCGACGAGGAGAAATACGGCGTGGTCGATCGCGTCATCGCCCGTTTCAAGGCGATGCACGAGGCGGGCGAAGAGGTGGCCGGCCAGCCGATCCGCGAGCTCGTCACGGTGAACGGCGTGCGCGTCGTGGCACAGGACGGCACCTGGGGGCTGGTGCGCGCCTCCTCCAACAAGCCGGAACTGGTCGTGGTGGTGGAAAGCCCCGTCTCGGAGGAGCGCATGCGCGCCATGTTCAAGGGCGTCGATGCGATCCTGCGCGAGAACCCGGAAGTGGGTGCCTATAACCAGTCCCTTTGAGGCCCCCCCGCTTCGGCCCGGCGCGCAGCCGGGTCGGCCAGGGCCGCGCCCATTGCCGAGCCTTTCGGCGTCAGCCGCAGCAGGGCGGCATCGCGGGCGATCAGGTCGCGGTCGAGGGCGCGCAGGATCACGGCGCGCACCCGCTGCGGGCTCCAGCGCAGATGCTCGGTCAGCGCCTGTGCGGTGTTCTCGCGCGCCATGACGGGGGTATCCTCGTGGGTGTGCAGATGCACCACGAGGGCGACGCAATCATGATCGAGCTTCTGCTGCCTGCGCCGGACGCTCTGGGCGATCAGCCCCTGATGCGGCGAGAACAGCAGCGCCAGGGCGAAGAACACCCCCGTCATCGCCGCCATCGAGCCGCCGATCGAGACATCGAGGGAGAGCGCGAGGAAATAACCCAGCACGCATGATGCCACGGAAATCGCCACCGCCAGCACCACCATGCGCACCAGCCGGCGGGTCAGCAACACGGCGGTGGCCGGGGGCGTGATCACGAAGGCCACGAAGAGAATGGCGCCCACGGCATCGAAGGCCGCCACGGCGGTGACGCTGGTCAGGGCCAGCAGCGTGTAGAAGATCAGACCCGGCGCAAAACCGAGCGCGGCTGCCAGAGCCGGATCGAAGATCGCGATCTTGAGCTCCTTCCACAACAGCACGACGAAGCCGAGATTGACGAGGAGAACCGCCGCGAGGCTCAACACCGTCACCGGCACCTCCACCCCGAAAACGGGCACTGTATGCATCCAGACGAAGGCGATCTCGCCGAGCAGCACGGTATGGGTATCGAGATGCACGTCGCGGGCGAAGAGCGTGATCAGCAGGATGCCGGCGGCAAACAGCGCGGGAAAGACGAGGCCGATCGCCGCATCCATCTTCACCAGCCGAGAGCGCGCCAGCGCCTCGGAGAGCACCACCGTCAGCAAGCCGGCAAGCCCCGCCCCGATCAGCTGGACCGGGCCGGTGAGCTGACTGGTGGCGAGCCAGACCACGACGATGCCGAAGACGATGGCATGGCTGATCGCATCGGTGAGCATGGCCGAGCCGCGCAACACCAGAAACACCCCGATCAGGGAGGAGGCGGCGCCGACGAGAACGCCGGTCAGCATGATCATCGCCGGAATGCTGTCGAAGAAGGCGGCGATCATGGCTTCGGCTCCGCGCCATCCTGCGCCGGACCGGCCTCGTGACGCACCTCCCGGCCATCCTCCTCCCGATTGCCCAGGTTCCGCATGGCGCGGGCATGTCCCTCCCGGGTGAGCTGCCAGTGCGGACTGGTTTCGGGCGCATGGGTGACGGGGCGCACGAGCCCTTCGCGCTCGAGCTCGGCGAGGGCGTGGCGGGTGGAGGCGCCGTGCAGGGTGTCGAGCATGCCGGCCTCGGCCTTGTAATCGCGGTCGCCATGCGCCTGCGCGAGCCCGTGGACCGACATCAGCACACGCCGGGCGGCGAGTTCGCGGCGCTGGCGTCGAGCATCGTGCCAGCGCCGCACCAGCCCGCGACGCGGTGCCAGCAGGATCGAGATCAGCACGATCGCGCTGGCGATCAGCACCACCAGCGGCCCCGTTGCGAGGCCGCGCGCCGTGGCGCTGATCATGGCGCCGCTCACCCCTGAAATCATGCCGAAGAATGCGGCGAGCACGACCATGCCGCCGAGGCTGCGCACCCATTGTCGCGCGGCGGCGGCAGGCGCAATCAGCATCGCCACCATCAGGATCACGCCGACGAGCTGCAAGCCGACCACGATGGCGATCGCCACCATCACCGTCAGCGCGGCTTCGAGCGCGACCACGGGAAAGCCCTGGGCGCGCGCATAATCGGGATCGAAGGAGACGAGCTTGAACTCCTTCCACAAGGCCGCCACCAGCGCCAGCGCGGCAAGGGTAATCCCGCCCATCAGCCACAGATCCTCGCGCAGGATCGCGGCGGCCTGGCCGAAGAGAAAGCTCGACAGCCCCGCCTGGCCGGTCCCGGGCCGGCCCTGGAGCCAGGTCAGGAGCATGATGCCGACCGCGAAATAGACGCTGAGCACGACGCCGAGCGCGGCATCGGTCTTGAGCTTCGTGCGGCGGATGATCAGCATCACCGTCAGTGCGGCAAGCGCGCCGACGATGAAGGCACCGGCGAGGATCGCCCCGAGATCGCGGGTGCCCGCTATGATGAAACCGAGGCAGACACCCGGCAGCGCGGCGTGGCTGAGCGTATCGCCCATCAGGCTCTGGCGGCGCAGCACGGCGAAACAGCCCAGAACGCCGCTGACGAGCCCGAGGATCGCCGCGCCCAGCGCGACGGTTTGCACGATGCTGCTTTGCAGGAGGTCGACCAGACTCGTCATGATCTTGCCCGATGCGGCGTCGAACCGGGCCGCGCGCAGGCCCTTCCGTAGGGTTTTTTAGCGGTTTCGACGTTCAATCTCGTCACTTGAAAGTGTTAGGCCCCCGCAGCGGCGCTGACAAGCCGCTGCGCGGGCCGGAAACCGGCCGGATCAGGAGAGGCGCCCCGCCGGTATCACCGGGCAAGCCGCCTCACTGCACGATATCCCATTCGCGCGCCCAGTCCGCGAGCGCCTCCGGCAGCGCAGCCGGGGTGCCGCCGAGCGCCTGCGTGATGGTCACGGTGTTCTCGTAGATCATGCCGATATAGGTCCCGCCGACGGTCCCCGGCTCGCCCATCGCATCGGAATAGAGCTCGCCGCCGATCTCGATCCGGTTGCCGCGCGCCCGCACCTCCTGCACCAGCGCCTCGATCGTGCGCGGGGAGACGGTGGTCTCGACGAAGACGGCAGCAACATTGTTGTCGATGACGTAATCGGCGACCTCCCGGATATCGCCGATGCTCGCCTCGGATGCGGTCGAGATTCCCTCGATGGCCTCGCTCGCCTCCATCCCGTAGGCATTGGCGAAATACTCGAACGCGTCATGCGCGGTGACGAGGCGGCGCTGGTCCTGCGGGATGGTGGCGATGCTCTCGCCGGCCCAGTCATAGAGCACCTGCAACTGAACCGTATAGGCATCGACATTTGCCGCGATGGCGTCAGCGCAATCGGGGCGCTGCTCGATCACGGCATCGCCGATCACCGGGGCGATCCGCGCCCAGAGGCTCGCATCCATCCAGACATGCGGATCGACCTGGCCGGGCTCGGCGGGATCATCGAGGAGATCCTCCGGATCGAGGGCGGCGGCGAGGACGCCGATCGTGGGGATGCGCGCAGAGAGCCGCTCCAGCACGGCGGCGAGCTGTTCTTCCAGGGCGAAATCCACGTAGAGGATCAGATCGGCTTGGCTGAGCCGCGTCACGTCGGAGGCGGTGGCGATGTAATCATGCGGATCGACGCCCGAACCGAGCAGCGCCTCGACTTCGGCGCAGCTGCCGGCGACGTTGCGCGCGACATCGGCGATCATCTCGACCGTGGCAAGGACGCGGACCGGCTCATCCTGCGCCGCAGCGCGCTCGGGCGCGGCGAAGGCGGTGAGGAGGCCGATGGCGGCGATCGCGGGGAGGGTGCGCGCCGGCGATGCTCTGCGGGCTGCGCGCTGCATGTCGGTACTCTGTCGGATCATCAGGCTGAGCTCCAGTTTGGCGGGGCAAGCATTGCAATGCGCTTCGTTCGGATGCAGCAAGACTTAATGCAGTTGCAAATCATTTGCAAGTAGCGAGGTGCGGAAAACTACTCCGCAGCCTTGTTTCGCAGCCACTGATGCGCCCGGATCAGCCCGGATGGTCCCCCGCTGGTTCAGATGCGATAAGCGTCTGATGGCAAGGGCCCGGGAGGCGGGTGCAGGACAGGACATGGGCAGGAGATGGAGAACGCATGAGCGAGAGCAATCAAACCGATCCCGGCGCTGCGATCGCCGCACAGGAACAGGCCCAGCATGCGATCCGCGATTTTCTGCGCAGCCGGCTCGAAGCCGAGGACGGCGCGCCGCCGCAGCAGCGTGACACGCATATCTCGGTCATCCTGCTCAGCGGTGCGCGCGCCTTCAAGCTCAAGCGCGCCCTGCACCTGCCCTATGCCGATTTCTCGACACCGCAGCTGCGTCTCGCCGCCTGCGAGGCGGAGCTGCACCTCAACCGCCGCACCGCGCCGCAGCTCTATCGGGCGGTGCGGTGCATCACCCGCGAGGATGACGGCAGCTTCGCCATCGATGGCGAGGGTGCCCTGGTCGATGCCATGGTCGAGATGCGCCGCTTCGACGAGGAGGGCCTGTTCGACCGGCTCGCCGCGCGCGGCGAACTGAGCACCGGGCTGCTCGATGCGCTCGCCGATGCGATCGCCGCGTTCCACGAAGAGGCCGAACCGGTCACCGATGCGCATGGGGCGCAGCGTCTTGCCGATGTCATCGCCCTCAATGCGAGCAGCATGGCCGATCTCCCGGCGCTGCCGCGCGAGACGGTCGCCGATCTGCTGCGGCGGCAGGAGGCGGAGTGCACCCGCCATGCGGCCCTGCTCGATGCCCGCGCCGGCGCCGGCATGATCCGCCGCTGCCACGGCGACCTGCATCTGCGCAATATATGCCTGCACGAGGAGCGCCCGCAGCTCTTCGACTGCATCGAATTCAACGAGACCATCGCCACCACGGACACGCTCTATGATCTCGCCTTCCTGCTGATGGATCTGCGCGCGCGGGCCGCAGAGGATGCCGGGCTCGCCCGGGCGGCGGCCCATGTGGCCAATCGTTATGTCGATCGCAGCCGCGATGATGCGGGCTATGCGCTCTTGCCGCTTTTCATGAGCCTGCGCGCCGCGATCCGCGCCATCGTCGCCGCGACACAGATCGCCGAGGGGGATGACGATCCCGCCCTCATGCGGCAGATGCAGCGCTATCTCGCCCTCGCCGGTGATCTGCTCGACCCCGCCCCCCAAAGCCTCGTGGCGCTGGGCGGGTTCAGCGGCTCGGGCAAGACCACCATCGCCGAGGCGCTCTCACCGCTGATCGGCACGCCGCCCGGCGCGCGCATTCTCGAGAGCGACCGGCTGCGCAAGCACCTGCACGGGGTCTCCCCGGAGACGCCGCTCGGCCCGCAGGCCTATACGAAGGAGGCCTCGCAGGCGGTCTATGCCGAGATGCGCGCACGCGCTGCAAGCGTTCTGTCAGCGGGCGGCAGCGTTATCCTCGAAGCCGTCCATGCCCGCCCGGAAGACCGCAACGCCGCTGCCGCCATCGCAGCAGAAGCCGGCTGCCCGTTTCACGGTTTCTGGCTCGATGTCGATCCCGTCGCTCTGGAGGCACGAATCGCGGGCCGTGCCAGGAGCGCCTCCGACGCGACGCGCGCCGTGCTGGAGTCCCAGATCGCCACCGGCACCGGCCCGCTCGACTGGCATCGGCTCCCCCCCGCCGGCGAGGGGCAGGCCGGAATCACGGCGCAGGTGGAGGCGATTGTCGGCGCGGTCGGGCAGGGCGCGCCGCCGTCGCCATCCGACAGGCCGGGTATGGGCCGGGGGCATGGTGAACGCTTCGAGGCATGACTTGGTCGGCAGGGGCTGGTGCACGCTGCGTGCGGGATACGGCGAGCCCTGACGGTCGCGCGCGATGCCGGCCATGGTCAATATTCTGCCTCGTACATCATTTTTTACCCCAGCCGGTATCCACCCGGCGGAAGGATGCATTAAAACCGGGAGCAGTCACTCTTACCGGGAAGTCCAGGTTCCATGTCCGGCAAAAGCTCCGCCATCGGGAAAGGCGATCGCCTGATCCTCGTCGATGGCTCGTCCTTCGTGTTTCGCGCCTTCTTCCAGTCGATGAACCAGGATGCGAAATACAATTATCGCTCCGACGGGCTGCCGACGGGGGCGCTGCGGATGTTCTGCGTCAAGCTCTGGCAGTTCATCCGCGAGGGCGCGGCGGGGGTGAAGCCGACCCATCTCGCCATCGTGCTCGACAAGTCGGAGGGCTCGTTTCGCCGGGAGATCTACCCGGAATACAAGGGCCATCGCCCGGATGCGCCGGAGGATCTCAAACGCCAGATGCCGCTGATGCGCGATGCCGTGCGCGCCTTCGGGCTGATCCCCGTCGAACTGGAACGCTACGAGGCCGATGATCTGATCGCGGCCTATGCCCGCGAGGCGGCAGCGGCCGGGGCGGAGGTCGTCATCGTCTCTGCCGACAAGGATCTGATGCAGCTGGTCGGCCCCAATGTCCGCTTCTTCGATTTCGAATCGGGCATCAAGGGCAAGGCCGGATACCGGGCCGAGCGCAATCTCGATGTCGAGGGCGTGATCGAGCGCTGGGGCGTGCCGCCGGAAATGATCGCGGATGTGCTGGCGTTGACGGGCGACACTTCCGACAACGTGCCCGGCGTGCCCGGGATCGGGCCGAAAACGGCGGTGCAGCTGCTTGAGCAGTTCGGCGATCTCGAAACGCTGCTGGAGCGCGCCGGCGAGATCAAGCAGCCCAAGCGCCGCGAGACCCTGATCGAGAATGCCGACAAGGCGCGGCTTTCCAAGAAACTCGTCCTGCTCGACGAGAAGGCCCCGGTGCCGGTGCCGCTCGACGACCTCACCCTCGCCGAGATCGACGCGCAAAAGCTGATCGCCTTTTTCAAGGCGATGGAATTCACCACCATCACCAAACGCGTCGCCACCGAATACGATATCGATCTCAACGCCGTCGAGGCCGATCCTGATCTCGCGCGGGGTGCGGATGCGGCGGGGAATGATGCGGGCGAACCGGGCGAAGCGGGCGTCGCTGAGGGTGATCCGCAGGCGAGCCCCGAGCGCCTCGTCAGGCAGCGCCGCGAGGAAGCGCAGGGGCTGAAGATCGATCGCGAGGCCTACGCATGCCTGCGCGACCGCGACGCCCTCGACACATGGATCGCCGATGCCCGCAAAGCGGGGATCGTCGCGCTCGATACCGAGACGGATTCGCTGAGCGCGAATTCCGCCGAGCTCGTCGGCATCTCGCTCGGGCTCCCCGACGGGCGGGCCTGCTATATCCCGCTGCAACATCGCGGCGGCACGGATCTCTTTGACGAGACCGGGCTGGTCAAGGGGCAGATTCCCCTCGATGAGGCGCTCGCCGCGCTGAAACCGCTCCTGGAAGAGCCCGGCACGCTCAAGATCGGGCATAATTTCAAATATGACTGGCTGGTGCTCGCCCGTTACGGCATCGAGACGGCGCCTGTCGACGATACCATGCTGATTTCCTACGTGCTCGATGCCGGGCGCGGCGGGCACGGCATGGATGATCTCGCCGAACGGCATCTGGGGCACACCACCATCAAGTTCGCGGAGGTGGCCGGGAGCGGCAAGAAAGCCGTCAGTTTCGACCGCGTCGCCATCGACGAGGCCACCGCTTACGCGGCGGAGGATGCCGATGTCACCATGCGGCTGTGGCGCGTGCTCAAGCCACGCCTCGCCGCAGAGGCGAAGGTGAGCGTCTACGAGACGCTGGAGCGCCCCCTCGTGCCGGTGATTGCGCGCATGGAGCGGCGCGGCATCAAGGTCGATCGCCAGATCCTGAGCCGGCTGTCTTCCGATTTCGCCCAGACGCTCACGCGTCTCGAGGAAGAGATCCAGGAGGATGCGGGCGAGCGCTTTTCGGTTTCGAGCCCGCGCCAGATCGGCGAAATTCTCTTCGGCAAGATGGGGCTGCCCGGCGGCAAGAAGACCCCCTCCGGCCAATGGGCGACGCCGGCTTCGGCGCTGGAGGAGCTCGCCGAACAGGGGCATCCCTTGCCGGCAAAGATTCTGGAATGGCGCCAGCAGGCCAAGCTCAAATCCACCTATAGCGACGCGCTGCCCCATTACATGGACGAGAAGGGCCGGGTGCATACCTCCTTCTCGCTCGCGGCCACCACGACCGGGCGGCTGTCATCATCGGAGCCCAATCTCCAGAACATCCCGGTGCGCACCCCGGCGGGCCGCAAGATCCGCGCGGCTTTCGTGCCCGAGAAGGGGATGAAGCTGATCTCGGCCGATTACAGCCAGATCGAACTGCGCATTCTCGCCCATATCGCCGAGATCCCGCAGCTGCGCAAAGCCTTCGCCGACGGCATCGACATTCACGCCGCCACCGCCTCGGAAATGTTCGACATCCCGCTTGCCGAGATGACCGGCGAATATCGCCGGCGCGCCAAGACCATCAATTTCGGCATCATCTACGGCATTTCCGCCTTCGGCCTCGCCAACCGGCTCGGGATCGGGCGCGAGGAGGCGGGCGCCTATATCAAGCAGTATTTCGAGCGTTTTCCCGGCATCAGGGATTACATGGAGGAGACCAAGAGCTTCTGCCGCGAGCACGGCTATGTCTCGACGATCTTCGGGCGCGCCTGCCATTATCCGGCCATCCGCGCCGGCAATGCCAATGAGCGCATGGCGGTGGAGCGCCAGGCGATCAATGCCCCGATCCAGGGCTCGGCCGCCGACATCATCCGCCGCGCCATGATCCGCATGGAAGACGCGCTCTCACGCTCCAAGCTGCATGCGCAGATGCTGTTGCAGGTGCATGACGAGCTGATCTTCGAGGTGCCGGAGGACGAGGTCGATCAGACCATCCCGCTGATCACGAAGATCATGCGCGAAGCCCCCGCCCCGGCGCTGACCCTGAGGGTCCCCCTCGAAGTCGAGGCCCGCGCGGCGGATAACTGGGACGAGGCGCATTGAGGCGTATCTGTGCCCAAAGAAAAGCCGGGGCGCGCGTGCGGCCCCGGCTTTGATTTCAGCGCATAAAGCCCGAATCAGCGCACGGCGCGCAGTTGCGGCTTCTGGCGGCGCGGTGCCGGACGGGCGGCGCCGGCATCGCTTTCATGCGTCTCGATGAAATCGCAGATGCGCGGGGCGATCTCGCGGCGGAAGCGACCGCCGTTGAAGACGCCGTAATGGCCGACGCGCTCCTGCAGGTGGTAGGTCTTTTTCGAATCGGGGAGGTTGGGCGTCAGTTCCAGCGCCGCCTTGGTCTGGCCGATGCCGGAAATATCGTCATTCTCGCCCTCGATCGCCATGATGGCGCAATGGCGGATGGCGCCAAGATCGACCTTCTCGTCGCGGTGCATCATCTCGCCCTTGGGCAGGGCATGCTGCACGAACACGGTTTCGACCGTCTGCAGATAGAACTCGGCGGTGAGATCCATCACGGCGAGATATTCGTCATAGAAATCCCGGTGCTTTTCCGCGGAATCGCCGTCATTCTCGACGAGATGGTTGAACATGTCCCAATGCGCCGAAATATGGCGGTCGAGATTCATCGCCATGAAGCCCGAGAGCTGGAAGAAGCCGGGATAGACGTCGCGCCACAGGCCGGGATTGGGCGGCGGCACCTTGACGATGCAGTTGCGGCGGAACCACTCGGTGCCGCGCTCCTGCGCGCCCTTGTTGACGGCGGTGGGCGATTTGCGGGTATCGATCGGGCCGCCCATCAGGATCATCGAGGAGGGCACTGATTCGTCG
>LFIK01003851.1_pt1 | contig 12163 bp, 18 predicted proteins | sample 643401 | NCBI WGS metagenome assembly LFIK01 (sample SAMN03777447, study PRJNA286221) | soda lake metagenome | biome: soda lake; feature: Kulunda steppe; material: water; isolation source: sample T5-Br brine of Lake Tanatar-5 | place: Russia: Kulunda steppe | collected 2010-07 | reverse complement strand
TCGGCTTGACCCGGCCTCCCTGCCCACCTCGCGCTGCTATCGCACTGCTTTCGAGGCCCTGATAAACCCCCTAATGCATGCGCCGAGTCCCGCGGCGAATGGTGGGGGTCGGAAGGGGGTCGTTCACACAGGGGGAGCGAGGGCGCGAAATCGGCAAAGTCCACACTCGCATGGGCTCCCCCTGTGCAGGGCACCTCCACCATTCCCAACGCCGCTTTGCAGGCGCTATGCAGTCGATATAAGAAGCGCATGCCAAGCGCATTAGGGGCGAATGGGCTCGATTTCGGAGACCGGACACCAAGTGACCTGTCCTTAAAACGCATATAAAAGCCCTAAACCATGCATCACGCCCAGGACGCCCAAGGCGCGGCCCAGCTGGGCGCTGCAGGCAGCAACGAGGACCTCCTCTACGACGCCATCATCATTGGGGGCGGCGTGGGAGGCCTGACCGCCGCCGCCCAGATGGTGGCCAAGAAGCTGAAAGTGCTAGTCCTGGAGAAGTGAGTGCTGGAACAGTGGGCGCGCGGCCCCATGGTTAAGCGGGTGAATGAGGGGAAGCATTGGCGTGTGTGGGGTGTAAGGTGCCGGCGAGCTTACAGGTCAGCATACAGGCTGGTGCAAGCAGGCGGACCGTGAAGCAGCAACAGGAGCAGCAGCAGCAGCAGCAGCAGTAGTAACAGCAGCAGCAACCCTGACCCTGGGGCACTGTGCACACACATGGCGCAGGTACCGCATTCCTGGCGGCAGCGCGGGCCACTTCAAGCGCGACGGATTTACCTTTGACGTCGGCTCCTCGATGATGTTTGGTTTCGGGGATGAGGTGCGCATGCGCGCACGGTCGGTTTGCGGAGGCGCGGGACATGCGCAGGGTAGGCACGGCTGGTGATGAGGGGCGGCTGCACCCGCCCTGCTTCCCCTGCTGGCGGAGGCCAGGGCAGCAGTGCTGCAGCCTCACAAGTGGCGAGGGAAGTGGCGAGGGAGGGGCCGCTCGTGGAAAGCCCCCTGGCTCCTCTGCCCACTACTCGCGCAAAGCCCCCTGGCCCCGCTGTCTGCCCTGCGCTGCAGGGCACCACCAACCTCCTCCGGCGGGCGCTGGCAGCGGTGGGCAAGCAGCTGGAGACCATCCCAGACCCGACGCAGGTCAAGTACCACCTGCCCGCTAGCAGCCGCTTCCCTCAGGTGAGGGGTCCACTGGGTCCCTTGTTCTAGGCTCTGGGTTCTGGATTCTGTGGGGGGGCCAGAGGCTCAGGGGCGCGCAGCTACGTCTCTGGGTTCTGGGTTCTGGGTTTCCGCCACACACACCCCTACATCCCCCTCTGGGGTCCTGCACTGCGGTCTGGCTGCACGTGTCTCCTTGTCTGGTTGCCAGTCTGGCTGTCTGGCGGTCTGCAAGTCTGCCCACCGCTCACTGATTACACCACCCGGATTAACTCTGATAAGTAGTCTGGCTGGCAGCCTGGCAGACCGTGGTGCCTTGCCTCTCCTACGAAGACAGGCCTTCAGCTGGCACCCCCGCTTCTCAACCCCATCCATGTGCCGTCTCACCCCAAAGGGCCTGAAGCTGACAGTGGGCTGGTCGAGGGAGGAGTTCCTGGCAAGCCTGACCGCCCTCTTCCCCCATGAGCAGCGAGGCATCCACGCCTTCTACGGCGAGCTGTGGGGCATATTTGAGTGGTAGGCCCGCCTCCGCTCCTTGTGCTCTGTGGTGCGTGCAGCTGCCTGAGCTGCGTGCGTTATAGCACCCAACACTTGGCATTCCATTCCATTGGCCACATCTCCCCAGCCTAGTAGCTTGTAGCCAGAGCTTACAGGCTGGGCACTCCCCTGTCCGCCCATGTTTACCCACATGCCAGCAGCGCCGTGAATGCACAGCTCAGGAACGCACGCCCCCTCCTCTCCTCTTGCAGCCTGAACACACTCGACCTCAAATCGTTGGAGGAGCCGCGCTATCTCATGCAGCAATTCATTAAGCACCCGGTAGAGTGCCTCAAGCTTGCCAGCTACCTCACAACAAACACAGGTGTGAGGGGGGCAGGGGTGGCCATTGCACACGGCTGCTTTGCTGCCTGCAGAAGGCCTCCTTTTTTTCCCCTCACTTCTCAGATCCAACCTCAAGCTAACCTCTTCTCCTCAAGCCCCCTCACTCTGATGGCCGCACTCCACTCCCCCCCCCACAGGGGACGTGGCCAGGAAGCACATCCAGGATCCTGAGCTGCTGGGACTCATAGACATCGAGTGTTTTGTGTTCTCAACAGTGCCCGCCTCTCACACGCCAATCATCAATGCTGGGATGGTGCGTTTGCTATCCCTCTACGCCTGCTGTCGGAGGGTGGCTGTGCTGTGAGGGTGCCAAGGGCACCGGGGGCACGGGGCTAGGGCACACCCTGCAGTGCAGTTGCCACAGCAAGCACCACCACCTCGCCCTCCTGAGGTGCTTCTTGCGTGCTCGCTGTGCGCTCAGGTCCTGTCCGACCGGTTCTATGGGGGGATTCGATACCCCAAGGGCGGCGTGGGCACGATCCCACAAACACTGGCTGAAGGTGGGTGCCATTTGGCAGTAGGATGCGCCCAAGCCTGCACCGCCCTGGGTGCTGACAAGACGCCTCATGCTTTTCCCACGGGTGCTTGCTGCCTGGAGCAGGCGCCTGCCCTTGCTTGGCCGCACCACTTGTATGGTGTGCGTGTTGTGGCCCTCTGCACACGCCCCCTTCCTCTCTGCCCCTCGCTGCTTCTGCCTGCGAGCAAACACGGCAGGAGGTGCATGGTGCATGGTGCATGCAAGCCTGCAAGCAGGCTTGTCTACCTACAAACAAACGCAAATGCAACGGCACCACCACCCCACCCCTGCAGGTGTGGCCGAGCACGGCGGCCTGGTGGTGTGCAACGCGCACGTGAAGCACATTGAGACGCAGGACGCTGGGGGTGGCAGCCGCAGGGCTGTGGGCGTGGAGCTCGCGGATGGCAGGGTGTTCAAGGCCAAGGTGGGTCCTGACTTTGGTCAAACAGAGTGTATCTTGGACGTGTGCCTGCATATTTTACACGCCAATGGCCGCCCGAGGTGGACCGGCCCATCTATGGAATGAGCTTGCAGCTGGCAGGATGCCAGAAGGGGGAGGTGGGCTGACCTGTGACCTGTGTGCGCACATCAACAACCAAAGGCTTCCTGATGGCCTGCCACTCACACCCTCAACTCCCACGCTCACGCAGGCCCTCGTATCAAACGCCACCCGGTGGGACACGTTCGAGCGGATGGTGGGGGAAGACAACATGCCCGAGTCAGAGCGCCTCTTCAGGTGTGTGCTTGCTGCTCAGTCGTGGCACTGCGCCTGTGCTTGTGCCTGCATAGCCATTTCCGTGGAGGACAGGGGGGTCGCCTTCTGGTCGCACCAATGCTCGACCACCAGCCGATTGTGGAGAGTGAGCCATCGCGCCACCCACACCGCCTCTCTGCTCCTCTGTCATGCTGCGCTAGCCAGTGTGCCCCAGGGGCCACACCACAGGGCAACGCGGCACGCAGCAATGTTTGGCAAGACAGCAAGCGGACCCTACGCACGCACAGGACGCGGTACAAGCGGGCGCCCTCCTTCTTCTCGCTGCACATGGGGGTCGACGCGTCCATATTCCCGGGGGAGCAGCCGCTGGACGTGCACCACATTGTGCTGGAGGACTGGGCAAAGTGAGTGCCACGCGCTTGTGCCTAGGTGGCTGGCTTGAGCGCAGGGTTGCCCCTGTGCTGGAGGTCTCGAGGCGTGAGGGGGTGCGTGCGGCACCATCACGCTGATGCCCTTGAGCTTTGTTGCACTTCCTCAGCATTTAGCAGGGTCATGCGTCACGAGCTTGACGTATCAAGGGGCAAGCCCTCCAAGCAGAGGGTCAGGAACCAACCCTGCTGCAATCGCCCAGCACAACCAACAGTGCACGTGCCGGCAACACATTTACAGAGCCTCTGTCCGCATGGCCCCCCCCCCCCTCAAACACACCAGGATGCAAGAGCCCTTCGGCCTCGTGTTTGTCTCCATGCCGTCCATCATCGACCCATCAGTGGCCCCGGCAGGGAGACACGTGGTCCACGCATTCACGTCAGATTGGGTCACCGCCTGGCAGGTGCGTCAGCCAGGTCAGCCCGCCTGGTATGCTTGCAGTGGGGCCCTTGCCAACCGCACGCCTACTGGTCTTGTGGCTGGGCGGTGTGTGCAAGAAGAGCGCGCATCATGGCGAGCGCGCAAACGACCCGAGCTTTTGACCCCAACACTCCTCACAGGGCTTGAGCGGCGTGGACTACGCGGCTAAGAAGCAGGCCAAGGCGGACGAGCTGTGCGCGCGTGTGGAGCAGGCCTTGCTGCCGGGGCTGCAAGGGGCACTGCGCCTGCAGGAGGTGGGTGTCATTGTGTTGGCCTTCCACACTGCTTGCGTGTGCCTCTCGCTGTGCAAGCAGCAGGCTCTCCCAGCTCTCCCCTCCCTTGTTGCAGTCCACCCTCCAACCTTTGCACCCCTTCCAGGGTGGCGCGCCAAAGGCGCACTGTCCATGAACGCACGCGCTCGCCCCTCCCAACCTCTGTGTGCCCCCGTAGATCGGCACGCCAAAGACGCACCGCCGCTTCCTTGGGCGCAACGGGGGCACCTACGGCCCCATCCCCTCACGCAAGCCTCTGGGAATGCTCGGCATGCCGTTCAACCGCACCTCTATCAAGGTGCGTGGGTGTGCTGGCGCTTGAGTGTAGATTGGGTGTTGCTCGTGGGCATCTTTGCTCCCTGTGGGAGTGCTCGAGTCTGCACACGTCTGTGCAGCAGCTGCTGCACGCCCAGCCCCTATCCTCGCTGCCCGTTGCGCTTTGCATCGTTTCATGGCCGGCTGCTGCAGCCCAGCACCAGGACCTTGGAGACACAATGTAAGCGTTTAGCTTGCACACGTATGCATGTGCGCACACCCACACACTCCCTGCACGCATGCACACACACTCCCTCTCTCCCACACACACATGCAACCTGCAGGGCCTGTACTGCGTGGGCGACTCCACCTTCCCCGGCCAGGGCGTGAACGCGGTGGCGATGAGCGGCATTGGCTGCGCACACAGGGTGGGTGCTTCGCTTCCCTCCGAGCGGGGGAGGCAGGTGCCCGCTGACTGCGCCCCCATTGCAAGGGCTGCCCCCCCTTGTGCCAGTCCCCCCCCCCTTGCTTCCACCAACCCCCCCTCCCTGCCCCACCCCTTGACAAAAGGGACAGGCAAGTTTACATAAGCGCAACGCTGCCCCACCCCATCCCCACCACTCCCTTGCCCCCTTGCCATCCTCACCCTCACGGCTGCCCCCTCCCATGGCCGCAGCTGATGGTGGACCAGGGCCACCTGCCCTCCCTGCCCCTCCCCATGGACGACGCATTCACGAGCACCCTGCAATTCGTCAGGGACCGGGCGTAAGGCCGGCCCCGCCCCTCTGCGCGTCTGTGGTGCCTCCTCCTTGGGTGCCAGCCACCCTGCGTCAGCAGCAGCCGGCTGGCTCTGCACGAGCGGGAGGCGCAGGGTGGCCGCATGAATGTGCGTGAAGGTGTGAGTGTGACAGATGGGTTTCGTGACACACGAGGGGTTGGCAGGCGCCGCCGTGCATGGCGCTCATTCATCATTCCTCAGCAATTCATCTGATTGTTAGCTTTCGAATGTAAGTTTCACGTCTTCTTTCTGTATTGCTCTGCTTTACTTGTTGCTGTTGCTGCATTGCCGCTGCCTCATTGATTGGTGTGCCCCCCCCATGTATTTGTATTTTTCACCTCTGGAGTGCCAGCGGCACAAGTGCGTGCCTGCTCCGCGCTTGCGGAGCGCTATTCATTGTGAGGAGTGATGCGTTTCATGTGTCATACGTTTCTGTGGTTTGATCACGCCATGATTTGGACCGTGATAGTCCAGTAGTATGGGGCCTCCCCGGTAGCACGAGCCTGTAAGCGTATGGCTGCTGGAGAGGACCCGGTTCGGAAGAGCCGTGACCTCGGCTGGCAGCCTTGCGGCTGGGGGCGGCCCTCCCCCGGACGCCGGACGCTTACTTACCTGGGCTTGTGCCCCACCCACCACAATATGTGTGCCTGTTCCAGGCCTGCCATTAAAGACAGGGGACGAGTGCAGCACGTGACGCTTTCCCACGTCCCTGACTTCACCGTGCGGGCTGTCACACAACTGTGATGGCCGCCAGTGCCGCAACGCACACACTGATTCAGCAGAGTGTGGATCCGCTTAATTCTCTTCCAGAGCAGCAGCATCAGCCGCAGCAGCAGCCGCAGCGGTAGCACTGAAAATCGTAGTGGAAGATGTAGCCAGCAGGGAGGGCCGTGGATGCTGCAGGTGGATGCGTGCGTGCACGCATCCGCCCTGCACACCAGCAGCACTCCATGCTGGCTGCAGTGCGCCCCGGGTGAGGTGCCGCCAGAGCTGGCGCGGCCCATCTCCGGCATGTCAGCGGCGCTGGAGGCAGCGATTAATGCGCACACGTCGCTGCTTGAGGTGGGGGAATGTTGCATGTATGTTGCATGTAGGATGCAAGCTTGTGTGCGAGCGCACGCGCAGGCCCATGCACACGCATGCATGCATGCATGCACGGATGAACGGACGCACTTGCTGCAGCATGCCAAGCCTGGCACCAGCCCATGCATGCACACGCACATGCCAGGGCTGCACAGTGCATGCATGCAATGCCGCGCGCAGGAGGGTGCGGTGCCCATTGCCCTGGGAGACATTGGCGGCAGCGAGCAGCTGTTCCATCACCAAAGGCAGCAGCAGGAGCAGCAGCAGCAGCAGGGTGGACACAAAAAGCAACAGCAGCAGCAACATCTAGGGCCGGGGGCCTCCCAGCAGCTTGGCCTGAAGCGCAGGCACTCCTCCCCAGGGCACGAAGAGGGGGGCGCACAGCAGGCACCGTGCCAACCCCCCCTGCACAGCCAACACAACCAGCAGCAGCAGCAGCAGCAGCAGCAGCAGCACATGCGCCCCCATTGGCGCAGCGCCACACGCAACAGCAGCGCCTTTGAGGGCCACAGCAGGCCGCCCATCACGCTGCCTGATTACGTGGCCCGCATCCTGCGCTACACCAAGATCAGCCCGGTGTGCCTGCTCGTGGCAACAGCGCACGTGGGCACGCTTTGCAAGGTGAGGAATCACCCACGTGGTGCACCCCGCTTCATCGGGCAGAAAAGGTGCCTTGGTGTACGAATGTGCGGCCGGGGGCCCAGCCTAAGTGATCCTCGGGCGGGCGCGTGTATTGTTCACCGTGACCTTAACACCTCTGTGGGCGCCCAAAGTGCATCGCGTACACCTCTGTGGGCGCCTTAAGTGCATCGCGTACACCAACCACTTCCCTGCAGAGCCGACTGTGCGTGGCCACCCAGCTCACGGTCCACAGGCTGCTCCTGACCGCGCTGCTGCTGTCAGCCAAGGTGTATGAGGACACCGTGTATGATAACGTGTACTTTGCAAAGGTGGGCGGCGTCGCACTGCGCGAGCTCAACGCCATGGAGGTGGCTATGCTGGACCTGCTCCAAGGCCAGCTGATTGTCCGTGTGGAGGACCTGCAGCGCTGTATAGATGCGCTCGAGGCGGGGAGGCTGGTGTTGCACTGATGCGAGTCAAAAATTACACTTCAGGATAAGATATCCTGGTTGGGTGCAAGGGCGCCTGGGTTGTAGAGGCTCGGGATTACAGGAACTTACAGCGGAAGAACGAAGGACAAGAAAAGAGAATGAATCAAGTGGCACAAAGAAGACGGAGGCATCATCGTGGCGCCAGACCGGAGCATCGCTGCACACCGCCCAGCAGACCAAGCACAAGCAGTTTCACGTTTAGGGCAGTCATTCCCAAGGCTGTGGGGCTCGCCAAGTGCCCCGCTTCCCACCCCGGCCTTGGCCTGCATCCGCCCGCCGCGCCTCCCTCCGTCCGTCACGGCTCCCTGCCCCGCTTGTCGGCAATGGCAGCCTGGGCCGCGGCAAGGCGCGCGATGGGCACGCGGAAGGGCGAGCAGCTCACATAGTCCAAGCCCAGGCCGTGCACGAACGCGACGCTCATGGGCTCGCCCCCCTGGCGGTGGAGTGAGCGAGGAGATTGGTGGGCGCGGTTGAGCAGGGATCTGGCGAGTGGAGTTGGTTGGAGCAGCCCCATGTGGTTGGGTGGCGCAGCTCCCACATTGCAGCGAGGCGTCAAGGCAGCTGCACTCGCTTGCACCATGAGGGGCCATGCCAGTGCCAATGCCGGCGCAGGCCGACTGGCCAGGTGAGAGTTGCACCATGCGGAGGGCACGAGCAAGTGCCGGCGGCGCACCTGCTCCCCGCAGAGCCCTATCTTGAGGCCCGGCCGGGCGGCCCGCCCCCGCTCCACAGCAATCCTGATCAGCTCGCCCACGCCCTCCTGGTCCAAAACCTGCGCACCCAAGGCATACCATGTCACACACATGCTCATCATGCCTCCAGGCTCGGAGCTACCACCTGTTTGCAAGGAGGGGCCCTGACCCATACCCCCCAGGGCGCACTGGGGATGCAGGTCACTCGGCCAGCCACACCCTGTGGCACTCTGGCTCTCCACATGCAGTGCACGGTTCACCTGGAATCACAGTTCACCTGGAATGGGTCGTACTGCAGGATCCCCTTTTCCAAGTAGGCGGGCAGGAACTTGCTAACGTCATCACGGGAGTATCCAAAGCACATCTGTAGGGTTGAACATGGTTGAAAATTTCAATTCGCAGCACGTACGTGGTGTGAAATGAGGGGCAGCATTGGAGGACCTTGTGCGTTCAACGCACCGTGCAAACTTGGTACAGGGGCGTGCGGGCCCCACACGCCCACCGGAGCAAGGAGTGCGGCAATAGGAGGGCAGGGGGAGCTACCAGCGCTCAGGGGCAAGGGGCTGCCTGCTCACCTGAGTGAGGTCGTTGGTGCCAAAGGAGAAGAAGGAGGCTACCTCGGCAATGCTGCCGGCCATGAGCGCTGCCCGCGGCACCTGCGTGCACCAAGAGCGTGCGTGGGAGCAGGCGTGCTGTCGAGATGGGAGCGTGGTGGCGAGTTAGCAGCTCAGGTGTGTGAGGTGGTCCAAAATTTGGGAATATCTCACACAATAGTGGGGGGATCCATGCTGCGCACCTGTCCCACCCTGCTGAAAGGCCGGCCGGTGCACGCACCTCAATCATTGTTCCAATCTTGAAGGGCAGGTCTGGCACGCCCGCATCCCCTAGTACTTGCTCTGCCACTCCCCTGATGAGCGCCTCCTGCGTGCACAGCGGTGCGCGCGCGTGTGTGTGTGTGTGTGTGTGTGTGTGTGCGTGTGTGTGTGTGTGTATGTGTTTGTTATGTGTGTATGCTTGTGTGTTGTGTGTATATGTGCGTGTGCATGCATATAAAAAAGCGCTTGTGCGTGCATGCGATTGCAAGCGTCCACAAGGGTTTATTTTCCAAGCGCCACTCTTGACACTTCCCACTGGCTCTGCCGGCTCCTCAAGACAAGCACATCCATTCATTACCTGGTCCTGGAACTCCGCGACAGTGCCCACGAGCGGCACCATGATCTCCGGGTGTGCGTCAATGCCGTCCTTGTGGCACGCCACTGCTGCTTCAAAGATTGCGCGCGCCTGCAGGGAGGCCGTGCGTGGTGCGCACATGTGAGGGTATGTTTTTGCTCCTGGATGTTTGTGTGCGAACGTGCGTTCGCTGGAGGCCAAAGCTGTTTCCATGGGTCAAGGAGTGGATCCACCCTCTCCTTCTGTCCAGGTGGGCATGCACGCATGCATTAAATTGCATGCAGGTCACCCACGTATCCGCCCACCCACCCACAACGCACACACGCACACACACACCTCCACACACACACCCATACTCCCACACGCCCACCCACATCCCCCCAGCACAGGCACCCACACGCCCACCCCCACACCCCCACCCCCACGCGTGCGCGCACCTGCATCTCTGTGATCTCGGGGAATGCGATCCCCAGCCGGCAGCCCCTGAAGCCGAGCATGGGGTTCACCTCCTGCATCTTGTCCACGATGCCCGCCAGCTCCTCCTCCGACATCCCAGTGGCCTTGGCCAGCTGGGCGCACACCTATGTGAAAATTCAGGGCTCACGTGGGTGTGTATTGACGTCCTGCTCATTCATTCTAGTGGCCTTAGCCAGCTGGGCGCACACTTGTGTGACGGTTGAGACTCACGTGGGAATACGTGCGTACGTACACAGATGTGACTCACCTCCCCCATGTCTCCTTTGGGCAACAAACACATACACACTTGCACACACACATACATAGCATGGCCCGCACGCACACGCGGCCCCACCTCTCCCATGTCCCCGTCAGGCAGGAACTCGTGCAGGGGCGGGTCCAGCAGGCGGATGGTGACGGGCAGGCCCTCCATCGCGCGCAGCAGGCCCTCAAAGTCTGCGCGCTGGTAGGGCAGGATGTCCGCGAGGGCCGCCACGCGCGCCTCCTTGCTCTGCGTGCGCGGGCAGGCGCGAGGCGGGCACGGGGTTTATGTGTGAGTGTGTGTGAGTGCGTGCATGTGCATGTGCATGTGCGTGTGCGTGTGCGTGTGCGTGCGTACACATGCGTGTGTGTACGTATGTGTGTGTGCATGCGTGAAAGGTTGGGGGTGCAAGGGAGTGTTTGTGCACTGAATGCACCTTGAGCTCCGGACCTTGGCCCAACCCAAGCGTTTGCTTGACAAAGTCCTGTGCCTCTTGGCTCATGAGCAGCAGCCGAGCACCTCTCCACTGCCAGCAGGCAGGGCTCAGCCCCTTCACCAACACATCAAGCATGACGAGGACAGCAGCAACGATTGCACAGTCAGGTGCGCACAGCCGGCGCGCTTGATCGACTCCAAATATGCAGAGATCAGGTGACACCCACAGCCAGGCGAGGTTCGCCCACCTGCGCGACGATCATGCGGCGCACGGCGGCGATGCGCTCCTCTGACGCAAAGAACATGTGCTCCGTGCGGCAGAGGCCAATCCCCTCAGCCCCAAACTTCCGCGCCTGCGCAGGTGGTGGCGAGGCGCGGGGGGGGTGAGGGGGCCCATGCCATGCATGGAGTAGTACTGATCCTTATCGGGTGCTTGAGCAAGCCACTTGGCATCAAGTGCCGGGACAGGGCCACTTGCGCACAGGCGCTGACGGCGCGCAGGGGGCACGCACCACCCGCTCAATCCCACTGGGCCTGTGCAGCCCCTTCCCCAGCGCCATGCATCCATCCATCCAACCAGCACTCGTCCCCACATTCACACACACACGCGCATAGGCTACCCTGCACTACACTTTCCCCTCAGCTCCCCATGGCCCGCACCAGTCACCAGCCACCACCACCCTCACCAGCCAGCAGCGGCACCCGTCACCACCCAGCCCCCCACAGCCTGCGCTGCGGCTCACCTCCGCCGCGTCCGTGGGCGTGTCGCAGTTGGTGAGCACGCGCAGGGTGCGCGCGCCGTCCACCCAGCCCATGAAGCGCGCCAGGTCGCCCGTGAGCTCGGCCGGGCACAGCGCCTGCTTGCCCAGGATGATCTCGCCTGGGCGTGGGTTGAGGGGGGGTGTATGTGCGCGCGCGCGTGTGTGTGTGTGTGTGTGTGGTTGTGTGTGTGTGTGCGCGCGCGTGTGTGTGCATGTGTGTGCGCGCGTGCGTTAATATGCGACTGTCAAAGCATGATTTGCTATCATAATGGGCAGTCATTCCCACCTGGCGTTCCAAGGCATGCGAGCAAGCCCCTCACCCTCACTGCGTTGGGAGCAGCTGCACCCCAGCCATGCAACAAGCGACGAGTCGCTGCCCCCACCACCAGCCCCTCGCCCTCACCCGACGTCCCGTTGAGCGAGATGAAGTCACCGCCCCGGATCTCCTGGCCGCCGATGCGCGCGACCTTGTTGCGCTCGTCCACCTGGTGTGGCGTGCAGGAGCAGGGAAGGAGTGTGTGGGTGGCCCTAAGCGTGTGTCTTTTGGGGCGCCCTGACCCTGCCCAGGCGGTCCCAGGTGCACATCCCATCCCAGCTCCCTTGCATCTCAGCGCACGGACCTGCTGATCAAGCCCTCCGAGCCCAAGACAAAGCCCAGCACTCTCCCTCCCCCCTCCTCCTCCATGCTCAGCCACCCACCAGGCGCTGCACGCCCGTGATGCACAGCTCACCCCATCCAACCCAACCCAGCACCCTCACCCTTACC
>LFIK01003850.1_pt1 | contig 12164 bp, 8 predicted proteins | sample 643401 | NCBI WGS metagenome assembly LFIK01 (sample SAMN03777447, study PRJNA286221) | soda lake metagenome | biome: soda lake; feature: Kulunda steppe; material: water; isolation source: sample T5-Br brine of Lake Tanatar-5 | place: Russia: Kulunda steppe | collected 2010-07 | reverse complement strand
TGATCGAATCGGCCATGGCGAAGACCAGCGCGCCACCGGCGGCGACGACCAGCAGGGCGGCCTCGACGATGCGCGGGCCATAGCGATCGAGCAGGATGCCGAGCGGGATCTGGAAGAGTGCGAAAGTGAGGAAATATGCGCTGGTGACGAGGCCGAGATCGCCCGGTGTGAGATCGAGCGATGCCGCGATTTCCGGCCCCGCGACCGCATTCACGGTGCGATAGAGAAAGCTGAAGAAATAGGCGATGCCGAAGGGCAGCAGGATCCGCCCGATCAGGGCAGCCGTGCTCGCCCCGCCGGGCGGGGGCGTGATCGCGGGCATGTGCGCCCTTCCTGTTCGCCGCCTTGTTGGAATTGCTGCATCGCGTACGATGCGCCACCCGGTTGCGACATGCCGGGCCGGCAGCATGGATATTCCCGCAAGCCGCCCCGTGCAAGGCTCCCCGCAGCGCGCAGGCGCCGATTCCGTTCGGGGCGCCTCGCGCGTGCGGTTTTGCGGCAGGGTGACAGGTGATGTATGGATTTGGCCGGCGTTGATGATTTCGCACGCGGGTTCACCCCACCCTTAATCCCTCCCCTGAGGGGAGGGAGATATGGCGAGGCCTTCATGACAGCGCCTCCCTCCCCAGCGGGGAGGGAACGAGGGTGGGGAGAGGCGTTGATCAAGATGATCGTCGTTGATGTTCTTGCAGCCGGGTTCACCCCACCCTTAATCCCTCCCCTGAGGGGAGGGAGATATGGCGCGGCCTTCATGACAGCGCCTCCCTCCCCAGCGGGGAGGGAACGAGGGTGGGGAGAGGCGTTGATGCAAGGTGATCGGCGATGATGTTTTTGCAGCCGGGTTCACCCCAGCCTTGATACCTGCCCTTAGGGGAGGGAGATCGCGGCCCTCATGATGGCGATGGAGATGGCATGAACCGTTTCGATGACGGCGATGAATCCGATGCGATTCACCCGCGCACACCGCTGGCATCCTATCGTGCCATGTTCGATGCCGAGCATGAGGAGGCGATCGGGGAGCTGGCGCGGCCTGCGGTGGCGCTGTTCTCCTCCGGCGTGATCGCGGGAATGTGCGCCGGCATCAGTGTGCTGCTGCTCGGGATGATCGTCGGCGCTTACGGCGGCGTGACCGGGGAGCCGGTGCAGCGGTTGCTGTTCGGCTGCGCCTACGCAGTGGGATTCGTCATCGCCATTCTGGGGCGGACCGATCTCTATACGGAGTATTCCACCATCGCGATCTTCCCCGTCCTGACCGGGGAGCGGGGTCTCGGCCCGCTGTTGCGGTTATGGGGGCTGGTGCTGGGCGGCAATCTCGCCGGCGGATTCGTGCTCGCGCTCTTCATCAGTGCCATGGCCCCGGCGCTGAAGATCGCCGGCCTCGATGATTTCGTGCGTTTCGCCGTCTATCTCGGTGATTATCCGCTCGGCGTGATCGCCATGAGCGCGGTGCTGGCCGGCTGGCTGATGGGGCTGCTCTCCTGGCTGATTGCGGGCGGGCGCGATACGACCAGCCAGTTTCTCTTCATCGCCGTGATCGGCGTCACCATCGGTGCCCTCGGCCTGCATCATGCGGTGACCACCTCCATCGCGCTGTTTGCGGGCATGATCTCGGATTCGCCGATGGGCTGGCTGCGCGCCGGCAGTGTCTTTGCCGCGATCGTCATCGGCAACGCGATCGGCGGGCTGATCTTCGCGGTGCTGGTGCGCGAGGGGGTGAAGCTGGATGCTCGGGCGGGCCGGGAGCGCGATCGCTGACCGCAGCGTCTCGTCCGGGCGTGATCAGAACTTGCCCGGGCGCACCACCTCGACCTTGCTCTTCAGCAGCACCGAGCCATAAGCCTCCAGAACCGGCGAGAGCTCACGGGTGAAGGCCTCGGCCTTCTCGCGATTGCACACGGTGATGAAGAGCACCTTCGAGGCGGCGCCCGTCACCTGGTCATCGCGCCAGCGCCCGCTGCGCCCGGAGCCGCTGAGGGTGGGCAACACGGTCCAGCCGGTGAGGCCATGGCGCTCGGCTGCTTCCTCGACCCGCCGCACGAGAGGCGAATCGAGCAGGATTTCGACCTTGATACGCTCGAGATCCACGGGATCCGGCTCGCTCATCACACCACCTGCGTCGCGAGGAAGACGAAATACGGTATGCCGATGGTGATGTTGAACGGGAACGTCACCGCCAGCGACATGGCAAGATACAGCCCCGGATCGGCCTGGGGAAGAGCCAGACGCATCGCCGCCGGCACGGCGATATAGGAAGCGCTGGCCGCAAGCATGCCGAGCGCCGCCGCGCTGCCGGTATCGAGTCCGATCATCGCTCCGGCGAGTACCCCGATCGTGCCGTTGATCACGGGGAAGATGATGCCGAGCCCGGCGAGCCGCCAGGTCAGCGCCCGCGATTCGCGCAGGCGGCGGATGGCGACAAGCCCCATATCGAGCAGGAACAGGCACAGCATGCCGGTGAAGATATCCTGAAACAGCGGCGCGATCGGCGCAAAACCGTCCGCCCCGGCGATCAGCCCGATGATGAAGGAGCCCATCAACAGCACCACCGAGCCGTTCAGTAGCGTCTCGTGCAACAGACCGTTACCGGACTGGACCTGCGCGCCGCCACCGCGCCGCGCGAGCATCAGCCCGACGATGATGGCCGGAGTCTCCATCAGGGCGAGCACCGCGACCATGTAACCCGCCGGCGGAATGCCGCCCGAGCCGAGCACCTGCGATCCGGCGACGAAGGTCACCACGCTGACCGAGCCGTAATGCGCCGCCACCGCAGCCGCATTGACGGTATCGAGCCGCCCGATCCGCTTCAGGGCGAGAAACAGCGGCAGCGGGATCAGGAAGGAGAGCACGAGCCCGACCAGCGCGGCGAGCGCCATCTCCTGCGTGAAGCCGCTCTGCGAGACCTCGACGCCGCCCTTCAGTCCGATCGCTGCCATCAGATAGAGCGAGATGCCCTTGGCAACGGCCTCCGGTATCGCGAGATCGGATCTGACCGCCGCTGCCAGTGCCCCCAGTATGAAGAACAGGATGACCGGGGAGAGCAGCGTTTCGAAACCGGCAGGCATCGGCGTGTTTCACCTTTGCATTAGAGCATCAATCCGTCAGTTGGGTACCGGCTGACGGAGAAAATGATGCGTCGAACAATGACCTGGAGCGCCCGTCCTGACTCCGTCAGGTCGGAACGCGCTCCAAGCGTCGCGCGTGGGATAGGCCCTGATCAGCAGTAGCGCAAGGCCGTTTTCGCAATCCCACACGGAAATCCGCCGCGCTCACGCGCCCGGGGGCAGGCTTTCGCTGAAGGAGGTGGCCCGGTCATAGGCATGGGCGATCTCGAGCACGGCGCGTTCCCCGCGATTGGGTCCCCAGATCTGCATCCCCATGGGCAGGCCGGCCTCGCCGAAACCGACGGGTACGCTGATCGCCGGACAGCCGGACATGGTGACGGGGATCACCACCTCCATCCAGCGGTGATAGCTGTCCATTTCGCGCCCGCCGACCCTGCGCGGCCAGGTCTCCTCGATGGCGAAGGGGAAGACCTGGGCGGTGGGGAGGAGCAGGAAGTCGAAGCGCTCGAACAGGCTGCGCACATATTGATACCAGGCGCTGCGCCGCGTCGAGGCTGCCGTGATGTCGAAGACGCCGAGTTTCAGCCCGTTCTCGATCTCCCAGACGGCCTCGGGCTTGAGCTGGCCCCGGCGCGAACGATCCTGATAGAGCGGCAGCAGGCCGGCGCCGACCTGCCAGTGCCGCAAGGTGCAGAAGGCCTGCCAGACATCCTCCATATCGTAATCGACCGAAACCGCCTCGACATGGCAGCCGAGATTCTCGAAGACCGGCAGCGCCGCCTCGCAGAGCGCGATGATCCCCGGCTCGAAGGGCAGCCTCCCGTCGAGATCGCCCAGCCAGCCGATTCGCAGCCCCGATACGTCCCGATCGAGCGGCGCGGCGAATTCCGCGCCGTCGCCGTCGAGGCCGAGCGGCTGGCGCGGATCGTAGCCCGTCTGCACCGCCAGCAATTGCGCCAGATCGGCGACATTGCGGGCCATCGGCCCGTTCACGCTCATGCCGGGCAGGAAGACATCCTCGGTATTGGCGGGCACGCGCCCGAAACCGGGGCGCAGGCCGTAGACGTTGTTGAAGGCGCCGGGATTGCGCAGGGAGCCGCCGAAATCGCTGCCATCGGCCACCGGCAGAAGCCGCGTCGCCAGCGCCACCGCCGCACCGCCGCTCGAGCCGCCTGCGGTATGGGCGGAGCTCCAGGCGTTGGCGGTGGGGCCGAAGACGGGATTGTAGGTGTTGGAGCCGAGCCCGAATTCCGGCACGTTGGTCTTGCCGATGATGATCGCGCCCGCATCACGCATGCGTGCGACATAGGATGCATCGCTGCGCGCGATACTGTCCTTCAGGAGCGGCGAGCCCTTGGTGGTGGGCAGGCCCGCCGCATCGGCGAGATCCTTGATCGCCTGGGGAAAGCCGTGCATCCAGCCGCGCGACCTGCCCGCAGCGAGATCATCGTCGCGCTCGCGCGCCTCGCGCATCAGCTCCTCGCGCGGGCGCAGCGAGACGATGGCGTTCAGCCTCGGATTGAGAGCATCGATGCGGTCGAGATAGGCCGCCATCACCTCCGCGCAGGAGAGGTGGCGGTCGTGGATCGCGCGCGACAGCGCGACGGCGTCCATCATCGGAATGTCGGCAGGCTGGCTCATCGGGAATCTCCACAGGCGAGGATGGCCCAGAGTGTCCCCGCGCGGCCCGGTTTGGAAGCGCTGCCCCCGCAAGCCCGGATGCGCGCCCGGTCACCGGCGCCCATCGCTCACCCCGGTGTGCCGAGGATCGCCAGCCAGATCACCGTCGTGAGCATCGCCATCACGGTGGTCAGGAACACACCGCCCGAGGCGAGCGCCACGCCCTCGCGATAGCTCTGCGCCAGCAGATACGCATTGATCCCGGTGGGGCAGGCTGCGAGCAGCACCGCCGTCGCGGCCCAGACCGGCGGCAGGGTGATCAGATGAAACACGATCACATAGACGATCAGCGGCTGCACCGCGAGCTTGAGCACGGTGATCAGGGCGGGCCTGCGCCAGTCGCCGCCCAGCCCGTAGCGATGCAGGGCGATGCCGGTGGCGACCAGCGCGCAGGGCACCGCCGCGCCGCCGAGGATTTCGAGCGTGCGCCAGACCGGTCCCGGCAGGTCGAGCCCGGAAGTGCGCATGGCCGCGCCGGCGATGATCGCGAGGATGATGGGATGGCGCACGAGCTTGAGGACAATGCGCCGCCATGACGTCTGTCGGCCCTCCAGAAACAGCGTCGCAACGGTCAGCGTGATGGGAAGATGGATGCCGATGAGCAGAAACAGCGGGGCCGCCGCCGCCTCGCCATAGGCCGAGAGCACCAGCGGAATGCCGATCAGCACCAGATTGGCCTGACCGGCGGTGAAGCCGGCCACCACCGCCCCGGCATGGCTGTCGGCGAAGAAGAAGCGGGCAACGAGATCGGCGATCGCCCAGACCACGGCAAGCGCGAAGAAATACGCGCCCCAATAGGCCCAGGGCTGCACATCCGGCAGGTCCGAGCGCGAGAGCGTGGAGAAGAGCAGCGCCGGGATCGCCATGATGAAGACGAAGCGCGAGAGCGTCTCTCCGAGCCCGTCATCCACGAGCCGCGCGCGCCGCACCCCGTATCCGAGCGCGATCAGGGCGAAGATCGGGAAGACGATCGCGATCGAGGCGAGCATGTGGTTTCCGCGGGTTTCAGCGCCCGGAGCCCTGCGCAAATCGCGTCGGTCCGCCGGCACGTTCGATCAGCTCGTCGATATCGTCGCGCTGCTGAAGGAACAAGGCGAGCTCGCGCCCGTCCAGCTCGCGGCTGCGCGGCACCCGGATCTTCAGCGGATCGACGAAATCGTCGTTGACCAGCACCTCGTAATGCAGATGCGGCCCGGTGGAAAGCCCGGTGCTGCCGACGGTGCCGATGACCTGGCCCTGGGTGACTTCGACCCCGGCCTCGATGCCGCTGGCGATCTGGTTCATATGGGAATAGGTGGTCACGTAACCGTTGGCATGCCGGATTTCGATGCGGCGTCCGTATCCTCCCGACCAGCCGGCCTTGAGCACGGTTCCGTTGCCTGCGGCGAAGATCGGCGTCCCGGTGCGCGCACCGTAATCGACGCCGGTATGCATGCGGGCATAGCCGAGGATCGGATGGCGACGCATCCCGAAACCGGAGGTCATGCGCCCTTCCGCCACGGGTTTGCGCATCAGGAATTTGCGCAAGGAGCGGCCTTCGGGATCGAAGAATTCGATAGTGCCGTCTTCCGGGTCGGTGAAGCGATAGACCCGGCGCGTTTCGCCGCCGATGGTCAGCGCAGCCGAGAGCAGTTCCGGTTCGGAGCCGCCTTCTTCCTCGGTCATGAAGAGATCGATCGAATCACCGATCGAGACGCGACGCTGGAAATCGAGGTCATAGGCGAAGATCTGAACGAGGTTCTCGACGAGTTCCGGCGAGAGATCATGCTTGAAGGCGGTCTCGTAGAGGCTGTCATAGAGCCGCGCCCCGGAAGAGCGACCGGAACGGTCGTCATCGCCCGTATCCGCGATCTGGAAATCATCTTCGGTGACATGCACTTCCGCGAAACGCCCGCGATCATCGGCCGCGATGATCGCATTGACCCCGCTCTCGCCATAGAGAACGAGGCGTTTCAGGTCGCGCGGAGCGTTGGGGCGCTCTGCCGGAGCGACGAGGGCGCGCGCGGCGAGGCCCGGCTGCATGGCCGCGACGGCATCTTCGCCGCCGATCATGCCGATCGCCTCCTCGATGCGCGCCCGGATGATGCCCTGCGCGGCGAGCTGGGCGATGAAAGGCTCGCCGGGCAATACGTCGATGTTGATCTCGCCCGGGCGCCCCTCGCCGGCGCGGCTGCGACGCTTGGCGACGGTGGAGACGTTCTCGGGGATGATGCGCACTTCGATCGCATCGAAGGGTTCCGTCGCCGGTTGGGTGAAGCCTGCAATATCGCCGAAGCCCGGCTGGACGGCGCCCAGCGAGCGGCTCAGGAAGGTCTGGGCCGGCATCGGTGTGAGGGGGCGGCGGCGGGATTCGCGCAGCATGGACAATTCCTCCATCACCTGCGCCGCCGCCTCGTTGTCGCTCAGTGCCGGGGCGGAATCGGTGAAGGCGTCGTGATCGAGGCCCCGGCGCATGAAGGAGACTTCCGCCTCCTCGATCCGCGGCACGACATCCGTGACGCGGTTGATGCTCTCCGAATCGCCGCCCATCAGGCGCATCGGATCGAAGCGGGGGATGTCCGTGGCGTATTGCCCGGCGGTCAGGGAGAGATTCGTGGCGATGCGGGTGAAGCCGCGAATCGAGACCACCTCGCGATCGCCGACCTGCGTGGTCACCGGCGTGCGAAAGGTGTTGCGGGCTGCGACCGTATAATCGGTACGCACCAGCTTGTCGCCCTTGGCGGCGGTCTCGGGGATGTCGCGGGCGGAAGGCAGCACCGAGGCGAGGGCGAATTGCGGTGTGAGAATCGGCGTGGAACGCCCTTCGAGGGCGATGTAGATGGCGCTGCCGAGCAGTGCCGCGCCGGTCATCGCCGTCATCACCGCGCCGGCGAGCCAGCGCAGGTTTATGCCGCGCCGGCCTTCCTCGAAACGCGTGGCGCCGCTGGGATCGAGGGGTGGCTCGTGCCCGACGGCGCCGTTGCCGTCGCCCGGTCGCGCACGGATGCCGCGCCGGGGTGACCCGTTCCCGCGCAATCCCGTAATGTCGCCGTTGTGCATATTCATGAGGCTGCTGTCGCCATGTTCCCGTGAACCATGCTTCTGGCAATTTCCGACGAAGGCGGGCCGCATACCGCACGATGGAGGTGCAACATGCCCGTTTGCATTGACGAAATCAACGCAATCGGCACCTTGCGCCCTGATGCCCGCCTTTGACGACGAAAATGCGGCAGGCGTAAACGCATTCTGTGCGCCTTCACGCAGCGCATCCGCAGCCATCGGCGGATGATGCTGCCGCGATCGGCCGCGCGGCTTGTTCCATTATCGCTGGTTTTGGTCTAGACGAGCGCCGGGGCGCCGCTTCGCGCCCCGAATTCGGAGCCGCATGATGTCACGACCGGTCGTTACCCGTTTCGCCCCTTCACCCACGGGCTTCCTGCATATCGGAGGCGCGCGTACGGCCCTGTTCAACTGGCTCTATGCCCGTCGCTTCGGCGGCAGGATGCTGTTGCGCATCGAGGATACGGATCGTGCGCGCTCGACTGAAGCGGCGATCGCGGCGATTCTCGACGGGCTTTCCTGGCTCGGGCTCGATCATGACGGCGAAGTCTTCTATCAGCATGCCCGCGCAGACAGGCATCGCGAAGCGGTGGATCAGCTGCTCGCCGCCGGCAAGGCATATCACTGCTACGCCTCGCAGGAGGAGCTCACCGCCATGCGCGAGCAGGCGCGCGCGGAAGGGCGCCCGATGCGCTATGACGGGCGCTGGCGTGACCGCGATCCGGCCGAGGCGCCGGAGGGCGTCAGGCCGGTGGTGCGCCTCAAGGCGCCGCAGCAGGGCGAGACCGTGGTCGATGACCAGGTCCAGGGGCGCGTCTCCTGGCAGAACAAGGATCTCGACGATCTCGTGCTGCTGCGCTCCGACGGCTCGCCCACCTACATGCTCGCCGTGGTCGTCGATGACCACGATATGGGCGTGACCCATGTGATTCGCGGTGACGACCATTTCACCAACGCCGCCCGCCAGACCCAGATCTACGAGGCGCTCGGCTGGGAGGTGCCCGTGATGGCGCATATCCCGCTGATCCACGGGCCGGACGGCGCCAAATTGTCGAAGCGCCACGGTGCGCTCGGGGTCGAGGCCTATCGCGAGATGGGCTATCTGCCGGAGGCCTTGCGCAATTACCTGGTGCGGCTCGGCTGGGCGCATGGCGACCAGGAGGTGTTTTCGACGCAGGAGATGAGCGAGGCTTTCGATCTGCCGCAGATCGGGCGCTCGCCGGCGCGGTTCGATTTCGCCAAGCTGGAAAATCTGAACGGCATCTATCTGCGCCAGAGCGAGGATACCCGCCTTCTGGAGGCGCTGGAGACGATTTTGCCGCAAATCGGGCCCGAACGCGGGTTATCCGCGCCGCTCGTCCCGGATTTGCGCGAGAAATTCCTCGCCGCCATGCCCGGTCTGAAGGAGCGGGCCAAGACATTGGTCGAATTGCTCGATTCCGCATCTTTCCTCTACGCTGGGCGACCATTGCAGCTCGACGAGAAGGCTGCGAAAATTCTCGATGCGGATGCATCTGCGCGGCTGGCGGCCATCCTGCCCCGGCTGGAGGCACTTGCCGACTGGAATGTGGAGACCACCGAGGCGGCCGTGCGCGCCCATGTGGAGGAGACGGGGATCAAGCTCGGGCAGATCGCCCAGCCCCTGCGCGCGGCGCTCACCGGCAAGGGGACGTCGCCGGGATTGTTCGATGTCATGGCGGTTCTGGGGCGGGAGGAATGCCTCGCCCGGATTGCCGACCGGATCAAGGACTGAATGCGGCGCTGCACAATCGGCGTGCAGCCTTGCCATGCGGGTGGTCCGGGTCGCGTTTTTGTGCGTAGCGGGAATGCGCCCGCGCGCTTGAATATGGCGGGTGGATCGGATACCCAGACGCCAACGCTTCAACAGCGCCGCCATGCGGGGCGCAGGCGAAAGGCGCCATCAAGGCGCAGGCCTGCATCGACGTTGCGGTACATAACGAAAGGGCCATTGTCATGGACGGCAAGGACAGCACGCTCAAACTCGGCGGAAACGAGGTCACGCTTCCCTACAAGGAAGGCACGATCGGCCCCGGCGTCGTCGATATTTCGAAGCTCTACGCCCAGACCGGCGCTTTCACCTATGATCCGGGCTTCACCTCGACGGCAAGCTGCGAATCCTCGATCACCTATATCGACGGTGACGAGGGCACGCTGCTCTATCGCGGCTATCCGATCGAGCAGCTCGCCGAGCACGGTGATTTCCTCGAGACCTGCTACCTGCTGCTCTACGGCGAATTGCCGACGCCGACGCAGAAGGCGGATTTCGATTATCGCGTCACGCGCCACACCATGGTGCATGACCAGATGAACCGCTTCTTCCTCGGCTTCCGCCGCGATGCGCATCCCATGGCGATCATGGTGGCGGTGACGGGCGCGCTCTCGGCCTTCTATCACGATTCGACGGATATTTCCGATCCGACGCAGCGCATGATCGCCTCGATGCGCATGATCGCGAAGATGCCGACGCTGGCGGCCATGGCCTTCAAGTATTCCGTCGGCCAGCCTTTCGTCTATCCCAAGAACGATCTTGATTATGCCGCGAACTTCCTGCGGATGTGCTTCGCCGTGCCGTGCGAGGAATATCAGGTGAACCCGATCCTCGCCCGTGCGCTGGAGCGGATCTTCATCCTGCATGCCGATCACGAGCAGAACGCCTCGACCTCGACGGTGCGCCTCGCCGGTTCGTCGGGCGCCAACCCCTTCGCCTGCATCTCGGCCGGCATCGCTTGCCTGTGGGGCCCCGCTCACGGCGGCGCCAACGAGGCGGCCTTGAAGATGCTCGAAGAGATCGGCACCCCCGATCGCGTGGCGGAATACGTCGCCAAGGCGAAGGACAAGAACGATCCCTTCCGCCTGATGGGCTTCGGTCACCGGGTCTACAAGAACTACGACCCGCGCGCGCGCATCATGCAGAAGACGACCCACGAGGTGCTCAACGAGCTCGGCGTCAAGGACGACCCGCTGCTCGAAGTCGCCATGGAGCTCGAGCAGATCGCCCTGCGCGACGAATATTTCATCGAGAAGAAGCTCTATCCGAATATCGACTTCTATTCCGGCATCACCCTCAAGGCGATGGGCTTCCCCACCACCATGTTCACCGTGCTGTTCGCGCTCGCGCGCACCGTGGGCTGGATCGCCCAGTGGAAGGAAATGGTCGAGGACCCCTCCCAGCGCATCGGTCGTCCGCGCCAGCTCTATATCGGCGCCGACAAGCGCGAATACGTGCCGATCGCCCAGCGCGGCTGAGTCGGGCACGACCGGCGACAAGGCGGTGTATAATTGCCGCCCGGAAAGACAGAAGGCCGCCCTGCGCAGGGCGGCCTTTTTTGTTACGTAAGTGATCATGCCCGATGCTCGACAGCGCCAGCGCCGACGCATGCAAATTCAGCGCGGCAATGTGCTCGCACCCATCAGCGTCTCGTCGATGGCGCGGGCGGCCTGGCGGCCCTCGCGGATGGCCCAGACCACGAGGGACTGGCCGCGCCGCATGTCGCCGGCGACGAAGACCTTCTCGGAATTGGTCCGGTAATCCTTCTCGTTCGCGACCACGTTGCCGCGCTTGTCCAGCGCCACTTCCGCCTCGCTGACCATGCCGTCATGCACGGGGCTGGCGAAGCCGATGGCAATAAAGACGAGATCGGCCTTGATGACGAACTCCGTGCCCGGGATCGGCTGGCGGCGCTCGTCGACGCGCGCGCATTTCACGCCGGTGACCTTGCCTTTGCCCTTGCCCTTGGTCTTGCCCTCGATGGCGAGGGTCGCCGCCTGGAATTCGCGCTCGGCGCCCTCCGCCTGGCTGGAGGAGGTGCGCATCTTCGTCGGCCAGTAGGGCCATACGGCGAGCTTGTCCTCGATCTCGGGCGGACGCGGGCGGATATCGAGCTGGGTGACCTGAAGCGCGCCCTGGCGGAAGGCGGTGCCGATACAGTCGGAGGCCGTGTCACCGCCGCCGATGACGACGACATGCTTGCCGCCGGCGAGGATCTCCTCGATCTCCTCGTCGATCGGCTCGCCGTTCACGCGCTTGTTCGACTGGGTGAGATAGGGCATGGCGTAATGCACGCCGTGGAATTCCATCCCCGGCAGTTGCGGGTCACGCGGGTTCTCCGCGCCGCCCGCCATCAGCACCGCGTCGAACTCGTTGTGCAGGCTGAGGAAGCTCTTGCTCACGCCGATATTGACGCCGCAATGGAAGATCACGCCCTCGGCTTCCATCTGCTTGACGCGCCGGTCGATGTGATACTTCTCCATCTTGAAATCGGGGATGCCGTAGCGCAGGAGCCCGCCGGGCTTCGCCTCGCGCTCGAAGACATGCACCTCGTGGCCGACCCGGGCGAGCTGCTGCGCGGCGGCGAGGCCGGC
>LFIK01003849.1_pt1 | contig 12164 bp, 11 predicted proteins | sample 643401 | NCBI WGS metagenome assembly LFIK01 (sample SAMN03777447, study PRJNA286221) | soda lake metagenome | biome: soda lake; feature: Kulunda steppe; material: water; isolation source: sample T5-Br brine of Lake Tanatar-5 | place: Russia: Kulunda steppe | collected 2010-07 | reverse complement strand
TCCGATTGTTCGCCCCAGACACCAGAACCTTCCAGCCCCGATCCGTCCAGAACCCTCCAGCAACACCAAAGCGCCGCCGGTGAAGCGCTATCTAGATACTACTCCAACAACACGCAAGAGGGAAAATGCACAGGCGGGCGAAAAAACTGCCGAATGCTCGTCCAGGACCAGCGTCGCCTGATCTGCGGGCGCATCCGCGCTGACGGGGCGCCGCCGGGCACCACCTTCGACGAGCTGCGCCATGACAGCAAAACCTGCCAGATCAGCGCCGCGACAGCACGACCCGAATCCCGTCCCGCGCCCGCACGGTGAGTTGCGCGACGGGTTGCGGCACGGCGCCGGGCAGCGGCTGCACCTCCCACGCGCAGAGGATGCGCGCGAGAATCAGCACGGCCTCGGCCATGGCGAAGCCCGCGCCGGGGCAGACGCGCGGCCCGGCGGAGAAGGGCAGGAAGCCCGCGCGCGCGCATGCCGTTGTCGCCGGGTCCTGCCAGCGTTCGGGGCGGAAATCATGCGGGTCGTCCCAGATGCGTTCATTGCGGCCCATGTGCCAGGGCGAGACGATGACCTGCGCCCCTGCCCCCAGATCGCGACCGCGGAAGCACTCGGGCCCCGCCGCCTCGCGCACCATCATCGGCACGGGCGGGTAAAGCCGCAACGCCTCGCGGAAGGTGTCGCGAATGAGCGGCATCGCGCGCAGCACACTGAAATCGGGGGAAACGCCACCGATGGACCCGCACAGCACCGCCGCCTCATCCCGCAGCCGCGCCTGCCAGTCGGGATGCGCCGCAACCAGCCACAGCGTCCAGGCAAGCGCCGAGGCGCTGGTCTCGTGGCCCGCCAGAAAGAAGATCGCCACCTGATCGACCATCTCTTCGGTCGAGAAGCGCGCGCCGGTCTCGGGGTCGGTGGTGGTCATGATCTTGGTCGCGAGGTCGTCGGGCGCGGTGCCGGCCGCGATCTCGGCCATGCGCGCGTCCACCATGCGGGTGATCAGCGCGCGGATGCGTGCTGCCGTGGCGCGGGTCTTGCGCGGAAAGAGGCGCGGCACCCAGCGCGGCATCGGCACCAGCGCCGCCGGGTTCAGGATCGGATTGGCGCGCTGATGGGCGCGAAAGGCACGGTAGACCTCGGCGGCGGTCGCCTCCTCGATCGGCACGGAAAACAGCGTACGGAAGATCACATCGGCGGTGACATGGCTCATCGCCGCCTCGACCTCGATCTCGCCGGGGGCAAGCCGCGCGGCCATCGCCTCGGCGGCCGCCCACATGGCCGGAAAGCTTTCGCGCGTGCGCCCGCCCTCGAAGGCCGGGTCGATCATGCGGCGCTGCCGCGCCCAGACCGCGCCATTGGTGATGAAGATCGAGTCGCCCAGGAGCGGGCGCAATCCCTCGCGCACGCGGGCGGATTTGGGGAAATCGGCGGGGCGTTCCTGCAGCACCAGCCGCACCAGCTCGGGCGTGTTGACCATGACCGAATGCAGGAAGGGCAGCTTCACCTCGGCCATGCGCGCGCGGTAGAGCCGTGCGGGCTGCGCCGACAGGATATCGCGCCGGAAGAGCGCGATGTGCCGCCAGAGAGGCAGCCGGTCGGGGCGATGATCGGGCATCGGCGGGCGCATCAGCCCAGCCGCTCGGAGGCGGGCAAGGTGCAGGCATGGCTGACCGAGGCCGAGGGCTTGCGCCCGGCAAAGCGGTCGGCCAGCGCCAGCGGGCCTGCCGTAATCAGGAAATAGTCATAGTCGCGCGGCGCGTCGAACGCGCAGAGATACTGGAAATGCAGGCGGAAATAGCGGCGGCGATACTTGCGCCAGGTCTCGGGGCGCAGCGTCTGGGTAAAGGCCGCCGAGATCACCAGCGGCCAGCGCTTGCCCGAGGCCGGGGCCGCGCCCGCGCTCGAGACCGGGTCGCACAGCGCATAGCAGCAGCCATCACCCGGCGCGGTCACGTCGAGCCAGAAAAGCGCGTCACTGATCGAGAGCGCGCGCAGATCCTCCCGCAGCGCCCGTGCGTCTGGCAAGTAGGCCTGCATCGGCACGACATGGCCGAGCGACAGGAAGCCCAGCCGCGCGGCGCCCTGCGGCCCGGCCCGGATAACCCGGGCCAGCACCGACACGCCCAGATGTACGCCAGAGGAATGTCCGACCACCAACACCTCATCCACCGCGGGATCCTCCAGCGCCTCGCGAATCTGCACCGCGAAGTCGTCCAGCCGCGCCTCCAACTCGGGCGGGTTGCGGCCCCGGTGGCGCGCGGTGAAGGCGAAATCCAGCAGCAGGTAATGCACGAAGAAGCGGCTGTCGATGCGCCGGAATCCGTGCAGCACCAGCGGCACCACCGCCAGTCCCAGCGGCCACGCCGCCCAGCCCGGCAGCACCAGCCCCAGTGCCACTGCCAGACCGGCGCCCAGCCCCAGCGCGATCGCCAGTTGCCCCAGCAGCATCACCACCGGATACATCGCCGCGATTGCGGGCCCCGCGCGCAGGCGGAACAGCCGGAACAACGCCCCGGTCGAGAGATAGATCCACGCCGTGCGCACGAGCAGCAGATAGGTCGAGAACACCCCCGCCCGCATCGAGGCGCGCACGATGTCCGACCATTCGAGGATGTTGATTTCGGCCTCGGTCCGCGCGCCATCGACATCCGAAGTGACGACCCAGCCATAGGGACCGTCGCCGCGTTTGGGCCGCTGGCGGATGCGGTAGCCCGAGATCTCGGCCTGCGCGGCGGATTCCGTGCGGTAAAGCTCGCGGTAGCGGCGGGGCGGAAAGGGGTCATAGCCGGGGATGTAGAACACGCGCCGCCGCCGCACGGTCTGTGCGGTCCGCGCCTGTCTGCGCGGGCGCTCCTCGGTCCTTGCGCGCTCTGCCATGGTGCCTGCCTGTGTTGGTGCCGACGATACCCCGAAATCGCGGCAAGATTAAGCCGCATGAGGGCTGCGGACGCGCACCAAAGAACGCGCGGCTTTCGCCATGCTTTGACCGCAATGGGCAGCAAGGATCGAGCGCGTCACAAACCACGGAGCCCGCCCCATGCCGACCCGCCTGCCCCCGATGATATCGCTTTGCGCCCTTCTGGGGGTCGCGGTCTGGTCCACCCCGGTCACGGGCAATGAGCCGGGGGTCGACCTTTGGGGGCATGTCGTCAACACCGACCCGATCACCGATGCGCGGATCGTCACCGCGGGGGTGGGCACGTCTGACGGGCTGCTCTTGCAGTTCCAGTGTTCGGAAGGCCGGTTCGGGGCCGTGATCGCGCCCTATCAGCCAATGGTCGCGCTGGAATTCATCACGATGGACGATCACGCGCCAGTGGCGTGGCGCATCGACAGCGACCCCGCGCAGACCGAAAGCTGGAGGGTGCTCCCCGGTCGCGCCGGATCGTCCTTTTCGGTCGTCTCGCTGGATGCGGCGGGCTTTGCGGCAGCCGTGGCGCAAGGGGTCGACCGCGTGATCTTCCGCGTGCACGGGCTGACCGGCAGTGTCTCGCTGCAAGGGGCGGCGGCGCATGTGGCCGAGGCCGCGCACGCCTGCGACATTCCGCTCGGCTAAGGCGCGCCGCATCTCGCCCGCGACCGGGTCACAACCCCGCGAGGTTTCGCCACCCGCGTGGCGCCCCCGACGATGGTGCTTTCTTCAGCCGCCCGCTGGCGTTAGTATGCGCCGAAGTGCGGCGGTCCGGATCGGGTCGCTGCGGCAAGCACCCTCGGCAGGGCCGCCGGATCTTGGCGCGCCCCGGAACCTGGCATCAGATCAGGGCAGCGAACGGGCCGAGAATCGAGGCGGAGAGCGGCAGGATGAGCAGTTTCGTGAATCGGTATCTGGGCCCGGGGGCGGGCCTCGGCCTTGTGATGGCCTTTGGCCTGTCCGCCTGTATGGACGGCAGCAACGGCACCACGGCGCGCGACGGGGCCAGCACGCGCAGCAGCGCGGTCGAGCGTGATGTCGAGGATCCCAGCGTCTTTTCGCGCCGCGAGAACGGCTTGTGGGACGGACGCCCCTCGCTGGGTGGGGTCTGGGTTGCGCATCCCGAGGTCACCGGCCCCGAGCGGGTGATCATCCGCAACACCACCAACGGCCAGGAGACCGTGGGCGCGCTGTTCCGGCGCGAGCGGGAAAACCCCGGCCCGTCTTTTCAGGTCTCCGCCGAGGCGGCGAATGCCATCGGCATGCTGGCCGGTGCGCCGACCGAGATCGAGGTGGTGGCGCTGCGGCTCGAGGAACCGACGCCAGAGCCAGCGCCCGCCACAGCACCCGAATCGGACCCCGAGGCCACACCTGACCCCGAGGCGACCCCGGAAGATGCGGCGCCGGAAATGGCTGCGGCCGACGCCATCGCGGCCGATGAAGCGCCAGCCGCTGACGCACCCGCTGCCGCTGCCGAGGCACCGCAACCGCGCCGGGGCCTGCTGGGACGGCTGTTCGGCGGGCGCCAAGCCGCGCCCGAACCGGCCGAGGACACGGCCATCCAGACGCGCGTTCTCGACGATGATGCCGCGCTTGACGACGCGCCCGCAACTGCTTCGCAGCCGCGAATGCGGGCAGATGAGGTGACCGCCGAACCGGCACCGGATGCGCGGCCCGCTGCATCTGCATCCGCCGACGCCAGCAGCCTCGAGCGGCCCTTCATCCAGCTTGGCATCTTCAGCGTCGAGGAAAACGCCGAAGGCGCGGCCCGCATGGCGCGTGACGCGGGGCTCAATGCGCGTGTCGCCTCGGGCAGCGCACAGGGCAACGCGTTCTGGCGCGTGGTCGTGGGGCCCGCGAATTCGTCGGGCGAACAGCGGCAGATGCTTGAACGGGTGACGTCGCTGGGCTTTAATGACGCCTACCCGGTGCGCCGCTGACGGGGCGCAATCTAGAGGATGATCGCCACCATGACCGCACGCATCCGCCGCCCCGCTTGCGCGCTGGCACTTGTCGCCGCCCTTGCCCTGCCCCCTGCCGCGCAAGCGCAGGTCGCAGGTTTCGACGGCAATGCGCCCTCGATCTATCTGCGCGACATCACCACCGGCACGGTGCTGATCGAGAAGGGTGCGGATGTGCCCTTGCCGCCTGCGTCGATGTCCAAGCTGATGACGCTCCTGATGCTCTTCGAGGCGCTTGAGGATGAGCGCATCACCATGGAGACCACCTTCAGCGTCTCGACGCGCGCCTACAACATGGGCGGCTCGCGCATGTTCCTCGAGCCCACCGACCAGCCCACCGTCGAGGATCTGATCCGCGGCATCGCGGTGCTGTCGGGCAATGACGCCTCGGTCGTCGCCGCCGAGGGGCTGGCGGGCACGGAAGAGGCGTTCGCCCAGCTTGCGACCCGCCGCGCGCGCGAGTTGGGGATGCGCAATACGACCATCGCCAATTCCTCGGGCTGGCCGCACCCCGATCACCTTATGTCAAAGCGTGATCTGGGCATCCTGGCCGAACATATCATCACCGAATATCCGCAATATTACCCCTATCTGGCCGAGCGCACATTCACCTGGAACGGCATCACCCAGTCGAACCGGGTGCCGCTGCTGGCATCGGGCATCGGGATGGACGGGCTCAAGACCGGCTTCACCTCGGCGGCGGGGTATTCGCTGACCGGCTCGGCGCGACAGGGCGACCGGCGTATCGTCTTCGCCTTTGGGGGGCTCGCGAATGAGGACGAGCGCGCCCCCGAGGCCGAGGCGCTGATCAACTGGGCCTTCCGCCAGTTCCGCAAGGCAAGCCTGGGCGAGCCCGGCGCCGTGATGGGCGAGGCGCCGGTCTGGCTGGGTGCCGCGCCCTCGGTGACGATGGTGCTGGGCGAGGCGCGCGACATCCTCGTCCCGGCCACGGCGCGGCGCGAGATGGAGGGGCGCATCGTCTATGACGGGCCGATCCCGGCGCCCATCGCGGCGGGCGACCAGATCGCCACGCTCGAGGTCGAGATCCCCGACATGGAGCCCGTGCGCCTGCCGCTGCTGGCCGCCGAGGATGTGGCCGAGGGCGGCTTTGCCGTGCGCGCGCAGGCAGCGGCGCGGCGGCTGGCGGGGATGGTGATGGGCTCAGCGCGCGAGGCGATCAACTGACCATGCAGTCCCCGGACGCGCGGCAGGGCGGCGTATTCGTCAGCTTCGAAGGCATCGACGGGTCGGGCAAGTCCACCCAGGCGCGGCGTTTGGCAGCAGCGCTGGGCGACCGCGCCGTGCTGACGCGCGAGCCCGGCGGCGCCCCGGGGGCCGAGGAGATCCGCCGCCTGCTGGTCGAGGGCGACCCCGCGCGCTGGTCGCCCGAGACCGAGATCCTGCTGTTCACCGCTGCCCGGCGCGACCATCTGGAGCGCACCATCCGCCCCGCACTGGCCGCGGGCAAGGTGGTCATCACCGACCGTTTCGCCGATTCGACGCGCATCTATCAGGGCACGGCGCGGGCATCGCTGCGCCCGCTGGTCGATGATCTGCACGCGCTGATGATCGGGGTCGAGCCCGACCTGACCTTTCTGATCGACATGGAGCCCGAAGCGGCCCTGGCGCGCGGGCTTGCCCGCCAATCGGGCGAGGACCGCTTCGAGACGCTGGGCGCAGACTTCCAGCGCGCGCTGCGGACGGGGTTTCTGGACCTCGCCCGCGCCGCGCCGGACCGAATCTGCGTGATCGACGGCGCCCGCGCGCCCGAGATGATCGCCGCCGAGATCGCCGAGACGTTTCACGCCTGGGAGGTCGCATGAGCGCGCCCTGGCCCTGCCCCGCCCTTTCGGGGCGCGCGGGTGGGTGGGTGGGGCGTGCCCCGAAAGGGCGGGGCGGGGGGCGCCATGGCTGAGCCCGACACACTGCCCGAGCCCGACCGCCTCGACGACGCGCCCCACCCGCGCGAGACGCTGCGCCTCTATGGTCAGGACGAGGCCGAGGCGCAGTTTCTCGACGCGCATAATTCGGGGCGGCTGCATCATGGCTGGCTGCTCACCGGCCCGCGGGGCGTGGGCAAGGCGACGCTGGCGTGGAAGCTCGCGCGCTTCCTGCTCGCCACACCGCCCGACGCAGGCGGGCTGTTCGGCACCCCCGCGCCCGCCACGCTCGACATCGCCGACGACCACCCCGTCGCGCGGCGCCTGCGCGCCGGGGCCGATGGCGGGCTGTTGCATCTGCGGCGCGGCCATGACGAGAAGGGCCGCTTGCGCCAGGTGATCCGCGTGGACGAGATGCGGCGGCTGCACGGTTTCTTCGGCCTGTCGGCGGCAGATGCGGGGCGGCGCGTCGTGCTGGTCGATGCCGCCGACGAGATGACGCCGAACGCCGCCAACGCGCTGTTGAAGGCTTTGGAAGAGCCGCCCCCCGACGCCACGCTGCTGCTGGTCGCGCATCGGCCCGCGCGGCTTTTGCCGACCATCCGCTCGCGCTGCCGGACGCTGCGCCTCGCGCCGCTTGCCGGGGACGACTTCGCGGCCGCTCTCGCGCAGGCCGGGGTAGAGGCGGACAGCGCAGCGCTGGCCGAACTCTCAAGCGGGTCGGTCGGCGCGGCGTTTTCGCTCGCGCGCGGCGGCGGCGCCGAGCTTTATGCCGATCTCACCGCCCTTTTCGCGGGGTTGCCCCGGCTCGACCGCCCGCGCGCGCTGGCGCTCGCCGATGCGACCGCCGGGCGCGGCAACGAGACGCGCTTTCACCTCACGCTGACGCTGATCGAGCAGTTTCTCGCCCGCCTCGCCCGCGCCGCGATCCTCGGGCCGCGCCCCGAGGCAGTGCCGGGAGAGGCCGCGCTGATGGCACGCCTGGCCCCCAACGCCGCTGCCGCCCGCCGCTTCGCCGCGCTGGCCGATCGTCTGGGTCGCCGTGCCCGGCAGGGCCACGCGGTCAACCTTGACCCTGCCGCGCTGGTGCTGGATATGATCCTGCAGATCGAGGCCGAGGCGCGCGCCTTGTCCTGAACCCTGCTGGAGAGCGTATGCCCCCTGCCCCACCACCTGCCATTGTGGACAGCCACTGCCATCTGGATTTCCCGCAACTGGCCGAGGATCTTGACGCCGTGATCGCCCGCGCTCGTGCCGCCGGGGTCACGCGCATGGTCACGATCTGCACGAAGCTGCGCCTTGCCCCGCAGGTCCGGGCGCTGGCCGAGGTGCATGAGGGCGTCTTCTTCGCCGCCGGCACCCACCCGATGAGCGTGGCCGAGGAACCCATGGCCAGTGTGGCGGAGCTAGTGGCGCTTGCCGCACATCCCAGAATGGTCGGCATCGGCGAAAGCGGGCTCGACTACCACTATACCGCCGAGAGCAAACCCGTGCAGCAGGAAAGCCTGCGCATCCATATCGAGGCCGCGCGCCAGACCGGGCTGCCGCTGATCATCCACGCCCGCGACGCGGATGACGACATGGCGCGCATCCTGACCGAAGAGCATCGCGCCGGGGCCTACGACTGCGTCATGCACTGCTTTTCCTCGGGCGCCGGGCTGGCAGAGGCCGCGCTCGACCTCGGCTTTTACCTGTCGATGTCGGGCATCGCGGCCTTCCCGAAAAGCGATGCTCTGCGCGCGATCTTCGCGCGTGCCCCGCTCGAGCGGATCCTTGTCGAGACCGATGCCCCCTATCTCGCGCCCCCGCCCTATCGCGGCAAGCGCAACGAGCCCGCCTACACGGTCCACACCGCGCAAGTCGGCGCCGAGCTTTTCGGCCTCGACTACGCCGATTTCGCCGCTGCCACCTCGGCCAATTTCGACCGGCTGTTCCGGAAAGCCGCATGAGTGTGCTGCGTGCCACCATCCTCGGCTGTGGCTCGTCCGGGGGCGTGCCCCGGCTGGGCGGACAATGGGGCGATTGCGACCCGAATGACCCGCGCAACATCCGCCGCCGCTGCTCGCTGCTGCTCGAGCGCATCGGGCCCGACGGGCGCACGCAGGTGCTGATCGACACCTCGCCCGACATGCGCGCGCAGCTTCTGGACGCGGGCGTCGGGCGGCTGGACGCGGTGGTCTACACGCACTCGCACGCCGATCATGTCCACGGCATCGACGATCTGCGCCAGATCGTCTTCAACACGCGCGAGCGCCTGGCCGTCTGGGCCGACGGCCCGACGCAGGAGGCGCTGCTGTCGCGCTTCGGCTACGCCTTCACCCAGCCGCGCAATTCGCCCTATCCGCCGATCCTCGACCTGAACAGCATCGACGGGGCGGTGACGATCGAGGGCGCGGGCGGGCCGCTGACACTCCACCCGCTGCGGCTGAACCACGGCACCATCGACGCGCTGGGCTTTCGCGTGGGCGGGCTCGCCTATTGCCCCGATGTGGTCGAGATCTACCCCGAAAGCTGGAGCTGGCTGACCGGGCTCGATGTCTGGATCATCGACGCGCTGCGCCGCAAGCCGCACCCCACACATGCGCATCTGGCCCGCACCCTGGAATGGATCGCCGAGGCCGCACCGAAACGCGCCGTGCTCACCAACATGCATAACGATCTCGACTATGCCACTGTGGCCGCAGAGACGCCCGATCATGTCACCCCCGCGCATGACGGGATGGTGATCGAGTTGGACCTCTGAGCGGATGCAGGCACTCGCCGATGTCATCCTGCCGGTCTTCCTGGTCATCGGCTTTGGCTATGTGGCGCGCTGGCGGCAGCTTATCTCGGACGCGCAGGTCGACGGGGTGGTGCTGTTCACGCAGAACTTCGCCATCCCCTGCCTGCTGTTCGTCGCCATCGCGCGGCTGGATCTGGGACAGGAATTCGACTTGCGGCTGCTGGTCGCGTTCTACACCGGCGCCATAATCAGCTTCGCCCTGGGCTTTGCGGGCGCGCGGCTGATCTTCGCCCGCGACTGGGAGGATTGCACCGCCATCGGCTTTGTCGCGCTGTTCTCGAACTCGGTGCTGCTGGGCCTGCCGCTGACCGAACGCGCCTACGGACCAGACGCGCTGGCGGCGAATTATGCCATCATCGCCGTGCATTCCCCCATTTGCTACGCCATCGGCATCACCACGATGGAGTTGATCCGCAATCGCGGCGGACGGCTGCGCGATTCGCTTGCCAAGGCGCTGGCGGCGATGTTCCGCAATGCGCTGGTCATCGGCATCGGGCTGGGCTTCGCGGTGAACCTCACAGGCGCGCCCCTACCGGGCGTGCTCGATCAGGCGCTCGACATGATGGTGCGCGCAGCCCTTCCAGCGGCACTCTTCTCGCTGGGGGGCGTGCTCTACCGCTACCGCCCCGAGGGCGATCTGCGCACCATCGGCTATGTCGTGGCCCTGTCGCTGATCATCCACCCGGCGATCACGTATGGCCTTGCCCGTGCCTTCGGGTTGGGGGCGGACGCGCTGCGTTCGGCCACGTTGACCGCCGCGATGGCGCCCGGCGTGAATGCCTATGTCTTCGCCAACATGTATGGCCGCGCGAAACGGGTCGCCGCCTCGTCCGTGCTGATCGGCACTGCGGGGGTGATGCTGACCGGCTGGCTCTGGTTGCAGATCCTGCCCTGATCGTCTCCGCGATGCACAGTCTCGCTCGCGCGCGGGCCTCGCCGGGTCGTCAGCCCCGCTGTGGCGGCAAAGCTGTGTCAGCCTCATTTTCTTGCCAGAATTACTCAGCTGCACGCCGCCTGCCCCCGGGGCCCCGCAACGCAAAGGGCCGGGTGCATCGCCCCCGGCCCGCGCGCTCCCTATTGCCGGGAAATCACTGCGGCGTCAGCCCGCGCAGCCGCTCGCCCCGGCGGCGCAGCAGTTCCACCACGGTCAGCAGCGCGATCGAGATCATCACCAGGATCGTCGCCACGGCGAGGATCGTCGGGCTGATATCCTCGCGGATGCCCGACCACATCTCGCGCGGGATCGTGCGCTGCTCGACGCCCGCGACAAACAGCACCACCACAATCTCGTCGAAAGAGGTGATGAAGGCGAACAGCGCGCCCGAGACAACCCCCGGCAGGATCAGCGGCATGGTGATCTTGAAGAAAGTGCGCGTGGGCGAGGCGCCCAGATTGGCCGCCGCCCGCGTCAAAGAATGGTCGAATCCCACCAGGGTCGCCGTCACCGTGATGACCACGAAGGGCACCCCGAGCGCGGCATGCGCAAGTACCACACCAAGATAGGTGCCCGCGATATTGATCGACGAGAAGAAGAAGAACATCCCCGCCGCCGAGATGATCAGCGGCACGATCATCGGCGAGATCAGCAAGCCCATGATCAGCCCCTTGTAGGGCATTTCCGAGCGCGAGAGGCCGAGCGCGGCCAGCGTGCCCAGCGACGTGGCGATCACGGTCGCCGCCGCCCCGATGATAAACGAGTTCTGGATCGACCGCCGCCAGCTCGACGAGCCGAGGAAGTCCTCGTACCAGCGCAGGCTGAAGCCTTCGGGGTTCAGCGTCAGCATCTCGCGCGTGAAGGTGAAGAAGGGCTGCGCGTTGAAGCTGAGCGGGATCATGATCAGGATCGGCGCCAGCAGGAAGAAGAAGATCGAGAAGCAGATCACCCGGAAGGCGTAATGCCAGATCTTGTCCTTGGTGGTGTAATAGGCAGGCATCGCCATCGGTCGTGCTCCCTTACCCGAGTTTCAGGCTGTCGGCACCGACCAGCCGGTTATAGAGCCAGTAGAGAACCAGCACGCCCACCAGCAGCATCGTGCCAAGCGCGGCCGCAAGCCCCCAGTTCAGCGATTGCTGGATATGGCGCGCAATCTCGTTCGAGATCATGCGCCCGGACTGGCCGCCCACAAGCGCCGGCGTGATGTAGTAGCCGATCGAGATGATGAAGACGAGCACGCCCCCCGCGCCGATCCCAGGCAGGGTCTGCGGGAAATAGACCCTGCGGAACGCCGTGGTTGGCGTCGCGCCGAGCGACTTCGCCGCGCGCATGTAGCTTGGCGGGATGGTGCGCATCACCGAATAAAGCGGCAGCACCATGAAGGGCAGCAGGATATGGGTCATCGCGATGATCGTGCCGGTCTGGTTGTAGATCAGATCCAGCCGGTTATTGGTGTCTATCAGCCCGATATTGACCAGAAGCGTGTTGATCACCCCCTGCTGCTGCAAAAGCACGATCCACGAGGATGTCCGCACCAGCAGCGAGGTCCAGAACGGCAGCAACACCGCGATCATCAGCAGGTTGGCATAGCGCATGGGCAGGATCGACAGGTAATAGGCGATCGGAAAGCCCAGCAGGAAGGTCATGAAGGTAATCGCCACGCTCAGGGCAAGCGTGCGCCCGAACAGATTGACGTAGATCT
>LFIK01003848.1_pt1 | contig 12166 bp, 7 predicted proteins | sample 643401 | NCBI WGS metagenome assembly LFIK01 (sample SAMN03777447, study PRJNA286221) | soda lake metagenome | biome: soda lake; feature: Kulunda steppe; material: water; isolation source: sample T5-Br brine of Lake Tanatar-5 | place: Russia: Kulunda steppe | collected 2010-07 | reverse complement strand
TCCCGACCCGGATCCCGATCCCGACCTGGCATCTGAACCAGAGCCCGGGCCGGACATCGACATCACGGTGATCCCCGACGAGATCACCGACGAGTACGTCGCCGCCGTCCTGGTCGAACTCGAGCGCATCTACGCCGAGGCCTACGCGATCGTCCGCAATGAGCAGGAACTGACCAGCGAGATCACCGATCGCGTCGACGCCATCTTCGCCGAATCTCGTCGCGAGGACCGCTACGACGAATTCCGGCAGCTTGCGGGCATGCCGGAGGTGTTCCGCCCACAGGGTGAGTTGCAGCCCCGCACTCGACAGGTCGTCGAGATCCTCGACGCTGCGGATGGCTGTCTGTGGGTGGAGACCCTCACGGACTCGAGTGGTCTGTCGCCGTCCGAAGGTCAGCAGACCGTGTTCGTCGCCCTGTTCCACAAGGACGCCGGGCGACCCGGGGACGTGAACCCGACACCATGGGTGTTCGAGCGACTGCGCACACCGGTCGAGGCGGGAAGCGATGAGGCGGCACGGGACGAGTTGCTCTGCGCCGGCTTCTGATGGCCCTCATCTCGGCGGCTCCTGCCGAGCCGGGTCAGGACCGGGCTGAGCGAAGCTGAGGCGGTATGGACGACGGGGGTGCGCCGGCACCGCCGACCGGTCAATCGCAGCGATCGCGCGCGTCACGATCCGCCGCGCCCACCCGCCGCGCGACCGGGAACCGGCTCAGAGGCGGTTGCCGTCCGCGTCGTAGCGGTGCACACCCTCGCCGCTCTTGCGCCCGAACCGGCCCGCCGCGACCATCCGCCGGTGCAGGTTGGTCGGCCGGAACCGCTCACCGAGCGTCGACTCGAGATGCTCGAGAATCTTCAGCCGCGTGTCCCAGCCCACCAGGTCGCCCATCTCCAGCGGCCCCATCGGATGGTTCAGTCCGAGCTTGACGGCCGTGTCGATGTCCTCGGCGGACGCCACCCCCTCCTCGAGCATCCGCATGCCCTCGTTGCCGATCAGCGCGTTGATGCGCGAGGTCGCGAACCCGGGCAGGTCCTCGACCCGCACGGTCTGCTTGCCCCACGCCTGCGCCGCTGCCTCGGCGCGGTCCATCGTCGCCGGCGAGGTCTGCAGCCCGCGCACCAACTCGACCAAGCGCATCTTGGGCACCGGGTTGAAGAAGTGCATCCCGACCCCGCGCGACGGGTCGTCCAACGCCGCGATGATCTCGGTGATCGACAACGCCGAGGTGTTGGTCGCCAGCACCGCATCCGCCGCCGCGACCGCCTCGGCCGCCCGCAGCACCTCGTGCTTGACGTCCATGCGCTCGACGACCGCCTCGATCACCAACGCGGCATCACGACACCCGTCCGACAGCGTCGAGGTGGTCCGGATCCGCTCGCGGGCCGCGTGCGCCACCTCGGCGTCGACCTTGCCCCGCTGCACCCCGGCATCGAGGTCGCGGCCGATCCGGGCCACGGCGTCCTCGAGCTGGGCGGCGTCGACATCGACCAGCCGGACCTGCGCCCCACCGACGGCGGCGACGTAGGCGATGCCGCGGCCCATCAGGCCGGCACCGATGACGGACACGATCGTCGGGGCGGTCATGGTGGCTCCTGGTTCATGGGAGGCCCCGTGCGGGGCTGTCCGCGTGGTCGTGTCGGGGTCCGGGCGCAGCCTACGCATCAGCCCGTCGTGCACCGAAGGGACGGGGCCGCCTCGACCTCAGCCGACAGCCACCTCGGTAGAGTCGGGCGATGATGGCAACGACACGTCGAGGTACCCCGGATCGCCGGACTCGCCCGCCCCTGTGGGTGGTCGAGGGACTCGACGTGGTCGAACGCCGGCGGCTGATGCTGCTCGCGGTCACCGCCACGATCGTGCTCATCGGTGCCCTGCTCGCCTGGCTCGCGCCGGGCATCGTGCCGCCGCGGGCGAGTGTCGGCGCGGCCATCGCCGTCGCCGCCCTGCTGCTCGGGCTCGCCGCCGCCGTGGCCGTCGACGCCACCGACCTCTACATCCGCGGTCCGCGCCACGTCAGCGCCGCCGGCGGCGAACTGGTCGCGGTGCTGTCGCAGTCGGCGACCCCCGACGAGGCCGAGCCCCTGGCTGCGGCGGTCTTCGAAGCCCGTGAGCCGGGCCAACCCCTGCTGCTCGGGCTGGCCGCATCGGGTCGGGACACCCGCGTCACGGTGGCATGGACCGACGCCCTCGCCACGGCGCTGGAAGCCGAGGGTGCCAGTGTGCTGCGCATCGACCTCGCGTCGGGGACCTCGGAGCCGCCCGGGCTCGCCGAGGTCGTCCACGACGGCGTGAAGCTGGCCGCGGCCGTGACCTTCGGCCCGGAGCCGCGGCTCGCACGGCTCGGTGCCGGTGCCGACCACGCGGGGGCGCTCGACGCGCTGACCACGCTGCCCGGTCGGTTGCCGCGCGACCTCGACGTCCTGCTCGTCGCCCTGCCGATGGCCGCCTCACGCCAGGTCGTCGGTGCGGTGCGTTCACTGGACCACGTGCTGGTGGTGGCGCAACGCGACCGCACGTCGCGCGTGGAGCTGATCGCCGGACTCGACGCATTGGAGGCCGCCGGGACCCGCGCGCAGGTTGCGCTGATCGACGAGCGCACCGCAGCCCGGCTCGGTGCAGGGACCAGCCGGTCGACCGCCAAGCCGGCAGCCGGCGCCGGGTTCAGCGCCAAGTCGCCGTCGGGCGTCGTCGTGGCCGACAGCCCGGCCGACAGCACGGCCGACAGCCCGGCCGAGGACACCACGGCACCCGAACCTGCCGTGCCGACCGGGGACGATGCGCTCGCCGCCGAGCCCGATGACGTGGACTACGACGAACTCGTCGCCGGCGCACGCCCCGAACCGAACGCCGACGAGGTCCCCGAGCCGGTGGGCACCGATCCCGAGCCGGTGAGCGACGATCCCGACAGGGTGGGCGACGATCCCCAGGCGGTGGGCGACGATCCCTACGGGGTGAGCGACGATCCCGGCACGGTGGGGGACGATCCCGGCACGGTGGGCGAGGGGCGCGCCGAGGCAGCGGACGACGGACCCCACGCGGCGACGCACGAGGTGCCCGATGCGCAGCTCGGCGGCGACCCGGTCGTCTCGCCGGCAGCCCCGACCGCCCCGGCAGCCCCGGCTGCCGATGAGGCCGATGAGGCCGCGTCCGACGCTCGGTCGGCCGATGTACTCAATGCGGCTGCAGCTGCCGCCGCGCTGGCACAGGTCAACGTCGAGGAGTCGGCGCTCCCCGTCCGGTTCGCGCGCCCCGAGGACCGGGCCCCGGCTTCGATCGATGACCGAGACACCGAGGTGGCGGACGCGCAGGACGCCGCGTTGGCAGACGGTCCCGACGTCGAGGTGGCGGACGGCCCCGACGCCGTGCTGCCGGACGGCCCCGACGTCGAGGTGGCGGATGAGCGCGCCTCGGCGGACGCGGATGCCGGCCCGGTCGGCGAGGACGCCACCGCGGACGCAGTGGTCGCCGAAGTGGGCGAGGACACCGCAACGGACGATGACGCGTCCGCTGTCGACGATGCCGACGAGGACGAGGCGACCGCCGCTGCCGACGACGATGACGGGGACGACGCGGATCGCACCGACGAACTGCCGCGGCTCGACGGCAGCCCACCGGTCCGTCGCTTCGACGACGAGCACGAGGACCTGCTGCGCACCACGGCGCAGCTCTCGGTGCTGATGGACGACCTCGACGACCAGGGCCGCTGACCGCGCCCGCTGACCGCGCCCGCTGACCAGGGCCGCTGACGGTGCCCGCTGACGCCGGGCCTGCCGGCTCCGGTTCCGGGTCCGCTGAGCGCAGAACGTGCAGCGAGCTCGGCCGGGTCGTGGTCATGATCCGAATGCACCACCATGGAGAGCGCCTCGGAGCGCGCGCCGAAGCGGTGTCGTCCCGGTGCCAGGATCCAGCGGAGGAACTGTTGTGAGGACCATCAGCCTGCGGGCGGTCGCGACGCTGCTCGCGCTCGCACTGCTCGCCGTCGCCTGTGGCGGTGACACCAGTCAGCCGAGCTCGGTCGAGTGGCGCAACGTGGCGTTGCAGCTGCCCGACGACTGGTATCTGTTCGAGGAGGAGGAGACACGGCTGAGCATCTCCAACCAGGACATCGGGCTCGGTGAGGTGATGGGTGAACCCCGCGACCGGCCCGACGGTGACGTCGTGGCCATGTTCTTCACCTACGAACCCAACACGGTGCCCGCCGACTGGCGGGACTTCGTCGCGCAGCAGGACGCGACGCTGGAGACCGACCAGGCGCTGGAGCTGCAGGGTGAGGTCCCGGCGACCCAGTTGGTGTTCAGCTACACCACCGACGGGATCCCGACCCGCGAGATGGTCGTCGTCATCCCCTCACGCAGCATCGTGGTGCTCAGCCAGCCGGTGCCGGAGCCCGGCGACACCGACGCCCCGGACGTCTTCCTCGAGTACATCGAGGACTTCCTCGAGGTGCTCAACACCGCCGAGTTCGGGGCCCCGCTGCTCGACTGACCCACTCGACTGACCCGCTCGAGCTGACCCACTCGACCCCACTCGACTGACCTGCTCGAGCTGACCTGCTCGACCCCGCGGCGGTCACCGCGTTGCTGGGTCAGAGGCGACCGACGCTGATGGCCGGTTCAGCCGGCGACGGTGGGGGAGGCGCGCTCGCCGAGTTCGTCCAGCAGCCGCGCGAGACCGTCGCGCCAGTCGGGCAGCGGCCCGAGACCCAGCGCAGCGGCGTGCGTCCCGTCGAGCACCGACCAGGTCGGGCGCGGCGCAGCACGCTGTAGCGCCGCCGAGGACTGCCGGGACAACGCGACGTCGACACCGGCCAGTTCGAACGTCGCCGCGGCGAGGTCGTACCACGAGGCCTGCCCGGCGTTGGCGAGGTTGATCGTGCCGTACCGCCCACTGACCGCCAGACGGCGCAGTGCCGCCGCGAGGTCGCGGGTGAACGTCGGGGAGCCGAACTGGTCGTCGACCACGGCGACCGCACCGTGCTCCCGGGCGAGGCGCAGCATGGTGGTGACGAAGTTGCTGCCGCGCGCGCCACACAGCCAAGCGGTCCGCACGATGTGGTGCGTCGGCAGGGCCTGGCGGACCAGCTCCTCACCGGCCCACTTGGCACGGCCATAGGCATTGATCGGATCGGGGGCGTCGAACTCCGTCCAGCCCAACCGTCCGGTGCCCGGCTCGCCGGCCCCACGGTCGCCCCGGCCGCCGTAGACGTAGTCGGTCGAGATCGTCACCAGCGTCGCGTCGTGCCGGGCGCACGCCCGCGCCAGCCACCAGGGCCCGAGTGCGTTGACCCGGTGGGCGCGGAGCGGATCGGCCTCGCAGCCATCGACATCCGTCCAGGCGGCCGCGTTGATCACGACGTCGGGGTCCAGATCCCACATCGCGGTGGTGACTGCTGCCTCGTCGCCGACGTCGAGGTCGGTGGCGGTCAGACCGGTCACCTCCGTGTCCGCGAACGCGTCCACGACGTCCAGGCCGAGCTGCCCACCCGCGCCGGTGACGAGCACCTTCACGGTGCACCACCGGGCTCAGCGCCGCCGCCGCTGACGGCGCCGCCAGCCTCACCCCGCCGCGCGGACGCGTCGCCGGGCCGCCGGGCCGTGCCAGCCTCACCCCGCCGCGCGGACGCGCCACCGGCCTTCAGTGGACGCCACCAGTCCTCGTTGGCGCGGTACCACCTGATCGTGTCGTCGAGTGCTGCCTCGAGGTCGAACTGCGGCGACCAGCCCAGCGCAGCGATCCGGGTCGTGTCGATCGCGTAGCGCTGGTCGTGGCCGGGCCGGTCGGCGACGTGTTCGATGCGGTCGTGCGATGCGCCGATGCGGTCGAGGATGGCGTGCGTGAGCTCCAGGTTGGAGCACGCGTTGCCCGCACCGACGTTGTAGACCCCACCCGGCGTGCCCTCGGTCAGCACCAGCCACTGCGCGGCGACGTTGTCGGTCACGTGCAGCCAGTCGCGCACGTTCGAGCCGTCGCCGTAGAGCGGCACCGTGCCTCCGTCGAGCAGGTTGGTGACGAACAGCGGCACGACCTTCTCCGGGTACTGATACGGCCCGAGGTTGTTGGACGTACGTGTGACGGTGATGGGGAAGTCGTAGGTGGTGGCGTAGGTCCGCGCGAGCAGGTCCGCGCCGGCCTTGGACGCGGCGTACGGGCTGTTGGGTGCCAGCGCATCGTCCTCGGCGAACGCGCCCGGTGCCGGACACGAGCCGTAGACCTCGTCGGTCGAGATGTGCAGCACCCGCTCCACCTCGGCGCGGCGGCAGGCGTCGAACACGATGCCGGCGCCGACCACGTTGGTGGACAGGAACTCGGCCGGGCCGTCGATCGAACGGTCGACGTGCGACTCGGCGGCGAAGTGCACGACCGCATCCGCGTCGGCGACGCACGCGTCCACCACCTCGACGTCGCGGACGTCACCGTGCACGAACCGGTAGCGGGGGCCGTGACGGGGGTCACCGGCGACGTCCGCCAGCGAGGCGAGGTTGCCCGCGTAGGTCAGGGCATCGAGGTTGGTGATGCGGACGTCGGTCGTCGTCGCCAGCACGTGGCGGATGAAGTTGACGCCGATGAATCCGGCCCCGCCGGTGACCAGCAGTCGCATCGCCTCAGCTCCCGCGCAGTTCGATGTGGCCGTGATCGCCGACCACGATGCGGTGCGCGGCGGGCCTGGCCCGGGTCCGCTCGATAGTGACCTCGCGACCGAGCAGCGAGCCCTCGAGTCGAGGTACGTCGGTGACCGTGCAGCCGGACATCAGCACGGAGTGTTCGATCTCGCAGCGCTGCAGCCGGCAGCCGGCGGCGATCGAGGTGAACGGCCCGATGAAGACGTCTTCGAGGTGGGTGTCCGCACCGATGACGGCGGGGCCACGCACGGTGGAGCGCACCAACCGGGCGCCCGGTTCGATGATCACGGCACCGACGGCGGAGGACCCGGCATCGAGTTCACCCTGGATGTCGCGGGTGATCGAGCCGAGCACGATGCGGTTCGCGTCGAGCAGTTCGTCCTTCTTCCCCGTGTCGAGCCACCAGCCATCGACCTGCGACGCGCGCACGTCCGCGCCATCGTCGATGAGCCGTTGGATCGCGTCGGTGATCTCCAGCTCGCCCCGCCACGACGGTTCGATGCGCCGTGCCGCATCCAGGATCGCGGACGTGAACAGATACACCCCGACGAGTGCGAGGTCGGAGGGCGGGTCGGCGGGCTTCTCGACCAGCCGGTCGATCCCACCGTCGGCCCGCAGGACCGCGACGCCGAAGCGTTGCGGGTCGGGCACGCGCTTGAGCAGCAGATGGGCGGCGGGCCGCGTGGCACGGAATGACGCGACCGCGTCGGTGATCCCACCCTCGATGAGGTTGTCGCCGAGGAACATCACGACGTCGTCGTCGCCGAGGAAGTCGGCGGCCGTCAGCAGCGCGTGAGCCAGGCCGAGCGGCTGCTGCTGGCGGATGTAGGTCACCTGGATGCCGAGGTCCGTGCCGTCGCCGACGGCTGCCCGGATCTCCGCATGCGTGTCCCCCACGATGATGCCGACGTCCGTGATGCCGGCGTCGCGGATCTGTTCCAGGCCGTAGAACAGGATCGGCTTGTTGGCCACCGGGACCAGTTGTTTTGCACTGGTGTAGGTGATCGGGCGCAGGCGGGTGCCGCTGCCGCCGGCGAGCACCAGTGCCTTCAACCGATCGCCTCCGTGACGTGGCCCGGCTGCGGACCGTAGTGGCGGCGACCGCGTTGACGGCGAGGTGGTCCGATTCGGGGCCCGGGCCCAGGCTCAGGCCCGGGGCTCAGGCCCGGGGCTCAGGCCCGGGGCTCAGGCCCGCAGGCGGCGCAGCCCCAGGAACGCGGTGCCACCGGCCACGAGCGCGAGGAGCAGCAGACCGATCGCGGTCGCCAGGCCGCCACCGGATTCCGACGAGGCATCCTGGGTCAGCTGTACGCCGAGCACCTCGGTCTCCGGCTCGTCGTCGGTGGCCGACCCCGATCCGGTGTCCTCCACCTCGTCGTCGCCGTTGCCGTTCTCCGGCGTGGGCACGCTGACGACACCGTGCGGTTCGTCGTCCGCCGCCTCGTCGGCCTCGTCATCGCTGGCCGAGGCATCGTCGCTGTTCGAGCTGCCGCCGGTCGAGCCGCCGCCGTTCGAGCTGCCGCCGGTCGAACTGGTGCCGCCATCGGTGGTGGCGCTGGACGCATCGTCGGCGGGTGCCTCGCTGGCCGAGCCGCTCTCGACCGCCGTGTCGTCACGGTCCTCGGAGGGAGGTGGTCCGGCGTCGACCGACACCTCGCCGTCGTAGGTGCCGCAGAAGCGCAGTTCGAGCACGTCGACCGCCGAGCCTGCATGGACATCCGTGGTGCGGGTCGTGACGGTGCCGTCGGTCGCCGTGATGGTCACGGCGGTGAGTTGTGCGCCCTCGGCGGCCTGCCAGGCGACGTTGACCCAGCCGTCGACGCCGAACTCCTGGGCCCGCGCCGTGAGTGCGACCGCGGCGCCGTCACCGGTGGTGCCGTCTGCCCGGTGGGTGACCAGCATCGGCTCGCAGACGTCGTCGCTGCTGGTCTGGACCGACACGCGGTCGTCGGCGCTCTCGTCGTCGGTGTCGTCCTCGGCGTCGGTCTCGGTCTCGGTGACCGTGCCCTCGAGGATCTCGTCGACGCGCTCCATCGTGTTGCCGACGGTGCCGTTCTCCGGATCGTCGGTCGACCGGCTCCGGGTCATCCGGTCCTTGTCCCCGTCCCCGTCGTCTGCTTCGTCTCGGTCGCCCGTGTCCTCGCCGTCATCGGTGTCCGCGGCAGCCACCGCCACACCCGCGACCGCGAGCAGCATGAGCGCCACCGTGAGGGTCGCGACTCGACGAACGACGATGCCGGCGAACGGATGGGTCATGGTCGGTCGGCTCCGGGAACTCGGAGGCCGACGCTGATGCCGACCTCGGATGAAGCCGGGTCGGTCTCGCCATTCGCTCCCCCCGGACCAGGCAGCTGCGCTGCCGTGGCGACCGTCGTGCAGCCCGAGGTTCTTCGCGTCCCGGTGTCAGGCTCATGGCCTGACGTCGCAGGGCCCCGTGATTCCTCCCTGCGTTCGTGCGATTCGGAGTCTGCGTGCTCCACCGGCGTTACGCAACCGTCCCTGGTTGAGCCGGTGTGGACCGTGAGCTCTGTGGTGATGCCGATGGGGCGGCCCGTCCACGGGCCGCCCCACCGGTTGCTGCTGGTCCATGCCGGTCGACGATCGACCGACACGGTGTCGGTCAGTCCCGCCTGCGCGGTCGGACCATGACGCCACCGAGCCCGATGCCCAGTAGGCCGAGGATGCTCAGCAGCAGGGCCGAGGCACCGGTCCGTGGCATCGCTGTCGCTGTCGCTGTCGCGGTCGCCTCCTCAGCGACCCCCCGGACACGCACGACCTGCTCGGTCTCCGGTTCCGGGGTCGCCTCCGGTTCCACGGTCGGCTCCGGCTCGGACTCCTCACCGGGCTGTGGATCGGCCTCCTCACCGGGGTCGGGCAGGACACCCACCTCGGGATCGACCTCGACGGGTTCGTCGGGTGGCGGTGCCGTGGGTGGTGTCGTCGGCGTGCCCGGCGGCGTGCCCGGCGGCGTGCCCGGCGGTGTCGACGGCGTCGGGTCACACGCGTTGACGATGACGTGCGTCGTGCCATCGGGGAAGCGGGGCCGAAGGATGTCGTTCGGCCGGAGGTGATCGGATTCGCCGGCGTCGAACACCACCGACCCCTCCCCGAATTCGTCCAGATACTCCTCGATGGTCATGACGTCCGGGGTGCAGTCGTAGCCGTCGACGTCGTACACCTCGCCCCAGTCGAGCTCCGCACTGCGCGGCAGGAACACCGGCTCAGGCGCAGGTCCGTCCGGGACGTCGACGAGCGCGCCCGCATCGCTGAAGGGGATCGGCCCGAAGATCGACGAGCTGGTCGGGAAGTCCCACGTGCCGCGGACCTCGTCCTCGCCCGCGACCTGCACGGTGATCGTGGCCGAGCCCTCCGGGAGCAGTCCGTTCAGCTCGGACCCGAACGTCCACACCTTGAACGGCTGGACGCGTTGGGTCGCGGGCACGTTGTAGGCCACGCACCCGATCGGGTCATCGACACCCGCGTTGCCGAGCCGGATGGTCTCACGGTTGTCGAGGTTGACCCCGTCCTGCGCGCACCGCAGCGAACCGAAGCGGTACTCGCCCTCCTGCGGGCCGCCGGTGAAGTACGGAGCCACGGTCTCGGTCTCGACGAGCAGGTCGTCGAAGCTCTCGGCGACGTGCAGTCGGCCGGCGAGCGCCGCGGTGAGGACGTCACCGGACAGCGTGATGGTGTCGATGCCGTCCGCTGCCTCGAACGCCACGGTCTGCAGCAGGGTGCCGCCGTTGTCGTAGAGCTCGAAGTCCCAGTCGATCAGCGAGCAACCCCGAGCCTGGGCGGCGGTGACCTCTGCCTCGACGTCGAGCCAGCCACCGGACATCTGCCAGTCGACCGTGCTGTCGGCGTAGCCGCCGTCGGTCAGGTCGAAGCCGCCGATCCCCAGCGGCGGGTTCTCGCCGGACTCGTTCTGCGGCACGTCGGCGTAGTCGTCACAGACGACCTTGGCGAAGTCCATCTGCAGCTGACGATTGACCACGGTGTGGGTGATCGTCTTGTCGGAGGGATAGGTCTCGGCGGTCAGCGGGTCGAGGTGGAACGTCCCGATCCCGTCGTTGCGCTCGTCGTCGACGTCGATGAACCAGTCGTCGGCGAGTTCCTCGTCGACGCGGTACGAGCCGTCGCCACGGACGCGGATGGTGTCGCCCTCGTTGCCCTGCGTCGGACCCTGGACACCGTTGCCGCCGACGTTCGCGGCCTCGGTGATGGTCGTCGCGGTCAGGACGCCGCTGCGTGGTGCCTCGACCTCCACACCGTTCGCGTCGACCCAGATCTTCTCGATCTCGACCTCGTAGGCGCACTCCTTCTGGTTCTCGCTGGCCGTGCTCTTGCTGCCCCTGGTCACCCCGGTCAGCTCGCCGCCCCAGACGATGGAGATCCCCACCTCGCGGTCGGACAGGGGGAAGTACTGGGTGCTGCCGGGGGCGATGCTCCCGGACTCGATGGGCCGGCCGGACTTCTCGACCCTCCAGTCGACGTTCGGGACGAGCTCGTTGCCATCCGTGCGGACCACGCGCCACAGGTACTCGGTGGCGTCACCGTCGATGAACCGGCACTCGGAGATGACGTTCAGCTGCACGTCGCAGGTCGGCTGTTGGTAGAGCTCGCCCGCGCCACTGATCAGCCGCTTGTGACCGGTGGGGTGCACGACGACCTCCAGCGGCTCGCCGTTGTCGTCCGCCCGGTAGGCGTCGATCTGGTACGGCCCACAGTCGGGGATCGCGAGCTCGCCGTCACCGTTGCCGATCGCGACCGTCTTCTCGGAGCCGCGCTCGAGGACGACCTTCACGTGGTCGAAGGCCTCCTGCGGGGCGGCGGTCGCGTTGAACCCGGTGCCGTTCCAGGTGGCCGGCACGTTGTAGGACGACAGCCAGATGAAGCAGGTCTGCCGGTGACCGGAGCTCGGGAAGTCGAGGGTGAAGCCCGTCGGGACACCGTCGGTCTCGTTGATCTGGGCGGTCACGCCCTCGCCGTTCGTGCAGCGGTCGACCGAGGCGGGCGTGAGCGCGGCGCTCATGCGGCCGAGTTCGGGGTCATCGCCGTCGTCACTCGCCGAGTTGGTCTCGGGCTCCACGATGTCGGTCGGTTCGCTGGCGGTGGATTCGCCCTCGACGGGTTCGCCGTCGGTCGGCTCGGCCTCCGAGGGGTCGCCGTCGGTGGGCTCGTCCTCGATGGGTGCACCGTCGGCGGGTTCGCCCTCGGCGGATTCGGTGTCCTCGGCGTCGTCGGTCGCGTCGGTGGTCTCGTCCGATCCTTCGCCGATGTCCTCGGCGAAGGCGGTGGTCTGCGGCACGAGGAGGGCGAGCAACATCGCCAGCACCCCGAGCAGCGGGACCACCTTTCTGGTGATCGTCTGACTCTTGGTTTCAGAACCCCTGGTCGTGGCGCCCGATCCTCGCTGGACCGACGCCGTGGTCGGTTCTGAGGTCGGTCTCGCCACTCGCTCCCCTCGGACCGTCGGTGCCCCTGATGTCGGGACCCTTCGGCGACCGCGCAGTGCCGGTCCGAGGATCAACACGTCCCCAAGCTC
>LFIK01003847.1_pt1 | contig 12168 bp, 21 predicted proteins | sample 643401 | NCBI WGS metagenome assembly LFIK01 (sample SAMN03777447, study PRJNA286221) | soda lake metagenome | biome: soda lake; feature: Kulunda steppe; material: water; isolation source: sample T5-Br brine of Lake Tanatar-5 | place: Russia: Kulunda steppe | collected 2010-07 | reverse complement strand
CCGCGCGACGACACGCCGCAGGATCCGGACGTGGTGGTCGTGCTCGGGGGTGCCGGCGGTGAGCGGGCCGCACTCGGGATCGAACTCGCCGACACCTACGACGTCCCGCTGGTCTTCAGCTCATCGGCCCGCTACTTCGGCGCGCAGCAGGGCCGGGACTGTGACGTCGACGCGATCTGCTTCGAGCCCGACCCACCGACCACCGCCGGCGAGGCCGCCAACATGAGGGCCCTGGCCGAGCAGCAGGGCTGGGACCACGTCACCGTGGCGACGAGCGCGTTCCACACCAGCCGGTCGCGGTTCCTGTTCGAGCAGTGCCTCGGCGACGACCGGGTCAGTGTGGTCGGCGCGGTCGGCGATCGGCGCGGCGTGACCTCACCACCACTGATGCTGCGTGAGAGCCTCGGCGTGGTGGCCGGTGCCACCTTCGCGCGAGCGTGCTGACCAGCCCGCGCTACCCGAAGGACACCACCGGCGCGGCAACCGCGTCGCGACCACCGGCGTCACCCCGACCGAGCTGAGCGGCACCGTTGTCACCCCAGCACCAGGCACGCCCGGACGTGTCGAGTGCGCAGCTGTGGTTGCCGGCCGCGGGAGCGATGGCGGCGAGGGCGGGAACCCCGATCACGCGCCGGGGGCTCGAAGCGGAGCCCCCCGGGGTGCCCTCGCGCAGCTCGGTGCCGTCGCCCAGTTGACCGGCGACGTTGTGCCCCCAACACCAGGCGTTCCCGCTCGCGTCCACGGCACAGGTGTGTGCCCCGGCCGTGCTCAGCTGACGGACGCCGCTGAGCGCATCGATCCGCACCGGCTGTGGCCGGTCGGCACCGGTGCCGGCACCCAACTCCCCGAACCGGTTGCTCCCCCAGCACCACACCTCACCGTCGACCGTGCGCGCACAGGTGTGTTGACGGCCGGCGGCCACCTCGGTGACGGCCGGCAGGCCCGCCACCTGCCGTGGGACGTGACTGCGGGGCTCATCGAGTGGCTGCCCGGACTTGCCGGACCCGTTGTCACCCCAGCACCAGACCCCGCCGTCGCGGTCCACGCTGCAGGTGTGCTGTGCGCCGGCGTCGATGTCGCTCATCACGCCGAGCGCATCGAGCCGGGTCGGCGGTACCTGGTGCTGGTTCTCATCGACACCGATCGCGCCGGCGATGTTCTCGCCCCAGCACCAGACCTGCCCACCGCCGTCCAGTGCACAGGCGTGGTTGCCACCGACGGTGAGCTCCTGTGCCCCGGTCACCTGCGGGACCGTGATCGGTCGTGGGTCGGGCACGAACCCCTCGGTCCGCCAGCCGGGCTGCAGGGGGTTGCCCTCGCCCCAGCAGGTCACCGACCCGTCGGCCAGGATCGCGCAGCTGTGCACGAAGGTGTCGGAGGCGGCCGCCTCGAGTCGCACCGCATCGTCCACGCCGTCGATGCGCGTCGGCCGGACGGTCAGGGTCGGCGGCGCGAACGCGTCCTCGCCCGACGTCAGCGCCCCCAGCACCAGACCGATCCGTCGTCGTCCAACGCGCAGGTGTAGCCGCTTCCACCGGCGATGTGGCGGAGCGCCGTGGCGTCCGTGGGCTCCCCCGCCGAGCGGTACAGAAACGCCGCCATCGCCCCACGCGTCACCGGATCAGCCACCCCGAAGGTCCCATCACCACGCCCCTGCGTGATCCTCGACTCGGCCAACCACGCGATCTCCGTCGCGAACGTGCTGTCGTCGGGCACGTCCGAGAACGCGGGCGCGTCGAACGGCCCCGCCGGCTCCCCCGCCGAGCGATACAGAAACGCCGCCATCGCCCCACGCGTCACCGGATCACCCACCCCGAAGGTCCCATCACCACGCCCCTGCGTGATCCCCGACGCCGCCAGCCACGCGATCTCCGTCGCGAACGTGCTGTCCGTCGGCACATCCGAGAAGTCGGTGTCGGCGCTGGCCGTGGCGGTCAGCGCGAGCACACCCACGACCGCCAGCATGGTCGTGATCGCGAGACGCAGGGAGACGGATTCGGGCCGGGAGCGAACAGCGGGCACACAAGCCTCTTCGATCAGCATCGGGGTGTGCGCGGACCCTAGGTCAGCTGACCACCTGGTGTCGGGCGTGCGTCGCGCTCACCGCGGATGGTCGCCGTCCTCGTCCTCGCCGGTGAACCGCACGGTGGTCGCATGCCCGTCGAGTGACACGCCCTGACGCCTGAGCAGTACCCACAACGTGCGCACCACGATGCGCAGGTACAGCGCCACGCTGCGCTGCTCGACGTACCAGACGTCGAGCGCCAGCTTGTCCGGCCAGGACATGTCGTTGCGCCCGTTGATCTGCGACCAGCCGGTGAGCCCGGGGCGGACCTCGTGACGCCGGGCCTGGCGCGGGGTGTAGAGCTCGAGGTACTCCACGAGCAGCGGTCGGGGGCCGACCATGGACATCTCGCCGCGCAGCACGCTGAACAGCTCCGGTAGTTCGTCCAACGACGACGAACGCAGGAACCGCCCGAACGGGGTCAGCCGCCGCTCGTCGGGGAGCAGCTGTCCGTCGGGGCCACGCTCGTCGGTCATCGTGCGGAACTTGCGCAGCTCGAAGATCTCCCCGTCGAGCCCGGGGCGGCGCTGGCGGAACAGCACCGGCGAGCCGAACTCCCGGCGCACCCGCCAGGCGAGCACGGCGAACACGGGCAGCAGCACCACCGTGCCGACCCCGGCGATGACCACGTCGAGCACCCGCAGCACCGCGTCGGTCCGGGCCCGCCGGGTCTCGCGCCCCCGACCACCGGTCCCACGGCCGCCGCCGGTCACGAGCGCCGCTCGATGCGGCCGGCCGGCACCCCGACCACGGTCGTGTCCGGCTCCACGTCGCGGATCACGACGGCACCCGCGCCGACGATCGAGCGCTCCCCCACGTGCACCCCCTGGATGACCGACGCGCCGATACCGATGTCGGCCTGCGCGCCGATGGTCACGTTGCCGGCGACGTGCGCGCCGGGGGCGACGAACACGTGGTCGCCGACGTCACCGTCGTGGCCGATCATCGCGCCGTAGTTCACGATCACCGCCGCGCCGAGCCGGATGTCACAGGTCAGCACCACCCCCGGCCCGATGATCGCCCCGGGTCCCATCACCACGCGCGGGCCGATCGAGGCGGCCGGGTGCACGACGCTCGCCAGGGCGATCCTCGCCTCGGCGAGACGTGCCGCGAGCCGCGCGCGTCCCCCCGGCGAGCCGATCGCCAGTGCCGCCTCGACGTCCTCGCCGACCGCCCCACCGTCACCGGCCGTGGCGACCGCATCGAGGTGGCCGTCGAGCAGCGTGGCGACGCCGCCGAGCACCGGGAGCCCGGCCACCTCGGTGCCATGGGTGGTGGGGTCGTCGTCGAGGAAGCCGACGAGTTCGTCGTCCGGGCGCGCGGCGGCGACCCAGGCGGCGGTCTCGCGCCCCATGCCGCCGGTCCCGACGATGACGATGCGTGCCACCTGCGCGGTCCTGTCGTCCGGGTGGGTCCTGCACGGTAGACGCCTCCGTTGCCCACGCGCGTCACCGCGCAGGCGCGCATCGACGGATCGGCGGCATCCGCTCAGCGGCCCTCGACCATTGCCGCCGTGAGGTGACGGCGGAACGCGGCCAGGTCGTCGAGACGCTCCTGCAGGATCTCGATGACGCGGTCGTCGTCGACGCTCATCGCTGGCCCGATGCCATGGCCTCGAGTGCCAGTCGGTCGAAGCGATCGAAGTGGTAGCAGGCGTCGAGGTAGCGGGGAACGATCTCGGTCTCGAACCGGACGCGGGCAGGCTCGTCGAAGCCGGTCAGAATGACCCGTTCGGTGGCGATCCGCCCGGCGAGCCGGAACGGGACGCGATCGAGATCGACGAGATCGACGGATCCTTGGAGCAGCAGCTCGAGCCTGGTCCCGAGTCGGAGAAGGCGATCCGCTCGCTCGACCTCCGGCACCTCGGGCGTGAAGCTGACCGCGATATCCGTGTCGCTGCCCGGCTGGTCACGACCCGTGGCGCGGGAGCCGAACAGGTAGGCGAACTGCACGCCGGCATCGGCGAGCAGGCCGCTCACCTCGTCGCGTCGCGCATCGATCCGGTCCATGCACGAAACCGTAGCCACCGCCGCGCTCCGGGGAGGCTCAGCGGCGGTCCTCGCGGCGGCGACGCTGCCCGGTGTCGGTCGGTTCGTCCTGGGTGCCGGCGCGCAGGGTCTTGCGCGGGTGCTCGTGCCCGCATTGCGGACAGGTCAGCTTGTCGGTGCGGCGGCGGAACTGGAACTCGACGCCGTCGATGACGACGGTGCGACCGTCGATGCGGTCGGCGAGCACCGCGCCGCAGTGGCAGCGGACCTGGTCCGGGTCGTCGAGGTTCACGTCACCGTTGCCCATCGAAGCTCCGTCTTCCGCGCTCACCGCCGTCTCCCAACGCTGTGTGCCCGATCAGGTGCGGAACGATAGCCGCTCGACGTCGACGGCGGACCGCGGGATCGCTCACCGCCGGGCGCGCAACCGTTCGTAGAGCGCCAGCGTGATGGTGACCTGCCGGCGGTCGTCGAACTCGGCGATCGCCTTGGCCCGCGCCGCAGCCCCCATCGCCTCCCGCGTCGAGGCATCGGCGACCAGCCGCCCGATCGCCGCCGCCAACATCGAGGCATCACGCGCCGGCACCAGATGCCCGGTCACGCCCTCGTCGACGACCTGCCGGCAGCCGCGGATGTCGGTGGCCACGATCGGCAGACCGATCGCCGCGGCCTCCATCGCCGAGCGTGGGAACCCCTCCCGGTAGGAGGCCAGCACGTACAGATCGAACGCCGGATACAGCCGCTCGACATCCTCCCGCATCCCGAGCAGCGCCACCCCGTCGGCCTCGGCGGCCGCCAGCTCGTCGGCGGTGATCGCATCGGCCTTGTCCGGCTCGGCCGGTCCGGCGACCACGAACCGCGCCTGCGGGTGGGTGGTGCGGAGCTGCCGGGCGGCGGCGAACACCTCGCGGTAGCCCTTCTCCGCGACCAGCCGACCGACGAGCCCGACCACCACCTCGTCGTCGTTGACCCCGATCTCGGTGCGCACCACGGCCCGCTCCCCCGCCAGCGCGGTCGGATCGAACCGCCTCATGTCGACGCCGTTGCCGAGCAGGTGCAGCCGGGCCGCCGGGATCCGCAGCCGACGCAGGGTCGGGCGGTCCTCGACGTTCTGGAGCAGCTCGGCGTGGCTGAACGTCGCCGCGATGCGCTCCAGGGTGTAGACGACCGCACGCTTGGGCCAGGGGTCGGTCGGCAGCGCATACAGCCCGTGCACGGTGTTGACCACGATCGGCACCCCCGCGAGCCGGGCCAGGATGCGGCCGTAGACCCCGGGTTTGGGGTTGTGGGTGTGCACGATGTCGGGGCGCAACCGCCGGCAGATCGACCAGAACTCCCGTGCGGTGGCGACGTCCGCGCGCAGATCGGCCGCCCGCGTGGACCGCGTCAGCGGCACGTGGCGGATGCCGTTGGCCTCCAGCGTCGCCACGTGCGGGCCCGGCGCGGACACCCCGACCACGTCGTAGCCGGCCTCGCGGAACGCGATCAGCTGCGGCAGCAGCAGGTAGGCCAGCGACAGATCGACCGTGGTCAGGTGCACCAGCAGCGGACGTTCGCGGCGCGGACGGCGGCGGGGCACGGTCGGTTCCTGACGGTCGGGAGCGAACGCGGAGCCTAGGACGCCGCGGTCGTCGCCCTACCGTGCGGCACACCACCACCCCGTCACCACTGGAGCGCTGACGCATGCCGATCGACGACCTCGCGCTGCTACGACGCTGCATCGAGTTGGCCGAAAAGGCCCGCGCGGCGGGCGACTCGCCGTTCGGCTCGATCCTGGTCGACGGTGACGGCGAGGTGCTGCAGGAGGCCGTCAACACCACCCGGACCGATGCGGACATCACCGCGCATCCGGAACTGAAACTCGCCCGCTGGGCGGCCGCGAACCTCACCGCGACCGACCGCACGACCGCGACCCTGTTCACCTCCGGGGAGCACTGCCCGATGTGCGCCGTCACCCACGCCTCCGCGGGGATCGGACGGCTGGTGTTCGCGTTCTCGAGCGAGCAGCTCGCCGCCACCACCGGCCGCCCCGGGTGGCAGCTGTCGGTGCGCGAGCTGTTCGCCCGTGGCGAGGTGTCCGTGCGCGTCGAGGGCCCGTTCCCCGAACTCGCCGACGCCTGCCGGGCGCTGCACGACGCCGACGGGTAGCCGTACCACCACGAGGCACGACGCACCAGCCGCGCCTGCACCGCGATGGCGCTGTCCACAGGATCACGACCCGCCGAATCCGTGCCGCGGCGCGCACCCGGCAGGCTGCGGTCCATGGATGTCGCCGCGATGACCCTGGACGCCTACCTCGACGAGTGGTTGGAGCTGCTGCGCATGCGCGTGCAGCCGACCAGCCACCGCAGCTACGTCGACATGATCGACAGCTACCTGCGTCCGGGGCTCGGCGGATGCCTGGTCGGGGATCTGACGGTCCGACGACTCCACGACCACTTCGTGACGCTCATGGCCTCGGGCGGACGTCGAGGTGGTCCGCTGTCACGCCGCACGGTGCGCTACGCCCATGCGCTGCTGCGCCACGCGCTGGGCGACGCCGTGCGCGACGGGCTGCTCGACGACAACATCGCCGCGCGCGTCACCCCACCCCGACTCGACCCGGAACGCGACCAGCAGCTGCCACAGTTGCACACCTGGGACCGTGCCGAGGCAGCCCGCTTCCTCGAACTCACGGCGGGACATCCCCTGCACGCGTTGTGGCGGGTCGCGCTCGGCACCGGCATGCGCCGCGGCGAGCTGCTGGGCCTGCGCTGGCAGGACGTCGACCTCGACACGCCGCAGCTGCGGGTCGTCACGAGCCTGATCCATGCCGACGGCCGGCCCCAGCTGAAGGCCACCAAGACCGGCCGCGGCCGGGTGTTGAGCCTCGACGACGACACCGCGGCCGCGATCGCCCGCCAGCCGCGACCGACACGCACCGAGTGGCCACTGGTGTTCACCACCCCCGAGGGGCTGCCGTGGCGACCGGAGACGATCACCGACCGGTGGCGACGGCAGTGGCCGCGCCTGCCGCTGCCGAAGCTGCGGCTGCACGATCTGCGTCACTGCCATGCATGCCTGCTGCTCGACCAGGGCGTGCCCATCAAGGTCGTCTCGGAACGGCTCGGGCACACCACGATCGCGATGACCCTGGACGTCTACGCCCATGTGCTGCCCGCCCAGGACCGCGACGCCGCCACCGCGATCCAACGAGCACTGCTCACCTGCTGATCGGCCCGCCAGCCTCGGGTAGGGATCAGCAGGCCGTTGTCACCGGTCCGAGAGGCCGGCGAGGATCTCGCTCACGGGCCGCGATCCCGACTCCGGAGTCGTCGCGTTGAGCAGAGTGAAGTTGATGCTGGTCAGGCGACGCGTGCCTCACGTGCTCGGGCGAGGTCGTAGTCACCTTGGAGGCGCATCCAGAACTCGGCGGAGGTCCCGAAGGCGTCCGCGAGCCGGATGGCTGTGTCTCCGGTCACGGAGACCCGCGCGTTGACCAGTCGCGACACGCGCCCGGCATCGACGCCCATGGCCACGGCAAGCTCGGCAGCGGTCATGCCGCGCTCGGCGAGTCCATCAGCGATGTGCTCGCCCGGGTGGATGGCCAAGCTCACCTTCGTCGTCATCGTGGTTCGCCTCTTTCGTGGTAGTCCTCGATCGTCACATCGAGTGCCCGGTTGTTCTCGATCCGGAAGGTGATGCGCCACTGGTCGTTGATCCGGATGGAGTAGCTGCCTGCCCGGTCGCCTCTGAGCTTCTCGAACCGGTTGTCTTTCAGGGCGCTCAGGTCGCGCTGATCGACGGCAGCCTTGATCCGATTCAGTCGCATGAGCGCCTGTTTGTCGAAGCCCTTCCCGTAGCTGATGCCCTCGAGGTGGAGCCGGCGCGTGGCTTCGTCGCCGTACTCCATCTCCATACGCAACCTCCCGCTACGAATGACGAATCGTCGAGCGAGTTGCGTCTTGCGCAATGCGCAAAGCGCAATCCGTGCAGTGCCACAACTGAGCTTCTGGCTCGCCATGACTTGCATTCGGGATCATCGGGATGGACTGGACACCGGCATCGGTGGCCATCCGCAACTTGGTCGCGGATGCCGCCATCTGGTTCGAGCACGATCACGTTGACCAGGCTGCTGCGGGTCCGCGCGAGCGCTGACCGGAACCGACCCGCAATAGGCCTGAAGCCCAGCCGTCACGACCGGTGAGCCATGGCCATCTCGATGGAGTCGTGCCACCGTTCGACTGGCAGCAAAGGAGCCCCCATGCCGATGACCGTGACGTTGGACGCGCAGGGCCGCGTGGTCATCCCCCAGGCGGAAGATGAACGACTGGGCCTTCGTGATGGTGGTGCCCTCGAACTCGTATCGATGCCCGAAGGTGTGCTGCTCGAGCGGCGACGGCTGGCCACGGTCACCTCGGGCGAGGACGGGCTCCCGCAGATCACCCTCGACGACGCCGACACGGTGCGCAACGCTGACGCGACCCAGGCCATCCACACCCAACGCGACGACCGGTGATCGACACCTCCGTCATGGTGGCCGGCCTGGTCACCAACCACGAGTTCCACACACTCGCGCGCGTCGTCGGCTTCCTCGTGGGTCGGCTGATCGCGCGGGCCGCCCGTAGCGGATGCTGAGCTCGAGGGTGTAGCGCAGGTGCTACGGCGCGAGTATGGTGCTGTCATGACCCGGACGATCAGCCAGCGTGAACTCCGCAACGACAGCGGAGCGATCATGCGCGCGCTCGATCGTGGGGAGGTGTTCGTGGTGACTCGAAACGGCATCCCGGTCGGTGAGCTTCGTCCGGCCCGTCAACGATTCGTGCACCGTGACCTGCTGCTCGAGGCGTTCGCAAGCGCACCTGGGATCGATGCCGAACGGTTCCGCGACGAGCTCGACGCGGTCCTCGACCAGAGCACCGAGCCGCGAGCGTGACCGACGAGGCATCGACCCCTGTTCCGCAGGGGCTGCTCGACACGTCGGTCGTCATCGCCCTCGAACAGATTCCGGCCGGCTCATTGCCTCTCGAACCGGCGATCGCGGCGATCACCCTTGCCGAGCTGGCCGCCGGCCCCCATGCCACCGACGACCACGAGGAACGGGCCCGTCGCCAGGACCGGCTCCAGCGCATCGAGGCGCTGTTGGATCCGCTGCCCTTCGATGCTGCCGCTGCCCGCGCCTACGGCCTCATCTACGCCGCGACCCGGGCACGGGAGCGCAAGCCTCGCGGTGCACGAGCCGTGGACCTCCTGATCGCCGCGACCGCGCTGGGCAACGATCTTCCCCTGTTCAGCCGCAATCCGGATGATTTCGACCATCTCGCAGCCGTGGGGCTCAAGATCCACGAGGTGTAGGACTCTTGGTCGCTCGCCACCCGACCCGGTGGTCGGTCCTGGGTGACCGGCGACACTCCGCGGCTGCACTGTTGCCGTACGAGACCGTCGAGCTTCGGTCTCGACCTGTCAGTCGATGCTGCCGTACGGCACGACCCATTCGGTGGGCTGACCGGTGACGCTGGCGATCAGATCGACGTCGGCGTCGTCGTGGAGGATCGTGAGCTCCTCGGTGTCCGCGACGGCGGCGAGCACCAGATCGGGGACGCTCACCCCACGGTGCTGCCCTCGGGCCACCAGGTCGCGTTGCAGTTCACGGGCTCGTTCCTCGGCGCGCAGCAGCATCGTGACCGGAATCAGCAGGTCGAGCAGATCCTGGCGCGTCGCGTCGTAGTCCTGGCTTGATCGGGCGGCGTCGCCGACCTCGAGCTCCGTCACCAGCGCCACCCCGACCTGGCCGGCCTGCTTCGGCGAGTTCAGCACGCCTCCATGAAGACTGACCGCGACTCCGAGCGCCCGGGACGGATTGTGTGCCTCCTCACGGCAACGGGTCGCAGATCGAGTCCTCGTATGACACCAGATGCTCCGCGATGGCCTGCGCGTTCCACACCGCACCCGTCATCTTTCCGGTTCAGAACCAAGGCGCACGCTCTACCACAGCCGCACGCGATGCTGCGGGAACCGTTGCGCTGCCACGTGGGTTGCGTAAACTATTGCGTAGCAGTGTGTGTACCCGAAAACGGGCTGGAGGCGAGGGCAGTGGCAGAGAGGCGCATGAGCGTGGCCGAAGCAGCGGCTCACCTCGGGATGTCTCCGGCTGCGATCCGTCATCTTGTCGCCAACGGCGACCTCGACGCGGACCGTTTTGCCGGCCGAATCGCCATCCCAAGCCAGAACGTCCAGCGGCTGCGGCTCGCGCCGCGACCATCGGGCCGCCCGTTCGCTCCCAGCGGCGCGTGGGCGATACTGCGGATGCTGTCCCACCAGGACGTCGAGGGGCTGTCAGCTCCACGAAGATCGCAACTGCGCCGCCATCTGCGTGATGACGACTCTGAAGGACTCGCCGGTCGACTTCGTGCTCGTGCTGTCCGGCACGGTTGGTATGTCCACCCGTCGCTGCATGACAACCTCGTTGCGTCCGCCTCGTGGCTTTCGTCGGGCCGGTCCGCGCTCGAGCAGGTCAACGCGAACCTCATCGGCCGGGTGGACCCATTCGTAGAGGGCTACCTGCCTGCGGCCGACCTGGACCATCTCGCGGAGGCGGTCGCCGCCGATCGCTCTCCCGTCGCCGCCAACGTCCTCGTGCGTGCTGTCGGTGAGGTGGCAGAGGTGCCATCCCGCATCGGTGTTGCAGCCCCAGCCGTCGTCGCGCTCGATCTGATCGAATCGGGTGAGGCCCGCGCGGTCGACGCCGGCTGGGAACTGTGGCACGACCAGATGTCACGCTGGCGTCAGGACCATCGATGACGACCAGCACCCCGCCCGTGCAACTTCCCCAGCACGGCTCTGAGGGACAGGTGTGGTCGGCGCTGCTCGACGTCGCTGATGCGCAACCGACAGGCTGGACGCTGGTCGGTGCGCTGATGGTGATGCTGCACGCCTACGAGACCGGCATCGCGACCGCCAGAGCCACCCGTGACATCGACGCGATGGTCCGGGTTCGCGGAGTCGCGCACGCCACCCGCAAGTTCACCGAGACGCTCGAAGATCTCGGGTGGGAACTGCATCCAGGCCATCCCACCAGCGACGGCGTCGCCTTCCGCTACGTGAAGGGCGACGTGCTGTTCGACGCGCTCGCCCCAGACGGACTCGGCCAGCGGGCCGATCTGACCACCTTCGGCTCTGCGCGCACCGTGCAGATCCCAGGAGGGTCGCGTGCCCTGGCACGCAGCCGCAACGTCCGGGTGATGCTTGGCGACCGGACCAGTGAGGTCCCGTGCCCCGACCTGATCGGTGCCCTGACCATCAAGTCTCGGGCAGCAGCGACCGACCAGGGCTCCACGTCCGACCCGCATCATCGTGCGGAACGCCACGTCGAGGACCTCGCGATCCTCTACACGTGCGCTGACAACCTCACCGACCTGGCGGACACGATGTCCCACTCGGAAGGGCGCGCGTTGCGCGACGCCCCCACCCCGCACTGGGACGCCCTCGACCCGCAGTACATCGCCCAAGCGCAGGCTGCCCATCGCTATCTCACACGCGGCGGAGCGTGAACGTCCCAGCCGCCAGCGAATTACCCAACAAGCGCACGGCACCGATCAAGCCCCGAGACGAGACGGCGTGCGCGAACGTCCGGTCTGGCTACCCACGCACGGCGATCCTTTCGTCAGTCGATGCTGCCGTACGGCACGACCCATTCGGTGGGCTCACCAGTGACGCTGAAGATGAGATCGAAGTCGGCGTCGTAGTCCTGGCTGGATCGGGCGGCGTCGCCGACCTCGAGCTACGTCACCAGCGCCACCCCGACCTGGCCGGCCTGCACACGAGGGAGCACGGCGTCGGCGACGGCTGCGACATCGACCCGGGCGAGAACCGACCTGTCCACCAGCCAGGCGGCGAGCGTCAGCGCCACGCGTCCGCCATCACGTCGTCGTCACGGAGGTCACGTGAGGCGGCTGCGAACCGCTGGAGCGCATGCTGACGTGGACGTCGGTCCCCACCCCAACAGCCACGATCGTCCCGCCATCCACAGGGTTGTGATCGCCCATCGGCAGTCCGCATGCCGCGCCCGGCAGGCTCAGGCGTATGGATGTCGCCGCGATGACCCTGGATGCCTACCTCGACGAGTGGCTGACGCTG
>LFIK01003844.1_pt1 | contig 12170 bp, 12 predicted proteins | sample 643401 | NCBI WGS metagenome assembly LFIK01 (sample SAMN03777447, study PRJNA286221) | soda lake metagenome | biome: soda lake; feature: Kulunda steppe; material: water; isolation source: sample T5-Br brine of Lake Tanatar-5 | place: Russia: Kulunda steppe | collected 2010-07 | reverse complement strand
GGCAGCGAGGACGGGCACCATCTGATGGGCGGGACCATGATCGTCGATCCCGACGGCTTCATCGTCGCCCAGCTCGGCCACGAGGATGACGGCGTGCTGGTGCATGATTGCGATCTCGACGCCACGCGTTTCGGCAAGGAGACGATCTTCGACTTCGCCCGCCATCGCCGCATCGAGCATTACGGGCTGATCACCGGGCGGGTGGGGGCACAACCGCCGCCGGAGGAGTGAGGCCGACGGCGATTCGTCCTGCTGCGATTCTTCTTGCCAACCGGGAAATTCCGGCTAAAGCAAATCTGCTTTCCAGCACGGAAGAGCCCCCAGGAAGAACCCGCCCATGGCACGCCTCTACATGTCCCGGTCGACCGGCGATCTGATCGCCGATCGGCGCTACGGCTATGCCCGATCCTGCTTCGATGCCGGCGATCACGCCGGGGCGGCGGATGTCGCGCGTGCGGTGCTGGAACTCGCGCCCGGTTTTGCGCCGGCCTGGTCGTTGCTCGGAGAGGCCGAGGCCGCTCTGGGCAATCGCGAGGCGGCGATCGATGCGCTGCACAAGGCGCTCGAGATCGAGCCGGAAGACGTGCTCGGCGCCTCGATCACGCTGGCGCGTCTGGGCGCGTTGCCGCAGGCCGCAGCGCTGACCAACGGCTATGTGCGCACTCTGTTCGACCGTTATGCCGGTGCTTTCGACGCGCATCTGACCGGTCAGCTCGAATACCGCGCGCCCGCACAGATCATTGACGCGCTCGACCGGCTCGCGCCGGGGCGCAGCTTCGCGTCATGTCTCGATCTGGGTTGCGGGACCGGGCTGATGGGCGCCGCGATTCGTGAACGCGCGGCGCATCTCACCGGCCTCGACATCGCCCCCGCCATGGTCGCGAAAGCCGCCGGGAAGGGCATCTATGATGCGCTCGCCGTCGCCGAACTCACAGAATATCTGGCCGGGCAGCCCGAAGATTCGCATGACCTGATCCTCGCCGCCGATGTGATGGTCTATATCGGCGATCCGGCGCAGGTGCTGGCCGGCGCGGCGCGTGCATTGCGGCCTGAAGGATTGTTCGTGTTTTCCGTGCAATCCGGCGCGGAAGCGATGCCGGAGGGTTTTCGCATCGGAGCGGATTCGCGCTTTGCCCATGAAGAGCGTTTCCTGCGCCGGCGCGCCGAGGCGGCGGGATTTGCGATCACGCTCTGCGAGCCGGTCGCGACGCGCCGCGACGGGGGTGCGCCGGTGCCGGGATTCCTGCTGGCGCTGCGGCGGTGATCGCAGCCGTCTCCTGCCCGGTGCGGCGGGATGTGACATCGCCGAGAAACCGGGCGCTGCCCGAGATCCGCACGCACGGGAAGCGCCCCGTCAGCCCGAGCCGCCCGCCCGGCGCGGAGGCCTGCCATGCGCTCAGCCGCTCACGCCCGAGCCGCGCGGCCCAGTAGCCATAGAGCTTGCAATGCGCCGAGACGCAGACCGCATCCTCGTCGATGCCGATGCGCGGCGCGAAGAAACGCGACACGATATCCGCCGGTTCGCCGCCATCGGGCATGGCGAGATCCGGATCGGCGGCGGCGGTGATGACCAGTCCCCGGCAGGGCAGATCCGCGATCGCTGCGATATCGGGCCGATGCGCGATGACCGCATCGGCGTCCTCCAGCACGGCGACGATGTCGTCTTGCGCCTGCAGAACCACTTGCGGGCGCCGCCCGAGCGCGCGCGTCACTGCCCTTGCGATATCGGGCGTGGCCCGGGCAAGCCCGAGAGCGGGCAGGTCGATGGCGATCTGCGCGCCTTCGCGGCGGGCGTGGAGGATGCCGCTGGCGGATTCGAGACGCCAGGGTGCCTCGCGATCGGGCGTGATGCGATAAAGCCAGGCTGCGGCGGCCAGGGTCCCGTGGCCGCACAGGTCGAGCTCCGCATTCGGGCTGAACCAGCGGATCCGGTAATCGGCCTCGCCGGCTCCCGGAATCAGCAGGGAGACGATCGGCAGGCAAAGCTGCCGCGCCAATGCGCTCAGCGACGCCGGGGAGGGCGCACGATCGCGAATCAGCACGCCCGCCGGGTTGCCGGCGAAGTGATCATCGGCGAAGGCATGGACGATGGCGAGCCCCTGCGCATCGGCAGGAGCGCAGGCCTGCGAGGGATCACCGGCGGGCAGGCTGAGACTGAATCCGTTACGGGTCATGCCGGTCTCCGGGCTGTGTTGGTTCGCGTTTTGCGTGTGTATTGTTCATTGAAATCGCAAAGATTGTGTTACATGCCGCCGCTTCCTCACCGCGTCGCCCGGGACCGTGTGCGCAAGCCCCCGAACCCGCTGCCCGCTTTGTGGCCTTGTCAGCCCGCCCGCATCGCCGCAGGCTGAGAGCCTCAAAGAACAGGCATGAGGGGAGGCCGGCATGGCGGCAGGGGAGAAGACGGGTACGATGATCGTGACCGGGGGCAGCCGCGGTATCGGTGCGGCGGTGATCGCGCTCGCAGCGCGAGCCGGCTACCGGATCTGTTTCAGCTATGGCGCCGATGTGGCGGGCGCCGAACGCGTCGTCGCGGATGCGGAGGGGGCCGGGGCCGAGATCACGGCCGTCAAGGCCGATATGGGCACCGAGGAAGGGGTGATGGCGCTGTTTGCCGCCTGTGATGCGGCATACGGCGCGCCGGATGTTCTGATCAACAATGCCGGCATCACCGGCAAGCTGACCCGCGTGGCCGATATGGAGGCTGCCGAGATCACCCGGGTGATGAATATCAACGTGCTCGGCTATTTTCTGGCCGCACGCGAGGCGATCCGCCGGATGTCGACGCAGCGCGGCGGGCGCGGTGGCAGCATCGTCAATGTCTCCTCGCGCGCCGCCGTTCTCGGCGGTCCCGGCGAGTTCGTGCATTACGGAGCGAGCAAGGGGGCGACGGATACGATGACGCTCGGCATGTCGAAGGAAGTCGGTGCCGAGGGCATTCGTGTCAACGCGGTGCGCCCCGGTCTGATCGAGACGGATATCCATGCGCTGGCGGGCGCGCCGGACCGGGTCGATCGCCTGATGAGTGGCGTGCCGATGGGCCGCGCCGGCAGTGCCGAGGAGGTGGCGCGCACCATCCTGTGGCTCGCCGGGCCGGATTCCTCCTATGTCAGCGGCGCCCTGCTCGACGTGTCGGGCGGGCGCTGACGCATCGTCGTAACGGGTTGCACGGCACTCGGGAGCGGGGAGGCGGCCCCGGAAAACCGGGGCCGCCAGGGATGCGAGACGGCGGGCAGGTGGGGAGCGCGCCCGGGCTCCGCCTCGCGGGACCGTGAAATCCGTGCTTCAGAAGGGCAGCAGGATGTCCATCACCTGCTGGCCGTAGCGCGGCTGCTGCACGTCGGTGAGGTGGCCGCGTCCGCCATAGGCGATGCGCGCCTGCGCGATCTTGGTGGAATCGATGGTGTTGTCGGCCTCGATGTCCTCGGGCCGTATCACCCCGGCGACGATGAGCTCGCGCACCTCGAAATTCACCCGGATCTCCTGCTTGCCCTCGATCACGAGATTGCCGTTGGGCAGAAGCTGCGTGACCACGGCGGCGACATTGGTGGTGAGCTGCTCCGACCGCCGGGTCGAACCCTCGCCGCGGCTGCTCGAATTGGAATCGACGCCGACCAGGGCATCGGCGCGCACCTCGTCGGGAAGGATGCGATCGAGCCGGGTCTCGAACCCCATCAGGCTTTCGGCACCCAGATTCTCGCCGTTCTGGCGCGAGCGGCGGGTCTGGTTGTTGAACTGGGCCTGATCGGTGACCCGCACACGCACGGTGACGAGATCGCCGACCCGGGCGGCACGCTGATCCTTGAAGAAGGCGCGCGAGCCCTGACGCCAGAGCGAGTTGGAGGCGAAGGCCGCCGGCTCGGCATCCGGCATGGGCATGCGCACCGGCTTGTAGCCGGCCATGCTCGTGGGATCCTCGATCGGCGAGAGTGCAGGTGCGCGCCCGACATTGGCGAGGCGATCGGCAGCACCGCAGGCGGCAAGGCCCAGCGCCAGGGTGAGAACGCCGATACGGCGCAGGAAGCGGGGCGTGAACATGGCTGAAATCCCGGCTCGCATTACTGGATGATGCGCTGTGTCGCGGCGACGGGGCCGAGCGAGGGCGCATCCACGGTGACCTGACCCTGACCGCTGACGGTGGCCTGCAGGACACGTTTCGACTGCGGATTGGTCACCGCGATCACCTGGCCGCGCACGCCGGCTTCGTTGGCCGTGCCGCGCATGGTCAGGGTGAGATTGCGGCTGCGATAGACGATCATCACGTTCTGGCCCCGCTCGACCAGATTCTCACGCACGAGATCACCGCTGCGCAGGGCATGCCCCGCAGCGAGGTTGCGCCGCGCCACGCGCTCTTCCAGATCGAGACCGGAATACCAGGCATCCTGCGGGATGTTGGCGGCGGGGCGGCGCTCGACGCGCAGGTCGCGCGGGTCGATCCGCTCGCCGCGCGAGAGCGGGCGTTCGAGCACGGCGATCTCGACGGTGGTGACGGCGCGGCCTGCAACCATGGCCTGGCCGAGCCGCCGCGAGGCGCTTTCGCCCACATAGACCAGCGCGGCGAGGCGCCCGCTATTCGGATCGTAGCGCAGATCGGTCACGGTGACCGGGCCGGCGGCATGCGGCGGAACGCGCATATGCGGCGCGCTGCCCTCGAAGCGGATCTCGAGCGCCTCCGCGGGCTCACCCCGCTGTGCGGCGATGGCCTCGGCCAGAGCAGCCGCGATTTCGGTCTCGTCGATCTCACGGGCGGCGCGGCTGACATGGACTTCCTCGCGGCCGAAAGTCTGCGGCGGCTGAAGGCCGAGCTGCTCGGCGGCGGCGAGGATGCGCGACGTGGCGATGGTGCCGTTCTCGCCCAGACCCGGCGCGCGGAAGGCAGCGATGGCGGCGACGTCCTCGGGAATTCCGGCGAGGAGATCGCCGATGGTGACGACATCGGCATCCACCGTGACGTCCCCGCGCAGACGCGGCGCGTCCTCGGCATCAGCGCCGAGCGCGAGGGCGGGAGCCGTCAGGGCGACGACGAGGGTGATCGCGAGAATGAAGCCGGCGACACGGGCGATCAGCCCGAGACCGAGACGGGCGCAGCGCTGTGCGCCGAGGGGATGGATACGACGATCGAGGCTCATGACCCGTTACCCCCTGAACATCTGGTTGGCGGCGGTCAGCATCTGATCGGCGGCGCTGATCACCTTGGAATTCATCTCGTAGGCACGCTGGGCCGCGATCAGCGCGGAGATCTCGGTCACCGCATTGACATTGGCTTCTTCGAGGAAGCCCTGCTGGAGATTGCCGAAACCGGCTTCCCCGGGCTGGCCTTCGATGGCCGGGCCGGATGCGGCTGTCTCGAGGAAGAGGTTGTCACCGATCGCCTGGAGCCCCGCCTTGTTGACGAAACGCGACATGGCGATCTGGCCGACATCCTGCGGCTCGTTGGCGCCCCCGACCAGAACCTGGACCTGGCCCTGCGCGGAGATCGAGACGCTGCGCGCATCCTGCGGCACCTGGATGCCCGGGGCGACGCGATAGCCGTCCTTGGTGACGAGCTCGCCTTCCGCGTTCAGTTCGAACCCGCCGTCACGGGTATAGGCGGTGCGGCCGTCGGGCATCTCGATCTGGAAGAAGCCCTCGCCACGGATGGCGATGTCGTAATCCTTCTCCGTGGGCGAGATATTGCCCTGGGACATGGCGCGGGCGGTAGAGACCGCCTTCACGCCGGTGCCGATCTCGATCCCCGCCGGCACGCGGGTATCCTGCTCGGAGGTGACGGCGCCGGAACGGCGCAGATCCTGATAGAGCAGATCCTGGAAATGCGCCTGCTGGCGTTTGTAGCCGGTCGTGCGCATGTTGGCGATGTTGTTGGAAATGACCTGGACGTTGAGTTCCTGGGCGGTCATCCCGGTGGCGGCTGTGTGCAGGGCACGCATGATGACTTACTCCTCGTTCAGGCGACTTCGCCGAGGCGCTGCACCGCAGTGCGCTGCGTCTCGGCCATGCGCTGGATCATGCCGGCAATGCTGGTATAGGCGCGGCTGACATCCATCATCCGCGTCATTTCCAGCACTGCATTGACGTTGGAGCGCTCGATCATGCCGCCGCGCAGGGCGGCGGTCTCCATCGCCGGCTGCGGTTCTTCCTCGGTCATGAAGAGATTCGCGCCCACATTGCGCAGGCCCTGCGGATTGTCGAACCGCACCAGCCGCAGCTGACCGAATTCGCCCGCTCTCGAAGAGACCACGCCGTCGGGCGAGATCGCCAGATCGGTGGCCTCCGGATCGACCGCGATCGGCCCGCCATCGCCCAGAACCAGGAACCCGTCGCTGTTGACCAGCCGGCCCTGCGCGTCGAGCTGCATGGCGCCGTTGCGCGTGAAGCGCTCGCCCTGCGGTGTGTCGACGACGAGGAAGCCGTCGCCCTGGATGGCGACGTCGAGCGGATTCCCCGTCTGCTCCGTCGCGCCCTGGCTGAGATCGAGCGGCGTATCCGCGTCAATCACGTAGCGGAACATGCGGTCGGCGCGCGGAAAGTCCTCCGCGCGGGCGGTCGGCATCATGTATTCTTCGAAGACCGACGAACGCGCCTTGAAGCCGTTCGTCGAGACATTGGCCACGTTGTTGGCGATGACGTTGATCTCACGCGCCAGCGCCACCTGCCGTGACAGGCCGATGAGAAGCGAATTCTCCATGTGAGCCGCTCCCTTTCCCGTTTTTCCCCGCCGAATCCCCGGCGCTCCCCAGCGCGGTTTCGGCTCGCTTTCCGTCGCAGGGGGCGTGCCAGTTTCCGATTTTCTGAAAAAACCTGAAATCTGAATGGTTTGGTTAATCCGCGATTCACCATCCGACCCGGACGGTATCGCCCCGGCGGCAAATTCAGCCCGGCAGTATTTGCCGCCTTAACGACGCGTTAACCGTATCCGGCGATTGTCGGGGTGCAGGTTTGCCTGCGCGGGGCCCCGGTGCGCCGTGCAGCAGGAGAGCGTCGGGGATCGCGATGGCCGAGGACACGGAAAAAGAGGACGGCGCGGAAGGCGAAGGCGTCGAAAAGCCTTCCAACCGCAAGCGTCTGATCATCTTTGCCGCAGCCGGTCTCATCGCCGTGGCGCTGGCGGGCGGCGGTGCCTTCTTCTTCCTGGGCGGGGGCGATTCCGCAGAGCAGGCGGAAATCGAACGACCGGCCATCTTCGTCGATGTGCGCGAGATGACGGTCAACCTCGCCTCCGAACCGAATCAGGATCGCCCCCGCTTCCTGCGCTTCTCCGTGGCGCTGGAAGTGGATGATCCGGATCTGGCGAGTGCGCTGGAGCCCCTGATGCCGCGCATCGAGGACACGTTTCAGGTGTTCGTCCGGGAATTGCGCCCCAGCGAAATCGAAGGCTCGGCGGGTATCTACCGCCTGCGCGAGGAATTGCTGCGGCGCGTGAACATCGCCGTGCATCCCGCAAAGGTGGACGGGATCCTGTTCAAGGAAATCGTCGTGCAATGAGGAGCGAGCAGCATGGCTGACGACGACGATCTCCCCGGCGGCGACGACGACGCCATGGATGACGACTGGGCCGCAGCCCTCGCCGAACAGGGCTCGGGCGGCGGCAGCGAGGATCCTGCGCTCGCCGATGAATGGGGCGCGGCGCTGGCCGAGCAGGGTTCTGCTGCGGCGGCGAGCGACATGGCGGCCGAATGGGCCACCATGATCGACGAGAGTACGGATGACGACAGCCCCGACATGGCTGGCGCCGACCGTATTCTGAATCAGGACGAGATCGACCAGCTGCTCGGCTTCTCGCTGCACGAACTCTCGGCATCGGGGGCCGGCGGCATCCGCGCCATCGTCGATTCGGGCGTCGTCTCCTACGAACGCCTGCCGATGCTGGAGATCATCTTCGACCGGATGGTGCGCCTCCTGTCGACCAGCCTGCGCAACTTCTTCCAGGACAATGTCGAGGTCACCCTCGACAATATCCGCTCGGTACGCTTCGGCGACTACCTCAATTCCATCCCGCTGCCGGTGCAGCTCGCGGTGTTCCGCGCCGAGGCCTGGGAGAATTCCGGCCTCGTCACCATCGAATCGAATCTGGCCTATTCGACGCTGGACCTGCTGCTCGGCGGCAAGCGCGGCAGCCAGGATACCCGCCTCGACGGGCGCCCCTTCACGACGATCGAGATGCAGCTGGTCAAGCGCATGGTCGAGATCGTGCTGGGTGATCTGCAGGTCTCCTTCGCGCCGATCGCCAATGTGGAATTCGATGTCGACCGGATCGAGACCAATCCGCGCTTCGCCACCATCACCCGGCCCGCCAATGCCGCCATCCTGATCGATCTCAAGCTCGACATGGAAGGCCGTGGCGGGCTTTTGCAGATTCTCTTTCCCTACGCCACGATCGAGCCGATCCGCGATCTCCTGCTGCAGAGCTTCATGGGCGAGAAGCTCGGGCGCGACGCGGTCTGGGAGAGCCATCTCGCAACCGAGATCTGGCAATCGGATTTCGAGGTGAAGGCGGTCTTGCACGAAATGCGTCTTCCGCTGCGTCAGGTGATGAAGCTGGAAGTCGGCGATACGCTCATGTTCGACGCCAAACCCTCCGATCTGGTCACCCTGCAATGCGGTGACTGGCGCCTCACCCAGGGGCGGGTGGGGCGCTACGAGGACAAGATCGCAGTCCAGATCGCAAGGCCGATGCGGCGCGCGCGCACGACGCTCGCCGCATTCGAGGCGAGCGCGAAGAATCAGAGTGAGGCGTGACGTCCATGGGCTCGATCCTGATGCTCTTTGCGGAAATTCTTGTCGCGGTGCTGCTGGTCGCCACGGTGGTGACGTCGGTGCGGTTGTCGAAGCGCATCGCGAAGCTGCAGGCGGATGAGCAATCCATGCGCAAGACCATCGTCGAGCTGATGAGCGCCACCGAGACTGCCGAGCGCGCCATTGCCGGCCTGCGCAATACGCTCGGCGATTGCGAGAAGACGCTCGCCGATCGCCTGCGCACCGCCGAGCGCTACGCCTCCGATCTCGCCGAGCAGGTCGAGGCGGGCGAGCAGGTGATGACCCGGATGATGACCATCGTCGATAACGGGCGCAGCCTGCGCGGCCCGCAGTGCGACGAGGCGGGCGAGGCGGCCCAAATCGCCCCGCCGCAGCGGCCGGCCCCGGTTCAGGTTTCCCGTCCGCAATCGCAGCCTGCCCCCTCTCCGATGCCGCAATATCATGCGCAGCCGGCACCCGCCCCCGCGCCGCCGGTATCGCATCCGCGCCGGATTCCCGATCGGATCAGCGATGCGGCGGAGCTGCTCGCCCGGCGCGCCATGGACCGGCTCGAACATCGCGGTGATGCCGCATGATCAAGCGTCTGCGCCTGATCGATGCGGTTGCGATCGCCGCCGTGGCGCTGCTGGCGCTGAAGGGGCTCGATTACCTGCGTCGTGACGGTGCCGATGCCGGCCTGCCGGCTTCCGCGCCATCCTTGCAGGCCGCCGGCGAGGCCGGCGCGATATCGGGTTTCGCACGGGTGCTCGCCCATGCGCGCAGCGGCTATACGCCCAGGCCGGATACACCCCTGCCGGAGGTGACCGAGACCGGGTCCACCGGGGAGGGAGATGACGCCCCGTCCGTCGATGCGCTCGCATCACGCGAGCAATCCTCCTCCCCCGCCGAGGCGGCGATCCGCGAGCGGCTGGAGCAGCGTCGCCAGAATCTCGAGCATCGCGGCGCGGATATCGAACTGCGTGAAGAAATGATCCGGCAGGCCGAGGAGCGCCTGGAGGAACGCCTGCGCAAGCTGCGCGAAGCCGAGGATGGCGGGCGCTCCGCCGAGGCCGATGCGCGACGCGAGCAGGAAATGGCCAATCTCGTCGCCATGTATCAGGCGATGCGCCCCAAGGAAGCGGCCCGCATCTTCGACAGGCTCGATCTCGATATTCTGGTGCCGGTGGTGCTGGAGATGAATCCGCGCACCATGGCCGAGATCATGGCCGCCATGTCGGCGGAATCAGCCGAACGCCTGACCGTGGCGCTGGCCCGGCGCGCCCAGGGCGATGCGCTGCAGACACGCAATGCCGCAGCGCAGCCGATGCCGGCGGGAGGGCGCGAATTGCCGGCGCTGGAACTGCCGCAACGCAACTGATCAGCCGCGATAATCAGGCATCGGCCTGCGCCTCGTCGTCGAACAGATAGGCCTCGAGCCGCGAGCGCACGCCGTCGGGCATCTGTGCGGATGTGCGGGTCTTCGGATCGAAGAAGACCTCGACCAGATCGTAGGTCGCGTGCACCTCGCCCGTATCGGCATTGAGCATGCGCAGATGAAAGCTGCAGCTCTTGCCGCCGACCCGGCTGACCACGCCGTCGACCATGATCAGATCACCTGCCGACAATTCCTTCACGAAACCGGTCGTCGCCTGGGCCGTGACGGTGTGGACGCCATGGCGCGGGATCATGGTCGAATAGGGCAGCCCGAGCCGCGTCCACATATGGTAGACGGCATCGTCGAAGAAGGGTGCGTAATGGCGCACGTTCATGTGGCCGAAATGGTCGTGATGCCAGGGATGCACCACACCGCGCAGCAATTCGAGGCGCGCGCTCATCGTCGATCTCCCTCGTTCTCGGACGGTCTTGTCGTCACGGATGGTCGGTCATGCGCGATTCGAGCATCGCCGATCAGGGCGCGGCGGGCAAGCCGGGGGGCAAGTCGTGTGGCAAGTCGTGTGGCAAGTCGTGTGGCAAGCCGGGGGATCCGCTCAACCGGATGAGAGCTGGGCGTGCGACCGGCGGAGGCGGGTTCGTGATGCGCAAATGCCCGTTTCTGTCTGGGCATGATTGCCCATCGAAGCCTCGTTTTCAGGCATGCCTTTATATTGTGCGCCGCATGGCAAGGGTTTGCGTGCATTCCCGCCAGCCCGGTGCAGGACACGGTGCGGTCGCGCCCATCCGCTCACGCAATTGACAGCACTGGAGTGTGGTTTTCTTATTCTTTATCGAAAAAGAAAACCACCAGCAGAGGGGATCAGCATGACCAAGAGTAAGTATGCGGGAATGCTTGGCGCATCGGCGCTTGCATTATCACTGGCCGCCGGGGCCGCCATGGCCGGGCCGCAGGACAACAGCCTGAACATCGCCTGGGAGCGCGAGGTTCCCAACATTTCCATGTTCCACAACACCGACCGTGAAGGCATCATCATCGCCCATCACGTGTGGGACAGCCTGATCTACCGCGACCCGGATACCGGCGAATTCGAGCCGCTCCTGGCCGAATCCTGGGATCTCGTCGATGACGTCACCATCGATGTGGTGATCCGCGAGGGGGTGCTTTTTCATAACGGCGACCCGATGACCGTCGAGGACGTCGCCTTCACCTTCAACTATGTCGCCAATCCCGAGAGCGACATGCTCTCCCAGCAGACCGTGAACTGGGTCGATCGCGCCGAGATCATCGATGACCGCACCGTGCGCATCATCGCCAAGGAGCCGACGCCGCTGGCCCTGCTCTACATGGCGGGCGATATCGGCATCTATCCCAAGGATTACTATACGGAAGTCGGCGCCGACGGCATGGGCCGCGCGCCGGTGGGGACCGGGCCGTTCAAGGTGACCGAGGTCATCCCCGGCACGCGCATCGTGTTCGAGCGTTTCGAAGATTACTACGAGGGCAGCCCCAAGGGCATGCCGTCGATCGACCGCATTGTGCAGCGCACCATTCCCGATCTCAACACCCAGGTGGTGGAACTCGCCAGCGGTCGCCTCGACTGGATGTGGCGCCTGCCCGCCGACCAGGTCGATCGCCTCGGCGCCATGCCCACCATCGACGTGGTCAATGCCTCGACCATGCGTATCGGCTATCTGCATCTCGATGCGATGGGCAAGAGCGGCGACACGCCCTTCACCAACCGGCTCGTGCGCCAGGCGGTGAACCACGCCATCGATCGCCAGTCGCTGGTCGACAATCTCGTGCGCGGCGATTCGGTCGTCATCCATGCCGCCTGCCACCCGGCGCAGTTCGGCTGCATCGACGATGTCACCGAATACGCATACGATCCCGATCGCGCCCGTGAGCTTCTGGCTGAGGCGGGTTATCCGGACGGCTTCGAGACGCGCTTCTACGGCTATCGCGAGCGCCCCTATGCGGAAGCGATGATCGGCTTTCTCAACGAGGTCGGCATCACCACCGATCTGCGCTGGGGCCAGTATGC
>LFIK01003843.1_pt1 | contig 12176 bp, 10 predicted proteins | sample 643401 | NCBI WGS metagenome assembly LFIK01 (sample SAMN03777447, study PRJNA286221) | soda lake metagenome | biome: soda lake; feature: Kulunda steppe; material: water; isolation source: sample T5-Br brine of Lake Tanatar-5 | place: Russia: Kulunda steppe | collected 2010-07 | reverse complement strand
TGGTTTTTCATGGCAATCCGAATCCAGAGGATGCCATCGCTGGGCGGATCAAAGGCTTTCTGCGTTTTCTGAAGCCCACGCCCTGGGTCAAGGAGCACTGGTGCCTGGATCGTTGACGGGCGGCAGAGGGTGAAGCAGGCGGACGGTGGTGCCTTTGCCTTCTTTAGATTTCAGGTCGATGTCTCCGCCCATGTTGCGCAAGCTGTGGCGGGCCATCGTCAAGCCCATGCCGCGGCCAACCGTGGATTCCGTCGATACGAAGGGATCGAAAACATTCTCTTTTATGTTGTCTGGTATACCGGACCCTTCATCGCTGATTGCTATGCAAAGCATGTCCAGGTGGTCTACTTCGCTGACGGTCACCCCAATTCGGATCGGACGCTCCACGGGAGGAGCTGAAAGGCGGGTGTAACTTTCAAAGGCATTAATGCCCACCCGTTCAATTGCACTGGCCAGAAGTTCTGGATTGGTTTCGATCTGGATCGAATCCTCTAGTTGATTTTCGACCTGAATATCGACCTCTCCGTCTATGGCGTCCCGGAGTTGGATGATTGCTGATTCGAGGATCGCGTTTACGGAGTGGATACCCGTTTGCACAGAATCGAACTGCCCGATGCTAGTGAGTTCGTGGACGATCTTGGCGATGCGTTTCAGTGCCATGTCGAGCTTGCCGCAGCTCGTTTTCAAATTCTCCGGATTTCCAATATGGGCTTTGACCAGATCCAGATAGCCCGTTGCAACGCCAAGCATGTTGTTTAGGTTGTGTGCAATGCCCTCGGTGAGGTGGACCATTGCTGCCTGACGGCGGGCCTCCTCCAATCGCTTGGTCAGGATCAGGTTCTCTTTGTGGCTTTCTTGGATCCGGATTTGGGTACGCACCCGGGCAAGTGTTTCGTCCAGATCGATGGGTTTGGTCAGGTAGTCGGCCGCGCCAAAGTTTAGTCCCTCGATTTTGCCCTCTTTGGAATTTCGGGCAGTGATGAAGACGACAGGGATTTCCGCGGTATCCGGATTGGCTTTCAGGCGACGGCAGACCTCAAGGCCATCCATCTCGGGCATCATGATGTCCAACAGAATAACGTGCGGCTTGGACTCCTCTGCGATGCGCAGCCCCTCGGCGCCACTCATTGCTGTGAGTACGCGAATGCCATTCTGCTCAAGCTTGCGCTCGAGCACACGGATATTCAATTTCTGGTCGTCAACAACCAGGACTTTATGTTTGGCTTTCACCGATTGGAAGCTTCCCAGGACTTTACTGTATTGCTCATTAACATGGCGACGGTCATCAGGCCAACACCACCCGGAACGGGTGTGATGGCCTTGCATTGCGGGGCCACTTCGTCGAACTGCACGTCGCCGACAATCTTGTAGCCTTTCGGCGAACCGGGGGCGTCGACCCGATTGATTCCGACATCAATCACTACCGCACCTGGCTTGACCATGTCTTTGGTAACGAAGCCCGCACGGCCAATGGCTGCGATCAGGATGTCCGCCTGGCGGGCGATGGCGGCCAGGTTTTGGGTGCGGGAGTGGCAAACGGTGACGGTTGAATTGGCGAAGGCTGCCTTGCGCATGAAAAGTAGGGCGGCGGGCTTGCCGACAATCAGGCTGCGCCCGATCACGACCACGTGCTTACCTTCGGTCTCGATGTTGTGGCGCTTGATCATCTCGACAACTCCGGCGGGCGTGCAGGCAACAAAGGCCGAGGGGTCTTCCTGAACCAGGCGCCCCAGGTTCACTTGATGAAATCCGTCGACGTCTTTATTCGGGTTGACGCGGTTAAATGTGGCCCGTTCATCCAGGTGATCGGGCAGGGGGGACTGGACGAGAATTCCATGCACTTGGGGATCGTCGTTGAGCGCGTCGATTATCGCAAACAGTTCGTCTTGGGTAATCGTCTCCGGCAACACCTGTAGGCGGCTCTCAATGCCTACCTTCTCGGCGGTCTTTTGCTTTGAGCGCACGTAGTAGACCGATGCAGGGTCTTCGCCAACGCGAATAAAGGCTACGCAGGGGCGGGACGCCGGGTTCTTGCCGACACGTTCGGCGAGTTCGTTGAGGATTGCTTGGGCAATCGGCTTACCTTCGATGAGTTCCATGAGTGTTTCGGTGATGATGCGGGTTAACGTTTTCCCAGATTGCTCGCCTTAAGAACGACTTGGCGCGAGTTTTTTCCAGTCGTTTCCACTTTACCGTAAATGGTCACCCGGCTGTCGAGGTATTGCGACAATGGCGGCGTATAAACAGCTCCGGACAGATCCACATAGATTAAGTGGCGTCTGGATTCGTCCGCTAATTCGTAGGGGTAGGGTGGCCGGAAAAAGATCAGGCGATTGCGGGCCTTGCGCAAAACTCCCGAATGCGTCTGCGCAATGGGAAGGTTTAAAAGCTGCGGATCGCGCTGGGCCGACTTTTTGATGTCGGCAATGCTTAGGGGCTCCTCGCTGGCCAAGGCTTCGACGTTGGCTGCTGACTCTTCGCTGGTAACCTCTTCATCGTTGGCTTCTTCCGCATGCAATTGAGCACTGTACACCCAAGCAAAAGCAACAATTATGATTCTGAGGTAGAACAGGTTATGTTTTTGCATGAGAGCCTTTCGTCAATGGTGGGTGGACAGCTTTAGGATATAAGGAGACTTTGAAGCTATGGGCTTTGACGAAAAAAGCCAACAGATTTGCGCCTATATCGCAGCAGCCTATTTTAGCAGAGCGATCTCGGCTGGGCTGAGCACACGCACAGTGCCGACGGGCAGGGCTTTCAGAGTGAAATCGCCAATTTGTGTACGTCGTAGACGCCTTACACGGTAGCCAAAGGCATAGAACAGGTTGCGGATTTCGTGTTTGCGCCCGTGGTGGAGGTGGACTTCCGCCATGCCCCGGTCTTCGCTTTTGGAGTTTTTGAGCGGAATAACCTTATCTGCTTGCAGGCGTTCGCCCTTCCATTCGATGCCCTTGATCAATTTTGCGATGTGGGGGGCATCGAGTGGCTGGTTGAGTTCGACGCGATAGCGCTTGGTCATGCCATAGGACGGATGCGAAATGCGGTGGGCAAAATCGCCATCGTTGGTCAGCAGGACCAAGCCTTCGCTTTCTTTGTCGAGGCGCCCAATCAGAATCCATTTCATGCTCTGCAATTCATCGGGCAGGAGGTCGAAAATGGTTTCGCTGTGGTGGGGGTCTGAATGGCTGCAAAGCAGGCCCCGCGGTTTGTTGATCGCCAGGACCATGCGGTCGACTTGCTGGTTGCGGATGACGCGCCCATCGACAGTTACCTGGTTTGTGCCGGGGACAATTTTGTCACCCAACTGGGCGACGTTGCCATCTATTTCAATGCGGCCCTCCTCAATCATGCGTTCAATCTCCCGGCGGGAGGCGACACCTTGATTGGCGAGAAATTTTTGCAGGCGAACGGCGGTTTCCATAATGCGGCCCAGTAGAAGTGTAATTTAGGTTGAAGACAATGGCCAAATAAAGGGTGCGCCGCCCCAATGGGCGGACGGGGGCGTCCACCCTCCGGAGCGGGTGCGCCTCGCGCCCGTAGCGGGGTTTTGAATTGGGCGGACGAGGGCGTCCACCCTCCGGGAGGTTAACTCAAATTCCAGACTGTTTTGATTTCAGCCAGGCTTCGGGTGTTGAAAACCTTGTCGGGCGTCAGCCAACCTTTGCGGGCGCTGAGGATACCTGCGCGAATGTAGTCGAAGCCATTAGTATTGTGGGCGTCGGGGTTGATGACGCAAAGTACGCCGGCCTCGGCGGCGGCGCGCCAGTGGCGCCAGTCCATGTCCAGGCGGTGAGGGTTGGCGTTCAGCTCGATCATCACCTGTTGCCGGGCGGCCTCTTCGACGACGCGGCGGGTGTCGATGGCGTAGCCTTCGCGGCGCAACAGCAGGCGGCCGCTGAGGTGGCCAAGCATGCGGGGAATCGTCACCGGTGCATCGAGGGCTTTGAGGAAGCGCTCGGTCATGGCCGCTTCGCTGTTGCCGGTCATGGAGCTGTGAACCGACAGGACGCAGTAGTCGAGCTGGTTGATGACGTCGGCATCCAGGTCGAGGCTGCCGTCTTTCAGAATATCGACTTCACATCCGGCAAAGACGTGCACTTTGAATTTTCCGGATGCGTTGAGTTCGCGGATTTGTTCGACCTGTTTCAGCAGGCGTGTTTCATCCAGCCCGTTGGCCTGAAAGCTGGCCTTTGAATGGTCGGCAATGCCGAGGTATTCCCAACCGAGCGCATCGGCGGCTGCAGCCATCTCTTCGAGGGTTGCGTTGCCATCGGACGCATTGGTGTGGTTGTGGAAGCTGCCGCGGATGTGCGTTTCTTCGATCAATTCCGGCAGACGTCCCTTTTCGGCCAACTCAAGTTCATCCAGGCCTTCCCGCAGTTCGGGCACAATCCATTCCAGTTCGAGGGCATTGAACAGGTCGGCTTCGGTTTGCACGCCGTCTACCGCGAGCGGTCGTTGCCATTGCGGGGCTGTTGCATCGCGCTCGGAATCCTTGTCGAAAAGTCCCCATTCCGAAAGCGAATAGCCGCGCGCCAGAGCGCGCTGGCGCATCTTGACGTTGTGGTCTTTGGATCCGGTGAAGTGGTGCAGGGCAAAGACGAAGCGGCTGTCGGGGACCACACGCAGATCGGCTTGAAGGCCACCCTGCATGCGGATGCTGGATTTGGTTTCGCCTTTGGCGCTGACCTCTTCGATGCCGTCCTGACTGCAGAACCAATCCATGATCGGGGCGGGTTGATCGGAGGCGACGATGAAATCGAGGTCACCCACGGTCTCGCGTCCACGGCGTAAACTGCCCGCCGCTTCTGCGCGGATCACTTCGGGCAGGGCGCGGATCTGTTCGAGCATCGGTGAGGCCACTTTTGCGGCGTTCCACCAAAGGTGGCGGCGGCTGTAGGCTTCGCGGTTGGCGATCCCGCGGAGCAGGTTCTCCACTGATTTTTTGCCGAAACCTGGCAAGGCTTCAATGCGGCCGTCTTTGCAGGCTTCGGTGAGTTGGTCGAGGGTTTCGACACCCAGCTCGTCGTGGATTTTGCGGATTTTTTTGGGCCCGAATCCGGGGATGTCCAGCATATCGAGTAGCCCGGGGGGAATGGATTCTTTGAGTTTGTCGTAGAACTCGAGCTCACCGGTTTGACGGAGGGTTGCAATTTTTTCCGCCAAGGCTTTGCCGATGCCGGATACTTTGACCAGCTCATTGGCTTCGATCAGTGCGTCCAGATCGTTTTCGAGGCTCTCCAGCGCCCGGGCCCCGGACTGATAGGCACGGATTTTGAAGGCATTTTCGCCCTTCAATTCGAGCAGTACAGCGATTTCTTCCAGAATTTCGACAATCTGAGCACGTTCCATACGGAGATACTATCGTACGCTGAGCTTGCTCTGTCGAGATTGTAGAGCTGGAGGAAATGGGCGGACGGGGGCGTCCGCCCTCCGGAGCGGGACCTTGGGATTGGGTGGACGGGGGCGTCCGCCCTCCGGGTCACTGCTGAAAGAGTTCCGCTTGTGGATCGCTGGGCGGGTGCTGGGGTTCGTCTTTGTGGATGTGACGAGGTGGTCGGCCGACGCGACGGGTGAGGGCGGAGTCGCATTCTTCGACGATGCGGTCGCAGATTTGGCGGACATGGGTTTTTATCCACATGTGGGTGTCGCTTTTTTCGCGGTAGTCGGCGCGGCCAAAGTGGTCGACGCGGCCGCAGGAGCGGAGGGCGTCGTTCTGGGCGAATTCCTTTTCATTGCCGGGTTCGTAGACGGCATAGGTGCGGCCACCGTTTTTGCGCACGACGGAGAACACCGGGACGTCGCTGGGGCCATCGGCGACGTAGATCATGTTGCGGATCGGGATGCGACGGTCATCGGGGTCGATCTTCGAGTTCACGTCGATGCTGGCAATTTTGTTGGTGCCCTTATTGATCTCGAAGATGAAGCGGGTCTTGATGGTGTTGTCGACGACCTGAGCGATCTGGTTGATCTCTGCGGAAGCATCGATTTCGAATTCTTTTTGGTGATCGAAGTCCGGCGGCAGTGGACTCTCTATGAATTCGCAGCCATAAACGTCTTCGACCCAGGGAGCAATGCCGCTGCCGCGGATCATTTCGGCAAGGCCAGTGGATACAATGTAATGCTCCAGCTTGATTTCATAGCGGGTGTAGACCGGATCCTTCGCGACCAGATTCTTAAGAGTCTGAAAAAAGTCCGGCAGACCCTGATAAAAGCTCAGCTCTTTGCCCAGTTCGCGCAGTAGGCGGTTATTTAACCCGGCAAAGCGGCCGTGGCGAACATAGGTCAGCATGTGGTTCAGGTAGGCGATGTCGCGGGCCAGCCTTTGGCCGCGCTGCTGATAGATGTCGGGTAGCCGATTGACCTCTTTCCAGAATTGATTCTCATCAACCCCGTAATGAGCAAAAATCGGAGCCTGCATGTAACCCGGGATCAAGGTTTTGTCGAAGTCCCAGATGCAGGCGACAATGTTTTGCCGGTGGAGTTTGTTGTCGTCAGGCATCCTTCACTCCGGTGGCGAGGATGGTTTCGAACCAGGGTTCGCGCTCCTCGCGGGCGACGATATCAACGTGCACATTTTTGAATCCCTCTTCGCGGATCCATTGGTAGAGGCGATTTTGGGAAAAACCGAGCCATTGATCCGCGTAGATTTCCCGCGCTTTTTCGAAGGTGTGTTTGTTGAGGTCGAGGATCAACAGTTGTCCGCCGGGGCGGAGGATGCGGAAAGCTTCCTTCAGGGCTGTTTGTGGATGGCGCGCGTGGTGCAGGGCCTGACTCAACATCGCGAGATCAACGGATTCATCGGCCAGCGGCACCGACTCGATGTCACCGAGCTGATAGTGCAGGTTTTCAAAACCGTATTCACGCGCGAGCTGGGTGCCGACCTCCACCATACGTGGTGAATTGTCGATGCAGTAGACATTCTTCGCTCGTCTGGCCAGCAGTTGCGAGAGAATGCCCTCGCCAGCGCCGAGGTCGACGATGTCGATTGCGGGGGTCAGCTGCAGCAACAGGTGTCCAATCGCTTCCCAGGAGCGCCCCGGGCAATAGTCTTTGCCCAGTTTGCCTGCGACGGTATTGAAGTAGCTTTCAGCCTTTTCCTGGCGCCGCTGGAGAACTCTTTGCAAGTTCTTCTGGTCGTTGAGTATGCCCGGATCCGTCTCGACCGATTTCAGGGCCATTTGCACCAATTGACCGGCAGCGTCCTCGCTTGGAGGGCAGAGCGTATAGTAGCTGCGCTTGCCTTCGCGGCGGTCCTCCACCACCTCCGCCTGGCGCAGGAGCGCCAGGTGGGAGGAGATACGGGATTGGCCCATATCCAGAATGTCCTGAAGTTCGGCGACCGAGAGTTCATCTCCACGGAGCAGGAAAAGAATCCGGATCCGGGTTTGGTCGCCAAGCAACTTTAGGATTTCAACCGGGTTGGGCATGAACCCTTTTGGATGGGGATGGGGAAGGTTTATTTCTGTTCGTCGAGCCAGCGGCGAATACCGCGGACTGTCCAGTTTTCGCGGTGGCCATCGACTTCGATTTCAACCGAAGCACCGATTTTCTGGCCGATCAGTGCCTTGGCCAACGGTGTCTGGTAAGAGAGCACATTTCGTTCTGGATCACTGTCCCAGGCACCGAGGATCGAGTATGTATTGATCTGGCCGGTTGAAGCCTGTTCGAGGTCCACAATATTACCGATGCCGACGCTGTCTGTGGGTGCGTCACTGAAGTCCGTGACCTGGGCGCGGTTGATATCCAATTCCAGCTCGGACTTACGGGTCAGGAGAATATCCTGCTCCTGACGGGCCATCTTGTATTCCGCGTTTTCGCGCAAGTCACCGTGGGCGCGGGCTTCGGCAATGTCTTCCTTGTTCTTCGGAATCTTCACCTGGATCAGGTTTTCGTATTCCTTCTTGCGGTCTTCGAAGCTGCCCTTGGAAACCATCAGGCTGTCGTCTTCACTTTCAACCGGAACGCCGCCGCTTTCGCCGTCGACCACCGCCTGGACACTTGGGAACAGCTTGATGAAGCGGGCCAGCAGAGACTTCTTGGAAAGGTCTTCAAAGCCCTGATTCAGCATCAGGTTCTGGGCGAGGTCGTGAGCGGTTTCAAATCCGGCATCGGCCAATAGGTCGGGGATTAAGTCCTGATCTTCGCTGACTTGCTCAGCCAACGGAATACGTTTGTTGCTAGTGTTCTGCAGCGCTTCGTAGTCGATGGCGTAGAAAATCGCATTGAGCAGGCGCGGAGTCATCAGCGGTTTCAGCATGTTGCCGTAGCGCTTGGAGTTCCGGTTTTTCAACATCCAGATCAGAACTGGGGCCTTCAGGTTTTGCTCGACCAACCAGCGTTCAAGCGTGGTGGTGATGTCCTTTTCGTGATCCTTTTCGATCAGGTAGTTGATGCACTCGGAAGTGAGTTTCCCGGAACTATTCTTGAGCAGGTCAAAGGTGATGCGAACCCACTGGTCGGGCAGTGTGCGCTCGATCAAGTCGATGTAACGACGGTAGTGCGAGGACGGAATCTGCTCGGACAGGGCCGAAAGGTCGTTCGCTTCTTTGATCAGGGAGGCAGAGGTTGGCTCCAGAGCTTCCGGATCTTCGTGAATGAAGCGCGCCAAGTCATTGCGAACCCAGATTCCAAACAGGCGCTCACCGTTGGTGAGTTGTTTGGTTTCGGCGAGAGAAGATGTCAGCTGCTTGAGAATACTGGGCAGCGCTTCTTCGATATCCTGGTGTTTGACGGACAGGTCAATCAGCTTGCTGGCCAGGTTGATCTTCTTTTTCGGCGCTTTGGTCTCGTTAAATTCTTCGAGAATTTCCTCTTCGGCCTTCACCGGAACATCCCGCAGGATAAAAGGCTCGGTCTTTTTCGACGGAACCGCAATGCGGGGATCCTTGACCAAGGCCTTTTTAGTGCTGGTCCACCACTTCTTGAATTTAGTGGGACCGAGCAGCCGGCTCAAAATGGTTTCGAGCTCCAATGCGGTGGCTTCTTGATCCGGAGCGCGTGCAAGGATATCGGCAATCAGGTCGGTAGGGCGGCTTTTGACCATCTCCTCGACATCCTTTGCGCCGGCATGGGAACGGACCAGCAGGTCGTCCTCTTTGAGGACCTCGAGTTTGTCGACACAGAAGGCGGGATCCATGGGATGCCCGTCCTTGTCGTTCTCGAAGTCGATGATGAGGCGGTTTTCGCGCTCGTCATAGCTTTGGATCTGACCAAAGCCCCAGGCGCGGTGAATGACGTACGCGCCAGGTTGCATCGACTCCAGTTTAGCCCGCGCGCGTTTGAGACGCGGGGTTTTCTGGATCAGCAAATCAATTGCTTCCTTGTTCATATATAGCTTACCGGTTTCGAAATGATGAAGAGGCCTCGATGCAGGGTTGCAGAGGATTTAAGTTCCATTGGTTTCCGCTTGCTAATCAGCAATTAGGGAGGCGATCTTGTCTGTAAAGAAGGTGGGAAACATCAATAGGTCAACAAAAAGCTTTTGCAACGAGGACAAGCGGGCTCCTGAACACCAAGCTTGGGATCAGGCGGTGGAGCAGGTAGAGCACTATTTGCGGGCTCCGGCGAAGCTTGGTGATCAGTGGGAACTTGCTGATGGCGGCACGGCACCGCGCCACCAACGCTGGCTGGTTTGGGGCGTTTTTCGCCACTGGCTGCGCTTCAATGATTTGCTGGACCGCCGTCTGCGCAAGGCCCCGCGCCCGCGTATTCTGGCGATGCTGCTGGTGGCTCTGGCCGAGTTGGAGCTTGCGGATCCGGAGCGGGAAGCCCAGGCGATTCACTTTGCGGTGGAAAAGGCCAAGCGCCTGAGCAAGGGAGAGGCGCGCTTGGTCAACGCGGTCCTGCGGGGTATCCTGCGCGATGCTGCGCCACGGGCGGATCTGGCTTGGCGAACGAGCCATCCGGATTGGTTGGTCGCGCGCTGGCAGCAAGCCTATGGCGAGGCAGCGGTGGCCCGGCTGTTGGAATGGAATCAACGTCCGGCAGACCATTTTTTGCATTGGCTCGACCCGGTGGAACCGGACTTACAGGAGGGGCTGGAGGCGACTGAATGGAATGGTTTCTGGCGCATCACTGAGTCTGGCTGGGACAGCGCGCTCAAGGCGGTGCAATCGGGACGGGCCTGCATTCAGGACCCGGCGACCCGGCATCCGGTTGGGCTGGCCGGGATTCAACCTGGGGAATCGGTGATCGATCTGTGTGCAGCGCCGGGTGGAAAGACGCTGTGTCAGGTCTGGGCTTTGCGGGGGGAGGGCGAATTGCTGGCCGTCGATTTGCCGGGCAAGCGGCTGGAGCGGCTGCGAACTAATCTGCGCGCGGTTCGGGCGCATTTCTCCAAACTGGCTCTGGTGGTTTGTGGACTGGATATTTTGGACCCTGAAGATGCGGAATCGCTGTCGCGTTCGCATTTTGATGCAAAGCCCGGTGCCGACGCGCGTTGCTTCGATGTGGTGGTGCTGGACGCGCCGTGCTCGAATACGGGGGTGATCCGGCGTAAGCCGGACGTGAGAGTCCGTCTTGAACCTGCCGATTTTGAGCGCCTGCCGAAGCTTCAGCTCGCACTGCTCTTGCGCGCAGCGGATTGCCTGCGGGCAGGCGGGCGTCTGGTTTATAGTACCTGCAGCATTGATACCGATGAGAACCGTGGGGTCGTCGATGCCTTTCTGCGGGAACGGGTCGATTTCGGGCTGAAGGCGGAGCGCCTGAGCTTTCCCTGGCAGGACGGGCATGATGGGGGTGCCGCTTTCCTGTTGACGCATAAGGATTTGACGTCATGAAATGGGTACGGCGCTTTAGCTGAAATACCCATGCGGCCTACTTCCACGACTCAGGTTATTCTCTCCGTTTCCAGTTGGACGGGCAATGTCCTTCTAAGCGCTTTGGCGGTTTACCTCGCCTGGACCCACACCGGTCCGTTGACACCGCTGACATTCCTGACTCTGGCCCTGTGCATCTTATTGGGCAATCTGTTGCCAATTTCGGTTCACCTGATCAATTACTGGTGGTCGAAGGCGATGCTTGAAGCGGAGGAGAAGGAGGCCACTTTGTCCTTGCGCAAAGCAGTCGCGCGAATTGAGGAGATTGAGTCGCGCTTTGAGGACCTGCACAGCGCCGCATCCAAGGCAGTGTTGATTGCCCGCCAGGTACCCGAACGGATCGAAGAAAAGACGGAGCCTTGGTTGAAAGCCATTGCCGATCTGGATGTCGACCGTATGAACCGCCTGCGGGAGGCGCTGGTGGATCACGAGGATCGCCTGCGTGAGAACCTTGAGCGGGGCGGGCAGTTTGAAGAGCAGGTCAGGGACGCTGCGGAAACGGTCAGCAAATTGTTGGAATCCGTGGCAACGGTTGCGGAAAAGCTGGATGCGCTCTCAAAGGCTGAGCTGCCGGTCAAGGCTGAGCAGCCCGCTGCGGCCGAATCGATGGAGGACGAGGAGGTGGAGGCCGCGCCACCGGCACGGAAGCAGGTAAAGAAAAAACCACAAAAGGCGGAGAAACCGGTTTCGCCCCAGACGGAGATCGGCTCGCTCGTGGCGGCTGTCGAGGCAGATATTCAAAGCACTGCGCCGGACCGGATTGTAGTGGTCGCCAAGTGTATGACCGGAATCCGCAACCGTTTGTTTATCCGCGGTGAGGGCTGCGACCTCAGCTGGGATGAAGGCACCCCAATGGAGTTGACCGGAATTGGTGAATACCGCTTTGCCCTCGAACCGGCCGATGAGCCGATTCGGTTCAAGTTTTTGATCAATGATGACCTCTGGTCCGCCGGCGACGACTTTGAAGCCGAACCAGGCCAGATTGTGCGCGTGGCGCCGCGGTTTGAGGCTTAAGCGTTGTTAAGTCTCTGCTGATGGGCGGACGGGGGCGTCCACCCTCCGGAACGGGCGTGCCTCGAGCGCGTAGCGGGTCGTAGCGAAGAAACGACAGTCCTTCGGAAAGAGCGGGCGCGCCTCGAGCGCGTAGCGGGTCGTAGCGAAGAAACGACAGTCCTTCGGAAGGAGCGGGCGCGCCTCGCGCCCGTAGCGGGGCCTTGGAATGTGGGCGGACGAGGGCGTCCGCCCTCCGGAATACCGTCAAACCGGACGCTTCGAGAGAACGGATTCCTCGTAGCTGCGGATGTTCTTGAGGTATTCCAGGCTGCCCGGAACTCCCTGCTTTTCGCAGTGGTATTC
>LFIK01003842.1_pt1 | contig 12177 bp, 15 predicted proteins | sample 643401 | NCBI WGS metagenome assembly LFIK01 (sample SAMN03777447, study PRJNA286221) | soda lake metagenome | biome: soda lake; feature: Kulunda steppe; material: water; isolation source: sample T5-Br brine of Lake Tanatar-5 | place: Russia: Kulunda steppe | collected 2010-07 | reverse complement strand
GCATTTTTCCCGATTGCTGCGTTGCGCTGCTTGACCGCAGAATGACTGCGGGGCTGCGCAGCGCGCCTTGCCTCGGAAAAAATGCGGACTCCAACGCAGGGGCGCTAATAAATCAGTGTTTCCTTAATCAATAGCAGACGTGTGAATAAATCAGTGTTTCCCCAGTATGAAGAAGCCGCAGAAAATTCGCAGTTGTCACCGGAAGGCGTCAGATGGCGAAACTGAAGCTGGATCTGCACCCGCTGTTCAACAAGGGACGGGGTATCGACGAGGCATTGCAGCAAGTCATTGACGAGGCCTGCGAGAAGCGTATCAAGAGCATTGAGATCATCCCGGGGAAGGGCAGTGGACAGTTGAAGAAACGTGTCCTTCGCTTCCTCCAGCAACCGGCGGTGAAGGCCCGCTACCATCGGGTCGAGAAGGACAGCGACAACTTCGGCCGCCTGTTCGTCCATTTCCGGCACTGAGGAGTACGCCCAGGGTGCGCCGACAGATGCAGCGGAGCGTTGCGGTAGTGGGGTGCGTCACACCAGGCTGATCAGCAGGATCACGAACAATGCGACCAGGGCAATCGGGATCAGCGCGCCGCGCCAGTCCTTCTCCTCCTGCTCCCTGGCCCGTTGCATGGATTGCCGGATACCCGGCATGAACAGCATCACGGCGAGTATCGCGATGCCGCCAAGAAGCAGGATTTCCCAGGTTGCCATATCACCAGACATTGATTCCTCGCCGTTGCGCGCTTGAGCTGCCCGAATGGTATCTCAGAGCAGCCGCCATTCCAGCATCAGTGAGACAACGTCAATGCCGGGGTTCGGCTTCTGTCGACTGCCGTTGGACGAGTGGGAAATCCGGGCGATCAACGCGCCCTGGCGGTTCTCGCCGAGCCAGACACCGAGGCCGCCGTGGGAGCGAAACTGCCAGCTGCTGCCCCAGGCAGCGTCGCCAAGGCGACGCTTGTCGATGACGATCAGACCGGTGCCGATCTCGGCGAAGAACGGACTTCGGGAGCCCAGATCGGTGCGGCTGAAGCCCCGCAGGCCGCCCTCCCAGATGCCGCCGCTGCCGCCATCGGCAAAATAATGCCCCAGCGAGCCCTCCATGTGCAGTCGCGTGGGCAGGCCCTGTTCGGCGAAAAAGGTTCGCCAGACGGGTACTGCCAGGTTTAGCCGAACCAGGTTGGCGCGACCTTTCCATTCACGGCCGACTTCCAGGCCGCCGCGCAAGTCGGTATCAGCCCATCCCGGGGTGCTCAGACTGAATAGCAGTAGCAGAACCGCGAGGCGCATCGGCAGGCGGCCGGTTATCGGTGTTGTCATCGGTCGGTGATTCCTGGCAAATCGTATGGATGTCCCGCTAGTCGGGGCGAGGGTCAAGAAAGCGTCGTCTTATTGATGGGGCCCTTTATCGGTGGCCCGAGCAATCCCTGTCAAGCGGGCGCCCGTGCCATGTCCCTGGATGAATCCGGATTCCGCTACCGACACGCACTCGCGAAGCACAGTGCGCGGATCCCACGGTGGACGCCCCACGGTCCATGGTACAACTGGCGGTGAAGGCAGCCGGGCTTATTGGTGACGGCTTCCATGGTGTTGACATCAAGCTGACTGCGGATCGTCAGGTGGTGATCGGGGTGAACGACAATCCGAACATTGATGCCGGCATCGAGGATGCCTGGTTGGGAGACGATCTGTATCGACTGGTGCTGGAATCCTTCATGCGCCGTCTGGACGCTTTGAGGAAACACTGATGCATGCTTGCCTAAACCCCGGGCGGTTTTGGCCCCTGGCGGCGTTGCGTCACCGGCCCGGTAGCTAGGGCTACCGAACCGGCGCCGCGCCTTGCCAGATGAGCAAAACCGGTCTCGGGCGCAGACGCGGGGATGAACCAATGTAAGGGATAGCCATGCTTACTGCAGTCTGTCGATGCATGTCTGTGCTGGTCTTTCTGACCGTATTGCCGTTGTCGGCTGCGGATCTGCGGGAAGCCCTGCGCGACCGCCTGGAATCCATTCCCCCCGAGCAGCCCCTGATGGCCGGCGAGCATCACGTGCCAGGGGCCGCCGCGGTGCGCCGATTCTACGAAGACCGGCTGTTCGAGCCGCTGTGGATCGATGGCCATGGTCAGTCGACGGCGGCCAAGGAGTTGCTCGCGGTCTTGGCCGAGGCCGAAGACCATGGTCTCGATCGCGAGGATTACGGCAACGGGATCATCGAGACGCTGCTGCATGAATTGCAGCTGGCCAACGGCGATCTGCCGCCGCGGGTCCAGGTGGACCTGGAGCTGCTGCTGAGTGGTACCTGGATGCAATACGGTAGCCATGGTCTGAAGGGACGACTCAATCCGGAAACCTTCGACCCGGAATGGGGGATCGATCGGCGCGGCGGTGACCTGCCAGATCTGTTGCAGGCTGCGGCGGAGGGCCAGCGCCTGGCCGATGGCTTGCGCGAGCTGTTCCCCACCGATCCGGGGTATCAGCGTCTTACCGAGGCGCTGGCGTTCTATCGCGGCGTTCAGCGTCAGAGCGGTTTTACGACACTGCCCGATGGTCCGACCCTGCGCCCGGGCGACACCGGCGAGCGTGTCGGGCTGCTGCGCCAGCGATTGCGCGAGTCGGGCGATCACCCGGAAGACGCCGATGACGCAGGGGATGAGTTGTTCGATGCCGGGCTTGAGGGTGCCGTGCGCGGCTTTCAGCGCCGGCACGGGCTTGAGGAGGATGCCCTGGTAGGCGCGGCGACCCGCGGGGCGCTGAATGTGCCGGTTTCCCGTCGGATTCAGCAGATTGCGGTCAATCTGGAACGCTGGCGCTGGATGCCGCGGGATCTCGGTGAACGCTATGTGCTTGTGAATATCGCCGGTTTCGAGCTGCAGGTGGTGGATCAGGGCGAGGAGGTCCTGCGTCAGCGGGTGATTGTCGGTCGGGACTACCGGCAGACACCGGTGTTCACTGGCCGCATGACTTATCTGGTACTTAATCCTTACTGGGAGGTGCCGAACAGCATCGCGGTTCGCGACATCCTGCCCCAGGTGAGACGAGACCCGTCGCATCTGCAGCGCCTCGGCTTCCAGGTGTTGCGTGGCTGGGGGGCGGAACAGGAACTGCTGGACCCTGCCAGTATCGACTGGGCGACCGTGCCGGCGCGCGGATTTCCATACCGCCTGCGACAGCGCCCGGGGCCGCTGAATGCGCTCGGACGAATCAAGTTCATGTTTCCGAACCGACATGCCGTGTATCTGCATGACACACCGGCCCGGGAGCTGTTCCGACGCGCCGACCGCGCCTTCAGTTCCGGCTGTATTCGCGTCGAGCAGCCCGAGCTGCTGGCGGAACTGCTGCTGGATGATCCGCGCTGGAATCGACAGACCATCGACGCGGCCATTGCCAGTGGTCAGGAGCGAACGGTGGTGCTGCAACGACCGCTGCCTGTGCATTTGCAGTACATGACCGCCTGGGTTGACGTCGACGGTCTGGTGCACCTCAGAAATGATCTCTACAATCGCGACGGTCGGGTAGCCGACGCCTTGTCGACCCTGCCAGAGGGCACTGCTGGCGGTTCCTGACTGTTTCCGTGTGGAGGAGAGGTGCGCTTGCGTCTGCTGCGACTGGTTCCCTTGCTTGTCACGCTTCTGATCCTGCCGTTCGGCGCAGCTCAATTGCTGAGTTCCAGCAGTCATGCGGCAATTGCCCCGAGCTACAGCCCCCAGACCCTGAGTTTCTCCCTGCGCGTGCGCGATGACCTGATTGTGCCGCACCGGGTGTTCGCGGTCTTCCTGATGCCGGGTGAGTTGCTCGACCTGGAAGTCTCCCGCGCCCGTGACGGCGATTACCGGGTGGATGATGCCGGCGCAAGAACGCTGAGCACCGGTCGGCATCGTTGGACCTGGAAGGCACCCACGGAGCCCGGCCTGTATCCACTTCGGATAGAGCGCAGTGACACCGGCGAGCGCATGCAGCTCAATCTGTTCGTGCTGACGCCGCGGAAGGAGAAGGAGGCGGGCAGGCTCAACGGCTATCAGGTTGGTCGTTACCCCAGCGAGCCTTTTCGTGGGCTTAGCGATTATCTGCCGCCACCGGGTTTCGTCGAGATGGATGAAGCCATGGCCTCGGTTCAGGTCGCGCCGCATTTCCGGCTTGGCCAGTTCGCCTCCAAGCAGAGCGATGACTACCCTAAGTACCTGATTCTGGATGAACGGCTGCTGTTATTGCTGGAGGAGATTCTGGAGGCAGTCAATGCCGAGGGCATTGAAGCCAGCACGTTGCAGGTACTGAGTGGTTTTCGCACGCCCTGGTACAACGCGGCCATCGGCAACGGCCAGAACAGCCGGCATCAGTGGGGTGCGGCGGCGGACATCTACGTTGACGAGCGGGCGCCGGCCGGCCGCATGGACGACCTGACCGGCGACGGCCACAGCACTTTCGCTGATGCCGAGCGTCTGGCGGAGATTGTCGAGCGGGTCAAGAACCGCCGCGGGCCGATGAGCTACGTCGGCGGTATCGGGCTGTACGGTCCCCGGCCACACCGGGGGCCGTTCGTTCACGTGGATGTCCGCGGCTACGAGGCCCGCTGGGCGTTCGAATAGGCGAACACACCCGCGCGGAGGAGTGGACACCGCCGCTCCCGCTGGTGCGTCAGCCGCGCATGGCCGGCGTGCAGTGGGGCTGGATCTCCTGCAACAGGTCGTGGAACAGCTTGGGGCTTCCGGCAACGATGTTGCCGTTCTTCAGGTAATTGTCGCTGCCTTCAAAGTCGCCGACCATGCCGCCGGCCTCGCGCACCAGCAGGGCCCCGGCCGCCAGATCCCAGGCGTTCAGACCGATTTCCCAGTAGCCATCGAGGCGGCCACTGGCGACATAGGCCAGATCCAGCGCCGCCGAGCCGGCCCGGCGCAGGTCACCGGCGCGCATGCAGACCGCCTGGAACATTCCCATGTAGGCCGGCATGTGCCGCGGGTGGCGAAACGGGAAACCGGTGCCGATCAAACGACCCTCGATGCTACGCCGGGCGGGCATCCGCAGACGGCGGCCGTCCAGTGTGGCACCACCGCCGCGGCTGGCCGCAAACAGTTCCTGCCGCACCGGGTCGTAAATCACACCAACCTCGAGCCGGCCCTTCACCTGCAGGGCGATGGACACCGCAAAGTGCGGGAAGCCGTGCAGGAAGTTCGTCGTGCCATCCAGCGGGTCGATGATCCAGATGTGATCATGATCCCCCTGGCTGCCGCTTTCCTCGCCGAGGAACTGGTGGTCCGGATAGGCTCGCTGGATCACCGCGATGATTTCCTGCTCGGCCATGCGGTCGACGTCGCTGACGTAGTCATTGAGCCCTTTGGCTTCGACCCGCAGGCGATCCAGGCGGTCGATGTTGCGCGCTATCAGGTCGCCGGCCGAGCGGGCGGCACGAACGGCGATATTTGCCATGGGGTTCATCGCGGCGGGGTTCCTCGTCGCAGCATCGGATCAGGGCCGGTCGAAAGGCGCGGCCGGCGAAGGCGCGCAAGAATAGCAGGAAGCCCGGCGCCGTGTGAAACGCTTGACCTTGCCGTACACTATCGGCCGTTCTGGCGCTGTCCCGCGGTGATTGTCATGCAGCTCGACGCTGTTCATATTGTAATGGTCGAACCCCAGCTGGCGGGTAACGTTGGCGCCGCGGCGCGGGCGATGAAGACCATGGGGCTGGTAAACTTGCATCTGGTGCGGCCCAGGCAGTTTCCCCATGCCGACGCCACGGCGCGTGCTGCTGGCGCCGACGACATACTTGAGCAGGCACGGGTGCATGAATCGCTGGCTCAGGCTCTCGCCGGTATGGGCTTCGTGGCTGGGCTTTCGGCCCGATCGCGCCATCTGTCCTGTCCGGCGGAATATCCGCGACCGGCCATGGACACGCTTGCGCTGGAATCCACGCGCCATCCGGTGGCCCTGTTGTTTGGCCGTGAACGCACCGGCCTGACCAATGAGGAGCTGGACTGCTGCCATCGACTGATCCATATCCCTGCGGACCCCGGATACGCCTCGCTCAACGTGGCTGCGGCCATTCAGGTGATCTGTTACGAGCTGCGCTGGCAGCTGGTTCAGGATCAGACCCCGCCGCAACCGAGCGAGACATGGCCGACGGCGACGGCGGATCAGATGGAGCAGTTTTATGCGCATCTTGAAAAGGTCCTTGGTCGCATCGATTTCCTGAGACAGGACAATCCGCGCGCCTTGATGCGGCGCCTGCGCGTGTTCTACAACCGGGCGCGGCCGGATTACAACGAAATGCAGATCCTGCGTGGCATCCTCGCGCACGTGGAGAAGGGCCTGGACGGCAGACTGAAGTCGCCGGCCGCTGCGGATCGCGAGTGATTCTGAACCGACTGCAGACCAGCAGATGAATCCCCAGGAATGGAGCGGCGAGGCAGGGCATGCTTAAACGCCTGAAAGAAGATATTCGCTCGGTCATGGACCGGGATCCGGCCGCGCGCAATGCCTTCGAGGTACTGACCTGCTATCCCGGTCTGCATGCGATTCTCTGGCATCGGCTGAACCATCGTCTCTGGCGCTGGGGGCTGCGCTGGCCGGCCAGGTTCCTGTCCACCATTGCCCGCTGGCTGACCGGGATCGAGATTCACCCGGGGGCCAGAATCGGCCGCAGATTCTTCATCGATCATGGTATGGGGGTCGTCATCGGTGAGACCGCCGAGATCGGTGACGATGTGACGCTGTACCATGGCGTGACCCTCGGCGGTACCAGCCTTGCCGGCGGTAAACGCCATCCGACGCTGGCCGGCGATGTCGTGGTCGGGGCCGGCGCCAAGGTGCTGGGGCCGGTGTCCGTGGCCAGCGGCGCCCGTATCGGCTCCAATGCGGTCGTGCTGCGCGACGTTCCCGAAGGCGCCACCATGGTGGGGATTCCTGCCCGCGTTGCCGGCCGCAGGCCGGACGACGCTGCGCGCCGCCGCGAGGAAACGGCCCGCCGGCTGGGTTTCGATGCCTACGGCCAGACCGACATGCCGGACCCCGTGAGTCAGGCGATCAATTCCATGCTGGATCACATCCAGGCCACCGATGAGCGGCTGGTGGAGATGTGCCGGGTGATCCGCAAGCTGGGTGGGCAGCTCGAAGATGTCGAATTGCCGGATATAGCCGACTGCGATATCGAGAACGGCCATCGTCCCCGCTCACGCGCCGGTGATCGCGACAGGTCCTGACATGCGCCTGATCTACATGGATCATGCGGCAACCACCCCCCTGGACCCTGTGGTGCGGGAGGGCATGTTGCCGTGGCTGGGTTCGGATAGCGGCTTCGGCAATCCGGCTTCGGCAACCCACGGCTACGGCCGGGCCGCTTCTGCTGCCGTAGACCATGCGCGCCAGCAGGTCGCGAGCCTGCTGCAGGCACCGGCCGAGGGAGTGGTTTTCACCGGCAGCGCGACCGAGGCGATCAATCTCGCCATTCTAGGGCGGCTGCGGTTCGTGATGCAGCGGAACCGGGGTCGCCACATTATCACCTGCGCCACCGAGCACAGTGCCGTGCTCGGTGCCTGCGAGCAGGCGCAGCGGGAAGGCGCAGAACTGACGGTGCTGCCGGTGGATGGCGCCGGGCGACTGTCGCTATCGGCGTTGCGGTCAGCTCTGCGGGATGACACCGCGTTGGTTTCCCTGATGCTGGTGAATAACGAAACCGGTGTGGTGCACGATATTCCTGCTGTCGCAGCGGCCTTGCGGGACCATCCGGCACGCCTGCACGTGGACGTCACCCAGGCCATCGGCAAGCTGCCGGTGGATGTTTCCGCGCTGGGAGCGGACTTGTTGTCGCTATCGGCCCACAAGTTTCACGGCCCCAAGGGCATCGGCGCGCTCTGGCGCTGCCCGCGGCCCCGTCTGCGCCTGCAGCCGTTGCAGTTCGGCGGCGGCCAGGAGTGGGGGGAGCGGCCCGGGACCCAGGCAGTGCACCAGATCGTAGGTCTCGGTCTGGCCTGTGAGCAGGCTGCCCGGCATCTGGGCAGCGAAGGGCCGCGACTGCAGGCGCTTCGGGACCGGCTCGAGCAGGGGCTGTGGGAGGCCGGTATCCCGCTGCAGCGCAATGGCGGGGTGCCGCGTGCGCCGCATATCAGCAACCTGTCGTTCCCCGGTGTCCATGGCGAAGCCTTGCTGGCGGAGGTCAGCTCGACGCTGGCCATCGCTGCCGGCTCAGCTTGTACCTCGCGTTCGGCCCGTGGCTCCCACGTATTGCGTGCCATGGGTGTCGGCGATGCCGGGCTGCTCTCGGCGTTTCGCTTCAGTTTCGGACGCGACAGCAATGCCGACGATATCGATGAGGCGGTGGCGGTTCTGAGCCGGGGAGTGCGGCGGCTGTTGTCGTTTTCGCCGCTGGGCGATGAGGTCGAGACGCATGACTGAATACCCTGCTGCGGTCCTGAGACATTTCAGGGAACCGGTTGGCGCCGGCGTTTTCGCTCCGGATCAGTTGCGATTCGGCACGGCCGCCCTCGGTACTGTAAAATCGGGAACGAAAGTGGTATTCCAGCTCGGGCTGTCCGCGGACGGCCTGGTGGACAGGGTTGGCTGGCTGGTCTTCGGTTGTCCGTCGACCGTCGCATGCTGCAGCTGGTTTGCCGACATGTTGCCGGGTCATGATGTCTCGCAGGCCAAAGAGCTGCTGCATGGCCAGGTGGCCGACGCATTGTCGATTCCGCGGGATGTCCGCACCCGCGTTCTGGTGGTTGAAGATGCCGGCATGATGGCGTTGCGACTGGCGGACGAGGACAGACAGAAAACGAGGTAGGCGCAATGAGTATTATTCTGACCCAGAAAGCTGCCGATTACGTGCTTGCCCGGGCTGCCCGGGAAGGTCATGAGAACAGCCTGCGACTGGGGGTCAAGACCAGCGGTTGCTCCGGTTTTTCCTATACGGTTGATTATGCCGATGGAGTGGCCGACAACGATATTGTGTTCGAGCAGCACGGTGTGACCGTTGTCGTTGACCGTAAAAGCCTGCCATTCCTGCAGGGCATGGAAGTGGATTTCATCCGCGAGGGACTCAACCAGCGGCTCGATTTCCGTAATCCCAATGTCAAGGATCAGTGCGGCTGTGGGGAATCCTTCAGCGTCTGATGGTGCCTCCTGCAGGCGGTAGTCGCGTTGCCGTAACCATCTGTTGACGTTAGACTCGCCCCGATTCCGGTGATTGCCGACAGCAGTGCGGCATAGCTGGTGACAATTGCCAGGGAATGGCCGCCACTGGACTGGCGGCCATTCTGTTTTCGGCCCTCGGGGCCTACCCGTACTCAAGGAGCAGACAGTCGTATGGCGGTGCAACGGACTCTTTCAATCATCAAGCCCGACGGCGTGGCGCAGAACGTGATCGGCGAAATCTACAATCGGTTCGAGAAGGCCGGCCTGAAAATCATCGCGGCGCGCATGGTGCAACTCAGCCAGAGCGATGCCGAGGGCTTTTACGCTGTGCACAAGGAGCGGCCCTTTTTCAAGGACCTCGTCGGCTTCATGACATCGGGTCCGGTCATGGTTCAGGTGCTGGAGGGGGAAGAGGCGATTCGCAAGAATCGTGAGATCATGGGGGCGACGAATCCGAAGGAAGCGGCCGCTGGTACGCTTCGTCACGACTACGCAAAGTCCATTGATGCCAATGCGGTGCATGGCTCCGACGGCGAGGATACTGCGAAGCAGGAGATCTCCTACTTCTTCAAGGACAATGAAATCTGTTCCCGTTGAGGTGATTGCGGAGCCGGCCGTAGAGCCGGCACGCATCAATCTGCTCGGTCTTGATCGCCGGGCGCTGGAAAGGTTTTTCGCCGAGATTGGCGAAAAACCCTTTCGTGTGTCCCAGGTTCTGAAATGGATCCACGCCCGGCGTGTCACCCGTTTCGAGGACATGACCGACCTCAGCAAGGCACTGCGAACCAGGCTGGCCGAAGTGGCCGAGGTGCGGGTGCCGGAAGCCGTGGTTGATCAGCGATCCGCAGATGGTACGCGCAAGTGGTTGTTGCGGCTGGATGGCGCCAACGCTGTGGAAACCGTGCTCATTCCGGAAAAAAGCCGCGATACCCTGTGCGTTTCCTCGCAGGTTGGCTGCGCACTGGAATGCAGTTTCTGTTCCACCGGTGTACAGGGTTTCAACCGCAACATGTCGACTGCCGAGATCGTCGGCCAGCTCTGGTTCGTCAATCGGGAGCTGGCGCGTGAGCAGCCGGACCGGCAGGTGACCAACGTGGTGTTCATGGGCATGGGTGAGCCCCTGCTGAATTTCCGCAACGTGGTACCGGCAGCGGAACTGATGAAGGACGACCATGCCTACGGCCTGTCCAAGCGCCGGGTGACATTGAGTACCTCCGGCGTGGTGCCGAACCTGTACAAGCTGGCCGACGTGACGGACATCAGCCTTGCGGTTTCGCTGCATGCACCGAATGACGCCCTGCGCGACGAGTTGGTGCCGATCAACCAGAGGCACCCGTTGCAAGAACTGATGGCGGCCTGCCGACACTATATCGCCGACAAGCCTCATCGGCGCATTACCTGGGAATACGTCATGCTTGATGGCGTCAATGACAGTGATGCGCATGCCCGGGAGCTGGTGCATCTGCTCGGCGACATCCCATCGAAGGTCAACCTGATTCCATTCAATCCGTTTCCCGGAACGCGATATGAATGTTCGCCGGCGGATCGGATCCGGGAATTCAGCCTCATTCTGTCGCGTGCCGGTCTGACCAGTACGACCCGCAAGACGCGGGGCGATGATATCGATGGCGCCTGCGGTCAACTGGTCGGCAAGGTCACGGACCGCACCCGGCGCCGGGAGAAGCGGGTTGCGGCCGGAGATGAGGGGTGATCATGTCATTGCGGATACTGCTCAGCCTGCTGCTCTCGCTGGTGTTGCTTGGCTGCGCCTCGCAGCCGGAACAGTTCTCGGGTCGTAATCTGGACGAAGCCTCGCGGGTCAACACGGAACTCGGTATCAACTACATGCAGCAGGGCAGTCTTGGCCTGGCCATGGATGCCTTGAACAAGGCGGTTGACCAGGATCGGTCCAATGCACAGGCGCATGCGGTTCTCGGAGTGCTGCATGAGCGGTTGGAACAATATGATCGCGCGGAGGCGTCCTTCCGGCGCTCTATCCGGCTGGATTCCGGTGTCTCCTGGGTGCACAACAATTATGGTCGTTTCCTCTGCAACCGCGGGGACTACGACAGGGCCCAGGAACAGTTCGAACTGGCGATGCAGGACCCGCTTTACGAGCGCCGTGAGTTGCCCCTGGCCAATGCCGGCACCTGCGCCCGGCGTGCTGGCAACCAGCGCCGGGCAAGTGAGTTTCTGCGTCGGGCGCTGGAGCATGCACCGGATTTCGCACCGGCACTCTACGAGATGACTCAGGTTCAATTTGAGCTTGAGGATTACGCCACGGCGCGGAATTATTTGCAGCGCCTGCGCGCGGTGTCGACCCTGGATGCCGATGCATTGCTGCTGGGGGCGCGAATCGAGTCGGCGCTCGGCAACCGGGATGAGGCAGCCAGTCTTGGCCTGCGTCTGCGCTCGGACTATCCCGATTCGGAAGCCTTCCGGGAATTCGGACGAATGGAACGTGATGGAACGCTCTGAGAAGCTTGATCTGACAGCAGATACCCGGCCGGTTCCGATTCCGCCGGGGCGACAGTTGCGCAGGGCCCGTGAGGCCAGAAACCTGGGCATCGCCGACGTCGCAGCGACGCTGCGGCTGTCGGTCGCGACCATCGATAACCTGGAGCAGGATCGGTACGACCGACTGCCGCCTGATACCTTCGTGCGTGGTTATCTGCGCGCGTACGGCCGTATTCTGCAACTCGATGCGGAATCACTGGTGCAGGCCTTCTATGATAGCAATGGCGGACCCGTGCCACGGCCGTTGCGTGCGAGCAAGCCGGTCCAGACTGCGCCAGATCTGAGCCTTGGCATGAAATACATGTTACCGGCGGCACTCGCCGCCGGGATGCTGGTTTTCGCGGCGATCTGGGGTGTCGAACTGTATCGTGGCCTCGGCCAGTCCGACGGCTCGGGGCATGCTGCGCTGGAATCGGTGGGGTATGTCAACGAGCGCCTGGACCGATTGCTGGAACGGACTGACCCTGATGCCCCGGTACGCCGCGGCGGCGATGTTTCGCCGGAGGACGTTTCTACCGGCGCGCGGACAGCTGGCAGCGTTGTCGATG
>LFIK01003841.1_pt1 | contig 12178 bp, 7 predicted proteins | sample 643401 | NCBI WGS metagenome assembly LFIK01 (sample SAMN03777447, study PRJNA286221) | soda lake metagenome | biome: soda lake; feature: Kulunda steppe; material: water; isolation source: sample T5-Br brine of Lake Tanatar-5 | place: Russia: Kulunda steppe | collected 2010-07 | reverse complement strand
TTGCAAACGTCTCTAGCAGAGACTCGATTATGCGGCGAGTGAGCTATCTCCAGCAGGTTGGATTTCTACGCCAGGCCGACGATCAATGGGAGCTTGGGGATGCGGGGCGGACGTACGTTCAACAACACGATACGGCGACGCTGCTTCGAATCATGTGCGAGCGGAATGTGGGTCTTCGGAGTCTCCTCTATGCGTTGTCTGCGGCTCCGATGTCGCTCGCAGAGATTGGTACGCAACAACTCGACACGCACCCGGAACTCGGGTGGAATCCGGAACAGACGGATATGGCGAGCCAGCGAGTTAATTGGCTTCGGAGTATGGGGTTGATCGAAAAACGCGAGGGCGAGTACCAGATCACTGATGACGGCAGACAGTTCGTCTCTCGGGCAGTCAAAGAGTGGGCTCCTATCGATGGGTCGGTGGCTGGTGAAACTGAGCGTGCTGCTGGGACGTACGAGATGACTGTCCACGCACGATCGCTTGATCCAGAGTTTCGTGCAACGGTGCTGTTCCGTCATGACCGAACATGCCCGGTTTCCGGAGTTGATCACGCTGGTCTATTGGACGTAGCGCATGTTCTATCGTGGAACGATTATCCAGAATACAGGGCTGATCTCTCGAACGTACTGGCACTCAGCAAGACGCATCACGCAGCATTCGACCGGGAGTTATTCACTATCGATCAGGATTACCGGTTATGCGTGAATCCTGCGTTTAACACGGAGAGTGACCTGTTACAGCGAACGATCATTGACCGTGAAGGGGAGCGAATCTCGATCCCGGATGGAAGTTTGAAGCCGCAGTATGTTGCGCAGCACAACGCGGCGCTTGAGTGGGTGTGAGTCAGCTTACAGCTAAACGGGATTTCGTTCGCATGCGGCGAGTCGCTGTCAGGACGGTGGTGTTTGCCGAAATTCCTTGACTGCACTCAGTTTGACCGATGGGCTTATTTTCATTCCTTCTGATATGATTATTAGATGTCAACAATAGAAGTTCTGTGTGTGGCGGATATTCATATCGGGCGTCGTCCAAGCCGGCTTCCTGATAGGTTCGACCCAGCGGATTATTCGCCTCGGACGATCTGGGCCGATATCGCAGAATCGGCTGTTGCTCGGGAAGTGGATGCGGTCGTCGTTGCGGGTGACCTTGTTGACCAAGAAAACAGGTACGCCGAGGCATTCGGTGCCGTTGAATCCGTGGCGACTACGCTCGCGGAGGCTGGTATTCCTCTCGTTGTTGTCGCTGGTAACCACGACGCCGATGTTCTCCCGGACTTAGCGGAGGCAATCGATAATCTCCAGTTGCTCGGCCGGAATGGTACCTGGGATCGAACAACCCTCACCGACGCTAACAATGAAATGTCCCTCCACGTCGATGGGTGGTCGTTCCCGAGCCGGTACCACGACGAGAGCCCATTAGCTACGTACGACCTAGCTGACGAGGGGGTGCCTCGCCTCGGTGTTGTCCACGCAGATGTTAGTGGTGAGGATCGGTACGCACCGGTCGCCGTGGATGACTTGGCGACGAGTGGGCACGCTGCGTGGGTTCTTGGCCATCTCCACGTTCCGGGGCCTCGCCATGAGAACCCGACGGTCCTTTATCCGGGATCGCTACAACCGTTGGATCCGAGCGAGACTGGCGGTCATGGTGCGTGGCTCGTCTCGGTCGACACTGACGGGACAGTAGAGACAGAGCCGCTTAGATCAGCGACGCTGCAGTACGAGGAGGTAGTCGTCTCAACAGATCCTGATCAGGGATTCCATGACATTGTCGATGCCACCCACGAGCAGTTACGTGAGACAGTCCTGAAGTGCGGCCCCAATACCGAGCTCCTTGCGGTCAGAGTAACGGTCTCGGGGAGAACAGACGCGCACACTGATCTGCGCAGCCGACGTAGGGAGCTTGAACAGATTGAACTCACCGACGGCGGGACGGCAGTACGTGTTATTGACGTGATTGTCGATACGAAACCGTCGATCAATCTTGCTGATCGTGCTGGCGACGATGATCCGATTGGGTACTTGGCCGGGTTGCTGCGTGCACTCGACGATGACGAACCGCTGGACCCGTACCGAGATGTCATTGGGGCCGCTCACACGAGTGTCCGCGAGACACACGAATCGAACGCGTATCGGGAGCTCAAGAGCCATGATGAGTCGTACTCTCGTCCGACGAAAGCCGAAACGAAGGAAGTACTCCGGCGACAGACTCAGCAACTCGTCGACGCTTTCGTTGAGCAGCAGGGGGTGCTCGCAGATGAGTGAGCCGGCCCTGACTGATGTTGAACAGTCCGATGCCGACCGTGGCACAGGAGAAGGTCGAGAGACCCCGGTTGCCATTAACGCTGTTACTCTTGACCGTGCGCCAGGGTTTGAGACGACTGGCTTCTCGCTTGATGGGTTTTCGCCGGGAGTCAACGTTGTGTATGGTGCGAATGCGGCTGGTAAATCGACGCTTGCGGAGGCGATTCGCTGGTCGTTGTGGCCTGATGAGTCTCCGTCCTCGGCGACTGTTCGGACTGAGCTCACCTACGATGGTGAGTCACGTCTGATCGAATTGCACGGTGGTGTCAGCGAGCATTTTCGTGATGGCGAACCCGCTGATGCGATCCCGGTGCCGTCGCTGGATGGTGGTCGTCGGTACGCATTATCGTTGCACGACATGTTGCAAGAGGAAACGGATGACGGCGAGTTTGCAAGCGTCATTCAGCGTGAGTCGACTGGAGGTTTCAATATCGATGCGGTCCGTGACGAGTTCGGTCTGACTGGCGGGGCCAGCCCCGCCACACGAGGGATTAGTGCCACGCAAGAGGCGGCGGCAGCCATTGATCAGGTCGAGGAACTGCGGCGCGACGCTCCGGATCTGGAAGCAGAACGGACCCGTCTCAGTCAACTCGAAGAGGACCTCGCGGCCGCCGCCGATGCGAGTGAGCGCGTTGATCTGCTTGAGACGGCGATCGAGTATAGGAAGGCGCAGGACGCCTACGACCAGCGGGTCGATGAAGTAACATCATTCGCGGATGAGTTGGCTTCGTTCAATGGGGATGAGATGGACCGACTCGACGATCTTGACGAACAGATAGCGCAACAGAAACGCGTTGAGCAGGAAGCCGCGGTGAAATACCGTGAAGCCGCTGACAAACTGGCCGGTACTGAACTCCCGGAGGACGGCGTTACCGATGAGGTGTTGCAGACGCTTCGAGAGTACCGGGATGAGCTCGATGATGCTGAAGATAATCGTGATCGCTTGCAGCGTGAAGTAGCTGACGCAGAAGCCAAGCGCAGTGAGATACGGGGGAAGATTCCCTTGGACCTTGACGGTGAGACGCTCCGCGAGGTCGACACGGATGATCTTGCCGAGCTTCGGTCGTTTGTTTCGAAGGTGGCGGAAGTCGACGGGAAGGCCCAGGTCGAGGCTGCTATCGATGAGTGGCTCGCTGAGGAGTCGAAGGAATCAGCGGATCGTGAAACACTCGAAAGCGGGCGGAATGCGCTTGAGAACTGGCTTGCAGCCCCGCCACAACAAGCTACTGACGAGCCCAGTAGTCGAGGCCCTGTTGCAGCGGCCATCACGGCAGGAATCCTTACAGCGTTGTCAGGCGTTGTGATCGCGTTGACAGTAAATCCTGCTGGGGGCCTGTTGATTATTTTCGGGCTCGCTCTCGCTGGCTACGCGGCTCTATCTGCGAGGAGCGATGATACCGAGACTGACAATACTGCCAGAGCAACCCACTCGGAGACGTTTCGTCAGACTGGGCTTGCTGAGCCAGACGCGTGGGAACCTGATACCGTCAGAGACCGGGTGGGTGATATTCGTGAGCGACTGCAGGTCATCGAAGTTGACGAGCAGGAGAGTCAGAAGCGAGATGAGCTCCGGGCGCAGTTTGATATTGATGACGTCAGGGAGGAACTGGAGACTGCGCGTGAGCGACTTCGGGACCGGTTCGGCACTGAGGTCGAGGACGACATTGAACTGGCGGTGACAGTTGAACGTATCGAGCGCTGGCAGGCTGCTGATGAAACCGTTGCTGGGAAACAGGCGGCACTAAAGGAAGCCAGCGATCAGGTCGAGACGTATCGGGAGCAGTTCTGCGAGACGATCGAGCCCTACGCGACCGACGCGTACACCTACGACGTCGAAACGAGTGCGGATGCAACAGCTGCCGTTGAGAGTCTCGAACAACGACAGCGAGACCACGAGAATGCGACAAACCGACTCTCAGAAGTAGACGGGGGTGTCGCTGCGGCCCACGAGGAACTCAATCGGTACAGGGCCGAACGGGAGTCACTATTTACTGAGCGTGGCTTGGAGCCAGGCGAACAGGAACGCCTTGCAACGCTGTGTGAGCAATTCTCCGAGTATGAAACAGCTGTTGAGACGAAAAGCAATGCTGAGACTACCCTTGAGAATCGACGTGGGGATCTCCGTGACCACGATGTCTACGATGAAGCAATCGAAGAGCGAGACAAGGACGACTTGAAAAAAGAGTTAGACAAAAAACGGGAGACTGCGGCCCAGTACGACAAGCTGTTACAGGAGAAAACGACGCTCGAAAAGGAAATCGAGGATGCGAAGGCGTCGACGGAGATTGCTGACGCTGTTCAAGAACGGCATGAAGCTTTGAGGAGTCTTGAAGAAGCGCTCGAAACGGATGTGGCCGACGCGGTCACGGACACACTCCTTGAGTTCGTCGAGGCGGAGACGGTTACCAGCAATCAAGAGCCGGTGTTTCAGCGGGCGGATGATCTCCTACGGCGGATTACCGATGGGCAGTTTGAACTCAGACTCGATGACGGTACCTTCAGAGCGTACGATACAGGTGAACAGCGGCGCGTTGATTTGAACGATTTGTCGAGCGGAACGCGCGTGCAGGTCCTGCTGGCGGTTCGGGTCGCTTTCGTTGAACATAGAGAGCAGGAGACTGCGCCCCCCTTGTTGCTTGATGAGACGCTGGCACCGTTTGATGATCAACGAGCCGAAACGGTCCTTGATACTGTAGTTGACCTAGCCCTGGCAGGCCGGCAAGTCTTCTACTTCACAGCCCGGAACGATGAACGCGTACGGTGGGAGACTCGTCTTGAAGAATCGGATGTCAAGTACAGTCTCCAGCAATTGACGGCGAGCGACGGGCACGACCCTATCGCTGAACCACCGACACTCGCAACATCCAGTGCAATCGACGTACCAGCCCCGGACGGCGACGATCACCGGAAGTACCGTGAACGACTGGATGTCCCGACATTTGACCCACGACAGGGAGCGGCCTCAGCTCCGCTCTGGTACGTGACCGAGGACCCAGAAGTATTGCATCGACTCCGTGCAGCAGGTATTGAGCACTGGGGGAATCTCCGATCGCTACTGGAGATCGGTGCCGTTGATGGCCTCATGTCGGAATCAGACCGCGAACAGGTTTATCGGCACGGTGCGGCACTGGAAGCGTTCGTTGATGCATATACGGTCGGACGCGGAAAGGCAGTTGGCCGTGACGTACTAGAAGCGATCGACGCAGTCAGCGGCAATTTTATTGATGAAGTTAGTGCGTTGGCCGATCAGGTTGATGGCGACCCAGACGCGCTTCTTGAGAAGGTCCCAGACATTCATCGATTCGGCTCGCGCAAAACCGAAAAACTCCGAGAATGTCTCCGTGACGAGGGCTACCTTGATCCGCGCCCGAAGCGGCCTGACGAACAAATCCGGTCAGCAGTAATTGATACCTACTGCCAACACGGACTGGAACCAACCACCGCGGCAACAGCTGCAGACAGCCTCCTTAATCGGATTTCAGCGGATTCGGAGCCGAGTGAGAAAACAGACTGAGAGCACCTCTATCAAAACTTCTCAGGGATTTTGCGCACCAAGATAGCGAGGTGAATCGAATTCAGGCGATGATGGCGGCGGCCCGGCGGTAGGTGTCGTTGAGGCGGGGGCCTCCTAGTGCTGTGTAGAGCTCGATGAGGTCCGCGATGTCGCTGAGACAGTAGTCTTTGAGGAGTTGTGTGAGTTCGCGGTGGACGTTGGTGTGTTCGAGGCCGGCTTCGATGTTTTGACGTGTCTGTCGCCGAGGACTTGCCCATTGTGCTTGCCTTGGGCAGCTTTGCCGTCTATTCTAGGGTGATAGTTGTCGGGGAAGTCGTAGCCGTCGTACCAGACGCTGTCGTTGTCGATCCCAGCAAAGTGTAGACCTTCCAGTCAGGAAAGATATGCTGGTCCTTCCAGTCGCCACGCCGGAACAACACCTCGGTTTTCGGCGTGTCGTTTAGCCCGTCAGCGCACGCTAGGCTGACTGCGAAGAACTCGAAGTACTGCGTATTGTTCGACTTGTCGGGCGGCTCTTCGAACGGGCTCGCGTTTTCAATGTCGAGGACAAGTGTGCCCATCTAAACAGACCTCCAGACGTAATGCGTGTCTGACAGTGGCTTGTTCGTTGTGGACGCCGATCTGGAGTCCAGCAGTTCAGTGGTAGACACTCAACTAAATTTCAGAAGCACTCTCTGAAAGCTTGGGGAGCCAGTTGGGATATTGCTGGTACTGTTTATCTGATGTGAAGAGATCAGTCCCGTTGAGATGAGTGACAGTGTTGCTTGTGCCGGATGTTGTGACACCGTTCGTGAGGAGAAGGCTGGTGACTGTGACATCTGAGTTGTCAATTAGGTACTCGTCATCCAGAGTAGCGAATCGGCGGTACGTGAGGAGTTCTTCGAGACCCCGTTTGAATGTTTGAGTCGCGGCGGAGTACTTTACTTCACCGAGGAGAACCCCGGCGAGGTCATCGTCGGATATGGTGTCGTAGATTTCGATGATGATGTCTGGGCGGCCACTGTAGAGGACGGGTTCGTGGGGGTCTCCAGTCAGAGTTTCGAGTGTGGTACTATAGTCGGTAAGGGCGTCAGCGTACCGCGCGAACTGGGGGTGGGTCGGTTGACTCGTGGTGTCTAGTGGTTCACGGAACCCGAGGTTGCCGGTGCTGTCGTGGTGAATCTCGATTCGCTTGTTGTCCGATTCGAGGTGTGCGAGGGCTTTGGTTTCTCCGTCGATTGGTTTGAGGATGAATCCAGGACTAAACTGGTTGAGAATGCGGATGAGGCGGAAACAGCAGAAGAGTTCGAAGAGGGTTGGTGTGTCAGTGGGGACGACGAGTGTCTCGGCGAGGAGTTCCGTGATGTCGGGGTCAAGCGTATCGGCTTGGAGGCGTTGAAATGTGTCGTAGAGATCGTAAGCTTCGGTGTAGAGTGGAAGGCGTGATTGTCGAGCAGTGTTCATATCCTGCCCAGAGACGGAGATGGTCTGGCCATCTTTGATGCGACTCAAATGCACGTTCTGTTTGTAGAGCCGGTCGAAGTTGGCGAGCTGGTCATCGGTCCAAAAGTCTTGCCGCCAATCGTACTCGACGCTTTGGAGTTCGTCTGTGATTGTGCGGTGGATGTGCCATAAGAGGCGTTTCAAAACGCGGTTTTCTGCAATGTCGTATTCAGTATAGGGAGTGTTGCAGACGAAGCGGCTACGGTCGGCGTAACCGGTTTCGGAGCGGGTACGAAGCGTGGCGCTCCAGTTGATTGACCCGCGGACTTCTCCTTGCGTGTCGATGTGTTCGCGTTGGTGTTCGGTTTTAATGCGGCGGACGCGGTCAGGAAGGTTCGTGACGAACTTGTGGACGGCATCGGAGAGACAGAAGTGGATGCGTTTGACGCGGTCCCAGTCGTCGATGTCGAGGCCTTCGTAATCGAGTGAGTTGGTGAGTGCATGCGTGTTTAGTGCGCCGCTCCGAAGGTACGTGCTGAGCTCTTCGGTGGTGGCGTTGACGAGTTCCGATGCCGTGAAACTACGCGTCATCGTCGAATCTGATGCCGAAAAAGTCAGCCGCTTTCTGTTGGAGGACGTCCTTGTTGAGGTTCAGATCGACAGACCCGTTTTCGGTCGTAACGTTCTGGCTGGTGAGTGATCGGATTAGTTGTTTTTGCTGGTCTGGTCGCATCCCTTCGAGTTGCGGGTAGACGAGTGAGACGATTGCTGACGTGAGTGCGTCGGTACGCGTGCCGCCAGTGTCGTCGTATGAATCGAGATACCGGATTATGTCGTACACGATGGATGGTCCGATGACGCGATGGTCATTGATTCGTTGCCACAGGACTGCCACGACAGGGTACACGTCTTCGAGAACTGGGCGGAGTGATGCATCATCGTCGAGCCACGCGGTCGCGTAGTTGTTCATTCCGTCCGGATCAAGAAGTGAGGTGCGAACGCCGTCATCTGTGTTGAGCGGTGGGACGCCGACGTGGACGAAGTTGAATCGCCGCATGAACGCGTACGACATTTCATACAGCGAGGTTTTGTCGTACGTGTTCATTGTAGCGAGTAAACGCCAAGACGGCGTGACGGGGAATGCGTCAGGGTTCCCGATGATGTCTGCAAGTTCTTGTTCAGAGGTAGATTCGGAGAGTGAAATGAGTTCGACGGCGCGGTCGCGTTCGTATGGAAGTTCGGTGGAATCGCCAGAGAGGACGGAAAACAATTGTCCGAACGCTTTGTCGATGTCGGAGCGGTTGATTTCGTCGATAATGAGCCACTCGTTGACGACACGATCTTGTCGGAAGCACTTGAGAAACAGCCGCGGTTCGAACAGTAGTTTTTGCCCGCCATCGTTTGTGGATGGGACATACCCACCGATGGTGTCGAACGCGGTCCATTCAGATGTCGCAGTCGTGAATCGGTAATCGTCGACTTGGTCGTATGTTGTTGCGGACTCACAGATCGCTTTAGCGAGTTTTGTTTTCCCGGTGCCTGGCGGGCCGGTGAAAATAATGTGTTTGCCAGAACGGATCGAGGCTTCGATTTCGCGGCGTAGTCGGTCAGCGTCGTCGAAGTAGAGGCGGTTGGGGATGGTGATTTCGATCTCGGGTGCAGTGAGTTTCGTTGTGAACTGGTCAATGGCCTCTTGTGAGACGCCGTCGCTGATCGGATCCTCTAATGCGAGAATAGTTTCGAACTCATCTTCGGTAAGTGGGAAAAGACTTCCTTGGGCTCGGTTTCTGATGGGTGAGGCATCCTCAATATCGGGAACTGCAGCAAGTTGCTCCCAAGAGATATGTTCGATGGGACGGCTGTACTCGATAGTGATGCCTTTTACCGGCGAGTCGTACTCTTCGTGCTCGCCTTCGTGGAGCCCTTCCACGATTGTGCCCTCTGCGACGATGGCTTTGACTGGGTGTGACTGGTAAAACAGTACTTTATCGCCAGGATTAGCCTCTTCGAATGCACCGAAGATCCGGCGTTTGTTCCCTTTGCGATTGTACGCCGTATAGAACACTTCGCCACCGTCTTCGATACTTTCGACCTCCCAAATGGTGGGGTTGGCAGAGATCCAGAAGTAGTTCGCCCCCTCGCTGGCTGTTTCCGTTTCGCTCTCATCATCGGAGGGTAAGACATCAAAGACGAGGTCGAGAAGCTCATTGAGGTCTGCATCGTCTTCTTCGGCGAGTTCAGATGCTAGTTGACGGTAGTACTCGGGGTTGAGCGTATCGAGTGTGTATGCTTTGATTGAATCTGAATCACTATCGACAGACACGTCCACACCATCTTCCCCGAAAGTTACTTTCCAGTCAACGTCAACGATATTTGTGTGATCTATCTCGGAGTAACTCTTCTTATAATAATCAGACGTAACGATGCCGATTCCATAGATAACGTCCGGGTCTGAGGTATCACGTCGTCCCCGTTTGGCGATTATCACGTCACCTTCGTCGATTTCGTACTGGAACCGGTATGCCATGCCACGTCCGTGGTTATTGCCGGCATCCGAAGCGATCTCGACTAGTTCTCCGTCGGATAGTTCATCAACGTCGTTAATTTCTTTAACGTCCTTTGTTACCTTGTGATCAAGCCCGAATCCGAGGGATGCAATTCCGTGTTGCATCCATGCATCCCAGTATATCCCCCCTCTCTCAGGAGTGATTTGCCAGACTCTCCTAGGTTCTCGTGAAAATCCACCTACGGTAATGGATTCCACAGTCGAATCCACCTGACTTAACAGAAACTCTGCGGCGGACCGTGACAGACTCGACAGATAGGCCTCGTTGAGATTCCCGTTCTTATTGATAGGATAATATTTTTTTGTCCGGTGTTCGTCCTGTCCAAGTTGCTGTTTCAACTCATTATCAACCGGCACTGGTTTGTCAAATAAGCGCAGGTCAACTTCTATTCGGTAGTATTCCTCGCCCCCTAAGATGTACGTTTCAGCAGTTTCGGTGACAGTGGAGATCCCTATGAGTTCGTTGTCGAAGTTGTGAAAGACTACATCCCCGACAGATAGTTTCGTCAGGTTGTGATGCCACTTACCATCGGTCTTTGCTTTGAGATATTCTTCTTCGATTTCGGGTTGATTGTGCTGGTTCACCCAATAAAGGCCTGCATCGTCGGAAATCTGACTGTGTGTAGTCTTAATAGGATTAGTTTCTGCAAAATCTTGTTTATTAATCCAGTTGAAGAAGCTATCGAGGTGACGGAAGTCCTCTTTGAACGGGTAGGAATCACGTACCGTTCGGAATTTCTCCGTATCTTCTACGTACTGATCCAACTGTCCGGACATCTCATAGTGGAAATATTTTTTCATGCCAGTCCGGGATCGATCGTTACTAATTGGATACTTCGTCGGGTGGAGAAAATACAGGATTGCAGAGATGATACCGGCCTGAACGCGATCAATATCTAACGCGGCAAACTCTTCGATTGCCTCGTCGATCGTTTCTCTGTCATCAGAATCTATTACTGAAGCAAGAAACTCGTAGGTTACCTCTTCGTAGCCTTTGATCGGCACCGAATATGTCCCCTTCCCAACGATACCTATTCCCTCTTCGATGCGATTCTTGATTTCGGTCTTCGCAGCCGGATCAATCTCAAGGTCGTCGATCCGTCCCTTCTTCATTTCCGGACTCAGTGCGTTGTCATTCTGACACAGATTGTATATCGTTCGCATCGCATACTCATCGACCGATCCGGTGTCAACGATGGCACGAACAAGTGTCTGTACGGCCTTGGATGTATTCCTGACGTGGGCTTTGTCCTGTTCCCAGTCTTTCTGGGTGACGTACTCCTGTACGAGAGCGTCAATATCAAACGGCAAGTCAGGTTCACTCATTATTCACATACTGATACATTGGGCTGATAAAGGCGTGCCGGTGAATCCCCGAAGCCTAACTAAAGACCAATGAGTTACGGGTAAGAGGAGTTCTGGCCAGTCTACGTGGCCGAGTTTCGATGTGAGATAACTGTACGCTTCGACCACCGAGTCATCTGTTGCACGCACGACGCGTTGGTTATGATGACTGCGAGACTCGTCTAACAACCCTGTTTTGAGTAAGTCGTCAATGACGCGGTAGACTTGCTTCCGGTTGTGATCGGTTTCTACTGCAAGCTCTTGTGCAGACGCCTTCTCGCCCAGAGCACAGCACGTCCAAGATTTCGAGACCAGCCTTCGAGAACACTTTTGTAAACTATTTTGTCTGGACATTTAAATACGATCCTACATTTTGGTTTACAAAATATGGGTCGAAGCGTTCAATCGTTCCTTCCGAAAGACCTGTGATGGGCTTCGAGCTCTTCATCGAGTGCGGAACCCGAAGCGCTGTACACATCATGGCAGATAATTGCGGACACCTCCCGTGTAGACCTAGAAAGAACATTTCAAGAGTTGATTTCTCGGTCTAGTTCGTCGTTGGTGTTCGCAGTTCGCGTATTATTATAACCGCCAGCGACCACATCAACGCCGGATAATCGAATGCCAGCGGAGGGGGTCACTAACTAGACGGTGCCATATGGGACGAATTATAAAAATAAAAATAATGTTGTGAAATAATTACAAAATATGAATTATCAGTAACGTAAGGTTTAATTATTAGTTAGTAATTCGTAATGTGTGGGAAAATATCACCAATCTCGGCGTAAATACTTAGCAGTTCTTGCAACAACTACTGTAGCTGGACTTGCCGGTTGTTCAAGCAATGGAACTGATTCTCAGGGAACCATCGATCGTGAGGGAGCCGACGCTATGGACGCAGATCCAATCGAGATTCCTGATCGCGCTGGCTTTATCTGGTGACGATCTTATCGCCGCAGCTGGTCCGTACTCGTCAGCATACGCATCAATAATAGTTATTATGTCTAAATTACAGTCCGAAAGAACCCA
>LFIK01003840.1_pt1 | contig 12179 bp, 22 predicted proteins | sample 643401 | NCBI WGS metagenome assembly LFIK01 (sample SAMN03777447, study PRJNA286221) | soda lake metagenome | biome: soda lake; feature: Kulunda steppe; material: water; isolation source: sample T5-Br brine of Lake Tanatar-5 | place: Russia: Kulunda steppe | collected 2010-07 | reverse complement strand
CCCCCTTCCCCTTCCCTGCTCCTCCCCCCCCTGCGCTCGTAGCCCCGGGCTTGGCTTTGCCCCCCTCCCCTTCAGCAGCCACTGGGCCCTTACTCCCCACCGCAGCCCCTGCCTTCTCCTTCTGCGCAGATGCCCTAGTCTGCCTCCCCCCCCTGCCCCCTGGCACTGCTGGTGCTGGTGCTGCTGCTGCAGCTGCCCCTCCATTGGCTCCTGGTGCTGCTGGGGTCTCTCCATTTGCCACTGCCCCATTGCCTGCTGCCCTCCCTGCTGCCCCGCGCCTGCCCCCGCCCCTCCCTGCTGATGCTCCATCGCCCGCTCCTGCTCCTGCAGCTGCTGCACTGTTGACTGCCCCTTTCGCAGCCTCCTCCCCTGCAGAGAGGCAGTGGAGCAGAGCAGTGTGGGGGATGGTGCTGCGAGGAAGCAGGGTACTCAGAGGTAGGATCAGAAGTGGAGCAGGAGCACCGGTGCAAGCACTACCAGCGCCTTAGGCGCACACCAGCGCATGCCTGTGCAAGGTCATCCAGGCAGGAGTTGCCAGGCTCAGCCGGCTTCAGCCGACCTAAATCATCCTACCCTGCCAATCCACTCTTGCGTAACAAACAGGGCATAAGGGTTGCACCTGTGACCCGCCGCTGTTGCGCCAAACATGCTCTCCATCTGACCTGCTGCTCCTGCTGCTGCTGCTGTACAAAGCATGCGCTGCCTGTAACTACTGCTGCAGCTGCATACACGCGTAAACACCCACACCCGCACCTGCTGCTGCATCAGCAGCGCTGCCCGGCCCAGCCCCCAGTGCTCCCAGCTCCATGGCCGTGGGCAGCACCACGCAGCCGTCGCGGCGCCAGTCGCTGGGGGTGGCGTGGCATCCAGGGCCCAGCACCTGTGGGCGTGTGCGACCCACTCATGAGTCGGTACGGACTGGTGTTGCTTTGCATCTGGGGGAAGCACCACGCAGCTTTCGCGGTGGCAATTGCTGGGTGTGGCGTGGCGTCCAGGGCCCAGCACCTGTGGGCGTGTGCAACCCGATGATAAAGTATGGGCCCCACACTGTGGGAAAATGTTGCTCTGCATCTGGGGGCAGTGCAGTGCCTTGCAGCCGTCGCGGCGCCAGTCGCTGGGGTGGCGTGGCGTCCAGGACCACACCTTGTGAACGCATGAGGAAGACAGACTACAGTGGTGTGATGCGATGGTGCAGTTACGAAGGGGCAGGCCTGCGCATGCCGACTGGGTGGTGCGTCTTGATGAGGTATGGTGCATCAAACAAAGAGTGGCGGTCGATGGCGTGCCAAGCTGAGGCTTTTTGGTCTTGCTGGAGCGCAAACCACCCTAACACTTCCTGCACCCGCAGCCCAGTCGATGGCGTGCCAAGCGTAGGCGTCGCCCACTCAGCTCAAACCATATTTACGCCTAACTGCACCCGCAGCCCAGGCAGCGCACCTTCTGCAACGACACTGCCACCTCCTTTGCCTCCTCCTCCTCCATGTTGCCGTGCATGAATGTCTCAAGGTGGCATCTGCAGGGGCACAGTGTTGGGTGTATTCAACTCTGGCAGGCAGAGACGACTGCGTGCGTGCGCCCACCCCCCCAGGCCTCATCACTTGGCCTCAGAGGGTGTGAAAATAAGGCGACGCAGAGGACGGGCTCTGCAGCACGAGGAGGACAGCAGGCTTATCTGATCGCATCCAAATCTGGGTGATGCTGCAACGCAGCATTCCTTTGCAGTGCCCTCATTGCTCGCGCAGCATTTCCTTTTTCTCTTTCCTATACAGCCACACGCACTTGGCCAGCATTTGCTGCATGAAGGCCTGCACGCCAGCAAGCGTGGCCGCCTCCAGGTGGGGCGCGATGACGGACCAGTGCCACGCGCCCTTGCACAGCGAGAACAGGCGCTCGTACGTGGCTTGCTTGATGACCTGCGGTGTGTGTGTGTGTGGGGGGGGAGAAGGGTTGGGGAGGAAGTTTGAGGAGGGGGGAAGCGCCGCGAGGGCTGGTGTGCGTGGCTTGCTTGGTGGCCTGCTGGGGCGCGGGCAGAGGAGAGGTGCGCAACATGGCTGGTGTTCTTTGGCAGAGGGTTGTGCCCTCCCTCCTCCCACCTTTGTGACACAAACAACATGCGCAAGCAACCCCCACGCCTGCATGGCGGTGTTGCGGTACTTGCACACAGACACCTCCTGCACAGTGGCCCCACCAACACACGCACAGCACACCACGACCACCATCAGCACCAGTTGGTCCCCCCAATACAGCTGTTTGCTGTTCACCACAGCTCATCACAAGCGCCCACAACATCCCCACACCACAACACAACATACCACACACTTAGCTGTTCACCACAGCTCATCACAAGCGCCCACAACATCCCCACACCACACCATACCACACAAACACACACATTCAGCTGTTCATCGCAGCTCATCACAAGCGCCCACAACATCCCCACACCGCACCATACCACACACATCCCCACCCAGCTGCCCACCTGCATGGCTGTGTTGCGGTACTTGCGCACGAGCGCCTCGTGCACAGTGCCCCAGTTGGCCCTGGCCACGCCGTCGCCTGCCAGGCTGCTCAGCAGGCGGTGCGCCAGCAGCGGCAGGCGGTGGCTGAAGCCCTCCACCTTGATCTCGATGCCTGCAGGTGCGTGCGCGAGCGCAGGGGTGCAGGCGCGCTGCTGGGGCTCGTGCATGCTGGGAAGCTGGCGGCGCGCCAGCAGCGGCAGGCGGTGGCTGGAGCCTTTCCCCTTGATCTCGATGCCTACATGGGAAGTCGCATGTGCGGGTGCACAGGAACCCATGCACACGCACCAGCAGGGACACACTGGGAACCCCACAATGGCTGCAACATCCACACATTCACGCCAACACGCATAAACACACACATACACACACAAACAAACACACAAACACACACACACACCTGCCAGGCCCTCTGGCGAGGAGTGGTAGTGTAGGCCCGCCACGTCCGCAAGGTAGGTGTCCTCATTCAGCACATCATCCAGCAGCCTGCACAGGGCGCGCAGGAGTGTGTGCAAGCATGGCGGCCTGTGCCAATGCCTGCTGGTGGTGCCGGATCCAACACACTTGCACAGAGACGTCATGCCACACACATGTGGGCGCTTGTGGAGTGAAGGATGCAGGTCGATGGCCGCAGCTCCCTTGTCCTTGTGTGCGCCGGCCTGCTTTACCTGTCATCCATCCCTCAATGCCCCATGTGCCGCTGCTCCGCCCCCGCGGGCACACCCTTTTCCTCCAACACAGACTGCCCTCCTGCACTTACAGACCCAACACCAGCGCCGCTACGCCTCCTGCATTCATGGCTCCAACTTCGATTCTACCACCCACTTGATCATGAGGTGCGTGAGGACCTCGGACACAGGAATAGTCCCCATAAGCTTGCGAGCGGCGCCTATGAGGGCGTTAACCTAGAGTGCGCAGTCCTATCCTCAGAATGCTTGTGAGCTCCGACCCTGCCACTCACTTGATCATAAGGTGCGTGAGGGCCATGGACTCGGCGGTGGTGCCCAACACGGGCGACGACAGCCGCATGTACAGCACAACTCGAGGCGTGGAGAAGGCCTGGTCCAGCTTGTGCCACACGCGCAGGCCTGCGCGGCGCAATTCCAGATAAGAGACGAGAGGGAGATGAAAAGTAAGGTGGTGGTCATGAAGGCTTTGGAAGAGTGTGTGCAGGAGGTGGCTGAGTTCACCACCAAGCAAGCAAAGCCACACGCACACAGGCAGATGCACACAGCATAGGCTGCTTCCCGTCCATGCACACACACACGCACATGCACGCACGCAAACACACACGCATGCGCGCACACACACACACACACACCCACACACACGCACACCACTGCACGCACACCGGCCGCCCCCCACCCACCCAGCGCCTCCAGCACCAGCCGCGGCGGCGTGGCCAGCACCAGCGGCAGCCCCTGCCCCGCCGCCAGCGCCGCGCACGCGCCCTTCTCCTCAGCCGCCTCCGCCGCCGCGCTGCACGCATGCGCAGTCTCCGCTGCGGCCGCGGCCGCGCCCGCTGCTGCTGACGTAGCAGCCGCATGCGCTGCTGCCGCCCCAGGGGCGGCGGCCGCTGCTGCTGCGGCGGCGGCGGCGGAGATGGCGCCGGGCAGGGTCGCGGGGGGGAGTGCTGCGGCTGCGGGGGCTGGGTGGGGGGAGGAGAGGCGCGCGCGCTTGCATGGCTCGTGGGCCTCCGCGCGGGCAGTGCCCTGCTGGGGCTGCTGGGGCTGCTGGGGCTGCTGGGGCTGCTGCTGCTGCTGCTGCTGCTGTGGAGGTGGTGCCAGGGGTTGGGTGTGGGCATGGCCGTGCGCGCACTGGTGGCGGTGCTTGGGGCGCTTGATGGTGAAGTTGGTGGGGATGTAGGGGTTGGGCGGCGGCAGCTTCAGCGCGGGGCAGGGGGGGGCATCTGCCCACGCGCGGCACACCTCATCCGGCAGCTGCAATGCAATGCAATGCAATTGTTGTTTGTGTGGGTGGTGGGAGCAGGGCGTGGGTGGTGTGGGTGGTGCGAGCAGGGTGGTGTGGGTGGGGCCGGTCGCAGGCAGGGCATACAAGTGCAGGCAGAGCAAGCAGGCATGGGATGAGGGGGGGCGGGGGGCATGGGCGGATCCATGCTGGCGGGTACGAGCAAATTCTCACCATGTGGTCACAGTGGTTTGTTTGTACCAAACATGTAACAAATAAAGGAAGAGCACAGTACGCACCTGCACCCACGCGCTCTCCATGTTGAACCAGGTCTCCGCGTTGACTAATGATCAAAAAGTGTTTTAAAACACACAATACACAATGCGCACCTGCACCCACGCGCTCTCCATGTTGAACCAGGGCTCCGTCTCCACGCTGACCGTGGCGGGCTGCCCGCTTGCTGCCAGCGTGCCAAGCAGGCCTGCACGCACAGGGGGCACATGATCCCAGGGTGAGCAGGAGCGCTCCTTCAATCTGGTCTGGTGCCATCATGCAGCCCAAGCTAGGGTTGGGGCGGACCTGGCAGGATGTGCTGCTTGCAGCCAGACGTGGAGGCGTGCTGGGCACTTCACTGCAGCATGCACACATGCCCGCACCCTGCTGCCAAGGCGCACCTGCGCGCGCCTCTGCCTGCTGGGCTTGCTGCGAAAGCACCTTTCCTTCAACTCTCAGAGACTGGCAGACGCCTGACCACGCAAGATGCAGATGCGCACCCGTGCGCGCCTCTGCCTGCTGAAGCAGCTGCTGCTTGAGCGGCTCGTACGCCTTGGTCATCAGGTCGACCCGGTAGCTGCTGCTGCTGGGGTGCATGCTGCCATCCAGGAGCGAGGTCACCTGAGGGGTAGGGCAGTGGCTGGAAAAGGTTTTTGAGATCAAACAGGTTTCTCAAAAAATTGAGACTGGGGGCGTATTACTAGCAGGCTACTGGGTTGCATGGAAGCGCCCAGGTGTACAGTGCAGGAGCATGTGGCCAGCAGTTGCTGAGGCGCATGCAGCCACCAGCAATATGCAAGGTCCAGGGGATCCCTCATAGGTAAGTCAGTTAGTCAGAGGTCAAGGCAAAGGCAGGAAAGGGAGCACTAGGCAGGAGGGAGGTGCAGCAGTTGCAATGAAGGGAGCAGTTGAAGGGAGGAGCAGAAGAGAGTGCTGCAGGAGAGCGGCAGGAATGAATGCTCAAGCAGCTGAGCATGCAACGGACCTCAGAGGATGTAGTTTCCACACCTTTTGTGTTCAGAATGCTAAAATTGGTTTTTTCTAGCATCATTGGTCCGAGCCAGTACGGGGAATGCAAACAGGAGGTGCAGTCACTTCCAGGTGCCTATCAAGCCCACCTTCAGTCAGAGCAGCATCTCAGGTGTCAGAGCACATTGCCAGAGCATGTGCTCAGGCACAGCATGGTGTAGCTCCCATGCTTCAAGCCTTGAGGGAGGCCACATGGGATGAGGCCCCACAAAGAAGCCCTTTCAAACCCACCAGCTCCGGCTCGTAGCTCTGGTGCAGGTATTCTGCAGCCAGCACATGCTCTGGCGGGAAGAGGTGCAGCACCGCAGCCAGGCGCGTGCACATGTCCATGCCATCCTCCTCTTCCTGCTCGTGAAGGGGCGGCGGGGTGTCCAGGTGTAAGAATGATAAACGCAACAGCCAAGCACGTGCATGTGTCCATGCCGTCCTCCCCTCCCCTACGCCGCTGCACACTTACAGCCCATGCTGGCGTCGACAGGCGTCAGTTGTGCCCAGCCCAAAACACGCAGCGAGCACTGAGATGCACGCACCTGGAACATGAACTTCATCTCCGCCATGCTCTTCATCTCCTGCCACACCCACTGCTGGGGACCTGCAGGCCCGGGAAAAGAAATGAGAAAAAGAGGGTGGATTATTTGCGCAAGAGCGACGAGCGCGCTGCAAGCAAGCTGGGTGAGGAGGCAGCAGGACACTGAGCAGGCCCACACCCAGCAAGGCCCTGAGGTGTGTGCGGCCAGGGCTGTGAGGGGGGGCCTGCAGCAGCAGCTATAGGGCCTCTTGCTTCATGGGGCTGTGGGACGCGGCAAGGAGCAGGGTGGCAGCTGCTGCCGCACCCAGCCGTCTAAGGAGTGTTTGTTTGAGACCTGCTGCAGCATGTGAGCGTTTCACGTGGAGGACACGCCCAGGAAGCGTATAGGTGGCCCACCAGTAGCCAGCAGTGCAGCCCTATCCCTCACTCCCGCCCACCCACCCCTGTGGCGCAGCATGCTGAGGTAGTGGAACAGCAGCTCCACAGCAGCTAGGCCAAACCCGGGGCCCGCGTGCAGCCCGGCATCCGTGAGCGTGATGCTGACGCCAAAGAGGTAGCAGCCGCTGTTCTGGCTGTAGCCGTCGCCGTCCACGCCCGCGCTCAGGTCGGAGGCCCACCCACGCGCCTGTGGGAGCAGTGGTGAAATTGGGGGTCGAATCAGAGTATTAAACCGGTCAGTCTTTGCTGGCTTGGTCTGGGGTTTTGTCTGCGACATAGCCGTCGCCATTCCGCGCCTGCGCTCAGGTTGGAGGCCCGTCTGCACGCCTGCTGGAGGGGTGACAAAGGAGAAAGGACTGTGCTGGCGATGACCGCTACCGGAGGCTGGCAGCACTGCAGGAAGGTGAGACCCTTTGATGCTCATGATGACCATGAGCAATGTGCTTTGGGCTCCGAGCAAGAGGGGTGAGGGAGCGGACTACAGCAAAGGCCCTGCACGCAGCCTTGCGTTGTTGCGCTCAAGCTGTGAGCGTGGCGCTGGCGCCAAGAGTTGGGAGCTCAGCAAGCTGGACCCCGCACATATGAGCAGCTGCAGCAGCGATCCCATCCCCTCGTGGCCCACCAGGTGAGAAATGTGGTGCATCGCACAGCCTTCTCATTATGAACATCAACAATATCATTGTTATCTACCATACCGCACCTTGAGCAGCAACAGCAGCGACCCCGGCCCCTCGTGGCCCAACAGGTGCGAAATGAGGTGCATCACACTGTCAACCTCCTCATATCTATCATATAATTTTCCATGCCGCACCTTGAGCAGCGACAGCAGCGACCCCGGCCCCTCGTGGCCCACTAGGTGCGAGATGTAGTGCTCCGCCTTGGCGCCGTACTTGGGCGTGAGGCAGGGCAGCTGGAAGGTGGCCACCACCTCGTGCGTGTCCCGCACCGCGGGCAGCACATACAGCGCGCGGCCCTGCGCGTTGTGGTTGGGTGTGTGGTTGAGGGGTCGTTACGGTCGGGTGTATGGTTGGAGCCAGGAAGCCAGGAATCGACGCGGTCACGTGGACATGCATGCCTCATACCGCGGGCAGCACATACAGCGCGCGGCCCTGCGCGTTGTGGTTGGGTGTGTGGTTGAGGGGTCGTTACGGTCGGGTGTATGGTTGGAGCCAGGAAGCCAGGAATCGGCGCGGTCACGTGGACATGCATTCCTCGCACCACGGGCGGCACGTGCAGCGTGCAGCCCTGCGCGTTGTGGTCACGTGGTGGCTGGGTGTATGGTTGGGGCCAGGGTCGGCCTGGTCAAGAGCAAGCGTGCCAGGGGCAGGAAAGAAGCGGGGAGCAGCACCGGCTGTGCGGTGCGGGGGACCGGGCGGTGAGGTGGCTTGCAAGAAGCGGATAGGCTGATGCTGCAACAGATGGGTGCAGAAGCCACGCGTGCCCTGTTGGGCGTGCATGCCCTACCCTGCAGGCACACACAGCCCCAGCAGCAGCGCCCCCCCTCCAGCAGCAGCCACCCCAGCAGCCAATCCTGCTGCAGCAGCAACAGCAACAGCAGCATTGCCCCACCTGGAATGGCATGCCCATGTCCGTGAAGACCGGCCGTGGCCCCTTGCCTGTGGGCAGCCCCTGGAAGATCTCAGACACGTACGCCTGCAGTACATCAAAGTAGGGCAGGCTGTGTTCATCAGCATTGGGCCCGTGACAGGCACTGGAGGACCTCAGGCACTCGCGCAGCAGCAGCAGCAGCATGAAGAGGGTGCAAGCTTGCTCCTCACCTCAAGGCCCCCCTCCCCCAACCCTACATGCACACTCAGGAGCCACCTTGCCCAAGAAGAGGCAGGCATGGCTCCCACACAGTGGCCGCACACAGTGAGAATGGTCAAACCATTTGACTCAAATGGAATCGGGCATTGTTGCAGGTGCACGATTACTTGCAAGTGCGCACAACACACACACACGCACACGCGCACACGCGCGCACACATTCACACACACATACATACCCACACACAAAAGGCCCACCTCGAGCTCATCCAGAGTCTCGCCCCCCAGCAGCACCAGCGACATGCGCTCCGCGCAGTAGTGCTGCCTGCATGGCAGTCAGTGCCGCACACCAGAGCACACCAGTGAGCCCAAGAAGATGCAGGGGTGAGGTGTGCAGGGGAATGCCGTCCGCAGGGGGCAGGGGCCCCTCGCTTCAGCACAGCATTGCATTGCATGCCAGCGTGTCAAGAAGTGGGGCAGGTCGCACCAGCCAGCAATGGGGAACAGGCATGCAGGCCCTCCTGGTGTTGCCGCAGCTCATGCGCCCATGTCCTTGCCCCATGTCCTTGCGCAGCACTGGGCTGCACCCTCACTAGTTGGTGTGGAGCCCACGACCACCCATGCGCACATTGCTGCCCCCTGAAAGCGGTCCTGGTCCCATTGGCTGCCAGTAACTTTGGCCTGTAAACTGATGAAAGCCTTACAGCCTTACAGTATAGCTTGGACCAAATGAAGGGAGCACAACCCACTTGTAGTAGTCCATGACCGCCTGGCGCACGTTGACGCCGGCCGCCAGCGGCTGGTCCCACAGGCTGCGCTTGTTGCCCCACGTGAACTTGCGGTACACGTGGCCGGGCTTGGACTGCGGCAGCAGTTTGTGGTAGGGTATAGCTTGGCACAGGTGGCAAGTGATTCGATCGATTGGTTGATCGTTGCCCCACTTTGGCACCGACGGGGAGTGAATGCAGTGTGGCACACAAGGCCAGGCTTGGGCTGCGGACAGCAGATAAAGGAAGGGATGGCTTGGCAGTGCTGGCTTGGTAGCTTGGCCTGCTTGAAGCAGGACGGCTAATTGCCATTGGCAAAGAAGGTGAGGGGTTGCAGTGTGGAGGCACACGTGACTGGCTGGGCAGCGATTGGGAGAGAGGGATGCCAGCGAGCGTGGGGACGATGTGACCAGAATGCAAGCATAGGGTTGCTACCCCTCACTGTGTGGCACACCAGCTGCATGGTAACCAATGCATGGTCACCAATGCAAGCGTAGGGTCGCTGCCCCTCACCGTGTGGCACATCAGCTGCGCGGCCCTGCACCCGTCGTCCTGTATCACGCCCGCAAACTCAGAGTCCACCGCCTGCACCTCCCGCTCCAAGCTGGTCTCCGCGCACAGGGGCGCGATGAAGAACTGCAGCAGGGCGTCGAGTGCGTGTGTGCACATGTGTTGTGCGTGTGTGTATGTGTGTGTGCATGCGTGCGTGCATGAGCGAGCGTATGTATGTGTGGACGTTGGGGTAGAGGTGGAGGCACCTCTAGCTCCAAGTGTGGTGCAAAGGAGCGTGATGAGCAGCTCCAGTAGGGAATGAGTATGCTTGCCTGGATTGGGCTTCAACAGCAGGTGCAAGGCAGTGATGCACACAGGCAGACAGGCGCAAGGCACACAGGGCGCGCGCGCACACACACACACACACACAGGCGCAAGGCAGGAAGAGTAGATGGGGGGCAAGGCTGCGGGCGCACCTGTGCAAACCGGTCCAAGGCGCCCTTCAGGTCTTTAGGAGACACGTCAAAGTGGTAGTTGGTGGTCTCCTGCGGGTGGTGTGGCGTGGCATGCACGTGCATTTTTTGTGCTTTGGTGCACAGGTGCATTCTGGGCGGAAGAGCAGTGAATGAACCAAAAACCTATTTGCAACTTCACGCCTCTGCTAGGTGGCGAGGAAATGTGCATCCCTGCCTCGCTTCACCCGCCCCCACCACCTCTGGCAGCAGGGGCCCCATGCAGCACTTCAGCAACAATTCACCACACCTGTCTCGATTGGGAGGTGCATCATGTCAAACGCAATCAGGGGGTGCACTAGCTGTGCGGCGCACCAGCTCCGTGAAGGCGTTGGAGGAGCCGCCGTGCTTGGTGAGGAAGTCGTCGTACTCGTTCTCGTCGGGGTACTTGGCGCTACCCATGAACAGCATGTGCTCCAGGTAGTGGGACAGCCCCTGTTGGCACGGAGCGGGTCGGGGTGAGGAGCAGCGTGGCCCTGAGGCAGGCAGGCCCTGCACCCTTTAGCGAGCACTGGCAGTGTGGACGCGGTGCGTTGGAGCTCAGTGGGGTGGCCAACTTGGAGCCCTTGGCTGCTGCCTCTACCCACCAGCACATGCTGGTAACATCTAGCCAGAGCCTCCGCCCTCGGGGCTCACCGGCAGGTGGTCTGGGTCGGACAGGCTGCCGATGCCCACCGACATTGCGGCCGCTGCCTTCTTCACAGGCGCCTGCTGCTCGCCGCCCTTCTTCTTCTTCCCCCCACGCCGCGCAGGGCCGTCCCCTGCCGTGGGTGCGTGCGTTCATGCTCGGCGGTTCGCGAGCAGGTCAACAGTGGCTGCCCACAGGCGCTCCTGCCTGTGTGCAAGTTTGTTTCTCATAGGGCCCCATGCATGCAAAGGAGGAGGCCAGGGGGCGTGTGTGGACGTGCGAAGCGCTGTTGAGCGCGAGGGACGCGATATGGGAGAGGAAGAGACAGTGCAATGGGGGTTTTGAGGGTGCTACGACCAGGCTTGATGCTTGTGTGCTAATCTGCGTGCATGGGGCAGCCACTGCATGCGCACGCACACACCTTCGCCCTTCTCCTCCTCCTCGCTGCCCTCCCCACTACCACTACCGCTGCTGCCGCTGCTGCCACTCCCATCCTCATCACCCTCATCGTCCCCTGACTCCTCCTCGTCCTCGCTGCTGCCGCCGCTGCTGCTGCCCTCATCCATGCTCTCCGCGCTGCCGCCGTTTGCCTGCGTTGCGTTGCGGCCGCGGGTGCTGGAGCTCACGCATGAGCGCATGCTCCGGGCCTGAGGTCGTGCATGCATGCATGCATGCATTTGGCAAGCAGGCAGGCAAGCAAAGCGTGCAAGCAGCCATCCGCTCACGCGCGCGCCCATGCGTGCAAATCGCCCGCCGCCCGCTCACCTTTGCCCCCTTGTCACCCTTGCTGCTGTGCCCAGCTGCATCCCCCCCTGCACCTCCTCCCTGCTGCTCCTGGGTGCTGGCAAAGATGTCGGGGTCGGACACGAGCAGGACGGTGAGGGCGTTGGGTAGCACGAGCCGCCTGTACGTTTTCTTGTCTTGCGGCGACTTCAGGCAGGTCCCCATTGTGTGTGGGGGGGTTTATTTGGATGTATGAAAGGGGTGTGTGCCGTGAACGCACACAAAAGTCTTGCTCTAGAGATGGCTGGTGCGCCTCGAGTCTCACAAGGAAGCCACCTGGAGATACCATTTAGAGCGAGAGACAACCTATCGAGAGATAGATAGTTGAATGAAAGGGTGAAATTCCTCGTAAACGCGGCCCCGTCTATCCCGGCTTCCCGTCCCCCGTCAGGCTGCTGTTGCCCATTGCCCTTGCTGTAGCCGCCGCCGCAGCAGGGGGCAGGGCAGCACCCATCCTCACCAGCTCCTCGCCGCGCCGCACGAGCTGCGAGTGGTGTGTGTGTGTGTGTGTGTGTGTGTGTGTGTGTGTGTGTGTGTG
>LFIK01003839.1_pt1 | contig 12180 bp, 13 predicted proteins | sample 643401 | NCBI WGS metagenome assembly LFIK01 (sample SAMN03777447, study PRJNA286221) | soda lake metagenome | biome: soda lake; feature: Kulunda steppe; material: water; isolation source: sample T5-Br brine of Lake Tanatar-5 | place: Russia: Kulunda steppe | collected 2010-07 | reverse complement strand
TTTCAAACCTGACTTCGCTCAGCCCGCCAGCGTCTTGGCGACCTCGGCGGCGAAATCCTCGTCCTTCTTCTCGATCCCCTCGCCCACGGCCATGCGCACGAAACCGGTGATCTCGACGCCGGCGTCCTGCGCGGCCTCGGCCACGGTCTGATCGGGGTTGATGACGAATTTCTGACCCAGCAGGGTCACTTCCTCGAAGAACTTCTTCATCCGGCCCTGGATCATCTTCTCGATCACCGCCTCGGGCTTGCCGCTTTCGCGCGCCTGCTCGGTCAGCACCTGCTTCTCACGCTCCACCAGCGCCGGGTCCAGATCGGCTTCGCCCAGCGAGGCCGGGTTGGTCGCCGCCACATGCATGGCGATCTGGCGCGCGATGCCATTGTCGGTGCCCTTGATGGCCACCAGGACACCGATCTTGCCCATGCCATCGGCGGCGGCGTTGTGGACATAGGCGGCCACGGTGTCGCCCTCCAGAACCGCCATGCGGCGCAGGGTCATGTTCTCGCCGATCTTGGCGATGGCGTCGGTCAGCACGGTCTCCACCGGCTTGCCGCCCAGATCCGCCGCCTTCAGCGCGTCCAGATCGGACACGGTCAGCGCCGCGGCGGTGATGTCGCGCACCATGCCCTGAAACTCGGCGTTCTTGGCGACGAAGTCGGTTTCCGAGTTGATCTCGACCGCGACGCCCTTGCCGCCGTCAAGCGCCACGCCCACCAGCCCTTCGGCGGCGGTGCGGTCGGATTTCTTGGCGGCCTTCGCCAGACCCTTGGTGCGCAGCCAGTCCTGCGCGGCCTGCATGTCGCCGTCGGTTTCGGTCAGCGCCTTCTTGGCGTCCATCATGCCTGCGCCGGTGGCCTCGCGCAGTTCCTTGACCATGTGTGCCGTGATGGCCATGTCGCGTCTCCTTGATCCATGCAATGGGCCGTGCCCGAGGCTCTGCCCCGGCACGGCGACAATGGTGTGACAGCCCGCGGGCCGCCGGCCTCAGCTGGTCGCGTCGGCGTTTTCGGTCGGTGCGGCGTCGCCCTCGGCCAGCGCCTCCTCAGCCGGAGCCTCGTCCAGCGCGCCCAGATCGATGCCGGCGGCGCCCATCTGCGCCGACATGCCGTCCAGCGCGGCGCGCGCGACCAGATCGCAATAGAGCGCGATGGCGCGGGCGGCGTCGTCGTTGCCGGGGATCACATGCGTGATGTCGTCGGGCGCGCAGTTGGTGTCGACCACGGCGACCACCGGGATGCCCAGCTTGCGCGCTTCCTGCACCGCGAGCGCTTCCTTGTTCACGTCGATCACGAACAGCAGGCTGGGCAGGCCGCCCATGTCGCGGATGCCGCCCAGGCTGGCCTGCAGCTTGGCCTGCTCGCGCTCCATGCCGAGGCGTTCCTTCTTGGTCAGCCCCTCGGCGCCGCCGTCAAGCTGCTCGTCCAGCGCCTTGAGCCGGCCGATCGACTGGCTGACCGTTTTCCAGTTGGTCAGCGTGCCGCCCAGCCAGCGGTGGTTCATGTAATACTGCGCCGAGCGTTCGGCGGCCTCGGCGATGGGCTTCTGCGCCTGCCGCTTGGTGCCCACGAACAGGATCCGGCCGCCCTTGGCGACGGTCTCGCGCACCACATTCAGCGCGGCGTCCAGCAACGGCACGGTCTGCGTCAGGTCGACGATGTGGATGCCGTTGCGGTCGCCGTAGATGTAGGGACCCATGCGCGGGTTCCAGCGCTGGGTCTGGTGGCCGTAGTGAACGCCAGCTTCCAGAAGCTGACGCATCGAGAAATCGGGAAGCGCCATATGCCTGTCCTTTCCGGTTTGCGCCTTGGCGGGGGCATTCAGGGCATCGCCCCAACCGGTGGACACGCGCGGGATGTCTCCCCGCCGGGCCCGACCCCCGCCTGTGAAGTGGCGCCGCCTTAGCGCATCGCGCGCGGGGGCGCAAGCGTCGGCGGGGGCGAGCGGGCGGGCGGGGGCGGGGCGGGCGGATGTCGTCAGTTCTTGCGCAGGCGCAGCACGGCCCAGGCGCCGGTGACGATCAGCGCGGCCATCACCGACTTGATCGCGTCGCCCAGCAGGAACGGCAGCGCCCCCGCCGCGACGGCGGTCTGCAGATCAAGCGGAGTGGCGGCGAACAGCCACAGCACACCCGGCACATAGAGCACCGCCGACAACGCCAGCGCCACGCCCGTGGTCCGGACCAGCCCGCGCGCGACCCCGCGCTCGGCGGCAAGCCCGGCCAGCCACGCCAGCGCCACGAAGCCGAACAGGAAGCCCGCGGTCGGCCCCAGCAGCGCCGGGACCCCGGCGCCGGCCACGAACACCGGCAGCCCCGCCGCGCCCAGCGCAAGGTAGCTCATCACCGACGCCGCCCCCAGCCGCGACCCCAGCCCGAAGCCCACGATCAGCACCGCCAGCGTCTGCAGCGACATCGGCACCGGCCACATCGGCACCGACAGCCGCGCGCCCAACGTGATCAGCGCAGCGCCGGCGAGGACCATCATCGCCTTGCGAAACGGGGTTTCGGTGCCTCCGACGGCGGCGACGAGCGTGGGTGCGGGGGGCATTGGCGCGGGTCTCCCTGTTGCGTTTCGCGACATCAGCGCAAGCCCGGGCGCCGCTGTCAAGCGCCATGCGCCCCAATTCGGCTTGCGTGCCCCCCGGCGCGGTGGCATTGGGGCGCAATGGAGCAGACTGCCGAAAACACACGCGCGACGCGGGTCGCGCTGGTCACCGGGGCCTCGCGCGGCCTGGGCGCGGCGCTGGCCGAGGCGCTGGCCGCGGCCGGCTGGCATGTGGTGGCGGTGGCGCGCACCTCCGGCGCGCTCGAGGAGCTTGACGACCGTATCCAGACCGCGGGCGGGCGCGCGACGCTGGCACCGATGGACGTGACCAATGACGGCGCGATGCGCCATCTGTGCCGGCAGATCCACGACCGCTGGGGCGGCGCCGGGCTGTGGGTGCACAGCGCCATTCACGCCCCGCCGCTGTCGCCTGCCCCGCATGTCGGCGCGCGCGATCTGGACCGGACGCTGAAGATCAACCTGCACGCCACCGCCGCGCTGATCCCGCTGGTGGAGCCGCTGCTGCGCGCCGCGATGCTGCCCGAAGGTGCCCCGCGCAGCGCCGCGCTGTTCTTCGATGACCCGGTGGCCGGGCAGAAGTTCCACGGGCTCTACGGCGCCAGCAAGGCCGGACAGATCGCGCTGGCGCAAAGCTGGCGGGCCGAGACCGCGCGCGTCGGCCCGCGCGTGGCGATCGCCACCCCCGCGCCCATGCCCACCGCGCTGCGCGCGCGCTTTTTCCCCGGCGAGGACCGCACCGCGCTGACCCCCTGCGCCACCGAGGCGGCGCGCATTCTGGCCGATCTGGGGCGCTGAGCGCGGCAAACATGGCGCCGATAGCGCTAACTCATGCATTTCATGCAGGGCGGGCTTGAGCCTGCGTCAGTTGTTCTGCGCCGCAGCATGCTCCATGTTGATCGCAACACAGACGCACACGCACACCGAAAGGAGCATGCCATGACCACCCTGCTCAGCCAGATCCAGGACCGCCTGCGCAAGCGCGCCGCTTACCGCCGCACCGTCGCCGAACTGCGCGCGATGCCGCTCGACGTGGCGATTGACCTCGACATGGACCCCAGCGCGGCCGAACAGGTCGCCGCCGAGGCCGTCTACGGGCGCTGATCAGCGCCCGGCGAACTTGGCCTGCAACGCGCGCTCGACCTCGGGCGGGACAAACCGCCCGACATCGCCGCCCAGCCGCGCGATTTCCTTGACCAGCTTCGATGCGATCGCCTGGTGCCGCGCCTCGGCCATCAGGAACACCGTTTCGACCGAATCGTCGAGCGCGCGGTTCATCCCGACCATCTGGTATTCGTATTCGAAATCGGCCACGGCCCGCAGGCCGCGGATGATGAACCGCGCGCCGACATCCCGGGCGCAATCGATCAGCAGGTTCTCGAAAGGGTGGGCGATGATCTCGACCCCGGTCTGCGCGCTCAGCGCCGCAGTCTCGCGCTCGATCATGGCCACGCGCTCCTCCAGCGCGAACAGCGGCCCCTTGTCGCGGTTGATCGCCACGCCGATCACCAGCCGGTCCACCAGCCGGCTGGCACGGCTAATGATGTCCACATGGCCCAGCGTCAGCGGGTCGAAAGTGCCGGGATAAAGCCCGATACGCATGATGTCCCTCGTCTTTTTGCGAAGCACGCAACATCATTGCGCGGGCGGATGCAAGCCCCGACGCGCGCCCGTCGGTGACACCGTTGCTCAGTAGCCCATGATCATGCCGGTCAGCGCGTCCTTTTCCAGCTGCAACTCGGCAAGCCGCGCCGCCACCACATCCCCGATCGAGATCAGCGCGATCATCTGCTCGCCCTCCATCACCGGGATATGGCGAAAGCGCTTGGCGGTCATCGTCTGCAACACCAGATCGGCGCTGTCGTCGGGGCTGCAGCCAAAGACATTGCGTGTCATCACGTCATCGACCTTGTCCTGCAGGCAGATCTCGCCCCGCCGGCCGAGTTCTCGGACGATGTCACGCTCGGACAGGATCCCGGCCACGCGTCGCCCGTCATCCGAGACAACGACCGCCCCGATCCGCTTTTCCGACAGCACACGCGCCACATCGGCCAGCGTCGCGCCCGGCTGAACGGTGATGACGCCGCCCTTGCCCTTTGACTGGATGATCTGTTTGACAAGCATTGGGCGCCCTCCCTGCGCGATGTGTCTCCCCGCTCCCGCGGAGCGAGCGTCGGCCACGCACCCCCGCGCTGTCAAGCCTGCAGCCGGGGATGCGGCGAACCCTTGCGCATGGGCCGGTGCCACCGGCGCGGCAGGGGCCGGTGTCCGCCCCCTGCCGCATCAGCGCCCGAGACTCACTCCGCAGCGCTGGCCATCGGATTGTTGGGGTGCTGCGTCCAGTCGCCGTGCTCGTCGCGCACGACCTCGCCGGTGCGCTCGTCCACGGTGCCGGCGGGCAGGCGCTCCATCGTGATGCAGTTCTCCACCGGGCAGACGTTGACGCACAGGTTGCAGGCCACGCATTCGGCGTCGATCACCTCGAACACGCGCTCGGGCGACATGGAAATCGCCTGATGGCTGGTATCCTCGCACGCCGCGAAACAGCGCCCGCACTTGATGCACAGATCCTGGTCGATGCGGGCCTTGGTGACGTAATTCAGGTTCAGATGCTGCCAGTCGGTGACATTGGGCACGGCGCGGCCCTGCAGGTCCGACAGCGTCATCCCCTTCTGATCCAGATAGAGGCTCAGCCCCGCGGTCAGTTCCTTGATGATCCCGAAGCCGTAGGTCATCGCCGCGGTGCAGACCTGCACGTTCTGCGCGCCCAGCGCCAGGAACTCGGCCGCGTCGCGCCAGGTGGTCACGCCACCGATGCCGCTGATCGGCAGGCCGTGGGTTTCCGGGTCGCGCGCGATCTCGGCCACCATGTTCAGCGCGATGGGCCGCACCGCCGGGCCGCAATAGCCGCCATGCGTGCCCTTGCCGTCGATCATCGGCTCGGGGCTGAAATTGTCCAGATCGACGCTGGTGATCGAATTGATCGTGTTGATCAGGCTGACCGCGTCGGCCCCGCCCGCCTTGGCCGCGCGCGCGGGGTGGCGGATATCGGCGATGTTCGGCGTCAGCTTGACGATCACCGGCATCCGCGTGTGCGCCTTGCACCAGCGCGCCACCATCTCGATGTATTCGGGCACCTGCCCCACGGCCGAGCCCATGCCGCGCTCGCTCATCCCGTGCGGGCAGCCGAAATTCAACTCCACCGCGTCGGCGCCGGTGTCCTCGACCATGGGCAGGATGGTCTTCCAGCTCTCCTCGTCGCAGGGCACCATCAGGCTGACGATCATCGCGCGGTCGGGCCAGTCGCGCTTGACCTTCTTGATCTCGCGCAGGTTGACCTCCAGCGGGCGGTCGGTGATCAGCTCGATGTTGTTGAGCCCCAGGAGCCGCCGGTCCGCCCCCCAGATCGCGCCGTAGCGTGGCCCGTTGACATTGACCACATGCGGGTCCAGCCCCAGCGTCTTCCACACCACGCCGCCCCAGCCTGCCTTGAAGGCGCGCACGACATTGTATTCCTTGTCCGTGGGCGGCGCCGAGGCCAGCCAGAACGGGTTGGGGGATTTGACGCCCAGAAACTCGCTTCTCAGATCGGCCATGTTCGTGCCTCCTCAGCCCATAAGCTGCGTGTGAATGTCGGCGGCCGCGTCGCGGCCCTGTGCGACGGCGGTGACGGTCAGATCCTCGCCGCCGCCGGTGCAGTCGCCGCCGGCCCAGACACGGCGCAGGCTGGTGCGCCCGGTGTCGCTGACCGCGATCTTGCCGCGCTCGAGCTCCAGCTCCTCGGGGGCGCCGTCCAGCCGCTGGCCGATGGCGCGGAACAGCTGGTCGGCGGGCAGGCGAAAGGTGTCGTCGGTCGGTTCCAGCCCGTTCGGCCCCTGCCGGGTATAGGCGAACTCGACTTCGCGCACCGCGCCGTTGCCGTGCACGGCGACGGGCATGGCATCGGTGATGATCCTGACGCCCTCGGTGGCCGCGTGGTTGAGCTCGTAGTCCGAGGCCGACATGGATTCGCGTCCGCGGCGATAGACCATGGTGACATGCTCGGCGCCCAGCAGGCGCGACTGCACCGCCGCGTCCACCGCGGTCATGCCCCCGCCGATCACCACGACGTGGCGGCCCACGGGCAGCGTGGACAGGTCCTGCGTCTGGCGCAGCTCGGCGATGAACTCGACCGCATCGCGCACGCCCTCGCGGTCATCGCCCTCGGTGCCCAGCGCGTTCACGCCGGCAAGCCCCATGCCCAGGAACACCGCGTCGAACTCCTCGCGCAGCGCTTCAAGCGTGATGTCGCGGCCCAGCGCCATGCCGTGGCGCAGCGTGATGCCGCCGATCTGGAGGATCCACTCGACCTCGTCCTGCGCGAAGCCGTGCGGGGTCTTGTAGGCGGCGATGCCGTATTCGTTCAGCCCGCCGGGGCGCGGGCGTGCTTCAAACATCACCACGTCGTGGCCGTGCCGCGCCAGCCCGTGCGCACAGGCCAGCCCCGCCGGCCCCGCGCCGACCACGGCCACGCGCCGACCGGTGGGCGCGGCGCGCTCATACGGGTGGATGCCCTTGGCCATCAGCGTGTCCGTGGCGTAGCGCTGCAACCGCCCGATCTCGACCGGCTGGCCCTCGGCCATCTCGCGCACGCAGGCCCCCTCGCAGAGCGTTTCCGTCGGGCACACCCGCGCGCACATCCCGCCCAGGATGTTCTGGTCGAAGATCGTCTTGCCCGCCGCCTCGGGTTGGCCCGCCTGGATCTGGCGGATGAAGAGCGGGATGTCGATCTCGGTGGGACAGGCGGTGATGCAGGGCGCGTCATGGCAGAAATAGCAGCGATCGGCCGCCACCATGGCCTCGTGCGGCTCGAAATCGGGGTAGAGATCATCGAAATTGCGCGCGTAGTCGTCGGCTTGCAGCCGCCCCGGAACGATGCCGGGGGTGGTCATGCTGGTCACTGGCGTTCTCCCTGTCAGGACTGGCTCGCTGAATGGCATGCTGCCACAGGTCCATATTTTATCAAACGATAAAATTTGTGCAGCCGCGCGAAATCGAAGCCCAAAAGCCGGCCACGCGCGGCATGCGCTCCGGGCCTGCCCGGAGCGCCATCATGGGCTTGCGCCGCTTGCGGCGCGCCTCTGGATCACCCGCCGAACGGTCAGCGCAGCGCCAGCGCGTCCGCCAGCACGGCGTGCAGCGCCTCGGCCGGGACATCATCGGCCACGAACGCCGCGCCGATATCGCGCGCAAGGATCAGCCGCAGACGGCCATCGACCACCTTCTTGTCCTGCGCCATCAGCGCGATCAGCGCGTCCGCGTCGGGCAGATCACCCGGAATGTCGGCCAGGGTCGCCTTCATCCCCATCGCCCGCAGATGCGCGCGCACGCGGCTGGGTGCCTCCTGCGCGCACAACCCCATGCGCGCGCTCAGCTCGAACGCCAGCGCGCAGCCGATCGCCACGCCCTCGCCATGCAGCAGCCGCGCCGAATACCCCGTCGCGGCCTCGAGCGCATGGCAGAAGGTGTGCCCGAGATTCAGCAGCGCGCGCTCGCCGGCCTCGAACTCGTCGCGCGCGACGATGCCGGCCTTCATCTCGACCGACCGGCGCACGGCGTGGGCACGCGCCTGCGCATCGCCCGCGGCCAACGCAGGCCCGTGGCGCTCCAGCCAGTCGAAGAACGCCGAGTCCCCCAGCAGCCCGTATTTCACCACCTCGCCATAGCCCGCCAGCAGATCGCGGGCGGGCAGCGTGTCCAGCAGCGCGGTATCGGCCAGCACCAGCGCCGGCTGGTGGAACGCGCCGACCAGGTTCTTGCCCTGCGCGGTGTTGATCCCGGTCTTGCCGCCCACCGAACTGTCGACCTGCGCGAGCAGAGTGGTCGGGCATTGCACGAAGCGCACCCCGCGGCGCAGGATCGCGGCGGCAAAGCCCGCAAGATCGCCGATCACCCCGCCGCCGAGCCCGATCACAAGATCGCGCCGCTCGATCCGCTGCTCCAGCAGCCACTCGGTCGCGCGCGCCAGATGCGCCCAGCTCTTGGTGCCCTCGCCCGCCGGCAGCGCCAGCGCGGGCGCGTCGATCCCCGCTGCCGTCAGCGCCGCGCGCAGGGCTTCCAGATGCAGCGCGGCGACGGCCTCGTCGGTCAGGATGGCAACCCGCGGGCGCGCCAGAAGCGGGTCCAGATGCGCGGGCGCCTCGGTCAGCAGACCGGGACCGATGCGCACCTGATAGGCGCGCGTGCCCAGCGGCACCTCGACGCAGTGTGCCGCAAGTTCGGTCATGGTGCATCCTCCGTGAGCACATCGGGTCGGGTCGCGAGCACGGCGCGCACCGCCTCGGTCATCTGCGCCACCGAATAGCGCGGCTGCGCATCGACCACCAGATCGGCCTGTGCATAAAGCGGCGCGCGCTCGGCCAGCAGCGCGGCGAGCGTGCCGCGCGGGTCGGGCGTGCGCAGCAGCGGCCGCGTGCTCTTGCCCTTCACCCGCGCCCACAGCAGGTCCAGTTCCGCGCGCAGCCAGACCGACACCCCCAGCCGCGAGATCAGCGCGCGCGTGTCCGCGCTCAGGAACGCGCCCCCCCCCACCGACAGCACGCAGGGCGCGCCCTGCATCAGCCGCTCGATGACGCGCGTCTCGCGGTCGCGAAAGAACGCCTCGCCGTCGCGGGCGAAGATTTCGGCGATGGTGCGGTTGGCGGCGCGCTCGATCTCCTCGTCGGAATCGAGGAACGCGACATCCAGCCGCCGGGCGAGTTCGCGCCCCACGGCGGTCTTGCCCGCGCCCATCATGCCCACCATCACCACGGTCTTGTGCAGCCGCGCAGCCATCCTGTCCTCCCGCCGCCCGAAAACCCCGATCCCGGCCCGCCGGGCGGCGATACAAGAATTCGTGCCTTCCCATTCGGCCTGAATGCCGCGATATTGCGCGGGCTTCCAGCGGGAAATCGCGCCGCGCCGCGCACGGCCGGCGGATCGGGCAAGAACGAGACTGCAATGCGCCACATCGTGAAACTGATCCTGATCCTGGCCATCCTTGCGGGCATCGCGCTGGTCGCCTTCGCGTTTTTCGGCGATCTGAGCCCCGAGCGGACCCCTGTCAGCGACCCTGTGACGCTGGATGGCGGGTGAATCACGCGTCCCACCCGGCCGCGCGGCGCTCGCCGTCGCGGTGCTGCTGGCGACGGCGCCGGACCCTGCCTCGGCGGACTCGCCGATCTCGGCGATCGACTGGCTGAGCCGCGAACTTGCCGCCCCGATCACGGGCGCCCCGCCGCGCGTGGACGGCCCCGCCGCGGGCCCGGTCAGCGACGGGGTGGTCGACCCGCCGGTGACGGTGCGCACGCTTGATGCGCCCGGCGATCTGGGCGCGGGGCTGTTCCCGGCCGCGCGCGTGGGGTTGCCGGCCGATTTCTGGGGCGCCACCGGGGCGGGCGAACTGGCGGTGCGGCTGCGCGGGGTGCGCGGTGACGGGCTGCCGGCGGCGCAACGGGCGCTGCAGCACATCCTGCTGGCAGAATTCGACCCGCCGGTTGCCACCGACAGCGCCAGCGCCGAGGCACTGATGCTTGCGCGCATCGACAAGCTGATTGCCTTCGGCACACTGGATCAGGCGAAGGCGCTGGTGACCTCGGGGGCGCGGATCACGCCCGCGGTGTGGCAGCGCTGGTTCGATCTGTCGCTGCTGCTGGGCGAGGAAGACCGTGCCTGCGCGCGCCTGCGCGAGGATGGCGGCTTCCTTGCGCCGCTGCCGGCGCGCGCCTTCTGCCTTGCGCGCGGGGGGGACTGGGCGGCGGCGATGCTGAGCGTGCAGACCGCGCAGACCCTGGACGCGATCGACCCGGTGGACGCCGCGCTGTTGCTGCGCTTCCTGGACGCCGAGGACGCCGAGGCCGAAGAGCCCCCCGGCCCGCCGCCGGCGAGCATGACGCCGCTGCGCTGGCGGCTGCTCGAGGCGGTGGGCGATCCGGTCTCCACGGGCGCGCTGCCGCTGGCCTACGCCCATGCCGACCTGCGCGGCACCGCCGGCTGGCGCGCGCAGATCGAGGCCGCCGAACGCCTGACGCGCTCGGGCGCGCTGGAGCCCAACCGCCTGCTGGGGCTTTATACCGACGCGCGCGCGGCCGCGTCGGGGGGGGTGTGGGACCGGGTGCGGGCCTCGCACGCGCTCGATGCCGCGCTGGCGCGCGACGACCCGCAGGCGGTGGGCGCGGCATTGCAGCAGCTCTGGCCCCTCCTGCGCGACGCCGCGCTCGAGGTGCCGTTCGCGCGGCTGATCGCCGAGCGGCTGGACGGAGTCGCATTGTCCGGCACGGCGCGCGATCTGGGGTTCGAGGTCGCGCTGCTGGGCGGCAATGCCCCGCTGGCCGAGGCGCTGAAGCCCGACACCGCGCGCGCGCGGTTCCTGCTGGCGCTGGCCACGGGCGCACCGCTGCCGACGCCGCCGTCCGACGCCGACGGGCGCGCCGAAGCCATCGCGGGCGGGCTTGCCGACGACGCCACGCCACCGCCCCTGATCGCGCAGCGACTGGCCGACGGACACGGCGGCGACAGCGCGCTTGTGGCGCTGGACCGGCTGGCCGACGCGAAGCGCGGCGACCTGCGCGCCCTGTCCGAGGCGCTGCCGGTGTTGCGCGCCGTCGGCATGGAGCCGGTCGCGCGCCGCGCGGCGCTGGAGCTGATGCTGCTGGGATGGGCGCACTAGGGATGGCCGCCGCACCCGCCGACCCGCGCCGATGGATCGCCGCCTTTCTGGACGCGATCGCCGCCGAAGCGGGAGCCGCGCGCAACACGCTGCTGGCTTACGGGCGCGATCTGGGCGCCTTTGCGGACTGGGCAGGGGCGAAGGGGCATGCGCTGGAAACGCTCACGCAGGCCGACATCGAAGCCTATCTGCAAGGCTGCGCCGACGAGGGGCTGTCGCAGGCCACACGCGCGCGGCGGCTCTCGGCGATCCGGCAGCTTTACCGCTTTGCGCATGCCGAAGGCTGGCGCGCCGACAACCCGGCGCTGCGGCTGCGCGGCCCCGGCAAGCGCGCGCGCCTTCCCGGCACGCTCGGCGCCGACGAGGTCGAGCGCCTGCTCGACGCGGCACGCCGCACCGGGCGCAGCGCGTCCGACCGGCGGCGCAACACCTGCCTGATGGAGCTGCTCTATGCCACCGGCCTGCGGGTAAGCGAGCTGGTCTCATTGCCCGTGGCGGCCGCGCGCGGCGATCCGCGCGTGCTCATGGTGCGCGGCAAGGGCGGGCGCGAGCGCATGGTGCCGCTGTCAGCCCCCGCGCGCGCCGCGCTGGCCGACTGGTTGGCCGACTGGGACGCCGAGGCCAGCCGCCTGCGCGGCGCGCGCCGCGCGGTCCCGGTGCACCTGTTCCCCGCGCGCGGGAAGGCCGGGCATCTGAGCCGGGTGCGCTTCTTCACGCTGGTCAAGGAGCTGTGCGTCGCCGCCGGGATCGACCCCGCGCGCGTCAGCCCGCATGTGCTGCGCCACGCGTTTGCCACGCATCTGCTGGAAGGCGGCGCCGATCTGCGCAGCATCCAGACGTTGCTGGGGCATGCCGATCTGTCCTCGACCGAGATCTACACCCATGTGCTGGAAGAGCGGCTGCGCAAGCTGGTTCTGGAGCACCATCCGCTGA
>LFIK01003838.1_pt1 | contig 12181 bp, 20 predicted proteins | sample 643401 | NCBI WGS metagenome assembly LFIK01 (sample SAMN03777447, study PRJNA286221) | soda lake metagenome | biome: soda lake; feature: Kulunda steppe; material: water; isolation source: sample T5-Br brine of Lake Tanatar-5 | place: Russia: Kulunda steppe | collected 2010-07 | reverse complement strand
CATCACGCACCAGCCAATACATAACATTTGACCAAGACCATCACGCACCAGCCAATACATAACATTTGACCAAGACCATCACGCACCAGCCAATACATAACATTTGACCAAGACCATCACGCACCAGCCAATACATAATGGCCATGCCTGACCTGGAACACAACGCTCGCTCCCAAGTGGATACTGAACATCTGCATATGTGCTAACGCACAGCATGACATTGCGCTCCTGACTGTAAGCGCTCTGTCTGGCGCTGGGTAAGGCTGCAGGAACCCTCTGCTTTCAATCAAATCATTCCATCATTTCACTTGGCCCCCCTTCAACCCACTATCCCACACAAGCTCACTCAGCCGCATAACTTCTATGCATCAGCGCTTCACAACCCACACCTCCCTCTGGTCAAAAGGACAATTGGCAATACACGCATGTGTGTGTACAAAAGCATGAGTGTGTGCAAAAGCATATGTGTGTATAAAAGTATGAGCGCGTGTGTGGTAGCCGCCTTACAAAGAAGGCTGCCTCAGACAGATGGACACATATCCACACTTGCACGCGCGCATGAACACACACACACATTCAAACTGCATAGGCGTGTACACGAGCATCAGCACCCCCTGTCATCAGGCACACACATACACACAGTGCTCAGCATCAAAATGCAACCCACCTGCGCCTGCTTGGTCGAGAGCAAGCAGTGGGTGGCTGCGAGGGGGCGAGCATCCCACCGCAGAGGCCATTGATGAGCGGCCTTGCATTAGGGACTGGCTGCTGCCCATGCCTGCACATGCACAAGGGGTTGCAACTAGGATGTTAACACCAAGGTGGAACCTCATGGCAGGAGCAGGCAGGTTGCAGGACGTGCCTGTGGGCCTTGGGAAAGAATCTGGATGACAGGAACAACAGCAAGAGCAAGGGTGCAAGGGAGTGCTTTCACTACCTGAGTAGTTTTCCTTTCCTTTTTTTCTGCAGGGGGGGGGGCATCGAGATGTATCTTTGCAGCAGCTGCAGAGATGCGAGGGTAAGCAGTTGTCGCACCTGTTTCCAGAGGCTGGCAATGTGCATACTCAGATGTATGCCTGTCATGGACTGCGGCGGGTCCAACCTGGTCAAAGTGCACACCTCAAGAATCTGCACTTGCATGCACCCTCCTCCACCCCAGCTTACATCCGCATATTTGTTTACACTCTCCCCTTCTGATTTCACATTCCCCCCTTCTGTTTTAAACCACAAAATGGTCTGCATTTGCAAGCCTTTCTTAGTCCCACCGGCAACACCTAGAAGGGGCACTGTAATAAGTTGCAGAATGATGGGCATCCATACCTGCGCTGCCCAACGAAGCAGCACGTCCGCCGTCTGCGCTAAGCCTGCCACTGGTGTGTGCGATGCCCCCCCTAAGGGCCCCATCCCCACTGCCCCTGCCCCAAGCGTCACCCAGCCGGGCCTCGTCCTGCTCGCCCTCGCGCACGCGCGCCTCGCCCACTGCGCCAGGGGGCGGCGGGGGTAAGACGCCAAGGAACAGCGGCTGGGCTGAGCTGCTGCGGCTTGGCAGGGTTGGGCTGCAGCTGCGCTGTGGGGCTGGTTGTGCCCCGTCCTCGCCTTGCACATCTTGCTGTGGCTGCTGGGCCTGGTCTTGCGCATGCAGCTCTTCCACGTACCTTCCTTGCTGCTGTTGCTGCTGCTGCTGCTGCTGCTGCTGCCGCAGCCGCCTGCTCCTGCTCCCCACACTGCTAGCGCTGGTGCTGCTGGTGCTGCTGGGCTCCTGATGCGCCAAGGACTCTGCAAGAGATTCTGCAAGAGGGCCATTGGGCCCATAGCCTTGCAAGTGATCTATCTTGGGATCCTGCAGCATTGTGTGTGTGGGGGGTGTGTGTGTTTGGAATCAGGGGAGGGGCTGTTTGAACTTTTGAGCAGGTCTGAAGCACGCAGGCACAGCAGGAAGACAGACAAGCTCAGCTCATTAGGCCACTTGTCAAGCATGATGAAAGTGCATGCTTCTGCACAGCGTATTTGGGGAAAGCAAGATGCCTCCTGCATGTCAAATATGCTAGGAATGAACTTGAGACCACCATCTTAGCGCAAACCTGACCGCTGTTGCCATGCGCAAGACAAACACATTCACGCTGTTGCCATGCACAACACACACGCAGACAGAGCTTTGCTGCTCGGCTTCCTTGGAGCAAAGAGTGTGGGCCCCATGGCTCGTGCGCCATGGGGCACAGAAGCCCCTCCCTCGCGAAGGTCACAACACAACTACAGGAGCCTCAACAGCATGCATCCATACGTGCAGGAAACACTCAACAGCATGTATCCATACGTGCAGGAAACACTCAACAGCATGTATCCATACGAGCCGGAAACACTCAACAGCATGTGACTATACGTGCAGGAAATACTCAACAGCATGTGTCCATACGTGCAGGAAACAAGTCCCCAGAAGTTGCACTTACTAAGAAAGGACACCCGTGGAGCTGACTCACACACATTTGGTGCAGCATCTGGAGCCAGCCATACCAGCCACACAGACCTGTAAGTTTTGACTGGCGTGCGCAGGGCCGTTGGCTGCACCCGCGAGCTTTGGTGGGCATGTCTGTCTGTCTGCGGCCTCCGGATCGACAAAGCGCTGCTGGTCTTCATCCTTCAAATGCTGGTCCACCTGCGTGCATTTGGCGCCATACCAGGAGCAGAATGAAGGGCTGCCGGGTGCAGACAATCATCCCCCTCCTCTCCCAAGGTTCTACGGTAATAAACACACCACATTCTGCCACAATAGATCCTCACCAGCTCGTCGGCTTGAGGAGCCAAGCTGCAGCGCGCGGGGCGTGCCTGTGCGGCAAATCAGAGCAATTTGCAGTAGCTGCCCCGCTGCTGCACCAAATGCGGTGCATCCGCAAAGCTGATTTTTGGGTCTACACAGCAGACGCCGACGTGCTATGCAATGCAGCCAAACAGCCACGCGGCCCACGCAGTTGGATGCCCCCCTAACTCCACCCCTCCTCCACAAAGCAGCACCAGCCCAGCCCGGAGCAGCTCCAGCAGCGCACACCCACCAGGCTCTGCAGCACGCGCTCCTGCTTGACAACCTGCTGCTGCTGCTGGGCCGCAAGCGCCTCCCGCAGGGCCCTCCGGTCAGGCGTCACAAGGGGGATGGTGTTGTAGGCATGCGTCTTCAGGAAGGCCACCATGTCCCGGATCCTGAGGTTGGGTGGGAGGGCACAGCAGGCCCAGCCCCGTCAGCCATCCATGTGCATGCGTGTGTCTTGTGTGCGGCGCGATGTGCGGTTAGGTGTGTGTGTGTGATGAGCATGCCCGTGCGTGTACATGTGTGCATGTAAGCGAGCATTCATGTGCGTGTGCGTGCAAGTTTGCACAAGCATGTGTGTGTATGTGTGCATGTTTGATGTGCATGCACGTACGCAGCAGTGTGCTGGAGGACCGCGCATTTTCCCCCTCTCTCAAAGCCGAGCCGCATCGGAGGAAAGCCAGTCAGCCTTGGGGGCTTAAGACCCCAACGCATGGAATCATTATGTACAGGTGTGCTTGAAAACCCTGGCCTCGACACCAAGGAGACACAGGCATAGGAATTCTATGATAGGATATTTATCTTGGCACAGCCGCAGGACCTCATGCACATGAGCGCACGACCTCCTGTCCAACTCCTCAAGCAATAGCCCCAATTGGGCGCAGATGGAAACATATCTGAGGCCACAAGTCCAGCTGAGCACGGATGTAAACACACACGCACACCTGATGACTACCGGCATGGCCACAATCTTGGGCGTCATGACGTCCGCCACTTGCAGCTGGTGTGACAGCTTCAAGCCCTCCAAGCCTTCAGGCTCCTCAGGCAAGAAGGGATACGCGTGGCGTTCCATGTTGGTGTTGTACAAGCCAATGGTCATGAAGTCCGCAACAATCTGCAGAGGCAAGAAAGGACACAAGTCATGCTTTGTGCCGGTGTTGAACAAGCCGCTGGTCGTCATCAAAATGATTGCAATAAGAAGCCTGCACCCCTGGTGCAGGGGGCATGCAAGCATGGCATCATGCCGTCATGTTTTGACAAGCGCATAGCCATATCTGAAGAGCCAAGCAAGGAGCGCGGCGCTCGGGAAGGGGCCCCAGTGCCAGCAAAGCAATGCGGCAGAGATAGGGGGCCACTTGTGGGTGGCATGCAGCCCCCAGTTTGTGGCCTAGGCAGAGATGGCGCCTGCTCAGTAAGCAAAGGTCGGCATCCAATTCAATGGACTTCATTTGCCAACCATTCTTTGGCCTCTGGGGCTCCTGCCAAAAGGGGCACAAACGGGAGGCATACGCCATAACCTCTGTGGCTTCTGCCCAAAGGCGCGCGAGGCACAGCCAAAGCCTGCTGTGGCATTGCGCGCGTCACGCGCGCCACACACGCATGGGCACACCTTGCCGATCGCTGAGGCGATGATGAGGGGGATGGTGAGGTTCTCGGCGCCGCTTGTCTCCATGATGATGACCACGGTGGACAACAGCATGCGCGAGACCCCGCCCAGCATGGCCCCCGAGCCGACCACCGCGTACGCAGACAGGGAAACCTTGAGCTGTGATGACGGCACGCCCCGGCTGATGAGGGAGGCCCTGCATCATAAGCGGCCCCCGAGGCCGGCAAGGACCACCTCGTTTGTGTGGTCTACACGTTTAAAAGCATTGCAGTGCAGGCGACTAGGACCGCGCAGCATTCCTGGTCTACCCCACTATGCAGCGCTGCCCTTGCTGTATGGTGATGTGCAAGCCATGCAAGGCTGAAGTTCTGGGGACGGCGGTCATCCCATGACAAGGCCGGCCAAGTGCACACAGCTGCACCTGCCATGGCAGCAATGAAGGCAAGCTGCAACACGGGGCTGAAGGACTGGGCAGCTGCACGATGATGGCATCCCATCTGCCTCTGTACTGGTAATTGCACGGCGGCATGCTAGCAGCAAAGCCCACCATGGTTACCAACTGTGTGCCAGGACAGTGATTTTAGCGACAAGCAGGAAGCAATGGTTCCTTTAGGTTAACATGGTCACTGCAAGATCATCTTGCAAATCCCTGCAGCTCTGTGCCCGAGCAAGCCATTGCCAACCCCCATTTCATCCACAAAGCCTTTGATGAACTCTGCCAGCAGAAGGAGGCAGCAGGCGCAATACCTCCAGGCATACTCAGAGGTTCTGAAGGCATTGTTGGAATGGGCGGCAAACGCACCTCACGATCCTCCCCACGAGTCTGCCCCCTGCTGCTCCGACTGCCAGTGTTGGCACAAAGACCCCAGCAGCTGCAAAGAGCGCAAAGCCACAGCCAGGCACTTGCAGCAGCGAGGGACAGGGGCGTTAAGCCATGCATAGAATACACGCAGGGTGGGGGCAAACCTGGCTTCACAAGCGCTGCACAGGGGAAAGAGGCACATACACACACTGCAGCCACTAAGAATGAAGATTTTGTGGAAGACCGTACCAGCCTCAGCACAATGTATTCAAGTAGCTTGCAGGTTGTGGGGTACATATTGGCAGCCCACCCCATTGCAGCATGATAGGTGCAGGCACTCACAAGAGCACAATGCACAAACATTGATTGCCTTGTGAGGGAAACCATACAACTGGCATGCAGCTGAGGCAATGCAACAATTTGAGCCCTACCTGCTCCAATGCCATAAGTTGCGTTCATCAAAACGTATGTCAGCACAAACATGCACCCCAGGGCAACTGTGGAATACAGAATCTCGTCAGAGCTGATCTTTCTTTCCTGGCCATCGTCATCAGGAGAACCCTGTAAGGCGTGTTTACAAAGATGGGCACACACACTCTCACACTATGAGCTTGCTTACGCAAGACACTGAAGAGCTGCAAGGGCATGCAGCACAGCCAAGCATTTCAAGGCATCTCTACTGCAATGTCAAGAGTGGTCATTAGCCACAGGCAACATGCCATTCGCCCCCTTTTTGCTTCACACAAGCGCATAGGTTTGCAACAGTAGGATCGTTTCAACAGTGGCACTGGCCACCTGAAATGATGAAATTGCGCCAGGGTGCCTGCAACTCACCTGAAGTGCCGGATTGGCATACATCCGGGCCAAGGCATTTGACAATGGTGTGAAAAAGATTACGCCATACTCGCTGTGCTGGTTCTCGTTCTCACACCACAAACGCTCATACATGTTCCCGCTGGCCCTGCAACACGGATAAGCACAGAACAGCTATGTTCCATGCATGGTCTTGAACAGGCGGCTTATTGCAAGCACAATTAGACATTCAATCATCATTGCTTAGCCAAGGTGCCCTCAATATCATTGTTAATACTTGCATTGATTTGTGGATTGGATCAAGCTGCTCATGAGAGTCATACCCTCACACCTGGCTTTAAAATTGCCATTGTTCGAAGGGATGCCAGACGCTTCAGCAGGGGTGTCAGTCATTTGGTCAAATACTGGGTTGTCCACGCAAGGGGATGCATATGAGATGAAAAACCAGATTGTGGTGGCAATGACTGCATAGAACACGACCTCCATCATGCGCCTGGGAGCCAAGTCAAACGGTGAAGCATGTGATAGGTTTGTTTCCAGAGGCAGGCTTGGAGGAGGCAGCAGAGGTCTAAATCTTCCAAAAAAAGGTGATAAGTTTGTTTCCAGAGGCAGACTTGGAGGAGGCTACAAAGGTCCGAACCCTCCTAGAATAAAGTGAGAATTACACTAAACATGTGGGACAGCAGATATCCTGACAAGGAGAGCAATTCTGAACTTGCCACTTGATACGCTGGCAGCAGCCTCAGCAAACCATTAGATCAAAGCCCAGTTCTTGGGGGACAGTTGCAACCCACCTGAAAGGCTTGGTCCTAGGGACAAAGCGCCTCCTGATTCGGAACAACTGCGCAATCAGGGCAATGGAAGAGGCACAAGCTCTGTCCACAGGCTGCAGGCATAGGCACATTTTAAAGGGAAATGCGGCCAAGGTAGCACGGCAGAGGGCACACTGCCAGCATGCATTCCCAAGTGCAGGCAGGAAAGGTGCATCTAAGGCATGTAACAGACACAACACCATTTCTTGTATACGCACCACTTCATTCATTGGCACAATCAAAGCTCCCAGCAGGCCTCCAAGGAACCCCATCAGGGCAAATATGAGCAATTCCCTGAGGGCAGCCAAAGCAGGCATGAAAAGCAAAGTTGAGCGCCTATGGACAAGTCAAAGGGCTTGAGCAAACCATCCACATCTCTCTCGCCACTGGTGATGGTGCAATGCTGCTCATGGTGCTTCATCAAGGGCGATTTTGTCTCGGCAAGGGTGATAATGGTCTCCTAGATGATAAAACCAAACAAATTCCGCATAAGCTACAATAGTGCGTAATGTCCCAGTTTTTTTGGGGTTCAAACCACGGGCTGCAGTGCCTAATTGCAGATGTCGCGGGTAACAGCACATCACTGATCCCTAATTAGGAGACTGCAATGACGAACACCGACCCAGAGATCATCCTACGCCTGAAGCAATGTGGTCTGACCATAGGCGCTTCCGCATTCAGAGGAAGCTAATAACACTCAAATGCATTGATGCCAATTTGGGATGAACAGTCCAGGCTGCAATAGGAATAGGAGGACTGTGCTCACCAAGGCGTGTAATAGTAGATGGCGACGGTGTTGACGATTCCCCCCTTCAAAACAAAGTCAAGGGGGTTTCCAAAGTGTGCTGTCCAAAGATTGCCTGCAAAAAAAGGCGGCAAACAAGCATGCAGGCTGGAACATTTCACAGGATCGATGATGCTTCTTCATTCCTCTGGAATTTTCTGTCAAGAAACAAATGCACAGTGATTTTCAGTGATTTTGCAACTTGCATGGAAGGGATGGTTAGTGTTTTCACGTCTTTGCTTCATTCTAACGACTTGTGCACTCTTGGGCATTAGGATTGATACAAGCAAGGGAATGTGATTCCCACTTTCCCGACATTGAACCTCGTAATCCTGGAGTAGAGGGCAGGCTGTTCTGTGAGCTGTAAGGGGTCCACCTGCTCTTTCTAATCCAAGGCCTAATCTGCTGGCGTCTAAGCCATCTGTCCACACACACAACAAAAACAAGGGTGGCCAGGCTAGAGCACTGTGAGCACCTGGGTCAACGTCAGTGCCCATCCACACAAGGGTGACATATAGGGCAATGCCGGCGGCCACTGCTGCATGCCACAGCATGTTAGGGCTGTAGAAGCTTGAGACCTGCTCAATGGCAAACGTCACGCCGCCAATTGGTGCACCAAAGGCTGCAGGCATGGACCAGGAAGGGGCATATGAGTGGCAGAGGGCTTGTGACAGGCGGCGGCAGCAGCAGCCAGAGCGAAGGCACAGACATGGCAGCAGCAACAGCGTTGGCAGCAGCAGCAGCAGCAGCAGCAGCAGCAGCAGCAGCAGTAACAGTGGCAGCACTAGCAGCAACAGCAGCAGCAGCAGCAGCAGCAGCAGCGGCAGCAACAGTGGTAGCACTAGCAGCAGCAGCAGCAGCAGCAGCAGCAGCAGCAGCAGCACCTCACCTGTGGCAATGCCAGCAGCACAGCCTACAGCCACATAGTCACGATGCTCAATGGGCTGGCGAAAGTAAGTGCTGAGGCCTCGCCTTAGCTTTGCTCTTACTTTCCCCCCTGTCCACCTGCAGACAGGCACATAGATGCCCCTCATCATGTGCTTTTCGTGCACAGCATGCACGCACGTATCCAACATGCTTGAGCGCACAGCATGCACGCAGGTGCCCCTCATTGCGTGCTTGTACGCAAAGCAGAACACCTCTCCTTGTTTGCACAGCAGGCTGCTTGATGCTGAGTGCATGAAAGGGGGAGGGTACCAGCACCTTGGACACAACCACATATTTTCTAAGACCAGGTGCATGGACAAGTGGGCCAGCAAGGAGCCACCTCCAAAACATCACCAACATAGTCGAGCCTGCTCCTTGCTACTTGAGATGTGCCACCTTCATGGGCATAACCGCATAAAGCTACCTGATTACGCTCTCGCTGCCCATGTTGGCAAGACCACCCGCCAAGATGGCTCCAATGTGGATGTAAGGCCCCTGTGCACACGGGAGGCCATGTCAAAAGCATCATTCGCACCGGCTCCATACGGCCTGCATTAGACTCATATGTTGCCATTATCATCCGCATGGGCCTGCAGCTAAGGCACAGCTCATGACTCGCGCAAGGGAGTGGGAGCTGGCACCCCAGGAACCTGGGGGCAGCACTTGCAAACCCTGTCCCTACACGCTGCGGAGGAAGGTAGACACCCGGCAAAAGCAGCGGCCATCTTGGAGCCAGCACGCCATGAGGAGCCAGCACAACACGAGCAGCCAGCACACCACTTGCAGCACGAGCAAAGAGGGGGACAACATCACGCAAGCACCCAGCAGGAGTCACCTCACATGCATGCGCACGCAAGTGGGCCGGGGCTGCTTACATTACCAATTGAGGCTGGAGGGATAATGAACCGGACCTCCTTGGCTGCTCACTCAAGGCACCCCCCGGACACTTTGCCCCCATGTTCACATTTTAGTGTGCAAGTCCCAAACACCATGCCCGCTGTTTCTGGGAGCTTAATGGCATGCTCAAAATAAGTGCAAACAGGCCACATTGGCAGAGCGCCTGCGGCTCTCAACAGCTATCAATTAAGGGCTGATATCCATCCCCAGCTTGCACTCCAACAAACACCACTTTTGCACACAACGACAGGTTTGCACACAACGACAGGTTTGCACACAACGACAGGTTTGCACACTACAACAGGTTTGCACACAACAACAGGTTTCGTTATAATGGTGCTCACGTTGCAAGCAAGTACCGCATACACCATGTTTTGCGCAGGTCACTCTGAGACCATCGATTCTTGCTCATGCTGCATGCAACTGACAAGAAGGCAGAGAAGTGGTGCAGAGCAGAGCGCAAAGGGATGGAAGGGGGCCAGCGCACCTCTTTTCCGGCCACCAGGCCAGAGGCAATAGAGAAAGAGACGCCGAAGGATTTGGCAATCAGGGTGCGGATGGACAGCAGGTTCCGTATGTGGATGCCATTGAGGTATGCTCGGATGTCAGATATGCCACTGTAATAGGTTGGGTTTGCATGTTCAAGTATGTGCATGCGTAAGAGGCAGCTTTGCATGTTATCATGCACAACTTGGTCGGTGTGTTCTAGTATGTGCATGCGTAAGTGGCAGCTTTGCGCATTTTCATGCACAACTTGGATCAATTCATGTGCACAGCAAGTGTTGAACTGGACAGTTTTGAGTGATCTTGGCAAAATCCACGACAGAGATTAAGTGGTCTCCTAGCTGACATCTAGGGCTTACGTGGAAAGGGGGAGGTGCTCTTTCCGACTTAAACTGTAGCACATGAGATGCTAACTATCGCCTTGGGTTCTCATTGTCCAAAATGAGAGACAAAATGAGTTCCAAGACTGCATTGTCTCATGCAAACGGAATATCAAAAAAATAATTGGAGGCGTGCAGAGCTCGTACATGCACGCATTAATTGCTGGGTTGCCTGTTGCTTACCTAGGATGAGGTCAGGACAGGCTTAAGCAGGCATCACAAGTTCTAGGGAAGGGCCCAACCTTGTGAGGTATTCCTGCTGCCAGCCAACACACCTGCCACCAGCCTGGGGTGAAAAATATGACCCCAGGAAGCCTGCCACCAGGGCAAAGAGTGTCGAGAAAGCAACTGATACCAGCCATGGCTTCCACCAGCCACCGCCTGGGTGGATGAATTTCATGGTGTTGTCGTAGCGCACCCTGCGCATGTGAGCAGTGCGCACATTTGTGCTGTCAGAGCACGCCCTATGCAAGTGAGCAAGTACACCTGAAACAATCAAGCACTGACTCACTGCATTCACTGCAACAGCCATACTGTTCGTCTATGATGGGCTCGCTGGAATTGGAAATGAATTTGCAGGCTCAGTGTGCAGCCACAGTACCATGACCTCCCTGTTTCAAGCTTTGTGACCTAATATCATGCTGCATGGCTCATGCGCTGGGGCACACAGTGTGCACAGCTGTAAGCTAAATACTGTTGAGGACATTTATTATCAGGGGCTTGCAAAGCAGATGTAACAAAACAGGATCATTGGCACAGAGTTTGTTCCCAAGCTTGTCACCTGCGCGTGTGCACCCACTCTTCCAGCATGTATGGGTGATGTAGTGCGGCCTGCCTGCACCATGAGCTGGCACCGATGATCAAATGCTAGATTGCACAGCGCCCACACCTACACCTATATCCATGCACGCCCCCACACACACCAATATCCATGCACACCCACACCCACACCCATATGCATGCACAATCCATGCACCCCCACACCAGCACACATACCTGGTCAATGCGGCAATGCACAGGTTGAAGCCAGTGCCCAGGCAGCCAATCACAATGCCAATCAGGATGGACATCACCCATGACATGATCTGCTCCAAGACGTACTGGCTCTGCATGAGCATGATTGCACCCTCGTCTTAGCATCTCATTCAGAAACTGCATGTGATTTGAATGTGCACTAAAAACGTGCAGTTGGCAATGCAGGTTTGAAAAGGGAAATGCGTGCACTTGCTTTCGAATTTGCAAGCATACCAAATAGTACCGCTCTAACACTGCCAGCCCCAAAATAAGTCTCCGGTAAGAATATAAACTCAAAAACCCTGAAATAAGCATGCTCACTTTTGTAGTTGCAAGCACAAGCTCAGAGTGTAGATCAGACTCAGCCATATCATAATCATCTGCATGGTAGGCTGTCATGCGCTTGAGCTTCTCCTTCATGGCAAGCACCTGTTCAAGCGCATGCATTCATGTACGTGCATGTGTTTCATGTAAGTATGTGGGTATGTGCATGTGTGTATGTATGTAAATGAGCATGTGTGTACGTGTGCATGTGTGTACATTTGTATATGTGTGCATGCATGCATGCGCGTGCATTTGCGTATGCGTGCGTGCACGCGCACATGCATGCGTGTGCATTTGCGTACGCGTGCGTGCACGCGCACATGCATGCGTGTGCGTGTGCATGCATGTGCGTACGCATGCTCACATGTGTGTATGCGAGTGAGTATGTGTGCGTGTGCGTGCATGCGTGTGCATGTGCATGTGCATGTGCATGTGCGTGTGCGTGCGCGTGCGTGATTGTACGTTTGAGTGTGTTGTTTGTGTATGTGTGTGTGTGTGTGTGTGTGTGTGTGTGTGTG
>LFIK01003836.1_pt1 | contig 12183 bp, 17 predicted proteins | sample 643401 | NCBI WGS metagenome assembly LFIK01 (sample SAMN03777447, study PRJNA286221) | soda lake metagenome | biome: soda lake; feature: Kulunda steppe; material: water; isolation source: sample T5-Br brine of Lake Tanatar-5 | place: Russia: Kulunda steppe | collected 2010-07 | reverse complement strand
TCTCTCTCTCTCTCTCTCTCTCTCTCTCTCTCTCCTTTCAATCTGTCTCCCCCACTCACACTCTTCCTAAAGCACAAACGTGTTATCGCATACATGTGTACACATACATGCGCACGTGCGTGCACGCATTCGTGCAGGCCATCACATACACACCAACACCATACACAAACAGGCAGTGCACCCTTCCTGTGGTTGCCATGTGCCCCTGCACGCATGCATGTGTGTTTTCCATCATGAGCTGGTAAAAGCCACACAACCAGGAGGTACACCCTTCTTGTCTAAATCTCAGGGGTTCCAGCGCTCAACAGATGCTGTTGGCAATGTGCTACCGCTCAATCACCCCGCGCCTCAAATACTGGTGGGTCTCAAATACTGGTGGGTCATCGTAGGGTGGCAATGTGCCACCGCTCAATCACCCCACGCCTCAAATACTGGTGGGTCCCTTGTTCTCCTTGCCCTTGGCAATCTTGGCAGAACCCTTCTGCAATGTAGGTCATCTGCGTCTACCAATGCAAGCACAACCAAAGGCTGGTAAAGCGTCAGGTCCTGGACGCCATGCAGAGTTGCTGAGGCACATGGTTGTCCAGGGTGCGCCCCTTTGCATTCACCCTGTGCGACAGGTGCTCTGTGGTTTTGATGGGGCCAGTGCTTTGGCCGCCATTGGCCTGCCTGTGCAGTCTGCTCCGGGCTGGTGCTGTGACTGCCACTTGCCCGTCTGCTCAGCCACCCTACGAGCATCAGCGCTCCTGGTTGTCTGGTAGCTTCCAACCATGAAAAAGCACCGGGCCGGGAGGCCAGGGTTCTCCCAGAAGCTCTGGAGGTGCTCTGTCATGCAGCTCTGCCAGCTGCATGTACGCTCCTGCTGCTTGTAGCGTCATGGTGCCTCACCCGTGTTCCTCAAAAGGCCACCTTATCCAGTGCTATCCTATGCAGGTTTGACTCCAGGTTGCAGGTGTGGTAGGCTTTGGCTAAGCTGCCCCCGTTCAGCAGGCACAGCACAGGCACAGCGGCGTGCCCCTGAATCTGGCCTTTTGACTTGACGCCGCGGGTGCGCAGGAGCGCCACGGCAAGCGCACATCGCTGTTCCTGAGTGATGTGGAGACGCTCGGGTGGAGCGCAGAGCATTTGGCCACTGTGGCTGCCCAGCACGGGCGCATGCTGGTCACGCAAGGCGCGCATGGCGCGCAAGAGTGGAACGCAAGTGGCGTGTTCCAGGTGAGGCAGCGCGCAGGGCAGGGAAGGGCTGGCGGACATGGACTTCATGTCTTGTGGGACAGAAATGAGGCCTTTGTTGGCAGTGATTGGGGTTGCTGGCAGTGGCTGTTGCCCCCGCCCCCGCGCAGTGACAGCATGAATCGCCCGAACGACCTGGCCATCATCCCACAGGGCATCAGTTGGATGCCCCGGTTGCCTGGAGGGGTTGCGTGCGGTGTAGAAATTTGCGGGTCCCTGCACGAGCTTGTGTCTATGCAGTTTGAACGGCCCTTGTATTACAAAAAGGCAGCATATATGAGGAGGCAGCATATGGAAGTCCGCAGTTTGTGCAGCCAGCATGGATTCAAAACATTGCCAGCTGTCCATGATTCTCACCTCACACCCCGCACAGCAGTGCTGCCTGAACCAGGAAGAGGGTGGCACATGAGGGCGCATGTCCGTTCTTGCCTGTGGCACCCACAGATCAACGCTGTCCGTTCTTGCCTGTAACACCCACAGATCAACGCTGTCCGTCCTTGCCTGTAACACCCGCAGATCAACGCTGTCCGGGTGCCCCAAGTCGACACCAATGGCGCAGGGGACACTTTTGCAACGGGCTACATGCTCGCCCTGGCACAGGTCGGTGTGTTGAATGCTGCGTGAGAGGCAATGCCCTCTGCAACATCTCAAGCATGCCCCCTCTACCTGTGGTGCTAATACGTATGTATGCCACATGTGTGTGCGTGCATTGCACACTGAGCCGCACGGTGGCCCTGTCACAGGCCTGAGTGTGCGCTTTAGGGATTCACAATTGCTGACATGCCTGAAGATGCCTGAAGTGCACATGCACGTGCCACTGCATATGTGCGACCAAGATACATGCAATTTAACTCTATTTTGTGTACGCTTGTGCAACACCATACGTGCCCCTCCTATATCTAGCTTCAGCATGTGTTTTCTTCTGATTGCACTTGTGCCTGCAACAAATGGGGCATCAGTACAAAGCATGTGATGGGGCCGCAAGCTGGTGGTGTAGACGGTGCAGTTGTAAGCATGTGGTATTCATGATACTCTGGCGCGGTGCTAGCTGCTGAGCAAGGTTGAAGCACCAAACACAAACGTGCATGTGCATGCATGCACAATTGTGTGCCGCCAACGCCTGCCTACATGAAAACAAAAGAAAAGAAAACTACGCAAGCAGCAAAAAGCTCCTCACATCAATTAAGGAAAAGGGGCCACTTGGGAAGAAAAGCTCCTTCAACAGAAGCCTACATGCACATGCACACGCAAACATGTGCGTCTTCCGTTTTGGGGTTCAGCAAGGACCCCACTTCACCCATTGGGCTGTTTGGGGTGTGCTTTACGCTGCATGCATCTCCTGGAGGCTCATGCTCCGCTTGTTCAGCAGTTGCCTTGCATTGCCCATAGCTCCGCTTGTTAAGCTGTTGCTCCGCACGCTCAGCGGTTGCCTTGCATTGCCCATAGCTCCACTTGTTCAGCTGTTGCTCTGCACATTTAGCAGCTGCCCCCCTCGCTGACGCGCTGCTTTTGGAGCAGACCTGCTCAGAACTTCTCAGGTCTGCTCAGCCTCAAGAAGGCTTTTGCGGCTGTTTCTGGCAAGCTTTTTCCTGGCAAGCCTTTGGCGTGTCAGTGTTTGTGTGTTCGCTTGTCTGTATGTACGTGTACGTATCTGCGCACTTGCGCGTGTGTGCGCTTGTGCATGGTTCTTCTGACAAGAAAGACCGCTTTGCTCTTCCGGTTGTGGGGCGCCCTGTGGCTGCAGGGCCATCCCGACCCAGGGCATGCTGCAGCATGGACCGCCAGCCGCGCCGTCATGGCTCCTCAGGTGAATGAGTTAGAGCTATAGATGCTGCAGCATGGCCCTCTGGAAATTGAGTGAGAGAGGGCACTGTTGCCCCCCACAGATGCTGCAGCATGGCCCTCTGCACCTCCAGTTCACAAGCAGCTTCATCTGCAGCATTGCCCTGGATGGCTGTGCTCCCCCTTGGTTGCCCCCAAGTGCCCTCCTGGTCCCTGCAGTCAAAAGCCCTGCAACTTTCACTCCTGGCCTCTTTAAGGCATCCTCTGGCAACCATGTTGAGCTGCCTTTTCACGGTCCATACACTTCCCATCAAGCCATGCAGCCTTTGATCTACTGCATCTGTGTGCTGTGGTGCCCATGCTTCAGAGGCAGTCAGGCCTGTGCTTCGTAGCACCATTAAAGCGTGATCTGTGAGGCCTGCCCATCCTTCAAAGCACAAATGGGTGCTGTGAGGCACATGCCGGACACAAATTGCGTGTGTGCTTGCATGTACGCACGCGCATACACTACCTCCCCTTGACCACGCGCCCATCCGCCAGCCCCGCTACCCCGCCCCCTCCCCCGCACATTAATATTGATGCTGATGCCTGTCGCATGCCCCCGACAGGCATCAGCATCAATATTAGTGTGCCCCGTAAAATACGGGGTCGTGCTGTGCTGTGAGGATCGCCTTACAGGAAGGGGGGTGCGGACTGACCGGCGTCTATCAATTGCAAGCACACGCATCGGGGTCGGAGCACCACACTCCCCGCCCTTCCTGTGCCTCCCGCTGTCAACAGAACGCCAATTCAGGCAAAGCAGGCAACAAATATTGTGCGTGTGGGGCGTGGGGAGAGGCATTTGCAGGTGGTGAGCAGAGGTTGCACAGGTGCACCATTTGCCAAGCTGCGACCACCGGCGGTGTCCCCGCCAATTGCTCTCCCCAGCCAACATTGTCCTATGATACGCCCCTGTGTTTTCACGTGTATTTGTCTTTCTCAGAAACGGCTGAATTACTTGGCCAATTTGGCTCTGACAAGCTCACAGTACAAAACACATGCTTCAAAGCACATGTTCTGCATTGCCTGGGGCTCTGTGTTGGGCCAGCCTCAGTCCTTGTCTTTGCCTGTCATAGCACTCCACTTTTCAGTGACTCCCTCTCCCTCCGCGCCTTCCTGCAAGAAATGCTGACTCTGAGCTGGTGCCCTGCAATCATATTCTGCTCGCCCCTTACATCCAGTGCCCGCCCACTTGCCTCACACACCCCGCAACCTGTGCTGGCCCTGCCGCCTAGTGCTTGCCACCCTTAGGTCATGCCCATAGCCCTGCACCCTCAGTTTTGCACCCAAAGCTTGCACCTAGTGACTTTCACCATTAGCTCACGCCCAGTGCTTGCCCATAGTAGCTCTGCACCCGTAGCTCTGCACCCGCACCTCCCCAACCCCACCCGTAGCTCGCGCCCAGTGCTTGCCCACAGCTCTGCACCTGTAGCTCGCGCCCATTGCCCGCGCACAGCTCTGCATCCATTCCTGTGGAAGACGCACAGCTTTGATTTTTAGCCCACACGTATGATGCCTTGCAGTATGCTCAGCAGCTCATCAGAGCAGCGTGCAGCGTTGACCTTGCGCAGCCCTCGCCCTTTCCCCTCTCTGTCCGCAGTCCTGCAAGCCTGGGTGCGCCGGCGATGCACTGATCGGGCACCGTATTAACGGTGTCAGGCCTCCTGGCAACAGCAGCAGCAGCAGCAGCAGCAGCAGCGGAGAAGGCGGCGGCGGCGGCGCTCTTAGCAACAGCACTCTGCCAGAGGCCCGTGGCGCCGCAGCCCCGGCACCCGCCGGCTCAGGGGCTGCGGCCGGTGCCTGCCCGGACGGCTGCAGCGCTAGCACCAGCCACCACTGCCGACCATGGTCAACCATCGAGAAGCTGTGGGCAGATGTGTCGGGCCTGTGGCCACACGTGTTTGCTGTGCTCTACGACGCGCTTGTGCAGCGTCACCCCCTTGATGACAGGGAAGGGGGGAGGGACGGCGGTAGGAGCTGCAGTGCAGTGGGAGGTGATGGATCCACTGGCTGGGGGGGTGGCGGGACGGGAGGCGCAGAGTGCGAGGGATGTACTGGAAGCCAGCAGTGGAGCAACACCAGTATCTACAAGCCCTCGTGCCTTCAAGTGGTGTGCAGGTGCGTGGTGTTCTTGAGGAGCCCTGCTGCACTGCAAAGCGTAGGTGGCTTGGGGTAGGTGCACCTTCGTGCGTGCTTCTCCACTCCTTTTTGCGGTGTGGCAAGGCAGTCAAATGCTAAGCACCGAGATTCAGTGCCTTGCAATCCCACCAGAGGTTGCGATCAGGCAGGGAAGGCACGTGCCCAGCGTTTTGTTGAAGGCCAGGTCCCAGAATTGGACCAGGTCTGGAAAACAATGCCTGGAAGAGCAGGGAGCAGTAGAGATTGGCTCCCTGCCACGAGGCCTGCTGCCTGATGGCTGCTGCGTGTGGCGCTTCCCGCGTGCTCTCCATTTCCAACTAATGACTGCTTCATCCTGCTGCATGCCCACCATCTTGCTCTGGCTTCTGCTCTGTCCCGTTGCGTACTTGCCATCTTACTGCATGCCCACCATCTTGCACTGACAGGTGTTTCATCCTGGCAGTGGGGTGCGCTTTGTGTGCATACACAGCGCTGCAGACAAGGACAGCTGCCCTTCGCCCTGCATGCTTCCTCTCCTGCCACACAGCCCCTTTCTTGCAAAACTTGCTATGATCTGCCCAGCCTTCTCATAACGTTTTGATCCACATGTGGCATTTAATCCACACGTGGCCTCCTTAGCCTTTAATTCATGCGCGGCCTTTTATGCCTTTCATCCATACATGGCCTTCTTAGCCTTTAACCACACATGCTTCTTAGCCTTTAACCACACATGCTTCTTAGCCTTTAATCGACACGTTGCTTTGGGTCCCTGTCCCCTGTTCATTCATTCTACCCTGGGTAGTAGGGTGGCTGTTACCCCACTACAGGTCGAGCGAGCCCGTGCAGCCAATCTTTGTCCTCACACCACTTACCACCCCTTGATGTACTGCCCTCACAGGTGGGCGTCCTCTTGCTGCTTCTGGCTGCACAGCAAACATGAGCAGCTGTGTAGCAGCCAGGGGCAGCATGCGAGGCATGGTTGGGATGATGAATCTCAAGTGCCGGGAGCGGAGCCCCCCACTGCACATTCCAGCATCACAGCACTGTACTGTAGTGTGATGGGGGGGGCAAGGCAAGCAGCAGTATGGGTGCTGCAGACAGGTGTCAATGTGGCTGCAAAGCTGGGCATGGCTATAGATGAGGTTGCTGCACGGTAGAATGGTGTATGTGAGTGAGGTTCACGTGGTTCACCTGTGTGTGTGTGTGAGAGAGAGAGAGAGAGAGAGAGTTATAACGGCGTACACTGGTGAACAAACAAAACCCGCACTGGAGACAAGTGTGAAGTGCCTTTTGGATGTCTTTCTTCATCATGCCATTTTTTTTGTTCTTCACATCTCGCTGATGATCTCATGATGGGAGGTCATTGCAACCAGCTTTTCACGCTTAGGACACGGAGCAGCCTTGGTGCAGAGAACAACAGGAGCTAGGAAAAGTGTGCCAAGTCCCTACAAAATTATCCCTATGACTCAAAACACAAACAGAAGAATAAGCAAGTTAAAAAGACACCAGTTTGGACATTGCTGGATACACAGTACCTCCCCGTACGCCTTCAAGTTAGGAGCGTTCAGGCAACGCCCTTTGCCTGCAGCCATTTTGTCAGTTATCATGCCTGTCATGCCACTGTACCATCCTGTCATGTTCGTACCAGCAGTGCCCTAAAAAGCTGCTTGAGGAGGCAGACACGACAGTGGTAAAAAACAATAGTGGTTTGTGGGAATGGTGCGTAAGGGTACTAACAGATGATCAAAACACATTGAGGCCAGGGTCAGGTAGTTGGTAGCACATGAACAGGGAAGGCCTCCTAGGGCTCAAACTGACTACTATTGAAATTATATCTATACTAATGAGATCTAGTGCGGGGCTTATTACCATGAGAAAACTAATGATTCCTATCGTTTTATTTCAGAGCTTATGGATGTTTTTTTGATGGCTGGTATTCACCAGCTACCTGAACAGTCAAACTACCTGGCTGAAGGTCAAACTTAAACTTGTTACCATGAGAGAGTGTGGAGGGACATTGCTGACATGAACCCTCTGGAAAGCGCCAACAAACTGGTGACTTATAATTCTTGGTTTGCCTGTCCCCTATAAGATCTTCAGGCTGATTCACTCACTCGGGTGTGGAATGGGGGTGACCCCCTTGATGCCCCCTCGCTATCTGCACCTTTATCTCCCTGAGCATCATGATGTTTTGAGGACCGTCCTCAACACATGTGTGACACATGTTTATATGCTCTCTCAGAAGAAAGTACTCGTCCCTAATCTTCCTTTTCTGACAATCCTTTTCTATGGAGGCCCCTTATATTCTACATGCCTTGCCTAGTCTCACTGTCTTTGATCTTTTTCGGCACAACAAACTCTGCCATTTCATACCGGACATTATGACATTATCATGGTCAAAAAACGATTTTTTGGCTGGCAAAGACCAGCAACAAGCCAATCAGCCTTGCGACCTGGCTGCCAGCCAGTGGCAGTTAACCCTAACTTGTAACTTACATACATACAGCATGCTTGCGCCTATTTCAAATGGTGCCGCAGCTGCATCCCACAATGCGGTAATTTTTTACAATTTCCCTGGCTTCTAGCAGCTATATTACTGCAATTGACTAGGGAATATGGGGATTCAGGGTACGTGCTTTGGGTGCTTCAAGCAAGACAAAAGAGTTGGCGGTAGGCTGAATGCAATTGTATGATCAGGAACAAGGTGAGGAGCAGAGGCATGAGTGCTCCTTGAATCTCAATAATCCAAGGGGAGCTTCCCCTGAAGGGGTCCCCCAGGGGAAAGAAGTGGTGGGGCGCCACAATGATTGCCATGCTGCTGATGAGGCCACAGAGATCGTGGCAACCACTGGATGTGGCGCAACATTCAGTGACCACGCCACATGCTTGAAATGGCGTAGGTTTGACACCTGGCAGGCACCTGTGCTGTAACGAGTTGCAAAGTGTTATTCATGCTGGACTATTATTTCACCCATCACCATTCATGCTGGAAGATGCTTGTACAGTCGTCACCAAGAAAGCAGCCCTGCAGAAGCTTGCTTGATCCATGCCATCAGCAGCTCAATCTATAGCTCATCATATACCTCACCTTGCAAAAGCAGGAAAATTCTACGTAAATCAGCACATGAAAGCATGTCCGCACATGAGGCACATGTGCGATTTAAGCAAAAGGCTTGCAATGAATTAAATCATAAGCAACAAAACTTGAGATTAAAGCATTGTAAAAAGCAACAAATTTTAAGCAACAAAACTTGAGGTGAAAGCATTGTAATAAAGGCCACTGGTGGCAAGGCCTTACACTTAGGTTTACAGCTTAGAGCATGTTCTATGCAAATGATTCAATCATGCTCAAATGACCGATCCTGGACTCTTAGTTAACACAATGCATGTAAGAAACCTGACTTCCTGTGACGCGCGCTTGAGGAAGCAGTAACTACAAACATAAAATTGCAGGAATCTGTGGGTTATTCCTATCCATCCTTCCCTCTCTATCCCTGTTTTATTAGCTGGCTTCCTTGTCATGGTGATGCTATATTGTGCTTTTGGGCAAGCAAAGGATGGCTGATCATTACGCCCATTCTAGAACAGCAAACCTGCAGGGATTCACCACCCTGGATCCTTTAGGGAGACACATGCATCCAGCCTCAAGTATCCACATACCAGCCTAGGCGTAAGACCATACGTGCAGGTGAACGAAGCTTTGGCAGTACTCTGGACAATTCAACATCGACTGGCCAGCGCTAGCTGACAAACGAAGACGCACTATTCGCTAGCCGTGCCTGCTAGTGAATGAAGAAGGGAACTGCCCTTCAAGATCAGTCAACCGCACAAGATCGAAACTCACCACCTCGAACGAGAGCTTGAGCTCCTCAATCACCAGGCATTTCCAAAAACGTGCGCTGTGCCCGCCCTGCTGTGTCGCAACTGCTCCTGTGGCGAGATAACCAGGCCAGAGTGGCTGCCGAGAGGTCATGTGCATCTGGATAGCGGCCATGGAACATCAAGCAGCCCATCTCAACTTTCCCTCCGGGAAGCACCAGCTTGCCTTGGGACCAGTGCCCTGGGTAACAAGGCAGCACTGGGCCTGTTTGCGCTTCTGGGCCAGAGCAGCTGACGAAGGCACTGCACTGCGTGATGGCGCCATCACTTTTCAACACGCCTTCGGTCACCAAAGCCTTCCCAGTCAGTTCAAGCTGTACGCGGCTAGAGTTGGCGCCCTTTGCTGGTGGTGCGCCGCTCTCCGCTGGCAGTGTGGCGCTTCCTTCTAGCGGCGCTGTGTGGGCCGCCTGCGGCTGCGAGCTGGCCACACGCAGGGAAGGGTTGTGTGAGCTTAAGCCGGGAGGAAAAAGGGATGGCAGTGTGCAGAGACACTACGAGCTCTGCAAGCGTAACTGCAAGGCTGGCTTTTCATGCAGAGAGCAGCTCCAAGACCGCCATGTGTGCAGCAAGTGGACTTGAAACATTTGTAGCACCCAGAACTACCACAGGCGTAGCAACAAGAGTGCCACAGGCACAGCTAAGGGATGACCACAGACTCAATAGCAGTACTGAGGCAGGCACCGCAGGTTGACTGCCGTGGGCGCAGAGAGATGACAATCTCTCGCAGGTGCAGTAGCATGGCTACCTGGTCAGGCAGAGGGCGATGTCATTGTCGGGCTGCATTGTGCTGAGCTGCGAATGCAGCAGTGATGCAGGCATGAAGTGCGCCCTGCTCGTGACGTGCTGTAGCAGAGCCGCGTAGGGAGGGTCCAAGAGGCTGTGGCACAGCACAAGAGGCGCAGGGGGGTCAAGGGCGCCAGCTGGCACAGACGAGACAGCAGCAAGTGCATCACGAGGTCAGCCTTCTCAGGCGGGAGGGAGGACCAGGCGTGAGGGCTGGCCTCTGTGGCTCACGCCCAAATGGAAAAATGGAAGAGTGAAAACCAGGCACAAAAGGTGTCATGCACAGGGCGACGGCAACGGAGGTGAGGAGCAGGTGCGACGGCAGTGGTGGCAGGCAGGTCAAGCGTCTGCTAAGCAACTTTTGGGGCTTTGAGCGACATCCCGATCCAGCGCTCAAGGAGGTTTCAAGTGTGCGATGATGCAAGGCTGAACCTTGTGCATCGCGTAAGCATTTCTGCCTCCTCCGCAAGCTTCTATTTTGGCAAGCGCTACAGCTTGCAGCAATGAGCTCCTTGCACCAACATCTCCACATGTATAGCACTTCCTCACTTTGGACATGCAAAGCAACCCCTCGGCTTGGACATGCCTCCCTCGCCTTAGCCACAATTATGGCATTTCCTCGCCTTGGACACGCACAGCAAGAACAGCTCAAGCTCCTTGTTTGTTTCTTGCTGCGAGAAGCAAAGGCTTACATGAAATGCACTGAGCATCCAGCACCAATGTTCTGGCGCAGGCTGTCCCGGTACCTGTCCAAGGTAAGCAAGGAGAAAGTAAGTGGTCGTAAGTAGTAGGCACACTTATGTTCACTGACACTAGGATTGGGCTCAACCAACTCTTGGCATGTCTGACCTGAAGGACTTACCCGCAACCAACAGCACAAGGAATAATAATGCACAGCTTGCGCCAGTGCCTGCAAGCCTAGCTCTTTTGCTCTCATTGCCAACAAGGAGGTTGGTGCAGAGTGCATTATGCATGTATACATACACAACAAATGCACACATGCACACACACAAACCTACTTGCGCTTCAGGGCGCTGCATGCCATCACCACGTCAGCGTTCCTGGCACCTATTTCTTGCTTTGCCTGCTGCGCAAGTGCCTCAAGCCAAGGCTGCCTGCATGTCAAATGATACCACACAGGTGGAGGGCCGCAAGTGCAAGACTGGAAGTATTGCAGTGACGCGAGAGTGCAGCGCGGTGTGTGTGCAGAAGTATGAAAGTGCGGCAGCAAGCGAGTGCAGAGCCGAGGAATTGTAGCACCTCTGGTGCATGCAAAGCCATACACAGATGCAGCGCCCGGAGTGAGCGTAATGGCCAAAGAAGCGTGCTGGCCAGCAGATGGATGCGCGAGCAAGGTGCTGGCCAGCAGATGGATGCACTTGCAGCGTGCTGGCCAGCAGATGGATGTACTTGCAGCGTGCTGGCCAGCAGATGGATGCGCTTGCAACGTGCTGGCCAGCAGATGGATGCGCTAGCAGCGTGCTGGCCAGCAGATGGATGCGCGAGCAACGTGATGTCGCGAACTGAGGCACAGGTGGAGCAAAGCAGCCAGCTCAGGCCACAGAGCTTGCAGCTTGTGATACTCTGAAAAGTCTGCTGGGAGGATTGACCATCCTGGGAGGAGGACCCATCCTGGAGGGAGGAGGGTTCATGACTCATGGACCATCTCATGGACCAGCACTCGAGACATTTAAAGGCTACGCTGCAATGCAACAGAGCATCCTCAGGCCTCCTCCATGCTACAGCTGGGGTGACCAAGACGGCACAGGCAGGTTCCATGAGGACTTGCAACAGCATGACGTTGGCTCCAACTTCACAGTGGTACAGAGAAACCGGAGGGAGCAGATGGCTGGCAGAAAGGGAGCAGAGGCACACTGGCAAACCTGTCTTCATCGCCCAAGGGTTCTCCGGCTCGCATTTTAGCTGCAGCATAAAGTAAGCACACAACAATTTCTTATATGGGGCAGAGCAATGGGTGCTATTCTCCAGTGTGTGTTTTGCACGGATGCCTTGGCTGAACCAAATGGGTGCCACTTTCATTGAGGGAGTGTAGCCTGACCACACTGCGGGCACAGGCATGGCTGGAGGAGCCAGTGGCGGTCATGCCCAGGCTCTCCAGGCTAAGGCAGCATTTGAAGCAAGCTAGGGCGCGCATCACGCACACGAAGGAGGAGGTGAGTGTGGCGGGTGCGGCCAGCACCCACCTAGGGTACGTACACAGCTGCCAGGTCTGGACGGAGTGGGTGTTGAGAAAGTTTGTGCCTTCCGTTCAGGGCTAATTGCCCAAGCACGCGCACACACACACACACGAATTATGCACAGACATGCAAACAAATGCACACACATGCG
>LFIK01003834.1_pt1 | contig 12187 bp, 20 predicted proteins | sample 643401 | NCBI WGS metagenome assembly LFIK01 (sample SAMN03777447, study PRJNA286221) | soda lake metagenome | biome: soda lake; feature: Kulunda steppe; material: water; isolation source: sample T5-Br brine of Lake Tanatar-5 | place: Russia: Kulunda steppe | collected 2010-07 | reverse complement strand
GGGGGGGGCAAAAGGGGTGCATAGGCTGCTATTGGTACAGGCCCCAAATCCCAGGACCGAACCGTACACCAAACCGTTTTTCACCGTCTTGACGGTCCAAAAGTTCAAAAATACAGTAAAAATAAATCAAAGGACGGTGCCGTCCCGTCCTAATCGTACAGCGAACCGTCTACCGTACTTTCACATCCCTGATTACATTGTTGTAAGTGGATACGCACGGTTGTAAGTTAGCACGTAGGCGCGCGTGTGCATGCGCATGTGCGCACGTGCTTGCACGGTTGCATTCTGACAGCGATTAAAGCGAGCATGCCTATGTGACACGCACGGCAGCTCAGTGCCTGCGCAGGCACCCTGCGACTTTGGCAGCCTTGCAACCGGCCGGCTGGCATGACAGCGCACAAGGCAGCCGCGTGCTAAATCTGTGTGTAAAGCAAGGCACACAAACCCTTGCGCCAGAGGAAGCCGGGGGACTCAGGTATAGGGGTCCCCCCCCTCCCCCTGATCACCCCATGGATAACCCCTACCCCTGCACACAAACGTTTGTACATGCGTCCACATGCACGTACATATGCACACACACACAACAAACACAGCTGCTGCGCACACCTGGCTCCAGTCGTACAGAATGTTGCCGTGCATGACCAGCACGTTGGCCGGGGGGCTGGAGAACAGCGGCGCAGCAGGCTCCTCCGCAGCTGTGTTCGCCTCCTGAGTGACAGCACGAGCCGAGGCCACAGTCAGCATCGTGTTTGAGATGTGTGCGTGCATGCGTGTGTGTGTGCTGTGTGCGTGCGTGCATACGTGCGTGCGTGTGTGCTGTGTGAGTGCTGTGTGCGTGCTGTATATATGTGTGTGTGTGTGTGCAGGCGTGCGTGCGTACGTGCGTTTGTGTGAGGGCAAGACCAGTGCCTAACACTTGCCGTTGCTGATTTTCAACATCGCACCCAGCCCTACAGCAGCGCCAGCTTGACTTGCCCTAAGTAAATGGGAAAGATGAGCGGAATCACGCGCCACTTGCGTGCGCAGTTCCAGATTTCATGCACATGGATGCGCACATCCTTGCAAGACCGCAGCATGCACTCTTTCTACACGTGCACACACATGCACACACGCGCGCTCCCACAGCCCTGCCCACGCACCTTGCCCTCCTTCTTGACCGCATCCTTGGTCTTCGCTGCCTTGGCGGCCTCAGCCGCTTCGTGCTGCTTCTTGGCCAGCGCCAGGGCCTCCTCAAACTTGGTGTTGCAGGCCTTGATGTGGGGCGCGACCTGAACACACACACACACACAAGCACACGCTCACCCCATTCAGCAAGTCGGTGTTGGGGGACAGCCTGGCTGCATACGCACGCATTCACGTGAGTTAGCCCGCTGAGGTGCAGCCTGTCTGCGTACGCATGCGTGCACGCGAGTTAGCCAGCTGAGGTGCAGCCTGGATGCACACGCACGAGAGCACACACACTAACACACATGCGCAAATCAGCCAGTTGGGGCGCAGCCTGATCGCGCATGCGCGCTCCAAGCCTGCCCGCTGGGGGGCCAAGAGAGTGGCAGGGACCAGTATAGGTGGACTTGCTGGCAGGCTGGCAGTGCTCGTGTGCTGCTGGCCAGGGTATGTGTGCTGAGTGTGCTTGTCTGCGCGTGGAGCGCGCATGCATTGCAGTGGACCTTGAACCCCAGTGCCTGATTGACAATCTGCCTGCACGCCACGCATCACCCTGCTCGTGCGCATGCATCGCTGTGGACCCCCTCACTCAACTGGCGAACTGCCCACGCGCCTGCCCTGCACCCTCTGTCCCCCCACCTGCTGCACGTCCTGCTTGTTGACCTTGGACAGGATCTGCATGAGCTGCTTCAGCACCGAGGACTGCGAGTCAGCGGCCAGCTGCTCCGGCGACTTGGAGGAGGCATCCGCGGCCTCCTCTGCTGGCCTGCAGGCGGGTGGTCGCACAGAGCGTGTGGGCGCAGAGGACTGGTGCTTTCGGGGCAGTGGGTTGCTCAGTGCCTCTGCAGCATTGCAGGGCGCTGGGTCTCGCATAAGGAAACGCGCGACTCGCACACATGCACGAGGAAGGAGGAGGCACGCACGCATTCCTGAAATGGCCTGTGATCCCTCCCCGCTGGGAGCATGGCTGGCGTGAGCGAGGGACTTGTGCATGGGCAGGCTGCGGGGCGCGCGGGCGGGCACATGGCGCGTCCGGCTGCGGGGGACGTACGGGCAGCTGCAGCAAAAGGTGCAAGGGCGCGCAGGCTGCACAGCGCACAGATCAAAGCGTAGGCCAGCAGCTCCTGCAGGGCAGTGCTCGAGCACATGCGCATTGTATAAGCAGCCCCACGTCCCCGCTCATCCCACGCCCTCTGGGCCCTCAGCTGCCGCAGCTTTGCAAGACTACACAGCCTCTCTCCACTTCGGGGTACATGGATGTCCTACAAAATCTTGGCCCCGCATCTTACGCGCTCCCCTCGTCCTGCCTCCTCTGTCTTACCCCCCCTGAGCTGAGCTATAGGACCAGCTAGCTGCACATGGACACTCACTGCGCGGGCATGACGTAGCCCAGCTTGGCCTTGGCGCGCTCCCACTCCAGCTGCGCCAGCGAGCCAACCGCCTCCCAGGAGTCCGGTTTGATGCGCAGGCCCTCCTCGATCCTGCGGCGCGCATGGAGGGGGCGTTGGCGGCCAGGCGGCTTGCGAGTGGCACAGTAACGTTTGCGTGCAAGAATGCACACACACACACATGCACGCCCCCACCACACCCACACCATCTGCAGCAGCAGCTGCTGCTGCAACCACGAGGCAAGGTCAGCAAGGCTGTTTGGCCTCGAGCACGGGTCGGATGTACACGGCACCAGCCTTGGCCGGGCGGACTAGGGCTTCGCAGCACCTGTGCGGGGAGACCCCTGCCCACATGCGCGCATCCGCCGGCCATGCCAGACCCCACCCCTTTTTCCGGCGAGAGACTGTGCGTGCCACCGCCCTCTGCCTGTGTGCGTCCCCTAGCACAAATAGACCCACACCTCACACGCAGCCTCACCGTGGCTTCTTCTCTGACTGCCAACGCATGAAGCCTTACAGGCTTCTTTGCTTTTATTACCACCACACACAGCCTCACTGGCTTCTCCTCTTTTACTGCCAACGCATGAAGCCTCACTGTGGCTTCTCCTCTTTTCTTGCCAACACACGCAGCTGCGGAGCTTGCGGCCACCAGCCATTTTCCCCGTACAATCCATCCAGCCAAAAGCCTGTGGCAAACACACCCAGCCCCCAACATTCAGCGCGCGCGGCTTCACTGGCCTCCTGCCTGCCTGTACGCGCCCGCCTGCTCAGGCACCACCCACTTTTTCTGCGTCTGGTCATACAGGCTCATGACGGTGGCCAGCTCCTTGCCCTTGATGGGCGTGCCGGCCTTGGTGAGCGCCTGCAGCAGGCGGTCCGCCTTCACGATGTACACGTTGCCCCACTGGATGAGGCTGACCACGGCGGCGTCCCGGAAGTGGTCGCCCGCCTGTGCAGCAGCGGGGCACCCACAGCAGCGTCAGCAGCAGCGCACCGCTGCCCACAAGCCCTGGCAGCCATTGTGGCAGGCCAGCAACGGCAGCAGTAGCGGCACACCACAGCGCGCAGGAGCACCCCCAGTTGCGCAGGCGACAGCAGCACACGGGCGCGCTGCCCCAAGCAGCAGCAAAACCTGGGGCACTGGCAGCAGCGCCACAAGCCGGCAGCTCAGAGGGGTGCAAGAGCATGCAGGGTGCGGGCTGGCCACATTTACAGGAATGCGTCCACAGCCAGCCAGCGTATGATCAGAGGTTCCCCAGCCTCTCGCTCCCTGCCCTCTAACCCTCCCATGGACAAAAGGATACACGCAGCTGGGGAGCATGCACGCAGGCAGGACATGCCCCTGAGCAGAGCTGTGCACTCGCCCTCACAGGCCAAGAGAGCTGTGCAGGGGTGCACACCAAACAGTGAGCTCTGCATGCGAGCACCTGGGCACCAGCCCACGCAACACCTGGCATGAGGCCCTGCAGCGCCCGCAGCAGGGTGCGCATGCACGCGCGCACCTGGTCGAACAGTGGGCCGGCCTCCTCGTTGGCCAGCGTGTCGGACATGGCTTGCTGCAGCTTGTCGGCGCCCATGTTCTGGTGCTCCAGCGGCCTGCGAATGCGCGATGCATGTGTGGGTACGCGTGTGCGTGCGTGCGCGCAGGGGAGAAGCATGCACAGGGGAGAGGACATGGGGGTCGAGCGCTGGGCTTGAGGCCACGTGCACGCCTGCTACCGGGCAACAAGGGGCAGATGCGCGAGGGCATGAGCGTGCTTGTGCGCCTCGAGAAAACAGTCCAAGCCTCCGGGTCTTGGACCAGGACGCCAGCAAGCTTATGAGCTCAGGCCTTTTGTCCAACTGCAGGGCTTCAATGCTCTTCCCACTAGGAGGGCAGCACTGCATACACGCACATACGCACACACGCGCATGCGCACGAAGTCTCACCCAACCTTTCATGCCCCTGTTCGCGCGCTCGCTCCGAGAGCTGTGTGTGCCCTAAGGAGAAGCACGTGTGCTGATTCCTAGCAGGAGCTGCCTTTTTACCCCGCCTCCTTAGTGCCTTTACACAAGCCTTCAGCATGCACACAGCAGTCTCAGGCAGACCGCCTCCCACCGTTGTGTTAACATTGCCAGAAGGCACTGGGTGCATGTACCTCACTTTCTCGCAAAGGCCACACAGCAGGACGGCAGACGACCATAAAAGATGGAGGGGCGGCAGCAGGAGCAGCAGCAGCGGTAGCAGCAAATACAAGGGGGGCAGCAATCGACTCGCATGCGCACCCAAACGCTGTTGGTCTGCATAAGCACTCACGTGTGCGTGTCCAAGCCAGTGACTTCTGAGAACAGTCGAGCAAACTCCAAGAGCCACTCCTCTGGCTCGTACACGGGCTCGTTGCCGGCGTCCTAAAAAGCAGCCACGTGCTGAAAAGTTTCAGCGGCAGGCCCACAGGCGCTGTTGGGACTCAGGGGGCGTGATAAGGCGCACACAGGCAAAAACATGGGCACACACACACAGCAACACGCGCATGCACGCGCGCACACATGCACACTCATGTGCGCATGCAAGCATGGGCAGGTGGCCACCACTCACTCACCTTGCGGGGGAAGAGCTCATCCAGAGGAGGCTTGGGCACTTGGGACTGCTTCTCCACGGGGACCACCTGCGCACTCAGGGGGAGATGAATGCACATGCTGACCCATGTGCGTGTCAGAGCAAAGCAAATGTGTGCAGGCATGACCAGGTGCTGCCCTGTGTGCGTGCGTGCGCGCGTGCGTGTGTGCATGTGTGTGTGTGTGCGCATGTGTGTGTGTGTGTGTGCGCGTGCGTGTGTGCATGTGTGTGTGTTTGTGTGTATGTGTGCGCGTGCGCACGTGTGTGCATGCACGCACGCGCATGCATGGACATCAGCCCACACAGCAGACTCGGAGGACAGCCCCAGCCCCAGCCCCAGACACCCACCCACGCACCTGCAGCTTCAGGGGGGGCAGGCCGTTCTGCTGCAGCAGCCTGGGCGCATGCGCGCCGCCGTGCTGCTTCTGGAACGCGAGGATCAGCTCCCCCAGGGCCGTCTGCACGTCTTGCCGTGAGGTTACGGTCACATTGTCCCCGTCCTTGTCAGTCCACTGGAGGCGGAAGGGGCCTGCAGGGCCAAGGGCAAGAGCACATGCGCTTTCACCTGGCCTAAGCCCTGTGGGGCATGTCTGCCAAGAGGGGGGGGCGCTTGCCCCTAGCCTGCTGCGGCCTATGCTCCTGCTGCTGCAGCTGCTGATGCCGCCCCTGCGGCGCTTTGAGGCCTCTGCAGCATGGCAGGGCGCCCGCACAAGTGGCTTAATAGGGTGTGGTGGGCAAGTCAGCTTTGTGCCTGCTTGCCCCGCACATACACCCTGCCGAGGATGTGCTGCACCACCTTGGCAGGCAAGAAAGCAGGCATCCTGGTCTGGGTTCAGCAGTACACCAATGACCAGCTGTGGGGGTGGTAGCCAGACCAGGGAGGTCGCATCTTCCTTCCAGTCTGCAGGCTGCGCATGACCTCTCGCGAGCACCCCCCCACTGCATACCGCTGCCTGCCAGAGCTGTGGCCGCCACAGCCAAGGGTGCCTCCTTGGCACGCACCAGCATCCGGGTACTTGGCCTTCACCGCCTGCAGCAGCTCGTAGTAGCTGACGGTCAGGGGTGCGGTCACCAGCTTGGACTCATTGCCCAGGGTGGCCTTGATGGTGAGCTGGAAGGGCTGGCTGGTGGGGCGCTGCGACGAAGATGCCGCAGATGCGCTCGCGGGGCGCTGCACGGCTCGCCCTGCGGATGCACATGTGCGCGGACAGGCCTCACGGGTGCCTTTGCACTCCATTCTGTCATGGAGCGCACGGGCTGCCACGCATTTTGAGCATGCGCTCAGGGTGTGCGCAGCAGTATGAGCTGGTGGGTGTGCCCCAAGGTTGCAGTGGGTGCTGGTGCAGGCGGCTGGCTGTTGGGTTGGTGCCAGCACAGACTCTTTCTCCAGTGCCTGATGACGTCGTTTTCCTGCCGTCCTCAAACCCATGCGCGAGCTGGGTATGAGCACAGGCTGCCAACAGAACACTTCTTCTGGCCCTCCTGGAGGGGGCCTGGTCAGGCTGGAACAAGGGACGCCCCGGACTCCTTCCCACACTTCTTGAGACGCCGCCCCTCATGCCCACACTGTCTGCTGCGGCATGCCCCACTCACCTGCCACAGCTTCCTTCAGCCTCTTCTCAATCTCCCGCGTCTCGTCCGAGGGCTGCTCGCGGTTGATGGCCTGCACCTCCGTTAGCGCCTGCTTGACCTGGCCTAAGTGCTCGAGGGCCTTGATCTGCAGGCAGCACGGATTCCCCCCTGAGTGGCTAGAGCACTTCCTCCGTCGTTGGCTGAAGACCACATTACCTGGTTCAATTCCCCGCTGGAACATGCCACCCAGCCTGCCAACGCAACACAGGCTTCTAGGACTGGCAGGCACACCGCCAAGTCCCTCTAATAAGGTTGCGCCCAAGCAGCCTGCTGGCAGTGTGCACTCCTTGATAACATACAAACTTGCCATCACATCACAAGCTCCACAGGGCGTCCATGCGACCATGCCATGAAATTGCTACATGCATGCGGAGTCGGGAAAGAGCAGGAAGCAGCCCGTGCAGGGTGGCTTGGAAGCTGCTGAGCTGCAGGTATCCCTGGATGCGGCCATGCACCAATGCACCCAGAGACATGCTTTCCAGCGGCTGGGGCCTTTCCACCCTGAAGAGCAAATGGGGGCTAGCCATTGTAGGTATTCTGCGGAGGAAGCACCTTGCGCCAGCATCTGCAAGTCTGCAGAACTCTATATTCACGGAGGCATGTGCGCCATGTTACGGATAAGGGGGCCCTCCTGAGGCCACCATGAGCTTGCATGCAGGCATACTGGCCACCAGTGAGCACTTGGCCAGGGCACAGAGAGGCAGGTGGAGGGAGAAGGCCCTGCACTAGCAACACTCCAGCCAGGCAGGGCCAGGCAGCTCCCTCCACCCACCCGAGTCTTGCGGGCAGTCAGGGACTCGGGGGAGGCCTCCAGAATGGTGCCCGTCTCCCTGATGGCTTCCTTGTACCTGGAGCAAGACAAAAGAATGCGTGTGGATGTCAGGAGCGCAGGTGCGTGGCAAGGGTGGCAGCTTGGTCGGAAGGCCAAGCGCAGACACCCCCATCTCCTTCAGCGTGAGCTGCAAAAACTTGCAAGTACAGCCGCAGGATCACACGCCATCGCCCTCCTCTCCTCGCCTGAAATTCAACGCAGGGACTCACTTCTTCAGGTTCATATAGCAGAACGCCTTTTTCTGCAGGAGGTCCGAGCGCTCAGCGCAGTTTTCGGGCAGGAGCTTGTACGCCTTGTCGAACGCATCCAACGCGCCATTGTACTCTTTCTTAAGGTACTGGCTAGAGGCCAAGTTTCGGAGGGTGTCCACCTGCTTCCTGACCTGAGCAGCAGCAAGAAAGGGGTGCAGTACTTGTCGGCAAGTTGCAGTGTGCCCACCACCTCGGGCTCGGCAAACGCTACAGCCCCTGATCCTGGATGTAGCTGACCCGTCATCAACTCATCACAACGATCCTCTGGGCGGCAGCCCCGATGATGGGCTGCGCGTTGCGTGCGATTGCAAAAATACACACACTGACCTCCGCGGTCACCTCCACGACCTTAGGCTTGGCCCCGCCTTTCTTGCCCATACTGTACTAAATGTTGAATGAATTGGTCCTCAACTCGTGGCAGTCCTGGCTGTTGTTGATTTATGGGCATAAAATATTTAAAATTCTTACGAATATAGAGTAGTATTCCACAGAAGCTTGCGGCCGCGCCACATAGCCTTTTCTAGGAGGAACCAGGATCTTGGGGACATTCTCTAGACCGAGGATTTCAGAGGCTCTAATTTATATGGGATGTAGATGGTGCCTCCCACTCCCAGAAGGATAGTGTGGAGGCTAACATTGGCCGCAGCTTGGCCAAGGTGTTGGCAGAGCACGCTGTGCTGGTGGTGAGCGGCTTTGAGCTGGCTCCTAGGCCTGGTATCTTCACAACACTTGACCTCCACAAGAGGGATGTGCCGCTGACTGGGTGGGAGCTGACTGGAGTTCCGGACTCTGGACAAAGGCTGCTAGGCTGGTGCCGTTGCTGAGAGCCCCCTATCCCCTCTGCACCCTGCCCTACTTCTTAATGCATACCTAGGGTGGATATCTGGTTAATAATTTGTTTTATTAGTAGACAACTGGCCATTCGTAGTGAATGCTTAGTAGGAAACCGGTGAGGGAAGAGCCATTCTGGGACGGTTCTGTTGGTAGATCCTACAGGGATTTGAAGGTTTGGTAAGGCTAAGTGGTCTTCCCTGCCAATATCCATTTGAACAAAACGCCCCCCCAAGGAGCCTGCTTCTGTAGCTTTCATGATAAGTCTACATGCGATGTTGTTGCGTTCAGTAATCATACAGGAGATGATATGGTGTTGAAAAATTGTAGAATGTGAAGGGCACTGTCTGAGTGATGACAGAAGGGGCATGGAAGACCGATCGAGGTCTTAAATCGAACAGAATGCTTCTGATTGAACAGGGTACCTGTGCAGTAGTTGTCTTCATTATGAAGGACAGATTGAACATTGTCCAGAAAGCGTTGCTGATGCATTTGTGGGCTAAGGCTAATCTTTTTAATATGATAAGAAACCGGTTGTAGGGTTTGCATGGCCAAGTTAATGTTTGGAGTGCACATGTGCCTTCAGAGCATCATAGAGATGTGAGAAATAAATGAGCTTTGGGGCAGGAAGGTTTGAGGGCCTTGAGGATGTTGCATCAGAGGGGATATCCCTTTCATATGCAAGCCAGGTTGTGTAATGAAAAGGGTCATAATTAATGCCAGCGCATGGCATCCCTGTGTATGCAAGATTTGCGTCGACTTGGGTTGCTTGATACTTGGCCACAGCATCTGCGCACTCATTACCAGCAATACAAGCGTGAGATTTGACTTTAAATAGGTGCACAGGGTTTGGTGAGTTGCGGGCAATTTGCATGGGTATCTTCAAAATATCCCCTTGTACGTGGTGGCGGTGAAACTCAGGGTACAACAAGTGCTTCCTGATTTGGTAGAGACGAGAGGCTGTCAGTGGAAATATGTGAGTGGCCGTGAAGAATGGCGGCTGTGACAGCAGCCAGTTCAGCTCTGTTGATGGTGTTCGTAATGCCCATACCATTTGGTTCAACAAAGCTGGGAGTAGAGGTAGCAGGGTGGTATGTGCCTGTGCCTGTCCTTGTTTTGCTTGGTGAATCTGGCAGCTGCCATCTGTGTACGCCCACTTCTTCCATTCCGGAACTTTTTTGGCTAAGTGTGGGCTGGATTATGTTGGGAAGAGTAATTCTTGACTGTGGTTGAGAGTAAATATTTGTGGCAGTAATCAAGTGGAAGTTTTTCGTACTTCTTGAAACCAGTTTCAGTCCTTGGGTGGCAGGTATTGAAAACTGGGCCATTACTGATTACTGGCGTATTGGATTCAATGTGATCAGATCTAGTGCAAAAATTCTAATTTACATCGCGCCGAGAGCCAGTTTGAGGGATTGTAGAAGCCGCTCACCACCAGCACAGCGTGCTCCGTCAACACTGAGCTGCGGCCAATGTAAGCCTCAACACTATCCTTCTGGGGGTGAGAGACACCATCTACAGCCCTTACAGGTTGGAGCTCTGAAAAATCTAGGTCTAAATCCTCAAAAAGTCACCGAGCTTTCTGTGAAAGTTCATGCTTATCCGGTTCAATGTGCTTATAAAGTTGTCAGTACCAGACGTGCTCTTGAGAAAACTTTTGCAACAAATCATCATCAAGACCAGGAGCACTGCTAGTCACCCCCCTGATCCCCAATGACTTCCTTGGTTTTCATTGCTGGTGGAGGAGTCGTGCAGTGCTTAGGCCCTAGGTGACTCCATTTCCTTTATTGATGTAGGGAGTATTTCACTGCCTGAGTAGAGTTTTCGTTTTCTTTTTCCTTAATATCCTCAGGTCCCCTGCAAGTGGCATGCAATTTTAAAACTGTATGAGACATGAGTATGTCGTGTTCCAGTTCAAGCATCAGACAGGTCCCTTGTGTGATAAATCACGTCAATGTAGTTATTTGTCCAATAATTCAGTTGGTCAGGCAGATCTAGGGAGTTCCTTGAGGACCCTTCATAAAGCTGATTAGGTGCTTGAAAAATGAAGAAAAAGATTGAAGAAAGGGAATTGAATTGAGGTCAGTCTCGCTCATTTCATAACTCTCCTCATGGTCTCACAGTGTTCTAAAACCAGGATGCCCCCATATCCTCAGTTGCTGTAGAGAGTGAGAGTTTTTACTGCTTAGTTTTTCTCCCTTTTTTAATCCTCGTGCCTCTCACAGATGCTCCTCTTCCCAGTTTGGAGGTGGTGGGGTGTCAGCCATCAAATTCTCCCTTCAATCACGGCAAAAGGGTGTCCATGCTTATGTAGCCTTATGCTTTTCATTTTTACACAGAGGCACTATGGAAATGAATAATAGACAGGCTACCCCAGCATAGATTACCTCGGATTTGGTTGATCGGGGGGATAGAGTTAAAGCCAAAGACATTGCCTTTTTACTTTAAGGGGCAGTGCCCCTGAGGGGCACACCTAACAAAGCAGCTACCCCACATTGACACCCACAGCATACATCAAAAGGCGCGACCGCATGAAGGACCCCCCAGCAAGAGGACACGCTCTCAATACAATTCCAATTGCAAAACCTGAACAGATCATACGGCCCCCCATTAAAATACTTTCACACCCCCTATGCAACATCTAACTCTCTCTGCTCCTGCTGACCACCAACTCTGAGCTGCAACCCGCAATCAAATACCCCTAAGAGGAGAAGACTCCTCCAGCTCAACACTAACTTGGAATGCCCAGGTCCCTGCACTCAACCATTAGACCCAGTATCCGTGGCACATGCGATTGGAACTACAAAGTAAAAAAATCTCGCTCTCTCAATGCCTCGGATACTATTAACACCATCTAATTCTATGACTTGGAAGTAATCTCCATAGATAATTGGAGAGTTATCACAACTAAACTCCCAACAATTTAATCATGAATTCCACAGACAAAAACAATACCATGTCTACTTCGCGCCCATGACCATAGAATATTGGGCACTCCTTATCTTAAAAAGGCTGGCTTCACACCTAAGAAAATTCACCCTGTAGCCCTCTCAGCTGTTGAGTGTGCATGCTGTGGAATCCGCTTTTATAATTTTGGCATCCAACCCAAAACAAATGTGCCCCCCTTAAATGAAATGTACATCTGTGAGGTCTGCAACTTAACTTACCATTGGGTGTACCTTAAGAACACTGGCTGTTACACTGAGAGGTAGAGAAAGGAAGTTGACAAGACAAGAAGAGCTAGGCCGGGGGGGGGCTTGGAGTGTGTTCTGCTCTAGCGCGCTGGTGCCTCTGAAGGTAGTTCCTTGCCTCGGTGCCCTTAGGAGGTCTCTTCTCTTTGCTTTCCTTGGTGCGAGCTCTTAGCCATAGTGGTAGCTGAGCCTGAGCCGGCCTGCCCGCGGGCCAACTGGTAGCCCTAGCCTGAGCTGTCCTCGTAGCCTTGGGGGCGACCTCTTAGCTAGTTGGCTTTTCTGGCAGTTCTCCTTTTCCTAGC
>LFIK01003833.1_pt1 | contig 12187 bp, 9 predicted proteins | sample 643401 | NCBI WGS metagenome assembly LFIK01 (sample SAMN03777447, study PRJNA286221) | soda lake metagenome | biome: soda lake; feature: Kulunda steppe; material: water; isolation source: sample T5-Br brine of Lake Tanatar-5 | place: Russia: Kulunda steppe | collected 2010-07 | reverse complement strand
TGTATGTGTGTGTGTGTGTGTGTGTGTGTGTGTGTGTGCGTGCGCGCGTGTGTGATCTGACAGCTCGTGCTTTGAATTTAATCGTCAGACGCACTTGCGACCTCCACCATAAATTCTGTGACGTTATCGCACACTATTCCTGTGTAGCCTTTTTCGGGTCTGCGCTTCATGGTGTGGAGCTGGGAGAGGACCGAGCTGAGCAAATGTTTGGTTTTGGTGGTGTTGCCAACCTCAAAGTATGCATGCTGGCGTCCAAGGGAGCGCATGCAGTCCCTGAACAAGAAATCAGGATCAAATGGCAGTGCTTAAGGGCACAGATGCTCTCGCAAAGGCGTCAACATTGAAGAGAAGCACCAGCGCAACTTTTGAACCCAATACCTTATGATGCTGGTTTTGCCTGTGCAGGAAGTTCCATACACAAAAATGCTAGTGCCTGGCTGTGAGGGCCTGCCAATAAGGCTCAAGACATGCTCAATCTGCTGCCTTCGTGCTGGCCAACGTGCAGCCAACTCATTTGTCACTTGCTCAATGCTAGTATTGGAAGCCATACTTATAAAAAGTTTAAATCATCTTATGCTTTTAGTATTAACTACATTTACAAACACGACGAACACGACATGGAGGAAGAATGTGCGCAAATACATGATGACTTTGCAAAGCCTCTGCGTGCAAGTTGTGCGCGCTGTTTCAGGGCTGCAAATTCAGGGCTGCATTCAGCTAGGGCATTTTCTAAGGAATAAGTAAGGCCTCTTTTCAATATGAAACTAGTGTTTCCATTCCTAGTCAAGATTGAAGGTTTTACATGCTGCCCTCATGTGATTTCATGTGATATCTTGTGCGCCAGTGGAAAAAGGAAAGAACGCCGCAGCCAGCAGGGATAAATGGGTAGTATGAATAGAGGGAGGGTTGTGTACTTGGTCCTAGCACAAGGCTGACCCCCACCATGAGGAGATGACAAGCTCGAAATCGATGGGAATCAGGGGATTTCGTGCATAAATACCCATAATGATAAATTCCTCCCTCTGTATGTGATTCTTGCTGGTGTGGATGTAGTTAATTCTTGGTGTTGATGATCTTGGCTGCGCTCTTGGTTGCAAGGAAGACAAGAAAAAGAAAATACTGCGCCAACAGGGAAACCCTTGTTTGCATGAATTAAGGACGTGATTTACATCTGGTGCAAGCTCCAGGCAAACTCCCATCCTCAAATTAGGAAGAGTATCGTTAGTGGGGGCCAGGAGGGTCCTGAAAAGAATCATGTGCTCTGTCTGTATTATTTTTCAACCTTCTACAATTCACCTTTGTTAAGATTTTGATGATAAGCTTGGAAGCAATGTTATGTCTCTCAGTCACCATGTTTTGATTTGAAGCATTCTGACAGCCAGAAAGCATGTGGATTTGGCTATCTGGCTGGTGACACAACAGGCAAGATGAACTAGTGGCTCTGCCATAGGGATGGGCCAGTTTTTGAATGTGAAGAGTGCCCGTTCTGAATCTCATGACATTCCTTTCTGTGATATATTTGTTCTTGTATTGTTCCAAGACGCGTTGCTAGTATGTAAGGTTCACTGATGTAAGCAGTCTCATCCGTAAATTGCAATGACTTGAGTCTGTATTAGCATTCTCCAAGTCTGTGATGCTTGCTCATGTGAGCTTTTGGTTTGTCGTTCATGTTTTGTAGTGGAGCAAGGCTGGTTGTCTTGTACAACATGTGGTAGGGTGATCAGTCTCATTCTTCTCTTCTGCAAGCCAGTATACATATATGTATACTATATAGGATCCTATATAGGATAATACTGTGGCGCAACTTCGCAAGCGCAGCTCTCTTCTTCTCTCCCTCACTGGAGCAACCCTTTGCCTCACTTATCATCAATACACAATAGCAAACACAACACACAAGCTACACTGGCATGCCTGCACTGGAGGATCCGTGCACACACTTGCAGTACTTCTGCATGCTTTTACGAGCTGGTGCGGCTGTGCTATGGGCACATGTGCCTTGCTTGTACAAGCACAGGGCCCATACAAGCTATGGCACCTATATTCATTATTCATTATTCATTCCAGTAATGAGTGTGGGTAACCCATTCAGGTAGATAGCTGCCAAAATAGGGGTGCAGGGGTGCAGAGAGGATCGTGTGCATGAGGCACCTGGCCCTTACTGGTAGCACAGGTGCACCAAAGATAGCACTATATTGGAGCCTACGACGCCATAAAACGCGGCTCAATGAGTATTTTCCTTTTTTATTTTACAAGAGGGGTGCATACATCACAATCTATCTGACATTCAAGTTTTATGACAAAATTCGAATTTGGGCTGGTGGTGGGAGATCAGGCGTATAGAGCGCCTGATATATAGTGCAACATAGCTTTATATCGCTGTATATAGCTATTTAGTGCCATAAATGTGTCCAAATAGCGCTATACACCCTTATCGTATATGTATATGGGTGAAAGGATTGCTGTCAGGTGAGGGTTGGAGGAATGCAACATCATGCCCATAGTTTTGGATAGCAGCATGTTTCGCTATAGCATTGGCAGACTTATCTTGGAAATCGAAATGATCTCCAACCACACCAGTGTGGGCTAAAACTTTGTAAAAGTGTATGCATACACTCATATGATAGTGTCTGATTCGCTGATCATGGAGACATTCGTTCCAAGAATTTGACATGTTTGCTTCCTAAGTAATTCAGGATATCAAAGCTGTTTCTGTGTTTGAGGTAGAGAACAGGCACTGTCTGTGGCTGTGTGAGTGTACTTTGACCATAGTGCAGAAGCTATACCAATTAGTTCTGCTTTGTTAATGGTATTGCTTATCCCAACTCCGCCAGAGTCAACATAGACGACTGTTTTTTGTTGAAGGTATAGACTCCTGCTCCAATATGTTGCTGATTTTTGAAAGTTAGGTAACTAACTATCAGTGTAGGCCCACAAACGCCAGTTAGGAACCTTCAGTCTTAGATTATTGTTTGTGAGGTTAGGGGCTGTAATGGTAGAGGGTTCTTTGTTAGAGCTGGGTCATGTGGTCTCTTCTTGAACGATCTTGGTGTTTTTATTAGTTTGGCCGTGCTCTGAATGGGTGGATGGGCAGGGCTTCAGAATTGCCTCAGGTATGGCATTAGTCTAGGCTGCATACCACCTCGGGTTCCTATCAAACAGCATGTGTTGTGCTTCTTTGTTCATAATAGAAATTATTCTAAGGTCCCATTGAGGAGCTCTTGCATTGTTTCCAATCTATAATTCGTGTTGGCGGTAGGTCACTGATGCCTGGGGAATAGTGCCTAACATAGTTCAGTGCTCTGGATGTTCTCTTTTGAGTCGCATGTAAACATTTACACTTAGGCCCTTCCAATTCGAGAGGAGCATAAAGGCAGCAGTGGCACTTTCAGTGGAAAGAGATGAGTAAATTGCATGGCGCACCATACTATGCATGACACCATCGTCGTAGAGAGGGTAGCAAACCAAGAAGCCTTTGAACTTTGTAGGTAGAGGATTGAAGGGGAATCCTAAACCATATCATTTTTCCTTTTGCTCCATACCTGTAAAGGGTATGATCACTGCTACAGGATAATGCAATTGTTAAGCAGTGCCAGCCGCGAGGGGCCAGAAGGGTTGGGGTGCAAGTCCCCTCGCTCCTTCAAAGGAGTCACCTACAGTAGGAACTTCCTAAGGTAGGAAGGTGCCTAAGTGGCATCTGCCACTTGAGTTGGTTGGACCCTTTTGGTCTGGTCTGTTAGGCCGTTACAATACCTCTTTGGATGAAGAGCAATTACTTGCATCGGATGCTGATCTGTCCTTGGTCACCATCATGGTATGATAGCCCATGCTTGTAGTGCTTCAAGTATGTGGTCAAGTAAGGCGTGCATGTGTGATTCATTTCACTTGTTTGATTTCTTTGTTTATGAACCTTTGAGGTGCATCCTGTATTGTAGAAGAGGAGACCAACTAATTCAAAATTCATGTCTTTGGGTAGTGGCATGACCTGATTGTGATACCTGAATCCCGTGGATGGTGGAAGGCATTTGCTAGATCTATGTACAGCTTAGTGCTCAGCGTGCCTACACATTTTCCATCAGGGGTGTATACGCAAGCCCATGAAGCATCTGAGAACTATATTCATCAAAGACATGCTAGTGGCTCTCAAGGTCTCGGTCTGGAGCAGGGGGCGGCTTGTCACCCTTCAGATCCTCACTAATTTTTATTGTCTCCCTGCCGGTGGTGGAGGAGACTTTGGGCCGACTTGGATTGAACGTGTCTCATCGGTAATTAATGCTGCATCAGTGAAACTCCCTGCGGCAGGGAGTTAAACTGCCTGCGTAGCTTTTCTTTCTTGAAGTTGACGCACTGCGAGAAAAGCTGACATGCAACTGAGCTCACAGTGCGATGATTACTGGTCATCTCACATCCTATCTGCTATGAATGGTCTGACACAATCCAACTTGTTCAATTCGTAGCATGGCATGCTTCAGACTTTGTGCCCACACCCTGCGAATTGAAACAGTGACCTGGACTCATAATACCTCCCCTACTTGTTAATTGTGCAATGCTAATGACGCACAAGACGAGCTGTAACGGTTCAGGCGTTACCTATCCAACCACTTAGGTGGTTGGGCTGAGAGGGGGATTTCCCTTGGGCAGCGTGTAGGCTAGGGAGTTCTTTATAACATCGAATAATAGAGGCTGACCCTAGTGGAGATGCTGACAGGCTTTGGCGCGTGAGGAGCCAGGTCCCTCAGCACATTTATGTCCCACGGGTCGCATCACACCTAGGCGCTGAAGGTATGTCACGCTATGCCATCCTTTACGCGACTTAGGGTCCCCTAACACCGTGTTACACGAGCAGCACGTCCTTTTTCCCTGCAATTATCCACAAGTGATCTCTTCCGCAGGAATCCTGCGTCTCTGTTTCATCCCGCCGATTTTGACAATGTGTCTGCTTTTTAGAGCCAGAACAACAAGAAGCTCTAATTCCTCCTTCATGCCATGAGCAGTGCACTTGTAGCTTTTCATGAGCAGGCTAGTAGTTGCACTTCTTGACTGAAGATCGTTTTGTAAACCCTTGTATACCCTTGACACATGAACAAAAGAATTGCATAACGCATAGCAATTCGCTGATTGTACTGGTTGGAAGAAGAAGAAGAAGAAGAAGAAGAAGAAGAAGAAGAAGAAGAAGAAGAAGAAGAAGAAGACGACTACGCTAACAAGGTAACCCCTGTTTGCGTGAATTAAGGAAGAAGTTTACATCTGGTGCAAGCACCAGGCAACTTGATTTGAAACCTCTACCATCAAACGAGAAAGAAGGTCATTAGTGGGGGTCGGGAGGGTTCTGAAAAGAGCCATATGATCTTTCCTTTATTTTTTTCAACCTCCTACTTGTATTTATGATCTTTGTTGCGTATTGAATATGAGTGTGTAGATTGAGAGTAAGTTTTCTGACTCTACACCGGTCTAGGCCAAGCTTACTGAGGGGTAGATCAGTATGACATTTATAAATGGTTCCCATCACTCCAATCAGGATGGTATGTAGGCTTGCTTTGTGGCATTGCTGTGCAAGGGCGTGTTTCAATCTATTATGCTGTTCAGTTGCTCTTGCTACTAGTAGTTGTTGCTCTGGTTGGACTTACATTGGACATACAGGTGCTTCCTTTAACTATGACAACATCGGAGCTGAGGATGTGAAATTGCTTCTCTTGAAGCAGACATACAAATCATTCCTTCTTCTTTTTGAGGCTACTATGGTACAGAAACTTTTGTCTGGCTGGCAGTGTCCAGCAAGCCCAGTAGTCAACCCATCTGGCTGAAGGTCTAAACCCATTGCAACTTAACATAAACGAAAGAATTGCATAACATAGTGAAATAAAAGTTGGATTCTTCTGTCAAGACTTGTTTGTGTGCTCTCTCAGAAGAAAGTACTCTTTGCTTTTCTTCCCTTTCTGCCAATCCTTTTCTATGGAGGCCCTTTATATTCCACATGCCTTGCCTGGTCAGACTGTCTTTGATTTTCTTTCTCAACGGCACAATAGACTCTGCCATTTCATTTCGGACTGTATGTTCTATTTTTTGGCTGGCGAAGACCAGCAACAAACCAATCAGCCTATCTACCTGGCTGGCGGTTGACCCTAACCTTATAATCTTGTAATCTTGGATTCTTCTTGATATCCGACTGAGTCAGGAACTTCTTTTAGAAGACTATCTACATGTAGCTTCAGGTTGTGGTTGTCGTGGACTGAAAGGCCGCCTTTCAAGCGGCTTCAGCTGAGATGCCTTCATTTTAGAAGTTCCATTATACTAAGCCCCATAGCCCTCAGAGTTGCGGCTCTGCAGTCCTCAACATGACCATGACTTAAAGCCCCAGCTGGGGCTGCAGCTGCTCACCAACCCTCAAAGAGACCACCAGAAGCAGCAGCAGCAGCAGCAGCATTATTGTTTGGCAGGTTCAGCAACAACCGTACCTTAAAGCTGTTCGAAACAGTCTGACCATTACTAATGGCATTAGCTTGTGATTTGACAACACCAAATATGAGAAATTACATCAAACTAACAAAAAACTTGACAACCACACAGCATTATGCATGCACAACAAAAACTTCCAATTCTGGACAAAAATAGTCCATCTCTCCTTTAAGTCCTCGGACACATTCAAAACGTTCAAAGGTCACCAACTAAGGTGCCACCAGCCAGCAGAAGCACAAAATTAATGGCACGTAGGCTTACACCAAAACTGGTTAGGTACAGAGAATTTGGCGACGCAGGTATTGCACTTATCAGCAGCCATCAGCATCTCTCTGCGGCTCACACACCCCTCTTGCTGTTTTGCACCTCCCAAACAGAGCACTACTATCCCAATGCCGCATGCAACATCTACAAATGCATGCCCATTCCCAAACGGTACATGACTTGACAGTCAAGCCATTGATTCAGAGCGATTGATGCAAGCGACTGTGAACAAACAGTTGCAGGGAAAGACCTGTTGCTGCAGGGCGCTTCTAGGTAACAGCCAAGCTGTCTCGAAATAGGGTGAGGGGGAACAATCAATCAGCATACAATCCTGGCACGTCTCCCTTATGTTCACTTGCATCACATTCAATTGATGGGAGGGCAGGCCTTGGGGGCAAACATACAAAACGCAGGACACTCTTGGTACACCTTCCCCCTAAGAATAGACACAGAGGAGCGCCCAGCTGGCAGCATGGCTGGCTGGTTGTGATGAGGGAGATGCCATACCGGGGCTGCTGCACTCTCGCTCTTACAAAACCACCTGGCTCTTCTCTATGTTACAAGTGCTGCCGTCTCAGCGGCGTCTAGCCTATAAGAACAGTTTGCATTTCATTTACATATCATGCAGCCCCAAACCCCCTGTAAATGCTTATCCACAGAAAAAGAACACTAAAGAAACTGACACAGGCAGGCACGCACGTGGGCGCACATGCTGCAGACAAATGAAGAACAGCTGGAGCGAGCGCCAGCCCGCACTCTTGCCGCCCCTGCCGCTACTCTTATCACACACCAGCCATGCAGACCCTAGCACACAACATTCGCACTCGGGGTACCGTGACAATACGACAGAACAAGCCCTCCCTGCTGGGACACAGCACCTGACCAGGGGCTGCAACACCTCAACCTTAGCACTTTTTCTGAGACTCTGACACGCCCTGCTGCTGCTGCGCCTCATCCGCACCCTGCTTGTGTTGCTTCTCCGCCAGGTCGAGGTACTCATCGCGCAGCCGGGCAGCCTCCTCAAACCGCATGTCCGCCAGCGCTGCCTCCATGGCCACGACCTGCGCGTGTGCACGCACGCCACGCGCATGTTGTAAGGCACGGCCGCACAGATTTGTCCGTACATCACAGGCTGTTGTGCTGACACCACGGGTTCTTGAGCTAGGGGCCACTCCTGAGCTAGAGGCCCACCCTGCCTGAGCCCCTAGCCAGCACCCCACACCTGCAGAAGCAGGCACTGCACTGCAATGCTGGGCCTGGCTCAGCAAATCGACACCGTTTGGGCGCTGCAGGTGCTGGGTGGGCATGCCCGATTGCACAGCGTCCAACACGCAGATGCAGGCAGACAAGCAGGGCGCGTTCAAAACATCACCAAGGAGGGAGTTGCTTCAACAAGTTTGTTTAACTTGTAAACAAATGAGAGGGCCGCCAGGGCTGCAGATGCAAGGCTGCGAGCAGCTGCGCCTAGTAGGATTTGCGCCTGGTAGTCTGCTAGTAGCTTAAACGAGGCCAGTACAATGCAGCACAGGCAGCTCTTACACTTGCTCGCTAAGGACCCAGCGGTTTGAAACTACTGCAAGTACAAATCAGGCCCACACCCATTACATGTGCCAGCACTGCTGCATCTCCCCTTGCTTTGCTGCACGTACTCATGCGTGCACACACACACACCTACCGCGTGCGTGCGCTTCCGTTGCGGCAGCTGGTTGTGCATGCAAGTATGTCAGGAGAGAGGCGCACACGCAACTGAGCATTGGTGTACATTTCTGCACGCAAACGCACCAGTCGCAGCGGTTGGCTGTGCAGCTTCATATCTGTGAGGCGTGCCTTGAATGCGTTGGCGTCCTCAAAGCGTTGCTCCTGCACTGCCAGATCCATCTGCAGCTGCAGCATGATGCAGGGGTCCTGCGTCCGCAGCAACCAGTGGGGGAACAGGGTCGTGTCACACAAGGCACATTGGCTTCATGGTGTGTTCATGTGCATGCCATCTTCAAACGAAGACTCCGCATTCCCCTAATGGGCCACATACACATCAGCTACACGCCATCAGTTTTTCCCCAGGCTTTATTCCTGGAACACACTCTTAAATGGAGGAGCTGCCCCTTCCCCCCCCCAAAAGGGGTAGACTCACCGGCTCCCCACTCCTGTGACATGACATTGTGCAGGCCAGGCCTTGGCCAAATTGATGAAAAACCTAAACCCTTTTCCTAAACCATTACCCAAATGTCCTTCTGCTCAGCCATTCAGCTACGACCCATGCACCGAGTTGCTGATGTTGCAGATCGAACAAGTCGTTACGCCATTCCAAGCCCTCAGACTGGGAGGGGGCAGCAATAGCAGCAGGCAGCCCGACCTCGTGAGCATACCAACCCCCAGAATTCACCACCCCTAAGCCTACCCCCTCCATGCCCCGCACACCTCACAGGTGTGCAAGCGTTTCACCACCCCGAAGCCCACCCCCTCCAAGCCCCGCCCACCTCACAGGTGTGCAAACGTTTCACCACCCCCAGAGCCCAACCCCCTCCATGCCCCGCTCACCTCACAGGTGTGCTAGCATTTCACCACCCCCAGATCTCACCTACTCCATGCCTCGCTCACCTCGAAGTGTGCGAGCGTCTCCCGTACGCTGCGCTCAATGTCTGTCTGTGCAATGGGGTTGAGGATGGACGCGGCAAAGTCGGATAGCACCTTTTCAGGCTCGATGGCGGTCCGGGCCACCTTTTCGCTCACGTACATGGGCGCCTGCAGAGGCATGAGGGGGGGCATGCACTTTCTTGCTTCAAAACGCACAGTAGCACGCACAAGCCAAAAGCGCAAGCAGCTAGGCAAGAAGCTGTGCGGAATGCATCACGCACAGTATGCAACAAGCATCCTGCCTGCCCTTGCAAAAGCTTAGCAGGTGCTGCAGGTATCTTGCTTCAGGCAAGGCCAAACCTCGTGCTTTGCTTGTTGGGCGTGTGAGCCCTTGAACAAGTAACATGTGCCAGTCATTGTGTGTGTGTATGCACGTGTGCGCGCGTCCCATACTCGGAGCAGCACCTGCTCCACAAACCAGTTAGCCGCAAATAAAAAATGGCAAAAGTATAGGGCACCACGCTCAGCTAACCATGTGTCAGCTGCAGACACGATGCTGAAGGCCCAGTGATCAGGCAGTGCTCACACTCACAACCATGCACTGCACTCACCCCTGCACGGATTGCAAAGTTGATGGCGTCAGATGGGCGCGCATCGACATCGATCTCCTCCCCTTGGGGCTTCCCTTGGGCATCCACGTGCGCCATGTACACGCGCGCATAGTAGCTGCAGCGGGTGAAAGAACCAATGCGCTTATCCGCCCGTGAGGCATACAGCCAGTACATTGGGGAGCACGCGCCTGATCGCCTTTTGCATGGTGCACAGCAGGCTAGAAGATTGCAGGCACACATACCCCCGCGCAAGCGACGCTGGTGCCATGCTGGGCAAAAGCCCGAGGACATGTGCTCAGGGTGATTGATTGGTCAATTGATCAGTGACGGTGAGCATGACCCTGCGGACTCACGTGTTTTGGATGATATCCGTAATCACGATGCGGGTGATGGTGAACCCCAGCGCGCCAATTATGTTCTTGGCCACATCGTGTGTGAGGGGCCTGATCCTGGTGGTCTTCATGATCTCCATTTGGAGGGCCCTGGTTTCGTTCTCGCCTGCGCAGCCAGCCACAAAATGCGCGCGTATAGCAAGCAACTGTGTGCAAAAGTCCTGGATCTGGGCGGTAGAGTGAAGCAGCCTCAAAAACGATGGGAGGGCACATTGCCGACCGGAAAAGCTAGCCTGCACACGTGCAACTTGTAGGGAGGACTTTAGCTGGTTTAGCCACAGGTGCACCTTGACAGATGAGGAAGCGAAAGGCGTTGAATTGCAAGCAGAGGAGCCGTTAAACCTAACCCAGGGGCCTTGCCAAGGCTCTTACTTGCCTGCTGGGCGCTGGCAAGTTGCTAACCATGCGCTAAGCCGGCGGCTCGGCCTATGTGCAAGTGGGAGTGCAGGAGCACGCACCTATGTGAACGGGGAGGACCATGGAGGTGGAGCCCTGGAGGGCCAGGAAAACCACTGCATTCCCACTCTGCCCGCTTTGCTGAATGGTCTGCACAAACACCCGGACGTCCTGCGTGCAGGAGCAGCATGCGCACGATCACAAGCACTGGGTGAGTGTGTGGGACATCGAGACTAGGGGTCACAAAAAGCAGCGGATGCGGGCAGAGGCAAACCAACAGGCAACTGAGGATGTCCTGTCCTGCAGTGCCAAGGCCTGCTCAAAACAGGCACAAATACACACATAAGCGCTTCCTCTTCCCCTGCCCAAAGGAGCAGACACACAAAGAGGGGTTGTCCAGGGTCCGAGGAACACATGGCACGCAGGAGCACTGGAAGAAGAACAGCTGAGGGCAGCTGAGGGCAGCGTAATCTTAGTGTGTGCTCCGGTTCTCGGTGCCGGGACACCACCCCGTTCCTGCGGCCCCTGGGCTTGCTGCCTTGCCTATCTGGCTTGGCTACCGGGTGCATCCTAGAGATACCGCGATGCATGAGCAGACGCAGGGAGAACAGGGGCGGGACGGGGATATGCGCGCCCTTCGGAATCCCATGCTTTTGGGACACAGTCGCTCTTTTTGAACGACTTCATGCTGTTGCCTTTCGCCCGCGCCAGCGATACGCACCGATGTCTCCCCGTCCTTAGAAGCCGCCCGCACGCTGGTGCTCCTCCGCCTATGCGATGGTGATGCGGAGACGCAGGGCGCGGGAAGGGCGGATGGGTGGTGAAACCCTTGTTGAGCAACCCCCAGCCCTGACAAGCTGCACAGCGCGGAGGCCGTGCCAAAGGGAATGCTGCCGTGCTGCTGGGCGGCCGCATTGCATGTGGGTAGCCTACTCACGACGGGGAGCAGCAGCGATGGAGACCTGCTGAAAACCCTCGGGCTGACAATATGCGGATTGGACAGAATCATTTTCTCCACTATCGACAAATCAAACAATGTTCCCAAAATTTGGGTATACTTATCAACAAGGTATAATTATTGATGTACGTGGATATACTCTTCCATTTTCTCTTCTTTCTTTTGTGATCCACATCCTTATTTACGATAGATCATCTGGTCTTGCCGACATGTTTGCCTTCCCTTGTTCATGTTCATGCCTGTCTCAAATGATGCTACTCCAAGGAGAATGCTGGCCTGCTCCTATGCAAGCTAAAATAAAAATGCTCGCGCACACAGCACACACAGCACACATAGCAAGCACAGCACACCCATACACCCCCCCCATCCACACCCCCACCCACACTTACACCCACACCCACCCACACCCATCCACCCACATCCACGCACACACGCACAAACACGCGCACACACACACGCACACACACACACACACATACACAAACACACACGCATGTGTGTACACACACACACACGCACGCACACATACACACGCACAC
>LFIK01003832.1_pt1 | contig 12189 bp, 9 predicted proteins | sample 643401 | NCBI WGS metagenome assembly LFIK01 (sample SAMN03777447, study PRJNA286221) | soda lake metagenome | biome: soda lake; feature: Kulunda steppe; material: water; isolation source: sample T5-Br brine of Lake Tanatar-5 | place: Russia: Kulunda steppe | collected 2010-07 | reverse complement strand
TAGGAAGTAGTAAGTAGATGGCACCCGTTGGAAATTTAGAATTTTGAATGATGAATTTTGAATTTTCCCTCGTCTGCCGAATTCCGGCGTGTTTTTGTGGCGGTTCGTCTGACGAGTGGGTTTTCAGGCTTCAAGTCTCAGGCATCAAGTCTCAGGTTTCAGGGCTCAAGAGTTTTTTAACCACAGTGGGCACGATGGAGGCACAAAGAGCACAACGTTATTTTTAAAAAACTCTGAGGTACTCTGCGGATAACACTGCGTCCACTGCGGTGAATGGTTTCTCCCCGAGCATTCGGGGCGGATTATTGCTTCGCGGGGAAAAGATGTGCACATAGATGACTGATTAGATATTGTTTTGTACATTCTACTTAAACACATTCATTAAATTTCTTTGTGGACTCTAAGGTTTATGATATAATACGAAGGTGTGCGGTTGATGGCCGAATAAACTATAAAAAGCATGCCGTTGAAAAGAGAATTAAAGGGTACGGCGTCGATTAACACCCCACCCGGCTCACGCCGTACTCCCCTCGAGGGGAGATCAGAGGCTTTGATAAAGCCTAGCCTTATAGAGGAGTATCCGAATGATAAACCCTTGATGAGTTTATTGTTGTTGGGCTATACCGGTAGAAATCGCCCTTTGCACATTGTAGTTGCACCGGATGTGGATTCTAATACTCTTTGGGTCATTACAGTGTATGAACCTGACAAGGATAAATGGAATAAAGACTATACCAAAAGGAGGTAACATGAACTGCCCTAATTGTGCTGCAAAAATGGAAAAAGGAAAAACAGTCATGACGTTTCAGATGGGAGAGTGGGAAATCGTTGTGATTCGTGATGTACCTGCACTGATTTGTGAACAGTGCGGAGAGGAGTATGTGGATAATGACACAGCTAAAAAGGTTGAAGAGAAGGTGGAGCGCGCATTGGCAGATGGAATTACGATGGGTTTTATTGATTTTAACACGGCAGCGTAAATAGACTGAGTTGTTTCGGTTTACGAGTTAAGCTCAAATTCTCGTAAGACGGCTGGGGTCCGTCAGTCGAATGGGGTTTAAGGTTCAAAGTTGAAGGTTTAAGGTTAAACGTTGAATTGGCTCCTCGTCTGCCGAATTCCGGCGTGGGGGATTTCAGTGAGCAGTAAGCAGTAATCAGTTAGTAGTAGGTAGTGAGTAGAAAGTAGATGGGTCCCGCTGGAAATTTTGAATATTGAATGATGAATTTTGAATTGTTGGTTTTGTATCCCGGATTTCTGTCAGGCAGCTTGTTTGCCTTTTTACTTTTCAGTTTTTAGTTCTTGTAGCCACGGCGGACGCGGCGATGGCACGGTGGGCACAGCGATGAGTTACACCCCACCCGGCTGAAGCCGTACTCCCCTTGTTAGGGGAGATTGTTGGACTCTGTAGTTTCCACTGCGGTGAATGGTTTTTCGATTGTGAACTGCAGAATTGCGCGGATTGGGTCGCAGATTTACGCGGAGCAATTCAGTTGGCAGTTATCAGTAGGCATTTACAATTCTCGTCAGTGCGTTGTATCCCGATACAGTTAATCGGGGAGCATTTCCTGGACTTGTAGAAGGGGGCGTCGAGAACTTGGAAGTTTTAGGCAAGGGCTTCTCGACTTCGATCAGTCGCTGTCGCTCCTTTTCGTGCTCGAAGTGACGCCATTTTAATCACTTTGCGTCAACATCGGGCACAAAGGAAATACAACGGACACTATGACGATTTACACCCCAACTCCGCCTGAGGCAGAGACTCCCCTCAAGGTAAGATATTTTGACCTCCGCGAATCTCTATTCTGAGGCTTCAGGGCGTTCCAGAGCAGAGGGATTACTTCAAAAATGAAAATTCTGAAAAGAGTTATCGGAAAAATCCAGCCGGCGTATACCGCACTGTAATATTCAGATTAATATTTTGCTCATCATTCTCATAGATATTATGTCGGTTTTGAAAAAAGCTTTTGGTTGTTTGGAAATGAAACTCTAACTCATCTGTCACAATGAGGAGGGCTCCGGTACTAAAGCGGTACTCAACGTTATGCAGGTCCCATTCGTTGGGGGGGCGTGGATTGTTGTGGCCCCAATGCGAACGCAGAATCGGTTCCTGGTTACGTGCAATGTGATCCTGATGGCGGAAATAACGGTCGTTATGGTGAACAATCCGGTTCAGGCTAAATGTCAGCTTTCCCAATCGGTGGATATATTGGATACGCGTTTTCTGACTGTTGGATCCGGGGCCGATTCCGGCACCGATAACCTGCCCAAAATGCGTGAATCCCTGTGGGATGAGAGCACTTTCGTACCAGACCGGGTAATTATAGCCGCGCGGCGGCTCTTTGTTTTCAAGCTGTGCGATCTCCGCGTCCAAAACCAGCCAGTTGGCGTTGGAAAGAGTAAACCGTTTCATCAAACCAATAACATAGGATCGGGTGTGTACACCTTCTGTAAACAGATTTCGGTAGTCGTGACTACTGTCATTGCGTCCCCATTCAAACCAAACCTCTGCGTTATCATCCGGGAAGACCCATCGTCCAAAAAGGGTGAAAATGCGTTCGGCTGTATCAGCAGTTACTCCCCTTGGCGTACTCTGGTTCACCACGTCGATCTCCGCACGGGTTGAAAAGCGCTCTTTGGAATGTGATTGAAAGACCCGGAAAAGATGTTGACTGGAGAGTCCCTTATCCGGATAGTTCTCATAAAAGAGCCGGGAAAAGCCCAGGTGCAGACCTTTGGCAAACCGGGGATTGTAGCTGAAGATGAGTCCCGTTGTATAGCGAAGGTTATTTGTCGGATCATCATCAAACCAGTCCGATTCCCTTAATCCTCCCCAAAACCATTGCAGCTCGAAGTTTCCGGCAGGGGTATGAAGGGGACCGTCGGTCTCCAGAAAGGCGTGAAAAAAGCCCGGAGCGTTATTACTGAGTAGCAGTGGATTGTAGAGAGCAGGGCCGCTCCAGATATTCGCGGTAGAGACTCCGGCAGCTGCACCGAAGCCTTTCAGGCGAATCCACGACTGCCCCGGGTGAAATGAGGTAAACGATTCGTCCCCAAACCGCTGAGGAGTGTCAATCCGTGCCATTCCCTCGGCATACTCATTCAGATCGTACGGAAACGGAAAGAACGGTGGATTTGGGGCCAGATCGAAATCGAGGTTTTGACTGTAAAGAAATTCCGGCCTCACAACAATATCAACATATTTATGGTGCCAGCCGGCACCGAGTGTCAGTCGCGAGTTGAGTCCGCGTCCCTGCCAAAGTGCACCATCGTTCTGACCTGATGCAAAATGTGAGTTATTTGTTATATCCATTTGAGAACTATAGAAACGGAATCCATATTTTTTTTGGCTATTAAAAAAGGGGTGATTTTCCCATGGGTGCACAATGGTTCCATTGTTTTCTTCGCCCGAATCGGCAAACCGCCCAAACCGCCCTGATGGACGAATCATAAACCCTGAAACTTCATCCCGGTGCAGATCAGGAGAGAGTATCCGAAGATACGACTCCATCGGGTCACCAAGCCGGACCGTTTCCTGGGCGGTTAAAGCTTCCGGTGTTAGAACTCCTGTACTCAATACAAGCAGAAGCAGGGTAACTGTTATGTGTAACAGGGTTGATAAGCTGGATTTAAGTTTCTGCATAGGTTGATTGAATTACAATCAGCGGTGAAAACCGGGGAGTGAGTAACGGATAGTCAGTTCGATGTTGAAGTTTGATTCACGACTCCCATGAATAAAATAGCGGTTGCTGAACCGGCTGTAATAGCTGTTTAGTTCAATTTCAAACGATGAAGGGGCGAACAGTAATCCGTGAAGTCCAAAACGGAGCTCTGTTTCACGCAGTTCGTGTTCGGAATAGCTCTCTTCCTGAAAACGGTTAATTATAGATAGATTTCGGTTCAGAATATCAGTGCCATAAACAACATGTTGAAATGATAGTCCTGCATATCCATGCGGATTGTACCACAGAAGCTTGGCCAGATAACTGTTTGATCCTGGGCCATGGGCTGAACCCATTATTTGTCCGCGGTTCGTAAATCCATGAATAACCGTATTGTTGGTATAATAGGCACCGGCACGTCTGTAATCTCCCAGTCCGCCCCGTTCCGGGCTGAGCTTGTTCAGTTCGGCATTGAGCAGGATAAAATGATTTGGGGTCAAGTCTGCCCGTTTCAAAAATCCAAGCATATAGGCACGTGCATGGGTAAAGTGTACACTCAGGTCTCGGGTATCCCGGGCGTGGTCATTTCGGGTCCACTCCCCGTACACCTCAAAACCGGAATTGGCAAAGGCCCAGCGCCCGAATAGAGAGAGCATCTGATATCCTTCATCATTTCCGCTTAAATTGTCGTCGGTCATGAAGTTATCCTTGGTAAACGGAATGGCAACCAGGAAATAGTCGGATAATTGAAGTCCTCCTTCGGGATAGATCAGAAGGTAGGTGCGAGCTGCGCCCAGATGTAGCCCCTCGAGAAACGAAGGAGAGTAGTTAAACATGATGGCATTAATATATCGCATATTGTTGGAAGGGTCTTCATCAAACCAGTCTGATTCATACAAACCACCCCAAAGTACCTTTCCTTCAAACTGTCCGATGCGGGTATCTGCCGGCTTACCGGTTCCGATAAAACCGTGAACAAAACCGGGAGCATTATTGCTGAAAACCACAGGATAGTTCAGGGCCGGGCCTGTCCATATGTTTTGATTGGATATACCTGCAGAGACGCTTTTCCAATTCAGTGTGATATAACTTTCACCCAGATGAAAAGCTGATACCGGATCAGGGCCAAATCGCTGAGGTGCATCATATCGCCTGTTGAAAGGGGGGGCGTAATCTGAAAGAGTTTGATTCGGAGAAAAAGGAGAGAGCTCAAAATCACGGTTCTGGCTATAGGTCAGTTCAGGCCGAAATGAGATCTGAAGAGGCCCGTACTCGGCATAAGCCCCTAACGAAATGTAAGAGTTGAGGCCTCGACCCTGCCAGAGGCTGCCATCGTTTTGACCGAACGGAATGTTACTGTTCCAGGTCGTTTTAACGTTTGGGGTATATAAAGAAAAGATCTTCTGTTTGTTGGTCTCTGCAGACAAAAACCAATTGTGTTCTTGCCAGGGGTGTGTTGTGATCTGCTTATCTACCATGTTTACAGAGTCTAATGTCAAATACGGTCGGATCTGATGGGATGGGGCGTCATTCGGATTTAACGCACGCAAATAGAGCTCAAACGGGTCACCCACCTGAAGCGACTGACCGATTATAGCCTGCAGAGGCATTAGAGTGATAACAAACAGGGATAGAAAGAGGCGGCAAAACAGTTTCATCATAAAAATTTCGACTGACCCAAAAATGGAAGATCCAATGTAACAAAAAGTGCCAATGAATGCATGATCATGATGGAGTTCGTTTGAAAATATGAAATATAAGCAGAAAAGGGGTGTTACGAGCGGGAAGAAAACTCCATTTTTTTGGCAGAATCAGGGTTTGTCCAGTTCAGTTTTGTTTCCGGTCATCTCACTTTAATCTATCAACCCTTTTTTTATTCTCTGTTACGTTAATGTGTATAACATTCGTTAACTTCTGCAGGCCATAACTTTTTATTACATAACCTCGTAACAGATTGCCATTTTGGGAGTTTTTGAAAGTATTCAATACTACTTTTCGGTATATAAAAGGTACACCGGAAATCGAATCTATTTGATATTTGCTTTGACGGCAACCGCAGCGTTAACGGAAGGGCTGGGTATTGCCATGCTGCTGCCGCTTCTGGAGGTTGCCGGTATCGGTGAGGCTGCAGCTGACAGTTCTGCACCTGCTTTTTTAGTTGCCATCTTAGAAGTGCTCGGGATTGAAAACTCGCTTATTGGCATACTTGTTTTTATTGGCGTTGTTTTTATAGGTAAAGGGTTACTGAAGTTTGCAGAGGAGGGGTATGCCAGTTACCTGAGTGCACAGCTAATGAAAGAGATTAAAGGAAGAATGTTTGATGCCTATTCCAGGCTCGACTATCAGTACTATACCAGCAAAAACACCGGTCATTTTGTCAACATTATTAACCACCAGATATCCAACTTCATACAGTCGTTTCAGACTTTTGTTAAATTCCTTTCCAAAATTATAATTACGATTGCCTATCTTTCAATAGCATTTCTGATCGCTTGGAATTTTGCACTTATGGCGCTGGTGGTAGGCGTAATTCTACTCTTCCTCTTCAAGAAACTGAATAAGGTCGTACACATCCTCTCCCAAAAGACGGCCCGCGAACACACCGAACTGAATAAGTTTTTGGTTCAAACCATGCAGTCGTTTAAGTATATCAGTTCTACCGGTCAGACACGACACCTTCGAACCGGTATCATGAACAGCATCAAGCGACTGGCGTCGTTTATGTTTAAAAAGGGTGCTGCCGGTGCCTTCACCGTCTCGATCAAGGAGCCGATTGCAGTCATTTTCTTGCTTAGCGTTATTATCCTGCAGGTTCTGCTGTTCGGTGCCCCGGTTGAATCGCTTTTTGTGGCACTTGTTCTTTTTTATCGTGCTATGCAGCATATCATCAGTATTCAGGAAGATTGGCAGAAAACGATGAACAAAATCGGTTCACTTGAGATGGTGCTTAATGAGTTTGACATCGCTGAAAAGAACCGGGAACCACAAGGAGAGATCAAAATCGAATCCCTGAACCGTTCGATTCAGTTTAAAGATGTCCATTTTGCATACGAAGAGGCGGAGGCAGACGTACTATCGGGAGTAAATGTGAGTATCCCTGCCCGGCAAACAATCGCGTTTGTCGGAGAATCGGGGGCCGGGAAATCAACGCTGATCGACATGCTGCCGATTCTTTTAAAACCGGACCGGGGTGAAATACTGATTGACGGTCATCCGGCAAACCGGATCGAACGCTCATCATGGAGAAGCCTGATTGGTTATGTTTCGCAGGAGACCATTGTGTTTGATGATACGATCGCAAATAATATCAGTTTGTGGGAAGGTGAATTTGAAAAAGATGAAACGGTACAGCAAAAGGTTGTTGAAGCTGCCCACCGGGCTCATGCAGCCGAATTCATTGAATCTCTTCCTGACGGTTATCTGACAAAAGTGGGAGACCGGGGCGTGAAACTTTCCGGAGGGCAGAGGCAGAGACTCTTTGTAGCCCGCGAACTCTATAAAAAACCAAATCTGCTCATTCTGGATGAGGCAACCAGTGCGCTCGATACTGAATCGGAAAGGTATATACAGAAAAGCATAGACGCTCTGAAAGGAACGATGACGGTTGTAATTATTGCACACCGTCTTTCTACCATCCGTAATGCCGATTATATCTATTTACTGAGTAATGGGAAAGTTATAGAAGAGGGAACCTATGATCAGCTTCATCAAAAGAGCAAGTCGAAATTCCGGAAGATGGTTAACATGCAGAAACTTTAAGACAAACATTTCAGAAAAGCTATTATAGAATGAGTTGCAAAGTTTCAGTTATTGTACCCAATTACAACCATGAGCGATTTCTTGAGCATCGGCTGGAGACCGTATTTGGGCAAACATATGATCATTTTGAAGTTATTTTGCTGGACGATCGTTCTACAGACCGGAGTCCTGAAATTTTAAAAAAATACTCCTCTCACTCAAAAACATCTGCCACAATAATCAACACGGACAACAGCGGTTCTCCCTTTAGGCAGTGGGAGTTGGGAATTAAACAGGCTTCGGGTGAATATATCTGGATTGCGGAGAGTGATGATGCTGCGGATCCGCTTTTTTTGGAAGCGTGCATGGAAGAGGTGGAAAAGGGAGCCGATCTAATCTACACAAGGTCGGTTAAGATTGACGAAAATGGAGATCAAATATCGGACACTTTCTGGGCTGAGGATTTAGATTCAACCCGATGGAAACAGAATTATACAACAGAAGGCAGAGATGAAATTTGTGAGACGCTGGCTTACCGGTCGGCCATACCCAATGCCAGTTCGGTGGTTTTTAAAAAACGAAACAACCTTTTTTGTTCGCAGGTTCTAAACAGCCGGTTTAGTGGGGATTGGTACTTTTGGGTCAACTATCTCAAAGATAACGGGAAAGTGGCATACATTAACCGACCGCTCTGTTTTCATCGTACTCATGGGGATACTACCCGCTCTAAAAAGGATGAGGAGAGCCTGAAAAGGCGTCTAACTGAACGGTTAGCAGCGATTCGGCTGGCACGCGACGTATGTGGAAAGGGGAGGATTTCACTGAAAGAGTATCGCAAGTACAAATACCTGATCGCGTCTATTTCCGAGTTGAAGCAGGTGAGCTCTTCTGCTGAACTGCTGAAAACCGTGCCGACCGAACTTTTGATCTACTCCTGGTTATATGATCTCAATGAGAAGCGCCACAAACTGATGGGGAGTGTCTGAACCGGGATGAACATTCTTATCTATACACAAAAATCCAATTACCGTGATGTTTCCGTCGGTGGAGCTGAAACATCCCTGAGAAATTTGGCTGAAGCCCTGGCACGCCGGGGGCATAACGTTCACTACCTGACCGATCTGGATTGGGGCAGATTCTACAGATACAGGCATGAACTGAGAAACGGTGTTCACCTTCATCTGGCGGGTTATCCAAACCTGCCCAGTAAAGGTTGGGCTCCGCTGTTGAGGTTGCGGGCTCGAGTGGCTCAGCACTATTTTAAAAAAACGGTAGAACGTATAGTCAGAGCGAATCATATTGACCTGGTTCATACGTACCATGAAGTTCCTTTTATGAAGGATATTCTAGAGCTTAGAGAACAAAAAGGGATGAATTATGTAACCGTTCTCAGAAATGGGGGGAAATTCTGGGTGCAGCAGATTAAAAAAGATCCCGGCCTGAAACAGGACTACCGGTATGTATTTAATACGGTAGACAGTATCAACTTCAATACGGGTGGGATGAAAATCCTGTTTGAGGATGCTTGTAAAGAATTGGGGTTAACTGTCAATCCCAATCATATTGCTATTCAGGATATTGGCCTGAACATATCTCATCTGAAAGGTCGTTGGAAAGTGCGGGAAAAAGCTAAACATCAACCGTTCAAACTAATTATGGCGTCTCGGTTCAGCGGTCATCAAAAACGCCAGGATCTGTTGATAAACGCCGTAAGGCATCTGCCGGACTCATTCCCATTTGAACTTTTGCTGATCGGTGATGGTGAGAAACGGGCTGAGATTGAGGGTCGAGTCCGGCTGTGGAACCTGGATCAGAGGGTCCGCGTAATTCCGTTCATGGACCAGGAGAAATTGTGGAATGAAATGGAGACGGCTGATCTGTATGTGCATGCGTGCGATTTTGAGGGTTTAAGCAAAATCATCATCGAAGCAATGGCGATGGGCCCGCCGGTGCTGGCTTCAGACGTTACACCGCTGCGGGATTATATATCCCATGGAGAGACCGGATTTTTAACGGAAAACAGTTCGGAATCGTGGGCTGCGTCCATTCAATCTGTACTCTCTGATAGGGAATTACTGGATCGTGTATCTGAAAATGCACGGGAGTATATTGATGAGCATTACAATGCTGAAAAAAATGTTTTAAAGTATGAATCCTATTTCGGGAACCTAATATCCGGTTCCGAATAATTCGTTAACCTATGAAGCTTGTTGAAAAACGCAATTGCTTCGAACGGGCAATAAGATTATCATTTAACCACTTATGAGTAACAGAGAAAAAGAATATCGGCTAATCCCTTATGAAGGGGATGAAGAGCACGACCGGATCCGCCTGTCAGACATTATTTCTTCAGTTTGGAACTCCCGTAAAATACTAGTCTATATAACCATTGCATTTGCACTTTATGGGGTTATTCGCTCCCTGGCAACACCCGAAGAGTTTACTTCGTCAGCCTCTCTGATGCCAAATGCAGAGCAGGGTGCTCAACTTCCATCCATGTTGCAACAATTTTCAGGCATCATTGGAAATTTACAATCACAGCCGGGTCAGCAGATTTCAACCCAGCTGTACCCCGAAATTATCTTCAGTAAACGCTCCCTCTATCATTTGATGTATTTGGAGATCCATGTACCTGAACTTGACAGTACAATGGATGTACGAAGTTACCTGGAAGACCACAGGCCGGTTTCAACCATGGCCACTGTTACAGGGTTTTTATTGAAGTATACCGTTCACCTTCCGATAACCCTTCTCGAAGCACTTCGACAGGGTGTTGCCTGGGCGGTATCCGGGGATGACGGTAGTCCCTCTGAAACAGTAAGATCGGTTTCAACCGACCGGTCCGACGGTTTGGGCACACGATATCGGCTAAGTGTGGCTGAAGTGACTTTTATGCAGGAACTGACAAATAGGATCGAAACCAACTTTAACAACGAAACCGGACTATTTGAGGTCAGTGTCAGAATGCCGAATCCGGAAGTATCAGCAGATATGACCGAATCGGTGATTGAGTATCTCACGAACTATATCACAGAGTACAGAACCGAAAAATTGGTGAGAAATCTGGAATTTATTGAAGAGAGGTATAACGAAGTAGAGAAGGAGTTTATCGAAGCACAGCAGAAATTGGCTGAATTCAGAGACCGTAACGTAAACATCACATCCGCCCGGGTGCAGTCGGAAGAGGAGCGTCTGCGGTCAGATTATCAGCTCAAATTCAACCTGTTTAACGGAATTGCTCAGCAGAGAGAGGAGGCGAAGCTGCGGCTTCAGGAAGAGACCCCTGTATTCAAAGTAATGGAACCGGTATCGGTACCCTCCACGCGGTCGAGTCCGCGAAGAACGATGATGGTTATCCTCTTCACCATCTTCGGATTTTTGTTTGGCCTTACGGCTGTGTATACCCGGCAGGCAATATGGCCGTTGTTTCGTGCTAATAGAAGGCAAAACTAATCGTTCGATTTTCTCCTTATTTACCTCTGAACGGTATATATTTTTTGATGAACATTGTTATAGTCAACAAACATCGCAGGGATATTAAAGGCGGCAGCGAACTGCAGTGCGACCTGATTGCGCGTGAGCTTTCCAGAAGCGGGCACAAGGTGACATATATCGCCGTTCAAGGGAGTTCCGGGTATGATACCGGGTACCCTGTTGTGCCGGTATCCGGTGAGCCTTTCCGGATCGCAGAACAGATCATTCAAGCCGAGCCGGACATTATATACTGGAGATACAACAAACACCGGCTCTATGAAACGCTCAAACCGATTGCCGGTCAGAATATTCCGGTTGTCTTTGCAGTTTCCCACATCTATGACACTCAAAAGTGGGGAGCAAAAGCGGTTGGCGGAGACAAACCGTTACATAAACGGTTGCTGATCGGCTGTATTGAACGGCTCAAAAGCCGACTCAACTTCCGTGGATTTCGTTTCGTAAAAGGGGTAGTGGTAAACAACCGACAATTTTTAAACCTCCTCCCGATCAAACAACAGGTTTACATCCCGAGTAATGTGTTACTTGAGGCGACCGAATTCAAATGGGAGAGACCGTTTCTACTCTGGGTGGGAGGCGTCAAGCCCTCAAAACGCCCCGAGCTATTTGTAGAGGCTGCCCGGTATACCGATTTGGACTGCCTGATGATCGGGCCTATACAAAAGAAGAGCTATCGTTGGCTGGAGAGTGAACCCCGGCTTCCGAAAAACTTATATTATCTTGGAGAGAAGAGCCATGAAGAGGTTAATGCTGCTATGAAAAAATGCAGTTATCTGGTTCATACCGGTGAACCAGAAGGATTTCCGAATATTTTTATGCAGGCATGGAGTGTCGGAAAGCAAGTAATCAGTTTCGAATATGACCCGGACGGACTGATTCAGAATCAACAACTTGGAACAGTTTGCGAAGAAGACCGGGAAATGTTTTTTTCCCGAATCTCCGAAGTGATAGAGATGGAGGAAAAAGACGCAGAGAGGATACGCGAGTTTGCAGCGAACACATTCAATCCATCAAAGAATATTGAGAAGCTGGAGCAATTTTTGATAGAGTGTTCAAAAGCGGAGGAGAAAGATGTCTGATCGAACTCGATTAGCCTATATTTCAAATGCCGAGATTCCTTCACAGAGGGCACACTCTGTTCATATTATGAAGATGTGCAGTGCGTTTGCCAGTATAGGGATCTCGGTGGACCTGATTGCGATCAAGGGCTCTCTTAAGAAAGGAAATTCGGACGATCCTTTTGACATCTATTCTGTTGAAAATAATTTCAGAATCCATTATCTGCGATGGTTCCATTCACTT
>LFIK01003831.1_pt1 | contig 12189 bp, 12 predicted proteins | sample 643401 | NCBI WGS metagenome assembly LFIK01 (sample SAMN03777447, study PRJNA286221) | soda lake metagenome | biome: soda lake; feature: Kulunda steppe; material: water; isolation source: sample T5-Br brine of Lake Tanatar-5 | place: Russia: Kulunda steppe | collected 2010-07 | reverse complement strand
TTGCCCGCCACCACCGCTTCACACTGACCCGTGTCAGGGTTAAACAACAATATCGTTGACTGATGATTAGCCAGGTTACGCTGATGGTTATTTGGCCAATAACCCCCAGCCTTAACGCCAAGCGTCATGGAGTCACGATCAAAACCCGACTTAAACCCAAATAGCGCATCGGCATGACCAATCGCCTCACGAACCACTGGAAAAGACTGCGCATGATCGGCATCCATCGCCTGAAAAACGGCCTTCATCGCTTCAAAGGCCGCTTTTCGATCAACACACTTTTTGACGCTGGGTTCATCAATGGAGACGGTTGTAGAAAAACTCTTTGAAACAATGGCTTAGCGGTGCTTTTTGCAGGTGTGCTTAAAAATGTGTTTTTGACGTTAGAAAGGGTAGGGGGCAAAAACGCTGTGTTGAACACGGTGTTTGTAACAGCTCTACGACCTCAAGAAAATCCTAAACCGACCTCTATTTTGCAATGCACATGCCACAATTGTCAGCGCAGTAGGTGTTGTCAACTGTAAGCATCCGCCGAAGGCCGTGGCCTTGCAGTGTTGATCAGAGGCGTTTGGGTGCGGCTTTTGGTTTCCGCGGCTTTGGTGCCCATTTTTTGGCGAGGCGCTCGAAGCTGTCGAGGATGCGACCGATCTCTGCCTCTTCAGGGTCGAACTTTCCCCCATACCGTTCCACCATCCGGTCGTGTTCTTCGTGCTTGGGGTCTGCCATGGCGTCAAGGAAGTCGGCGTAACCTGGAAAGCCACCGACATCTTCCGGGGGACAAGCCCCGATGGCCCTTACAAGCCGTGGGTAGTCGGCACCCGGCACGGCATCATCGATTTTCTCGACCTTGACCACATGCTGCCAATTGTCGCCACAGTCATAGATGTAATGGATGGTCTTGGTGCCGACATCTTCGAGCACATCAAGCAGGCTGGTTTTGCTGGCGGGCCGCGGGCCATCGTAATAGCCGTCAGGATCTGGCACCCCCCAGCCAACGCCGCCGGCCCGGAACTCGTAAAGGTGGCTGTCGGTCCATCCCAAGGCGGCCTGGATCACATCGTGCAGGCGGTTGAGTTTGATCTTCAGCGGCACATCGAAGCGCCGCAATACCTGAGGCTCGACGTCAGATAATGTCACCTTGAGGCGCGCAACCAGGGTCATGCGGCAATCCTCTTCGCTTCGGTTACGGCCTTCCAATGCCAAGGCAGCAATTCATGCAGGCGCGAGATCGGCATATCCGGTAGCTGGGCCAGCACATCGGCCAACCATGCCTGCGGGTCGATGTCATTCATCTTTGCCGTGACGATAAGGGTATACATGAAGGCCGCCCTGTCGCCGCCGCGCTCCGACCCCGCAAAAAGCCACGACTTTCTGCCCAATGCGATGCCTCTGAGAGCGCGCTCAGCGGCATTGTTCGTCATGCATAGGCGCCCGTCATCAAGGAATGCAGTGAAGGCTTCCCAGCGGCCCTCGCCGACGAGCATGTAATTCATCGCCTTGGCGACAGGGTTATGCCTTGACATCCGGGCCCTCTCGGCGAGCATCCAGTCATGCAGATCATTGACCAGCGGCGCGACCCGCTGCTGGCGAACTTCGTGGCGCTCTGCCGCTGACACGCCGGTGATTTCACGCTCGACGGCAAAGATTGCGTCGATCCGCGTCACAGCGTCCAGCGCGATAGGCGAGATTTCTTCTGCTACCTTCTTGCCCTTGCGGGCTGTGGCCTTGATATCTGCCAACTCAAAAAACTTGCGTCTGGCATGGCTCCAGCACAGCGCTGCGCGCACCGGCCCCGGGTTGCGGTCTGCCAGATAGAGATCATTATAGCCGCCATAGACATCCGATTGCAGCACACCCTGCCATCCAGTGAGATGCTTGTTGGGGTGGATCATCTGGCGATCAGGCGAGAATTTGAAGAAAGCCGCAGGCGGCGTGCCGCCATCCCACGGTCGGTCATCGCGCACGTAAGTCCACAGCCGCGCAGTCTTGGTGCCGCCGCGCGCCAGAAGTGGCACAGTGGTATCGTCTCCATGCAGACGGCCGCCGTCCAGCACGTGACGCTCGATCAACGCATGGATGGGAGCCAGTGCCACACAGGCATGGCCGATCAGATCAGCCAGAGTCGACAGGCTGAGATCGATGCCTTCCCGCGCTATTCGCTCGCATTGTCGGTTCAGCGGCTGATGCTGTCCGTATTTGTCAAAAGCGATCATGGCGATCAACTGTGGCCCGGCCCATCCACGCGGAATAGCGTGGAACGGTGCCGGTGGTTGGCTGATCTTCTCGCAGGCCCGGCAGGTGAACTTCTCCCGCACCGTCTGGATCACCTTCCACTGGCGGGGGATCACTTCCAGTGTCTCGGTGACGTCCTCGCCCATCTTCACGATCCGGTCCGAGCCGCAGCAGGTGCAGCTGGTCGGGGCCTCGATTACCACACGCTCGCGCGGCAGATGCTCGGGGAAAGGTTTGCGCACAGGCTTGCGCCGCGTGAAGGCGCGCACGGTGCTGGTCTTGTCTGTAGCAGCGTCAGCCGCCAACGCATCCTCTGTGGCGGTGACTTCCAATTCCTCAAGCTGCAATTCCAGCTGATCGATCAACCGCGCGCGGCGCTCGGAGGAGATACCGTATTTGTCACGCCGCAGCTTTGCGATCTCCAGCTTCAATTCCTGGATCATCGCTTCCGTGCAGGAGGCAAGGGCGCGGGCCCGGGCCAATTCAGCTTCCGCAGCTTCCGCAGCTTGCGCACGGGCTTGTGCAGCCTCGGCCGAGGCTGTTTGCGCAGCAAGTGCTGCGCGCAATTCAGCGATTTGCAGGGCGGTATCTGACATGGCAAATGTCTACCATGAACGCCACGAAAGGCCAATAAAAACAGGCATTTCACCGCAAATTATCCAGCCGTTTTGGGCCTTTGCGTCCAGCGTGGATTTCTCCAGTCTATGCCCTCCAGAAGATAGCCGAGCTGAGCTGATGATATCGCCACCGCGGTCCCGTCCTGGCTCACAGGCCAAATGAACTTGCCTGATTCCAAGCGCTTCACATACAGCGACATACCGACGCCATCATGCCACAAAAGTTTCACCAAATCACCTTTGCGGCCTCGGAAACAGAAGATTTCTCCGCCATGTGGGTCACGCCCGAGACCTTGCTGAACCGCCAAGGCTAAGGTGTTCATCCCACGACGCATATCCGTCACCCCGCCTGCAATCCAGACCGTCGTGCCCGCCGGAAACGCAATCATCGCAGCAACCTCAGGCCATTGAGCAAGCGCGCGGCTGCTTCCATGTCAAAATCAGCAGGGATCATCACACGACATTGTTCGCCAAGTTCGATTGTCATTACGGGCGGTTGCGACGCAGGCACAGGGGGCAGGCCTTCAGAAGCCGGCCCATCGTCTTGGGGAACAAGGCGCATGAATTGCGTAGCGCACCCAAGCATCCCATACTTGTGCCGATAGCGCCAATCGTAGAGCATCGACCGCGAAATCTCATGGCGCCGCGCGACCTCGGCCAACGTCACGCCGTCGCAATGGCTTTCTTGAACGATCCGGATCTTCTCGTCATCCGTCCAACGGCGGCGACGGCCAGTGTCAGAAACCGACAAAACCTGAATGCGGGGGGTGTTCTCGTGTGCGTCCATAAGCACACTCGATAAACGCTTAGTCCGCTAAACAGCCAGACGGCCCTCGGCGGATGTTTACTGTCAACTCGAATCTGGTACGCGACAGGGCCATAAGTGTCAGCCGCCAAGCCCCTGCTGTTTCTTGAGTTTCTTGACCCGGTGCTTTTGATACCCATCAATTTCCCGAAATAAAACACAACGCCTATTCTCAACGGCTTCGACAGCGACCTCAGCAATGGCTCCGTCGAGGCCATTAACGGTCTTATCCACAGGCGGCCAAGGCCCGTGCCAGAGGTTATAGGAAATCCAGGAACTTCATCCTCATGGCTTACCTGATCGCGGGCAATCTCCGCCACCTGCCGGCGTCACCCTACCGCACAACATATTGTGCCTCAGGCAAATGACCGGAAACCAAACCACCCACACAAACCGCGAAATAGCCAAAAAAGACCCGCTGAAGCGTGCCGAGCGCTTGAGCTACGTAAGGGATCCGCGCATAGCGCACTTGCCCAAGCGCAAAACAACAACTATCAAACCCGAAGACACTTGTTTTGACTGAAGGACGACCGGGAGACAGGTCAAATCGTAATTGCGATCAGCGAGATTTTTCTCTAGTGACGAGAAGAGCATAGGCGACTTTTCAGCTAATGACTTTGCGGCGTAGCATGTAGGAAGTCATTGCTGAGCTAAGATAGAGGAACTATTTTTTTGATATATCACCCTGCGACGCGCTCAGAGCAACCGACTATCTTTCTCGTCAAAGCGTTTTGGCCATTGATCGCGATTATTGCTCTTGTGAAGGTTTGGTTGGCATACTTTATCCCTTTGACTGGGGATGAAGCGTATTTTGATCTCTGGGCTCGTTACCCTGCACTTGGCTATTATGATCATCCGCCGATGGTGGGCTGGTGGTTGATTACCATACAGGGAATGCCACCAGTATTGTTGCGTTTACCTGCGTTATTCGTGTCCTTCATACCAGGGATTGTTATTCTTTGGCTATTTGCGCGGAGCCATCCAGTTTCTTCGCGACTGGCCTCTTTAATCGCGCTTACTATGCCTCTTTTTATGTTTGGGATCGGCATCAGTACAGACACCCCGATTGTGCTATTTGGAGTACTGGCTTTGGCACTGTGCCAAAAAGCGTTTGAAACTCGGCGTGATCTGTTTTGGCTCTTAGGTGGAATGGCTTTGGGTTTGGCATTTTTGTCCAAATATTTCGCTGTTCTTTTAGGTATTGGAATAGTGGTGCATATACTTTTACGCTATCGCCCTCTTTGGACTCAGGCAATGAGGGCTATTGTTTTGCTATTTTTTGGGGTAACGCCAGCGATAATACTTAACCTCTGGTGGAATTATTGCAACTGTTGGTACAATATTCAGTTCAATCTAATTTCGCGAAATACGGGTGCTGGGTTTAATCTCGAGGGGACCGCAGTTTATCTAGTAATGCTAATATATACCCTGACGCCATGGGTTGTATGGGCGCTTTGGCGAAACAGTGTAGTTTTGCGTCATACTTCCCAGATACGGCGAGTTGAGTTGTGGTTGATTGCGGGGGTAGTTGGCTTAATAATATTGGGATTATTGTCGATGTTCCGCAACATTGGTCTACACTGGCTAGCAGTATTCCTGCCTGGGTTAGTGCTAGTGTTGCCGCTTCTGCCAATTGTGACATTACAGCGCTTGGCATGGGCGTCACTTAGCTTTGCAGGGCTGCATACGATTGCATTAGTCAGTTTATTGTCAATGTCGCATGACCAGTTGGCTGGTCTGGTGGGGCGGTCTAATACTCTTTCCACAGTAGAGTTCTATCGTTTTCCAGAGCGTATCGCAGAGCGTGTAGCTGAGCGTTCAGAAGGGAGACCTGTATTTACGGTCAGTTATTCGCGCTCAGCTGTTCTTACTTATTATATGGATGAGACCGTGGGGGTTTTCGGAACTGGGTCGCGTTACGGTCGTCAATTTGACGTATTATCCGATTTTGCGGCTTTAGATGGTGCTGATCTTGTAATCTTGCTCTTTGATCTTCATTTGGAGCCAGAATTCGCGATGCAGTTTGAAAGTTATCAGCTTCAAGAAATTGGGCGGGGCTCCTCTGGGCCGTGGCTGTTCGAAGGTCAAGCTTTTGATTTTTCACATTACCAGGCTACAACATTAAATAAAATTTTGGAACAATATTACCAACTACCTAATTGGCTTCCTACTCCACGCTGTGATTTCATAACACGCTACGAACTTACACCCAATGGAGTGTAGACTTGCGCGCAGACTGGGATAGAAAAAAATTGTAGCCTCATCATATAGCCATTTTTTTGAATATTTTTTCGGGAATATTTCGGATGATCGCCATGATCAGATGCCAGATCGGGCGTACGTAGATCACGTTTTTTTTTCGCATTACAGCATGCGCGATGGAGTCCGCCACCTCGCTTGGTTCAGCGGTCAGCTTCGCTGGCAGGTTCATGCCTTCGGTCATCTGCGTCGCGACGAAGCCTGGCAAGACGGTCACGACGTGGATGCCGCGTGTCGCCAGGCGATTGCGCAGGCCTGAGAGGAAGGCAGTGAAGCCCGCCTTTGCTGATCCGTAGACGTAGTTTGTTGCGCGGCCGCGCTCTCCTGCAACTGAACTGATGCCGATGATAATGCCTTTTCCACGCTCTTCGAAGCGATTGGCTAAGATTGCTAAAATGCTGGCTGGCCCTTCGTAGTTACTGCGCATGATGTTAGCGGCGACAGAAATGTCTCGTTCATTTTCAGCTTGTTGCCCCATTAGGCCGATTGCACAGACTGCGATCTCAGGAAGTTCAGGCAGTTTTGCGACAAAGGATTCGTGGCTGTCCGTGGCCAATACATCAAACTCATGCAGGCTGACTGGAACCCTGTAGCGAAGCTCCATGTCTTTTTTATCAAGCTGTAGAGTATCTGCTTTTCGCGCTGCAAGTTGTATGGGGTGACCTAAGGCCGCAAATTTATGAGCAACAGCGCGCGCAATATCTGATCTAGCACCTAGGATGAGGACTGTTGCTTTTGTCACAGTTCCAACCTTTCAGCTTGGGCGGAACTGAACCGCTTTGAGACATCCATCTTCCGCCGTAGAGTTTGAAACGCCTCGACACGCGTATCAGAGGCATAAAGCGTTTCTGCGCGCATTCGCCCATCTTTTGCAAGATAAAATCTACCACCATGATCTAGCGTAATTTGATCTAGCTTATCAAGCAATGCCTGCGTTTTGGGGTTCACCGGGAAATCCAGCGCCAAGGTATATCCTTCCATTGGGAAGGAGAACGCGCTGTCTTGTGTGCCAAATCGCTTGAGCACGGCAAGGAAGGACGCAGACCCAGCATCAGCAATAGCTTGCAACAACCTAGTGAGGCCTTGTTCTGACTGGGCGAGCGGCAAGACGCACTGGAATTGCGCAAATCCTTTTCGTCCGTAGATACGGTTCCAGTCCAAGAGTGCGTCCAGCGGATAGAAGTAGCTGTCCCAGTCAACAAGCTGCGTGCCAGTCTTCCTTGCGCCAGCCCAATAGTAGAGAGCATTGAACGCACGCACTGAATAGCTGTTCAGCGCGACCCCCGGAAAGTCAAATGGCACTGAACGTCTGCGCCTATTTTTGGTGTCAAACGGGTGTTCGCGCTTTGCAGGGGGCAGATCTGTGAGCATAGCGTGCTCTCCCAGCATCACCAATGAACGCCCAAGCGCATCGCCGTGTGCCAAGCAGTCGATCCAAGCAACCGAATAGGTCACGTTCGGCGCCGCTTCAAACGCTGCCATTGCAGAGCGGAGGTTTGGTGCTGTTATTGTGGTCTGCTTGATCCAAGCGGTTTCGACGCGGCGCAGACGGATTGCAGCACGAAGAATAATACCTGTAAGCCCCATGCCCCCAAGTGTGAAGTCAAACAGCGTTCGGTGATGATCCGTGGAGCATCGCACCACTTTGCCATCAGAACCCATCACATCAATCCAGTCCACGCAGCTGCGAAAGCTTCCGTCCTTGTGATGGTTCTTGCCGTGCACATCTGCGGCTATCGCACCGCCAACTGTCACGTATTTAGTTCCCGGCGTTACAAGGGGGAACCAACCTTGCGACAAAAACGCATTGATCACGTCGCCAAGCAGCACACCTGCCTCGATCACTAACTGTCCACTGTTCGCATCAAAGGCCAACATTCGGTTAAAATGCTTCATGTGGATGGTGTTGGTGACGCTGATCGCGCTGTCACCGTAGGCCCGCCCATTGCCACGGGCAATCGCGTTGCCCTGCTGTATGCAGTGCTCAACCTCATTAAGATTGCGAGGTGAAACAACTTTGGCGTCGATAATTGGATAACGCCCCCAGCCTGACACCTTCATGCAATCTGTCCCATCTGCCTGTTGGTGAATACAAACCTTCGATCCAGGTAGTATTTCACGATGTAACCAACCCCAAGCCCCAAAACAGCCCCTACCTCCCGCATGAGGTGCGTCTGCCAGATAAGCCAGAAGGCCGTTTCAGTTCCCCAGAATATCGCCGTCGTGATTAACCCCATCGCTGTGTACAAAGAGAATGTTCTGCTGTGATGCTTAATACTTGTGTTGCGGTCATAAAAAATCCAGCGTTTGTCAAGGAGATATTTGACAACTAAACCGACAAGCGTTCCTGTGCCGACTGCAAACATAAAGTAGACCGCACCCTCATCAAAGTGGAGAACAGCCCGTTGCGCGGCAAGATTGGCGATGATTGCGACTACCGCAAATGTTGCATAACGGGCCACAATTGTTCGCAATGTCATAGCATCGCTCCACCGGCTGCGAAGCAAAGGATAATAACGAAGCACAACTGGCTCACGCGATCTTTCGCTGCATAAACCACAGGATCATCATGCATATCGCCTCGATGTGCAATCATTACAGTGCGGGTGATCCAGTAGAGCAAGATCGCTGAAACACCCCATAGCGCTTCTGGGTGGCTATAGAGCGTTACAACAGCAGGCGAATTGACATATAACGTCATAACCAGCACCGATACGTAGCCAGCGCCAATTGCGATCATTGATATGATTGGAAGATCATCAACATGGTATCCCCGCCCGCTTGCTTTCAACTTGCCACGCTCGGCGCTATCAATTAGCTCAGCCTGCCGCTTGACTGCTGCGAGGGATAAAAAGAAAAATACTGAAAACGCCAAAAGCCAGACTGAAAGCGAAATGCCTGTTGCTGCAGCCCCTGCCATTATGCGCATCGTATAAAGCCCGGCAAGAACACAAATATCTATCACAATTCGGCGCTTTAGATTGAGCGAATAAGCCAATGTGAGCACATAGTAAGCGCCCATTGCTAAAATGAACAAGCCACCAATGAGTAATGCGCATAGCATGCCAAGCAGCAAAAATGATGCTGCCATCCAGGTGCCATGCGCGATGGGGATGCTGCCAGATGCAAAGGGTCGCATTTTTTTGCGCGGGTGCGCACGATCTGCAGCGAGGTCGAAAAGGTCGTTGAGCACATAAACACTTGATGCAACCAGACTGAAGCAGATAAAGGCCAACAGTGATAAAAGAAACGTCTGGCCATCGAGCTGATGTGCAGCAAGCATTGGCAAGAATACCAGCACGTTTTTCAGCCACTGATGTGGGCGAAGCGCTTTGATATAAGGCTTTACCGAGCCACTTTTAGTAACCAAGTGCTCGACGCTGTCGCTTACCCGTTCCGCTTCCCGGCACAAAGATGCAGAGGCATTGACTGTAATTGCTTTGGTCGCGCGTGCCCAAACAGATAAATCAGCTGGAGCGTCGCCCATATAGGCAAACCCTTGTCTCCCAAACCGATCTGTTAAGAACGCGCTCTTCTGTTCGCCCTTTAAATTGCGATAGCCGTCTGATCCATGCACTTCTTCAAATAGCCCAAGGTGATCCGCGATAGCATTGGCAAGATTTTGGTCGCTAGCAGTCACCAACGCGACTTGCGCGCCAGAGCTGCGCCATGTTTTGATATATGCTATGACATCTGCGTCAAATGGCAATGTCGCAATGTCGATATTTGCGTTTGTTGCAAGATGGCGCTTGAGTGCTGCGCGCCCCCGAGACAGTGCGGCAACCGATGCAAACGGGCTGCGCCAATCGCTTCCGAAAGACGACCAGAAACTTTCAAACAGCATGTCGCTGCGCAAAAGTGTGCCGTCCAGATCAACGACAAGCATTGGCTGCATGTTAGGCTTATCCATCAATTATCCTGTAGTTGCACAGTTAGGGATATACCAGCTCCCAAAGCGCCGACATATTCTGCATAGACAGGACGCGATCTTGATTTGTTTCTGTGGGCCGAGCGTATTACAGATACCTCACCATAACAAACCCGCCAAGCAGTAGTCCTATGAACACAGTGAACACGAGCCCAAGCCGCCGTTCGATAAAATTGCGTATTGGTGTCCCGAATTTCCACAATAAAAACGCCACGATAAAAAGACGGAGCGCACGTGCGATCACAGACGCCACAAGGAAAACCGGCAAAGAAAGTGCAGTTGCCCCAGAAAGGATTGTGATCACCTTGTATGGAAATGGCGTCACACCGGCGATCAGAACTGCCCAAGCACCCCAAGCATTGTAGCGCGCCTGAAACTCAGCGAAATATGCCTCTTTACCATAGAATTGCAAAACGGGTCGCCCAAGCGTTTCGAACGCGCCATAGCCAATCCAATAGCCCGCAAGGCCACCAGCCACCGAAAACACTGTTGCAACAAGCGCTATCAAAAACGCGCGGGAAGGTTGTGCAACGATCATAGCAATCATCAACACATCGGGTGGTATCGGAAAAACCGAGCTTTCGAGGAACGCGATGACTGCCAATGCGATCAATGCATTGGGGTGTCGAGCGAGCGATAATGTCCAAGTGTAAAGACTGTGAAGCAAAGGTCAGCTCTTCAGTTGCGTAAGGCGGCACTGGCGACAGAGCCAACAATGAACAATAGAGTTCACATCGCGATCTGTTCAAGTGAGAAGATGCCGCGGGACGGCTATTGAGGGCTGTCTGCATAACATTTCATCTGTTGGTGCTGATGCATTTGAGGATAAAATATTGTTTTAAAACACATTTCTTCTGTGCTTGTCATCCGACTCTTTGCCTACTTTCAAGAAATCGTAGTGCCGCAGGTTTCGGTACGCGCTGTATCACCCAAAATGCGCCCGCAACGCCGCAATCTGTTCGCCAACTTCGTCGGGATAGCCCCAACCCATCTCTCCGTCGATGCGCCGGAATTCCTGCTCCAACATTGGCAGGAACTCAGCAGCCAGCTCAGCGCTCCCCTCAGCCAACAGCCGTTTCTTGATCTGATCCACCATCGAGCACAGGCTGTTGTAGAACGCCTCGTCGATGTCGCCGAATTCCAAGGTGAAGTCGTTGCCGCACTGCACATAGTAGACCATCAGTGTCAGTAGGTTTTGCACATCGCCTTTGGCCTTCTTGTAGTCACTGATCGCGCGCCGTGCATCTGACAGCCGCACGTCCTCATGCCACGGTTCTTCTGGGCAAATAGCTTCGCGAATGCGCCGCTTGTAGGGGTCAAGCAGTTGATCACCGGCTGTGTCCGCTAGAAGCCGCGCGTGCAGGAAGTCTGCATTTACACTGTTCAGGCGATACAAATCCTGCACGAGCCCGCGCAACTGATCGGCAGACCAGTGCGAGATCGCTTGTTTTACATCGCGCCACGTTGGCTTAGACGCTGCCATTGAGTGTTGGCCTGTCTTCTAGGATTAAAATAAAGGTCATTATATCAGAGGGTTGATTGATTGCGCGGTCTGCCTGATGCTGTTGAGCTTAGACCATTTGCGCTATGCCTGTCACCCGTGTGGTCAACGATTTTGTGCTGAAACTGAGACCTGTGTGCTGCTGTACAAAACTGATCAAAACCCCTGCGTAACAGCCCAACTGCTGCTGGCCGCTACACTGGGTGCGGGCTGGGCGGGTCAGCTGCTACAGGCGCAGCACAGACGGCGTGTGACGCCATCAGCTGAGGTTATCTGGCTTGGGTTCGTTGAAGGGACGCGGCTTTGGCTTCGGACGGCGGCGCACCTTTTTGTCGGGGTGTTCGTGTGTAGTGTCCTGCAAACGCTGTGTTTGGGACAGTTTCTTCGAGCGCTGTGGGACCACAGTGATTTCCGCCACTCGCATCAGCACAGCCCCCTGCTTGCGAAATGGGGTGATGCAAAATCACCAGGCACAATCTGTAAGTACTTCACCACAAGATTTTGCAGCACGAATTTTTGGCCTGCAAAAGGGAATTTGGACCAAATCGCTGGCGACCCCATTTCAGCCTGCCATTCGTCCTGGTGTGCGCCATTTGGCTTGGCTCTGCCGTTCGATTTCCAGCTCACACAGCGCCTGCAGTTGATCAAAGCGCTGACACCACACACGATGATCGTCACGGCCACTTCCACCACTAGCCCGAGGTCTTGCGCTAAAGCGACCCAGCGCTCAGAAAACATGCCGTTGCGCACCGCCAACACCCTTTGCCCAGGTGCAAACAGGTTCACTAAAACGGATTGCCAACCCGTGGTGCCACTGCCTGTAAAAAAGGCAACGTGAGCGGCTGGA